>Ga0315275_10003812_pt1 | contig 13974 bp, 13 predicted proteins | sample YL17G03_0_MG_FD_205557 | JGI IMG/M metagenome (GOLD analysis project Ga0315275, IMG submission 205557) | Sediment microbial communities from Yellowstone Lake, YNP, Wyoming, USA - YL17G03_0 | ecosystem: Environmental > Aquatic > Freshwater > Lake > Sediment | place: USA: Wyoming | collected... | reverse complement strand
TGAGCGGCTGCGGGCGCAGCGCCTCTGACGCCCGCCCACCCGAAGCCCGCGCCGGGCACCTGGTCGTGGAGCAGGTCGCACGCCGACGAACGCGCCTCCTGGACGTGCCGGCGCGGGCGACGTTCTGTGCGGGTGACAGTGTGCTCGTCATCATCGCGGTGGACGAGACGTGGGCCGCGGGGCTCGCCCTGCACACGCTCTTCCCGGTCCCCGAGGCCCGGTCCCTGCGCGTCGCGTCCGAGCTGGGCGGCGACGGTACCGGCGCCGCGGCCTTCCGCTCCGTGGCCGACAGCGTGCGGCAAGCCCTGCTCGCGTCAGGCGGCACGGTTCGACTGGCGGCCGGCGCACAGGCAAGCGGCACGTTCGACATCGCGGTCCCGGTGCCGCAGGGTGGTCGCGGACCGGATCGCCTGCTCGGTGCGTTCCAGGCGCTCCCAACCGCCGATACCGCAGCGGCCTGCGGCTCCACGTCGAGGACCCCATGAGCGAACCTGACCGGTCCCTTGGCCAACTCGTCGCCGCTCTGGCCGCGACGAACGTCGTCCTGTGGCACGAGGAGGACCGCGCCCGTGCAGGTGACGACCCTCAGGTCGCCGGGGCGAAACGGCGCATCGACCGCCTCAATTAGGAGCGAAACGACTTGATCGAGCGGATCGACGAGGCGGTGCTGCGGCTTACGGAGCGGGGGCGAGGCGATGGCTGAGACCGTCGGCAGCCTGGTCGACAAGCTGTCGATTGTCGAACTGAAGATCCACCACATGCGGGAGCAGGTGGAGCGCCGGGACGCCGACGAGGCGCATCGAGCCCGCTGCGCCGACCGGCTGGCGGTACTCCAGTTCCAGCGCGACGATCTGGCGACGGAGCTTTCCGGTCAGTGGGAGAGTGTGACGGCGGGCGCGTACCGGCCGAAGGTGTACCGGCAGTTCAAGACGTACAACGACCCTCAGTAGCGGAACGTTGCGGTCGGTGCACGTCGACACCGAGCGCACGTGGGGTGGCGGCCAGCGGCAGGTGGCGTGGCTGGCGGCGGGGCTCGCCCGCTGCGGTCACCCGACGTGGGTCCTGGCCCGGCGCGGCTCGCGCTACGCCGAGGCACTGCGCGGCAGCGGCGTGGAAGTCGTCCCGCTCGAGCCGTTGACGGAGTGGGACGTCGTCGCCGCGCTGCGCATCCGGACACTGGCGCGTGCGGTTCGCGCCGATATCGTCGTGGCCCATGCCGCACACGCGGCGCTCCTGGCGGCGATGGCGACCGTCCGGTCGGGCATTGCGCTGGTGGTTACCCGGCGGGTAGCGCTCCCGCTGCGTCGCAGTCCGCTCTCCCGGTGGAAGCACGGTCGGGCGTGGCGGATCATCGCGGTCTCCCAGCGGGTGCGCGACGTGCTGCTCGCGAGCGGTGTCGAGCCAGAACGTGTGTGCGTCGTGCACAGCGGCGTGGATCTCACCCGCCCGGCGCACCCGGCGACCTTCGTCCGCGCGCTCGCGGTGGCGCGGCGCGACCGCCCGGATCTCCAGGGCCCCATCGTTGGGGGAGGACCCCTCCTCTCCGTCACGTCGCGGTTGTGCCGCGATCTCGGTCTCGAGGATACGGTGCGCCTGGCAGGCCACCGCGAGGAAGCGGAACGCCTGCCCGCCGCGGCCACGGTGGCGGTGCTGAGTTCGCGTGACGAGGGACCGGGCACGACGCTGATGGACGCGATGCTGTGGGGCATCCCGGTGGTGGCGACGGCAGCGGGAGGAGTGCCGGAGGTGGTGCGGGATGGCATCGACGGACTCCTGTCACCGCCGGGGGACGCTGATGCCCTTGGACGCCACCTCGTCGCGGTGTTGAACGACACCGATCTCCGCGCCCGCCTGGTTGCGAACGCCCGCGCTCGGACAGCGGAGTTCTCGTCCGAGCGGATGGTCGAGCGGACGATCGAGGTCTATCGCGACGCGCTATATTCCGCGCGATGCTGATGCAGGAGTTGCGGGACCGGCACAACGTCGTCGCCTTGGCCGTCGGAGGGATCTCGGTCACGGCGCTCGCCCTCTTCGGAGCATCGGGCCCCGCGCGCTGGCCGGGCGTCGGCGTCTGTCTCGCCGTGTGCGTGCTACTGTTCGTGTTCCTCGTGCCCGCCGTTCAATCCCGCATCCAGAACCTGCTGCTTACGGCTCCCTCCATGGCGGTGGGGGTCCCCGCGGGGTTCGCCGTGTACGGCGTCGCGGCCGCTCTCGCGTTCGGGACACCGCGGGCCCTCGATCTCCTCGCGTGGCCGCTCTGCATCGGCGCGGCGGTGGCCGCCGTCGGTGGGCGCCGCGACGGCGAACTGCCCGCCCTGCGATTCCTCGGCGCAGGCGTGGCGCTGTGGATCCTCGCCGGCATCTGGGACCGCGGAATCCAGATCCGGGTGCCGGGCGACGCACGGCTCGGCCTCGCCTATCTCACCTGTGTGGCGCTGGCGCTGTTCCTGTTCGCGATCGCCCGGCCGCGGCGTTCGTTCGACGTGCGGCTGGGCCTTGGCGCTCGGGACTTGGGATTCGCACTCGGAGCGACGGCGGTCCTCGCCGCAGTGGTCGTCCCGCTCGGGCTCCTGCTTGGCTTCCTGCACTGGGAGCCGCGTTGGCTGGGTCTGGGTTACGGGCTGGCGCGGCTGTTCGGCCTAGTGGTCTTCGTCGGCATCCCGGAGGAACTGCTCTTCCGCGGGGTATTCCAGGAGGCGTTCTCGCGACTCTGGACCCCGCGCATCGGCTGGGCGGTGGCGTCTGTGCTCTTCGGTCTCGTGCACATCGTCAAGCACTACCCGCCGCTCAACTGGCAGTACGCGCTGCTGGCGACGTGCTCCGGCGTCGCGTACGGCTGGGTGTACCTCCGGACGGGCAAGCTGGGAGCCGCCGCGATCTCACACGGCCTCGTGAACTGGCTATGGGGAACGTGGCTGGGTTCGTGAGCCGGTGAGAGGACCCCGGCGTTCCGAGGACGAGCGGCCGTGAGCCCGCCGCCGCGCGTGTCCGGTTTCTCGATGGTCCGGAACGCCATCAAGTACGGCTATCCGGTGGCGGAGTCGTTGCGGTCGCTCGCGCCGCTGGTGGACGAGGTGGCGGTGGGGAAGGGCGATTACGGCACACTGGAACTGGTGCGCTCGCCGGACCTGCCGGACCTCAGGGTAATCGAGACGGTGTGGGACGAGTCGCTCCGGGTCGTCCGCAACAACGGCCGGGTGTGGTCGGTCGGGGATGCCGCAGGCTTCGGTCGCGTGGACGGCAGTAGCCTCCGCTTCCGGAGAACGGGCGCGGAGGTCTATCACTACGGCTGGGCCCGTGCCCCCGAGGTGCTGAAGCAGAAGACCCTGGCGTTCCAGAAGCTCTACCACGACGGAGCTTGCGTGGCGGCACGCTACGAGGAAGTCCCGCCGGAGTACCTGAGCGACGTGGACATCGCCTTCCGGTTCCGGGGAACTCATCCCGCGGTGATGGCCGAGCGCGTCGGTGGGATGAACTGGGAGATCCCCGCGGATCGGCGGCCGTCCCTCGACACGCCGCTCCTCAACCCACGCTTCTACGCTGCCTGGCTCCGCAAGTGGCGCGTCCTGCCGCGGCGCTGACGGCGGGCCGCCGGCCCCGGTAGATTCCGTCCCTCACCATGGCAGACACCTACTACCGCAAGGGATTCGGCCTCAAGGACGAGATCCACGGCACGCTGGTCAGCGACTACCACAGCGCGCTCGTGGACGAGGTGCGTGCCCGGGGCTCCTCGCTCACGGCCGGGGACTTGACGATTCGCCTCGCCCGCGAGTTCGGGTTCTGCTACGGCGTGGACCGGGCGGTGGAGTACGCGTATGAGACCCGCGCCAAATTCCCCGACAGGCGCATCTTCCTCGTCGGCGAGATCATCCACAACCCGCACGTGAACGCCAAGCTCGAGGTGATGGGCATCGTCATCATCCGGCGGAGCGAGGCGGGCGAGTTCGACTTCAGCGCCGTCACGGCCGACGACGCGGTGATCCTGCCGGCATTCGGTGTGACGAAAGCGGCATTCGACCAACTGCGCGCGGTCGGCTGCGTCCTCGTGGACACGACGTGCGGCTCGGTGCTGAACGTCTGGAAACGAGTGGAGAGCTACGCACGGGACGGGTTCACCGCGGTCATCCACGGGAAGTATCAGCACGAGGAGACCAAGGCGACCGCGTCGCAGGCGACGAAGTTCCCCGGCGGCCGCTACATCGTGGTCCGGGACATGGCGGAGGCGCGGGATCTGTGCGAGTACATCGAGCACGGCGGCGGCGCTGCCGCGCTGCAACAGCGCTTCCGGGTGGTGTCCTCGCCGGGCTTCGAGCCGGAACGCGACCTCGCCTGCCTCGGCGTGGCGAACCAGACGACGATGCTCTCCGGCGAGTCCCTCGCCATCGCGGCCGAACTGCGCAAGGCGATGATCACGCGCTACGGCGAGGCGGAGGCCGCGCAGCGGTTCCGCACCTTCGACACCATCTGTTCGGCGACACAGGACAGGCAGGACGCGGTGCTCAAGCTGCTCGAGGATGCGGTGGACGTGATGGTGGTGATCGGCGGCTACAACTCGAGCAACACGAATCATCTCGCCGCGCTGTGCGCGAAGCGGGTGCCGACGTTCCACATCGAGGATTCCTCGGGCCTCGACTCCGCGGCGGGTACGGTCCGGCACAAGCCGGTCGGTGCCCATCAGGAGGTCCAGACGGCCGGGTGGCTCGGCGCAGACGTGCGGGTCGTCGGCGTGACCGCGGGAGCCTCGACGCCGAACAACAAGGTGGGTGAGACGATCGAGCGGATATTCGCGACGCGCGGGGTCGACCTGGCAGCCGCTTTGACGTAGCCGCGGGGTGGGGGCCCGCGCCTCCCTGCTCAGTGGAAGTCGTGGGACGTGGAGAAGGCGGCGCCCCCCCTCGGGACGGGCGCCGCGAATCGTCTACCCCGCACGTTCAGCACGCCCTGCTCCTCCTGCAGCACGCCTTCCACGACCAGCAGCGGTGACCGTACGATGAGCCGCCGGTGCTGCTCGAAGAGGGTCGGCGTGACGACGACGTTGGCAAGGCCGGTCTCGTCCTCGAGCGTGACGAAGCAGAAGCCCTTCGCGGTGGCGGGCCGTTGGCGGCAGATGACGATGCCGGCGACCGACACCCGCTCGCCGTCGCGGAGGCGTCCGAGGTCCACGGCGCGGACGACGCCCTGCGCCTCCATCGCCAGCCGGAGGTGCCGCATCGGGTGGCCGGCGGGCGAGAGGCCGGTGATCCGGTAGTCGGCCTCGGTGAGTTCGACGGGACTCTGAGCCGGCACCGGGGCGGGCCGGCGGTCGGCGCCGACCGGCGCCAGCGGGCCCGCGGCGCCGCGGGCGTGCTTGAGGACCTCCCACAGCGCCGAGCGCCGGTTGGGCCAGAGGCCGTCGAAGGCGCCGGCCTCCGCCAGCGCGCGGAGCTGGGTGACGTTGAGACCGCTCCGCCGCACCCACTCGTCGAGGCCCGCCGGGCGGTGTTGGTCGAGGAGTGGTTCGAGCCGCTCGCGTGTCTTCTCGCCGAGCCCGCGGACATAGCGGAGGCCGATGCGCAGGGCGCCCTCCTCCATCGTGCAGTCCCAGCCGCTGCGCATCACGTCCACGCCCCGTACCGGGACGCCGTGGCGCCGCGCATCCTCCACGATGGTGCCCGGCGCATAGAAGCCCATCGGCTGGGCGTTGAGCAACGCGCAGGTGAACGCGACCGGGTAGTAGTGCTTGAGCCACGCGGATGCGTAGACGAGGAGGGCGAAACTGGCGGCGTGGCTCTCGGGGAAGCCGTAGTCGGCGAAGGCGGCGATCTGGTTGAAGATGCGGCGCGCGACGTCCGGCTCGATGCCGTTCTTCGCCATCCCCTCGATCAGCTTCTGGCAGATCCGCCCCATCCGCTCGTGCGAGCGCTTGTGGCCCATCGCCCGCCGCAGTTCGTCGGCCTCGCCCGGGGTGAAGCCCGCCGCGGCGATGGCGACCTGCATCCCCTGCTCCTGGAAGAGGGGCACGCCGAGTGTGCGTTCCAGGATCGGCTCGAGCGAAGGATGCGGGTAGACGATCGGCTCCTCGCCGGCGCGCCGCCGCAGGTAGGGGTGCACCATCTCTCCCTGGATGGGGCCAGGGCGGATCAGTGCCACCTCCACCACGAGGTCGTAGAACTTCCGCGGTGCGAGGCGCGGCAGGGTGTTCATCTGGGCGCGCGACTCGACCTGGAAGACGCCGATCGTGTCGGCGCGGCAGAGCAGGTCGTAGACGGCGGGATCGTCCATCGGGAGGCGCGCGAGGTCGACCGGCACGCCGTGGTGACGGCGGACGAGTACGAGCGCGTCCTGGATCAGCGTGAGCATCCCGAGGCCAAGCAGGTCGATCTTGATGAGGCGCACCGGGTCGAGGTCGTCCTTGTCCCACTGGATGACAGTGCGTTCCGGCATCGCCGCCGGCTCTATGGGCACCACGTCGGCGAGAGGCTCGCGCGAGAGCACGAAGCCGCCGACGTGGATGGAGCGGTGGCGCGGTAGCTCGTGGAGGCCGCGCACGACCTCGGCCAGCATTCGGACGCGGTGGTCGGCGGGGTCGAGGTCCGCCGCCGCGGCGCCTCCGTCGAGGAGGCGTTCCGCGGTGTCGCGGGCGTTCGAACGGTCGGCCTCGTCGGCGAGGCGCTCGGCCTGCTGGACGGAGAATCCGAGGACGCGGGCGGCGTCGCGCACGGCGGAGCGGCCGCGGAAGGTGATGGCCTCGCACACCATCGCGGCGTGGTCGCGGCCGTAGCGGCGGTAGACGTACTGGATGACCTGCTCGCGGCCCTTGTGGGCGAAGTCCACGTCGATGTCGGGCGCCTCGCGACGGTCCTCCGAGAGGAAGCGTTCGAAGAGTAACTCCATCCCGATCGGGTCCACCGCGGTGATGCCGAGGCAGTAGCAGACGGCGGAGTTCGCGGCGGACCCGCGGCCCTGCGCGAGGACGCCGAGACGGTTGGCTTCCCGCACGATGTCCCAGACGATGAGGAAGTAGCCGGCGAGGCCGAGCCGGCCGATGACGTCGAACTCGTGCCGAAGCTGCTGCCGGTGGCGCTCGGTGAGCCGCTCGCCGTAGCGCTCCCGCGCGCCGGCGGCGACGAGGGAGGCGAGATATTCGTCCGCCGTGACGCCGGGCGGCGCCGGGAAAGCTGGGAGAGCCGGCGTGAGCTGTCCCATCCGGAAAGCGCACCGCTCGGCGACGGCGAGTGTGGCGGCGAGGCCTTCGGGGTAATGGCGCCAGCGGTGGACGATGCGTTCCGGGCGCTTGAGGTACCACTCGCCGTTGGGGCGGAGCAAGGTGCCGGCTTGGTCGAGCGTCGTCCCGTGGCGGAGGCAGGTGAGAACGTCGTGGATGAGGCGGCCCTTCGGCGTGGCGTAGTGCACGTCATTGGTGACGAGCCACGGCAGGTCGAACGCGCCGGCCAGCGCCATGAGGTCCGGCGCCAGGGCGCGCTCGCCGGCGAGAGAGTGGTCCCAACACTCGGCGGCGACGTTCCCGCGGAAGACCTCCGCCAGCCAGCCGAGCCGCTCCCGGGCGCCGGCCGCGTCGCCCCGAGCGAGGAGCCGGGGCACCTCGCCGTGCGGACAGCCGGTGAGGCAGAAGAGGCCCTCGGCGTGCCGCTCGACGGCGTCCCACGCGACGGCCGGCGCGCCGCGCTCACCGCCGCGCGCCAGGGAGACGAGTCGGGAGAGGTTGCGGTAGCCGGTGTCGGTCATGGCGAGGAGCGTGAGGTGGGAAGTGTCATCGTCCGTGCGGCGGCCCAGCGCCAGGCCTGGCCGGGAGGCGGCGCATCCTCGCGACGGGCCCCGCGCGCTCCGGCCGTCGGACGGCACGCACGGCGCCGGCCGTCGCGCTCGGAGCCCGCCGCTCGTCGCGCCGTCGCCGTGCGCCCCGTCCCCCCGCACGCCGACCGTCACCTCCACGCCGACGATCGCCTCGACACAGTGCTCCCGTCCCGCCTCGGCCCAGCGCACCGCGCCGCCGAGGTCGTCGTGGTCGGTGAGGGCGACAGCGCGCATCCCGATGGCTGCGGCGCGGGCGATGAGGTCCTCGGGGTTCGAGGCCCCGTCGAGCAGCGAGAAGCCGGAATGGCAGTGCAGTTCGGCGTAGCTCATCTTTCAGCCGTGTCCGCCGCCGCAGACGCCCGCGACTTCGCGATGGCCGCGCTCCACGGCTTCGACGACGTCACCAGCCGCCGGATGTTCGGCTGCGACGCATTCCTGAACCGCGCGCGGATGTTCGCCTTCCTCACCGACCGCACGATGGTGGCGCGGGTCCCGGAGCCGGAGCGCGCAAAGCTTCTGAATCGGCGGCAGGCAAAGCCCTTCTACATCGGGCCGCGCACCACGTTCGGGATCTGGGTGGAGATGCCGCTCCGGACGTCGGCCGACGTGAAGCTGGCGCTCCGGATGGCGCGTCTCGCGCACGCGGACACCGTGAACCGGGGGCCGGCGTCGGTGCGCCGGCGGCGCGGAGCGAATTCCTAGTCCCACCACCCCTCCACGAACCACTGGCGTGATGCGCCGGTCCTGAAGAGGAGCCAGAGCGTGCCGGCGGCCGTGTGCGCCGAGTAGTAGTCGCGCGGCCCGGCGGGCAGGGATGCGCCGGCGGCCCCAGCGGACTCACCGATCCACCACCGTGGGGCGAGCCGCTCCGGCCCGCTCCAGGCGGTGACGTCGTGCCACGTCTCTCCATGGTGGAAAGCTTCGAGGCCGAAGCGGCTGAGGCGGACGCGGACCGGTGCCGGGGCCTGGAGCAGACGGAGCGCCGCAGCAGCCGGGCGGTTCGGGGGCGCGCCCAGCGTGAGGGCTGGCGCTGTGTCGCGGGTGGGTGTGGCCGCCGCGAGTTCCTCCGTACGCCACGCCCCGGCGTCCCGGGGCAAGTGACCGTCCCGGACAAGCGGCTGCGCCACAGCATCCGCGCCCTCGCTGCCCCGGATGCGGTCGAAGGCCGCCTCGAGGGCCGCGGGGTCGGCCCAGCGCGGGGCGAGAAGGTCGCCCTGTTCACCGGAGGCGGGGACGGCGACGGTGGCTCGCACGGCGAGCGCGGTGACCGGCTCGGGTAGCGCCCAGCCCTCGAAGGCAGCGCGGCAGTGGTCGAAGAGCGCACCCTCGTGCGACGTGGACCGCGCGGGGCGGACCGTCTTCTCCGCCGTAGAGCCGTCGTCGAGCGTGAGCGTGAGCGCGATCTCGCGTGCGGCGAGGCCCTTCGCGCGCAGCGCGGAGCCCAGCGAGGCGAGCGCACCCTTGAGGACGAAAAGGAGCGGCTCGGCCGTGGCGACGGGGCTGCCGAGGTCGCAGGCGATGACGGGCAGCGCGTCGTCGCGCGGGGTGGTGGGACCGCGCGTGTCGAAGCCGCGGGCGAGGCGGTGCGCCGCGAGCCCTTCGGGGCCGAAGCGCGCCTCGACCTCGTCGGCGTCGAGCGCGGCGAACTGGCCGACGGTCCTGAGTCCGAGCGCGTGGCACGTCTCGGCGAGATCCTCGTGGGGTGCGATGAGAGCGAGAGGGAACGGCGCGAGGAAGGCATTGTCGTCGCCGGGCGGGACAATGCCGGGCGCGGCGGTGGTGTGCTTGCGGCCCGCGCCTGGTCGGCCGCACGCCGCCGCGTAGGCCGCGATCGCCGAATCCGCGATGCCGGCGCGGGCGCGGCCGAACCCGAGACCCCTCGCGAGGCGACCGAGGCGCGCCGCGAGCGTCGGTTCGCTACCGAGCCCTGCCGCGTCCACCCACCAGACACCCTCGTTACCGCGTTCGCCCGCCCAGGCCACGCGCGGACTCGCGGCGAGGAGCACGGTCGCGACCTCGAGCGCGGCGCGGGCGACGCGCTCCGTGTCCCACGGGAGGGAGACGAGGTCGGCGGCGAGTGCCTGGGCCTCGGCGAACGCCATACCGGGCCGGACGCCGCGGTACGAGGCTGCGGCGTCGGTGGCGACGACGCGCGGCTTGCCGCGGACGTCAACGACGAGGGCGGCGGGCGGTCGGTCAGGGCGAGGCGGACCAGTCGGGCTGAACGGCGCGCCGGCGCTGTGTGCGCCCGCTGACGCCGCCGCCTGACCGGCCGCCGCGCCGGTCGCGAACCGCCCAATGCGGACGCAGGCGATGCGGCAGGGGATCACCGACGGAAACCTCCGCGGCGCGCGGAGCGCCGCCCTTCTCGATCACGACGCGCACCGGGCGCGGCGCCGGCCACGCGGCGCCGGATCCCGGTGCAGCGGGGATGAAGCCGTCCTGGGCCGAGTGCACAGACAGCACGAGGGCTGCGCCGGGCACGGTGGCGCCGTGAGGCGTGGCAGCGGCGGCCTTGCGCTCGCGCTGGCCCGGCGGCACGCCCGCCTCCCGCACCACCAGCGCCGCGTCCTTGTCCCGCGCCAGGCGCTGGAGCCGCACCGCGACAGGGCGCGCCGGGGTTGGCGCCTGGTCCACGATCACGAGCCCGAACGCGCCGGTGCGGAGCAGCACGTCGGCGCACCACCACGCGCTCTCGGTGCCCCGCGGGCGGATCACCCAGAACGGTCCGAGGCCCGCGAGGTGCGCCGCCGCCTGCGGGGCGAGGGTGCGGGCGGCATCCACGAACGCCACCCCCTCGTCGGCCCGGAGAGTCGCCTCGGCCAGCGCGAGGAGGAGCGCGGTGCCGCCGCTGCCGAGCGGCGCGTCCAGCGCGGTGATCTGACCGCGCGGGAGTCCCAGCGGGAGCAGCGCGTCGAGCGCCGGGATGCCGAACGCGAGCCCGCGGCGCGCGGCGGGCACGAACCGCTGGAGCCGCTCGGGGAGGACGATGTGGAGTTGCGGCAGGGTCATGGCTATGCTTTCCCGATGCGCTCACCCGCGACGATCGCCGCGTGCCTCCTGCTGTGTTCCGCGCCACTCGCGGCGCAACGGCCCGCGCGGGGCACCCGGCCCATCAGCAGCTCCGGGCCTGCCGCCGCCCGCGCGGCCTGGCTCCTCGGCGCCCTGGCCGACGACTCGCTCGAGGGCCGCGACACGGGGAGCCGCGGGAGCGCCGCCGCGGCGCACCTCATCGCCGCCGAGCTGCGTGCAGCGGGCGTGCGTCCGGCCGGCGACTCCGGCTACTTCCAGCGCGTGCCCCTGGGGCGAGTCACCGTCACTGTGCAGGGCCAGCCGCGCCGCCGCGTCGCGCGGCTGCCCGACCTCGCCGCCCGCGACACGCTCGCCGCCGAGAACCGCCTCCCCTTCGCCGCCGTCAACGTCGTCGGGGTGCTACCGGGGCGGGACCGCCGGCTCCGTGACGAGGCGGTCGTCGTGAGCGCGCACTACGACCACGTCGGCATCGGCCGGCCGGTGAACGGCGACTCGATCTACAACGGCGCCGATGACGACGCCTCGGGCACGGTGGCGGTGCTCGCGATCGCGCGCGCCCTTGCCCTCCAGCGCCCCGCGCCCCGGCGCACCGTCGTCTTCCTCCTCGTAACCGGCGAGGAGCGCGGCACCCTCGGCACCCGCTGGTACATCGACCACCCCGTCGTGCCGCTGGAGCGCACCGTCGCCAACCTCAACGTCGAGATGGTCGCCCGCCCCGACTCACTGGTCGGCGGTCCGGGCAAGGCCTGGCTCACCGGCTTCGGCCGTTCGACGATGGGGGCGATGCTGAGCGAGGCCGGCATCCCCATAGTGCCGGACCCGCGGCCGGAGCAGAACTTCTTCGAGCGCTCCGACAACATCGCTTTCGCGCGGCGCGGCATCCCGGCGCACACGCTCTCCTCGTTCAACCTCCACGCCGACTACCACACGCCGGACGACGAGGCGGACCGCGCCGACCCGGCGCATATGGCGCAGGTCATCGCGGCCGCGGCGCGCGCGGTGCGCCTCCTCGCCGACGGCCCCGCGCCGCGGTGGACCCCTGGAGGAAGACCGGACGCACCGGTACGCTGACCGACGCGCTGTCGTGGGTCCGTGTTCCCAGGTCCTCTGTCTTTCACAGCGACAGCTCCCACTGCGTCGCTTCTGTACGCCGGTACGCCGGCGCGTCGGTGCATCCGTCCTCTTCGAACCCCGCCTCCCGGCTGAGCCGCTCCACCCGCCGCTCCAGCGCCGCGGCGTACGCGGCCGAGAGTTCGCCCCGCTCGTCGAACGCCCGCTCGTAGCGCGGCAGCAACGCGGGGAACTCCCGTGCCACGATGGGCAGGAAGCGCGGCTTGATGGCGGGGTGGAGCCGGAGCGGCGAGGCCTCGGCGAAGGCGGCGCCCGCATCCTTCGCCGCGCGGAGCAACGCCCGGAGGTGCGGCACGTCGTCGGTGAGGCCCGGCAGGACCGGCGCGATCGTCACGCCGGTGCGGAGCCCCGCCTTCGCGAGAGTGGCCAGCGCCTTGAGCCGCAGCGGGGGCAGCGGTGAGCGCGGCTCGAGCTTCCGAATGAGCGGTACGTCCACGGCGATGATCGAGAAGTGGACCGTCATGTCGTTCCGCTCGGCGAGGCGGCGGAGCACGTCCACGTCGCGTGCCACGAGCGGCGACTTGGTGATGAGTCCGATGCGGAGTCCGTGGAACTGCGCCAGCCGCTCCAGCACCTGCCGCGTGAGCCGGAAACGCCGCTCGGCTGGCTGGTAGGGGTCCGTCGCCGTGCCGATCAGGATGCCGTGGTCCTGGAAACGGGAGGGCCTGAGCGTGCGCCCGACGACGTCAGGAGCCTCGGTCTTCACGAAGATCCGCCGTTCGAACGCCTCCCAGCCGTCCCCGCTTCCAGCTCCGGGAAGCCCAGGGGATTCGGCGCCGCCGCACCCGCCGGAGGGCTCAGTGGCTGCGGGCGATAAGCGGCGATCCCGCGCCCGCTCCACGACGTAGCGGTGCACGTAGCGCGCGTAGCAGTAGCTGCAGCCGAACTGGCACCCCACGTACGGATTGAGCGACCAGAAACGCATCCCCGTCTGCTGGGGCGAATTGAGGATGGAGGCGATCGGCAACCGGACGAATTCGGTGCCGCGCGCGCGGACGTCGAGCACCTCCCAAGGCTGGGTCGCGGACCGTGAGCCGGCGGGCACAAGAGCCGTAAGAACCTCGTTCACAACGACTTGCATACACGGCCCAGAATGGATTTTCGGTTTTTCTTCGGGTCCGGTGGTCAATATTGGGTCCGGGGCCTGAAAACGCAAGCGGGGGCCGCGTAGCCGGAGCTTCAGGCGCGGGCTATCTTTGGCGCGACCTTCGCCGGAGAACCGGGTGCGGTTCAGTCTGCTGCCACGAGATGAGAGCTTCTTCGACCTGTTCACCGAGGTCGCGCGCCGCAGCCATACTGCCGCGGAGCATCTGGCAGGGCTCTTCGCCGAGCCTGCTCGTGCCGCCTACCATACCGAGCAGATCAAGCGGCTGGAGCACGAGTGCGACCAGATCACGCACGAGGTGGTGAACCGGCTCGACCGGACCTTCATCACCCCGATCGACCGGGAGGACATCTACCGGCTGGCGTCGGACCTCGACGACGTCATAGACGTGATCGACGGGGTGGCGCGCCGGACGCAGATGTTCCGGGTGGGAGCGGCGCCGGAGGGGGTCAAGCACCTCACGCGGGTCATCCACGACGTCGTGGGCGCGCTCCTCAAGGGGGTCGAGCACCTCAAGAGCCGCGCGGGCGTGATGGAAGCCTCCATCGTGGTGAAGCAGTTCGAGGAGGAGGCCGACACGATCTACCACACGGCGATGGGCCAGCTCTTCGACACGGAGCAGGACGCGCGCGAGCTGATCAAGTGGAAGGAGATCTACGACAACCTCGAGCGCTGCGTAGACCAGGCGGAGGACGTGGCGAACGTCCTCGAGAGCATCGCGATCAAGCACGCCTAGCTGCCGGTGGACGGGACCGTCGTCTTCGTTCTCGCGATCGTCGGTGTCGCGCTGATCTTCGATTTCATCAACGGGTTCCACGACACGGCGTCGTCCATCGCAACGGTCGTGTCCACGCGCGTCCTTTCGCCGGGCGCCGCGGTGATCTGGGCGGCGTTCTTCAACTTCGCTGCCG
>Ga0315275_10003811_pt1 | contig 13975 bp, 9 predicted proteins | sample YL17G03_0_MG_FD_205557 | JGI IMG/M metagenome (GOLD analysis project Ga0315275, IMG submission 205557) | Sediment microbial communities from Yellowstone Lake, YNP, Wyoming, USA - YL17G03_0 | ecosystem: Environmental > Aquatic > Freshwater > Lake > Sediment | place: USA: Wyoming | collected... | reverse complement strand
ATCAATGTCCGGCTCAAACCGATTAAGCCAATGGTTCAATAGCCAGGTTAGCACCTCATCTTCCTCTTCAAAATCAAGTTCCTCCGGCACTTCAACCAAAAAAGCCATGCTTACAATATTGCGGATAAGGTCCTCTTCTTGATAAAGGGTCGGGGCATCCTCCCGGTCAGTTAAAGAATAGGCAACCGCCACTGCCTGGACCGGATAGAGCTGGCCTTTTTCATCAATCAGTTCCGGATCATGGGCGAGCGCGTTGATCAGCATTTCCCGGGGCAACTCACAAATTATCCAGCTCATGTCTCCCCGGGAAGCCAACAATCCCAGCTCATGGGGAGTCATTTCACCATAAATACGCAGGCGGGTTTCATCCGTGCAAAGGGCTAAAACATTCTCTGCTTCTTTTACATCCTTAGCTTTAAGAAGCTTAAGGGCTTGACTTTTTGCTTTCTTATACGGTATGAGCATTGTCACCCTTTTTCTCCTTTTCGTATTTCAACAAAATACACAAAACTTCGAGGAATTTTTTCGGGTCAACCTCTTTTAAGGTTTTCAGCACCATGGCCGTATCCCCGGAAGCCCGGACAAGACCGTCGGTTTTCTCGCTTGCGTCAGCAAGGGAAATGGCATTGTTGCAGATTTTTTGGAGAAATTTTGCGGCCTCGGATTTTATCTCATAGTGCCCGGCAGTAAGAGCGCAGGCAATGTCCTGGGAAAGCATAAATTCGCTGATCCGCTTGTCGCATTGCAAACACCCTTTAAGAAGCTGACCTCTGAGGTCAATAACTTCTCGGGGACCCTGGACAATCAAATTTACCGACATTGAAGAGCCAAACTCTTCGAATAATTCATCTATCTTGTTATCTCGTTTCATGATCTCCTGACTTTGCTGAGTTGTTGTATCGAGACCTTTGAAAAAGTATGTTTCTGTCACCCTGAACTCGTATCAGGGTCTCAGAATATGTTGATTTTATTAGATGCTGAAACAAGTTCAGCATGACATGACACGCTATTTTATGACCTTTGCAAAGGTCTCGTATTGTAATAAGCTGGGCGTTTTCCCGAAAAGCGGAGAAATTTTCAAAATTATCAGATTCCGGCAAAACGCGGGGAATTTCCTTAACAAAAAATTCTGATTCCCTGCCTGGAAACAAAGGTGCAAAGAGAGTATATTTAAATATACTTTTTTTGCGCGGATTACTCTATCTTAAGCGATTGTGCGATACCCTCTCCGAAGGGCACGGGGTTTAAATAATAAAATATTTTTTAAAATTTGATGAAGCCGTAAAAAGTCGAAAATCAGACGGCACAGTAAAAAGCTTCAGGTGCAAGGCGCGCAAATCCGACGGAATGAGGCGTACTTACCTGTCCGCCGCAAATGATCTACCCCGTTAAATAAAGAATTTTCGGAGATCGGCAACTCAGAACCCGAAACCCTTACGTTGGCTTCTTCTGCCTCCCGAAGCGAACATTTAACGGGGCAGGGATGCAGCGCAACGCCGCAGATGGCTCGCATCAGTTCTTTATCCCCCGCCGTAAGGCGGGACTTTTCACGAAGCCGTCAAACTTTAAACGATGATAACAGCTTGGGAATTGAAAAAATATCTCTTCCTAAAGACCGGAAAGGTATTATCAAAAAATCAGGAAATTGTCAAGAAAGAAAGATTAATAACGACAGCCGTACGTCAAAAAAATGGACGCTTACGAGTCAATCCGGATTACCGGCGCGAAGCAGAATAATTTAAAAAACCTGAACCTCGAAATTCCCCTCTTTCAGATCATTGCCATTACCGGGGTAAGCGGCTCAGGAAAATCATCCCTCGCCCTCGATACCCTCTATGCCGAAGGGCAAAGAAGGTATGTGGAGACCTTTTCCCCCTATGCCCGCCAGTTTATGGACCGGATGGATAAACCCCGCGTGGATAAAATCGAAGGTATTCCCCCGGCAATCGCCATTGACAGCAAAAACCTGGTAAAAACCTCCCGCTCCACCGTGGGCACCATGACCGAAATTACTGACTTCTGCAAGCTCCTTTTTGCTAAAATGGCGCGTCTTTACTGCCCTGCCTGCGGAAGAACAGTAGAGAAGGATACCCCGTTCACGATCTGGAATAGCCTCATAACCCGCAGGGAAGGAACAGAATTTATCATCGCGTTCCCCATTAAATTCAATGGACTTAACCGGGATGACGTTGAAACCTATCTTTCGGGCATGGGGTTTTCACGCGCCTATTATAACAACGAAATCCTTCCGCTCAGCCAGGTGCTCAAGAAAGCCAAAAAAGAAGTTCTCATGGTGATGGACCGGCTGACCCTGAAAACAGGAGCAAAAAAGCGAATCATTGATTCTCTCGAAGGCGCGCTTAAGTTTGGCGGAGGGCATTGCTCTATTGTTTTTCGGGGACAGGATGTTTTAAAATTCAGTGCCGAGTTTCACTGCCCCTATTGCGACCTCAATTACCAGGACCCGGTCCCCAATCTTTTTTCTTTTAACAGTCCGTTAGGGGCCTGCGAAACCTGCCGCGGGTTTGGAAGGATCATTGACTTTGACCTCGATCTGGTTATCCCGGATAAGACCAAATCATTACGAGAAGGAGCGATCAAGCCCTGGAAACCTGCGCCCGGACGAATCGAGTTTGACGACCTGATGGAGTTTTGCCGCGCCCGTAAAATTTCGACTACTATCGCGTTTAAAGGTTTAAAGGAAAAAAATCAGCAGGACATCATCAACGGAACTTCTGACTATTACGGAATCCGGGGCTTCTTTGAATGGCTGGAGACCAAAAAATATAAGATGCACGTCCGGGTCTTTCTTTCCCGCTACCGGAGCTATCGTGAGTGCCCGGCGTGTCATGGCACGCGATTCAAAAAAGAAGTACTCACCTGGAAGGTGGAAGAAAAAAATATCGGCGAGCTTTACCGGATGAGTGTTGCTCAAGCGCATGATTTTTTTACCCGCCTTAAGGCCAACGATGACAAGGTCAGTGAGACCATCCTTCAGGAGATCAAAAACCGCCTCCTTTACCTGATTGATGTCGGGCTTGGGTATCTTTCCTTAGACCGCCAGTCCCGCACCCTTTCGGGCGGTGAAGTGGAACGGGTGAATCTCACCACTATCTTAGGCTCGTCGCTTGCCCATACCCTTTACATCCTCGATGAACCGAGCATTGGACTTCACCCCCGTGACAACCTCCGCTTAATGAATATCCTCCATCAGATTAAAAAAAATAATAACACCGTGCTGGTGGTGGAGCATGATCCGGAAATCATCAAAAACTGTGACTACATCCTCGATCTCGGGCCGGGCGCCGGCGATAAGGGAGGAGCATTAGTCTATTTCGGAAAAGCGCAGGGAATAATACGAGCTAAGAACTCGCTTACCGGGAAATACCTCTCCGGAGCGCTAAAAATTCCCCTCCCCAAAAAAAGGAGAAGCCTTCGGAAAAACAGCACGATCCAGATCACCGGAGCAGGCGAGCACAACCTCAAGAACCTCGACTGCGAAATTCCTCTGGGAATGTTGGTGTGCGTAACCGGTGTTTCGGGTTCGGGAAAAAGCACCCTGATTGAAGAGATCCTTTACCGCGGCGTAAAGCGGGAGAAAGGTGTGTTTGAGGAAAAACCGGGCGTGTTTACCGGTATAAAGGGAGCTGAGCTGATTCGCGAGGTCATGCTGGTTAACCAAAAGCCCATCAGCGGAACCCCGCGCTCAAACCCCCTGACCTATCTCAAAGCGGTTGATCCCATCCGCGCTCTTTTTGCCCGAACGCCCCTCGCGCAGGAGCGGGGATACACAAGCTCGTCATTTTCCTTTAATGTCGAAGGCGGAAGATGCGAGACCTGTAAAGGAGCCGGGTACGAAAAAACCGAAATGCAGTTTTTAGCCGATATCTACATCACCTGCCCGGACTGTCAGGGAAAAAGGTTCAAGCCGGAAATCCTGGAAGTCACTATCCAGGGAAAAAATCTCGCGGAGGCTTTCAACCTCACGGTGGATGAGGCAAGGGAGTTTTTCAAAAACCTGCCCAAGGTAATCGCTCCTTTAAGAGTCCTCACGGATGTTGGTTTGGGTTACCTCCGGCTGGGCCAGCCGCTCAACACCCTCTCGGGAGGAGAAGCCCAGCGGCTTAAATTGGCGAAACAGATCAGCGCCCCAAAAGCAAAAAATATCCTTTTTATTTTTGATGAACCAACCATTGGTCTTCACTGTGATGATATCGCCAAGCTCATCACGACTCTCCAGGGCTTAGTGGAAAAGGGAAACTCCGTCGTTATTGTGGAACATAACCTCGAGGTCATTAAATGCGCTGACTATATCATTGACTTAGGACCCGAAGGAGGTGAGGCCGGAGGCTATCTCGTGGCCGCGGGCACTCCTGAAGAAGTTGCCGCGTGTCCCCAGTCTTGGACCGGAAAGTTCCTGAAAGACATTCTCAAACCGGGTGACTCAAAGCTTCACGAGAAAAAACCTCGTGTGGTCGCTAAAAAAGAAGACAAACCTTCTGCCGAAGAAATCCGGATTATGGGCGCGCGGGAACACAACCTCAAGAACATCACGGTAACCATCCCCCGGGGGAAAATGGTGGTCATCACCGGAATGAGCGGCTCAGGCAAATCCACGCTTGCTTTTGATATCCTGTTCGCGGAAGGCCAGCGCCGTTACCTCGAAAGCCTTACTCCTTATGTCCGGCAGTACCTCAAGATCATGGATAAACCCAATGTTGACGTGGTAACGGGAATCCCTCCCACCGTGGCGATCGAACAGCGGATGTACCAGGAAGGGAAAAGGTCAATTGTTGCCACCTTGACGGAAATCTACCACTTCCTCCGCCTCCTCTACAGCAAGCTCGGCACCCAGTACTGCCCCTCGTGCGATCAGCCGATCACGCTTCAGAGCGTGGAACAAATCGCGCGGGATGTGCGGCAATCGTTTCGGGGAAAACAGGTTTCTTTCTTTGCTCCCAAGGTCTTCGGAAGAAAAGGGTTCCATAAAGATATTTTCATCCAGGCCCTGAAAAAGGGCTATTCCCAAGCCCGTATTGATGGAAAAACCATTGATCTTAGCAAGCCTCCGGCTTTAAGCCGTTACCAGGAGCATGCGGTTGACCTCCTCATCGCTCAGCAGGATATTTCTTCGAGGGGCAGAGTTACCTTGGATGAGATCATTCGAGAAAGCCTCCAGCAGGGAAAGGGTACTTTTTTTGCTGTCAGTGCCGGGGGCAAGCAAAAGCGGTACAGTGATACGTTGTTTTGCCCCCGCTGTCTCCAGAGCTTTGAACCGCTCGACCCGCGCTTATTTTCCTTTAACAGCAAACACGGTGCCTGCCCCCGCTGTGCGGGAATGGGTTTTATTACCGAGTCTGATCATTACTCACAAGAATTCTTTCCTGATCAGTTCGTCGAAGAAATGGATATGCCGCCTGACGTTAACGAAATGGAGTGCCCGGCCTGCAAGGGAAAAAGGCTTAAGGCTAATGCGCTGGCCGTCAAAATAAAGGGCTGGGGGATCTGGGATGTGGCGTCGCTTTCGATTACTCACGCGGAGAAGTTTTTTCGCACCATCTCCTTTTCTTCTCAGGAACAGGCAATCGGCACCACCATCGTCCGGGAGATTAACACCCGCCTTGCCTTTCTTCTCAAAGTTGGTCTTCCCTATCTCACCCTCAATCGCCGCGGAGATACGCTCTCCGGAGGTGAGTCTCAAAGAATCCGTTTAGCCGCTCAGCTTGGCTCGAATCTGCGCGGGGCCTGTTATATTCTGGATGAGCCAACAATCGGGCTTCACCCCCGCGATAACCAGATGCTGGTCCAAACCTTAAAAGAGTTAAAAAACCTGGGCAATAGTTTGGTGGTAGTGGAACACGATGAAGAAACCATTCGGCACGGTGATTTTATTATTGACTTAGGCCCCGGAGGAGGAATTCAAGGAGGTGAAGTAATCGCCTCCGGAACACTCAAAAAACTTTTAAACACTCCTCATTCAATCACCGGACAATTCTTAAAAAATCATAATCGGAGAATCATTACCTCGCGGAAGCGCTCGCCGGATAAATGGCTTCTGGTTAAAGGCGCCCGAGAGCATAACCTTAAAAATGTCGAAATCGCCCTTCCCCTCGCAACTCTAACCTGCGTTACCGGTGTCTCCGGTGCAGGAAAGTCAACGCTCTTAAAAGGAGTCATCTTAGGGAGTGTTAAAAATCACCTCCTGGGCGTAAAAGAAAACAACCCGGCTTTCGCCGCGTTATCCGGGTGGGAACATCTTGACCGGGTGCTTGATGTTGACCACTCACCCATCGGCCGTACTCCTCGCTCAACTCCCGCAACCTATGTGGGCTTCTATGATGACATCCGGAGGCTCTTTTCCCTTATCCCTGATGCCCGGATGCGGGGATATAATCCCGGACGGTTTTCCTTCAATGTGAAAGGAGGGCGGTGCGAAGCCTGCGCTGGTCAGGGGAAAAAGAGGATCGAGATGAGCTTTCTCCCGGATGTGTATGTGGACTGTGAGGTCTGCGGGGGAACGCGGTTTAATGACGAGACATTACACATTAACTACAAAGGCAAGACAATTTCCGAAGTGCTCAACCTGACCATGAAAGAAGCCGCGGATTTCTTTTCTCCCATTCCCGCCATCGCCAGGCCTTTAAAGATCATCACCGAAATGGGCCTTGACTACCTCACCCTGGGTCAGCCCAGCCCCACCCTTTCCGGCGGAGAGGCCCAGCGGATTAAACTCTCTTATGAATTCTCCCGCCCCGCGCAGGGAAAGACGTTGTATATCCTGGATGAACCCACCACCGGTCTTCACTTCGCGGACATTGAAAAACTCTTAAGCGTACTCCACGGACTGGTGGATAAAGGAAATACAGTAGCCATCATCGAACATAACCTCGACATCATTCGGGCCGCAGACTATATCATTGATCTCGGCCCTGAAGGAGGAGACCAAGGCGGCTACGTCGTGGCTACTGGCGCTCCCCAGGAAATTCTAAAGCACACTCATACCTCCTACACCGCCCGGTTTCTCAAGAAATACCTCGAAGGAAAATAAAGAACGATCATTCATCATAAATTCAAGGCCCTGCCCTCATTGGTTTAATCTTGAAGTAAATCCCTTTGAACCGGCTTTCTTTTTCAACTTTTTTTGGTATAATAATAAGAAGAAGAAAAATTTAAACGTTTGCAGGCATGCAGACAAAAAAGAAAGGAAGGCGCTCATGCCGCAGATTGAACTGACTCCTCAAGAGGCGGAAATGCTGCGGGACATTCTGGCGAGATACCTCCCTGAGCTTCGACGGGAACTTGCGGATACGGATAAGAAAGAATTCAAGCGGTTTCTCCAAAGAATGGAAGTTTTCATGGATGATTTCATCCAACGTCTGCAGCAGAAATTTGTCGCTTGAGAAAGGAGCTGATTTAGGTATATTTTTTCTCGTTTTTAGATGCTTGGGTGTAGAAAAATTCAACACCTCAAGTAAAAACGTATTCCCTACCCTTAAGTCATACCTCATCTTTTTTCAATAGAATTAAGAGAATTACCGCACCGCTTAACCATTCGGCACAGCAAGAAGCGTGGGGTAAAGGGCAGGGAGTATAAACCGTAAGGAATAAGGATCGAGGAGAAATAAACGAGAACCCCTCCCCTTTAGCAAAGGGGAGGGGATTTGTGCTGCGTTTTGGCTCAATTAAGGAATACACCCGAGAAAACTACTGGTCGGATCAATCCAAAAACTCAGCGATCTGGCTGTATTTCCGCTTCACCTCCTCGATGAGCCGGTCTTGATGACGAATTTTTAAAACCGAACGGATAATGAGATATGCTCCCAAAACAAGCAAAACCGTACAGAACAACAACAAAGGGAGGAGCAAGTACCAGACGTGAATGATATCGTAGTATTCTGACGTGGCAATCAAAAAGCCCAAGGCTGATAAGGGTAAAACAAGTATTGCGATTCCGGTACGCATAACTGCTAAAGAAGTCCTCTTTTCAGCTAAAATGAGCTGAACCTCGCCAATAATGCTACCTTCCGATTTAATTTCCTTCTCTTGATTCACGAAATCCTCCTTTTGCGTTAACGAAACTTAAGAGCTTCGTTCCCGCGGAGTTTTGCGGACAAGCTCTTCCATTAAATCCATCTGAATCTGTTGAATCTCTACCAGCCGCTGCCATTGTTGCGCCAAGAGGTGGTCTATCTTTTCATGTAAATAACGAATCTCCAGTTCAGCCTTGAGGTTTACCCGGTAATCCTGTTCGGATCGCAGGCGGTCTTTAGCTTCTTGCCGGTTCTGGCTCATCATAATGATCGGGGCTTGGATAGCAGCCAAGCAGGAAAGAACCAGGTTGAGAAGAATAAACGGATAAGGGTCAAAGGGTTTCCGAAGCAATAGGACTGAATTCATTATTATCCACATCACCATAACAATAAAAAAGGTGATGATAAAGCGCCAGCTTCCCCCGAATTCGGCAACCTTGTCGGCCAACCGTTCACCGAGGGTCAATTTTCGATCAAATTCAACATTGACATTTTTGGCGAGCAGCCCCTGATCCTTCATGCTTTTCATGACATCCAGTTCCAAAGTTGAAAGTTCGCCCATTTCTCTTTCCACCAGGCTTTGGATATACTCGGTACGGAAGTGATTGAGGTCAGAACGACAGATAAATCCCTCAGAAGACCAATCGGGATGCTTCTTCTGGATCATCTCCACAATCGAAGGGCGGACAAGCTCCCCTGACAACACCTCGTTTAGCTTTTTCTTTTCTTTGCAGATCTGACAGACCACCATCTCGTGTGGCTTGCGAATCATTGCTACCTCCTTTCTTTTTGCCTATTCGCCTAAATTCTCTTTCATTTCAACCGAACACCTCCTCTTACGTTAGTTGCTTTTGTCCACTTTTTTGTGTGGGGGTACTAAATCTTCTTGGTTTGAGTTACTTGTTATAACACATTATAAATAATTACTAATAAACCTCTTAATTGTATTTAAGATAACGCGTTTCTTCTGTTAAGGGAGAAGAAAAATCAATAAATATAAAGTGCTCAAAGCCATCAAAAAAATGGTAATAATTTTTGCCTGTTTTATCTTTTTTTTATTTTTTAATGGCAAAGTTTCCTTTTTAATCCCCTGGATGCGCTTGAGAAGGAATGGGCATAAAATAAAAGCATTGATAGCCAGGGGTATGGTAAGCCAGTAAGAGTTTTCAAATAAACCGCTATAACGGGAAACGCCCAGTCGAGTCAAGTCCGCCATTCGAGTAAGAAAAAGGGCGAGCGTTCCCATGAGAGCTAACCAGGCGCCTGCATGGGCGATATGCGCATGGTAAAGATGCCGATCAGCAGCATTGAGCGCGGTGAGCTTGCTGTGGACAGAGCCATAACAAACATAGATCACAAATCCCACATTGAGCCAGGCAACAAATCGAAGCCATGAGGTAGGAGGAAGATAATAGATGAGTCCGAGGCACGATAAAGCACCGAGGAGCGGAATGATAATTCCACCAGGAACACGAAAACTGCCCTTCTGCTCCGGCTCCTTGATCCGTAACACAATGATGCCGATGCAAACCAGAATAAACGCAAAGAGCGTGCCGATGTTCGTGAGATCCACCATTTCCTCAAGAGTGGTTACCATCGACGCAACGCCAACGGCAACTCCGGTCAAAATGGTCGTTACATGAGGAGTTCGAAAGCGGGGATGTATCCGTGCAAACCAAGCGGGAAGGAGACCATCCCGGGCCATGGAAAAGAAAATGCGGGGTTGACCAAGTTGAAACACTAAAAGTACCGCCGTATGAGCAACGACTGACCCGAGCGCCACAATGAAAATAAATAAGCCTTTATGCTGTACAATATTTGCGTACTGAAATGCCAGGGTCAACGGTTCTGCCTGTTTGGTGGCAAGGGTTCTGGTGAGGTCATGGTATGGAATGATCCCCGTAAAGACAGCTGCAATCACGATATAAAAAAGGGTGCAGACAACTAATGATGCTATGATGCCAATGGGCAAATCCCGTTTCGGGTTTTTTGCTTCTTCGGCAACCGTGGTGACAGCATCAAACCCGATGTAAGCAAAAAAGATCACCGCTGCCCCAGCGCCAATGCCTGTCCACCCATTAGGCATGAATGGCTTCCAGTTATCAATGTTAATATAATGAACGCCCACATAAATAAAAAAGAGTAAAACCAAAATCTTAAAGACAACGAGCCCGAAGTTAAACCATGAGCTTTCCCGAATCCCAATGACCAGGATAATCGTAATAAGAGCAACGATTGCAAAAGCGAGGAGGTTAAAAACGATGGGAATTCCAAAAATGTGGGGAGCGTTTTCCAGCAGGCCGGGAATCTTTTGGGCAGTCATAAAATCGATCGAAAGCCAGTCAGGAATTTCCCAGACTGGTCCGACGAGGGTCTTAAAGTAGTTAGCGCAGCTTATGGCAACCGCCACGTTTCCTACCGCATATTCGATAATTAAATCCCATCCGATGATCCAGGCAATAATTTCCCCAAGTGTCGCATAAGCGTAGGTATAAGCAGAACCGGAAATGGGGACGAGGGATGCGAACTCAGCATAACAAAAAGCGGTAAATCCGCAGGCAACTGCAGTAAGTAAAAACGAAAGCATCACCCCGGGACCTGCCCCCAGGCGATTGGCATCACCTGCCACAGCAGTTCCAATGGTGGCAAAAATCCCGGCCCCGATAATGGCCCCGATCCCTAACATGGTGATCTGCACTGGTCCTAAAGAACGGCGCAGAGATTTTTCAGCTGCCTGAGTGTCCTTTAAGATCGCATCAATATTTTTCGTAGAGAAAATCGATGGCATAGTTTTTAGCTTTTTTCAAAAATCAAAAAACACAAAAACAGAGCTTTTCCTTTTCTCTGCAGAGCCGACAGACCACCATCTCGTGGGGTTTGCGAATCATTTCTTTCTCCTTTCAAAAGCGCTCATCAGGAGTGCGCGATTCCTTCAAAATCGTTTCCGTAATCCCCTCGTAATCACCACCAAAATGATGCCCTCCTTTAAGAGTAATTATCTTTGCAAGGCTGGTATCCATTTTGTGACACAGGGAATCCTTTTCTTGATCCCCGCAGAAACAGAGGATCTTTTTGCCTTTAAGTTTCTCCACCTCCGGGAAAACAGGCCGGACGTGGCTTCCAGCAGAACCCCCCAGCCAGTAAGAAAGGTGAAATTCAAAGTCAATCTTTTCATCCGGGCCAAGCAGAGCGATAAGCGATACGTGGTCGAGTACCTCACGCGGTAAACGGTTTGCCATAAAAGGAAGAACATCCGCGCCCAGAGAATACCCGATAAGGATAGCGCGTTCTTTTCCCCAGTTTACAAGATAGTGTCTAAGAATCCTTTCCAAATCCCGGGAGGATTCTTCAGGGGTGCGCCGTTTCCAGAAATATTGAAGGGAGTTTAACCCCACTACCGGGACCCCTTTGTGCGAGAGGGTATCCGCAATATCGCGATCAATCCCTGCCCAGCCACCATCACCGCTCATGACCACCGCCAGAACGTTATGAGCCCCGGGTTCTTTTGCCGGAACCTCAACCAGCGGGAGGTCTTTTAATGATAACGGCTGAGGAGTCTGAGACGGCTTGTCGTTGGCTACCACGCGAAGAAACGCAGGCTTCACCTGCGGCATCCACTTGGGAGGGTCACAAAATCCGTGACCAACTGTGGGCAGCATAATGATTTCTCCTCCTTTTACCTGCTTCACAAAGGCCTTAGTAATCGCCGGCTCACAAACCTGGTCAGTAATGCCTTGCAGAACAATCCAGGGCGTCTGAAGATTCGTGGCCGGTAGAAATACATATCCCTTCTCGCGCGACGCGGTCTTCCACTCCAGACCATATCCTCGACAAAGAGGCTTGGGCAAAGCAAGGTCCGGACAAAAACCCAGGCTGATCGCGCCGCAAAAGGTATTCGGTGGAGCCTGCGCCACGATAGCATACACTAATGTTGCGCCCGAAGAATAACCAATCAAGAGGGGGGTCACGTACTGGGGCCAGTTAAGCTTTTTTTGAATAAACTTGCTCAGTATTTCCAGATCGGCGGCAGGATAAGCACAGACATCACCTGATTTCTCCAGTGCCTTGAGGTAATAGTTAATATCAATCACCACCACAAGCGTATCAAGCTCAGCAAACGCGTGCGCCATGTCAACCATCCGCTGCTCACATCCTCCACCATCGCCGGACATAAAAAGGGCGATATGGGAAGGCTGGGGTGAGGTCCGAACAAGGTGGACCGTACCGAAGCGACCGAACTGCACGGTCTGTTCTCCAGCGCGGGCGAAGGTAATCATTCCTCCCATCATGATAACAAGCATAAATAACACTGTCTTTTTCATCGTGCCTTTACTCCTTGTCTGCTCCGGAAATTAAATGAAGTCCAAAAAATTTTTCTCGTCCGACTCCTTGCCTGACAGGGGCAAAGGCAACGGCCTTGCTGCTTCTGCGGACAATTGCTGGTGAAATTTCAACCGGGGAGAGATTTTTAAATGTTATTGATTCGCTTTCTCCCGGTTGGACTGTTTTATCCCTTGTCACTATCCGGAGAAAGGCCTTCTTAAATTGGGGCATCCAGTTTCTGGGTACTGAAAATCCATGACCAACTTTTGGCAGTATTACGGTTTCTCCGCCTTTAACCTTCTTCACATAGTCTTCAGTGGAAGCAGGGTCGCAGACCTGGTCAATGGTACCTTGCAAGGCAACCCAGGGGTCCTGGAGATTGGTTGCGGGCAAGAAGGTATATCCTTTCCCTTTTGATCCTATCTCCCACTCAAGTCCGTGTCCTTTACAGAGCGGTTTTGTCAACAACAGATCCGGACAGAATCCCAAGCTGATGGCCCCGCAAAAGGTGTTGGGAGGCGACTGGGTTAAAGCAGCATAGACCAATGTGGCCCCCGAGGAGTAACCCACCAGCACCGGCATGATGTAACGGGGAAAGTTGAGCTTTTTCTGGACAAATTTGCTGAGCATCTCAAAGTCAGCCGCCGGGTATGAACAGGGTTCGCCGGATTTTCCTAATTCCCGGAGAAAGTGAATGATGTCTATACCCACCACGAGGGCATTAAGGGTAGCAAGCTCTCTCGCCATATCCACCACCCCAAGGTTCCATCCCCCGTCTCCGGATACAAAGAGCACAACATGAGATGGTGGGGAGGACCCTTGATAAAGACTGACCTTGCCGAATCGTCCATATTCAAGAAAGGTTTCTTCTGCACGTGCGACATTGATCATACCCACAATAAGCACCAGAAAAACAAGAAGACCGCGTTTCATTTTGTAATCACTCCCGTCATACCTCCGGAAATCAGCGAGGCAATATTTGCCAGAATCCTTGGAAGAGCAAGACCTCCGGGGGATACCAAATATTTGGGTTCCCACTCCGGGTCGAATTTTTCTTTGTATTGTCGCAATCCCTGGAAGTTGTAAAAGTGTTCACCGTAACGAAAAAGAAAGGAGCCTACCCGGTTCCAGAGCGGAGCGAGGGCGTGGTCTTCAAGCCCGGAAAAGGGTGCCATTCCCAGACTGAACCACGTATATCCTTCTTTCTTCCCCCAAAGCACGAGATGAAGGAGCAGATAGTCCATGACCCCCGCGGGTGCTGCAGGGAGAAACCGCATTAGGTCAATGGAAAGTTCTTCGTTATCTGCACCTTGCCAGATATTGGCAAAGGCGATTATTTTTCCGTTTTGCCGGATGAGACCTGCGGGAAAATGCTGCATATACTCCTCATCAAAAAATCCGAGGGAAAACCCTTTTTCACGAGTGTTTTTTTCCGTGAGCCAGGCATCGGAAATAATCTTAAACTCCGGGAGAAATGAGGGAACATTGTCCGCGGGAATGATCTCAAACGTGCATCCTTCCTTCTCGAGTCTGTTTAAGTTATGGCGGAACCCCTTTCGCGTATTTCCCTCAAGGGAAAAGTCTTTTAGCAAAACCCGGCCTTCCTCCCCCAGCTTAAGAAG
>Ga0315275_10003810_pt1 | contig 13977 bp, 6 predicted proteins | sample YL17G03_0_MG_FD_205557 | JGI IMG/M metagenome (GOLD analysis project Ga0315275, IMG submission 205557) | Sediment microbial communities from Yellowstone Lake, YNP, Wyoming, USA - YL17G03_0 | ecosystem: Environmental > Aquatic > Freshwater > Lake > Sediment | place: USA: Wyoming | collected... | reverse complement strand
TCTCCATGATATCCAAGATCTGAACCATGTGACTCACTTCCCCTTGGAGAGCTGGTTCGCGAGCTTCACGGCCTCCACTGCCGTCATGCCGCAGCCGTCGGCCCCGATCTCCTTGGCCCACTCCTTCGTGGTCGGCCCTCCCCCTACGAGGACCGCGTGCTTCTTTCGCTTCCCGGAGGCCACCAGGTAGTCGATGATGTCCTTCTGAGAACCGATCGTGCTGGCCATGAGCGCGGAGGCCCCAATGATCTTCGCGCTGTTCCTCTCGGCCTCATCGACGAACGTTATCGTCTTGACATCCACCCCGAGGTCGATCACATTGAAACCGCCCGCCATCAGCATGCTCGCGACGATGTTCTTGCCGATCTCGTGCACGTCACCTTGTACCGTGCCCATGACGACAGTGGCCTTGGCGCCCTTCGAACCCTTAGGGAGTAACGGGAGGAGCAACGCGAGAGCGGACTTCATCGCATCACCTGCAAGCATCAGCTCTGGAAGGTATATCTCCATCTTCTCGAACTGGTCACCCACCTTCTCGATGGCAGGCATGAGGCCTTTCTCGATCGCCAAGAGCGGGTCGACCTTCGCGGCGATCGCTGCCTTGGCGGCGCTCACGGCTGCCTTCGAATCATACCCCAGAACGGCTTTCTGCAAATCCTTCAGGATCTTCTCATCTGCTGACATTTGCCCACCTTATCGAGCCCCCGAGCACCCCTAGGCCGTGTGCGATGCGCGTGACTGTCGGGGGATTTGTGGGCCATTACTTGAAGCTTCGTGCATGCGGGCCTGCCAGGAGAGCCTTGTGCTAGCAAAGGAGCTTGCCTGGACGGAATCATGGCGAGACTGCCTCCAAAGCTGAGTTTGGAAAAGCTTTTAAGATGAGGACTTCCTAGGCGTTTCGGGACCTCCCTCTGGGCATTCAGCCAGCGCGTTCACACGGTGCGGCGCGAAGGAGTTTGGAACAGATGACTTCGCAGATAGACTCGGAATCCCTTCTGAAGCAGCTGTCAGATGGCGTCTTGGTATGCAAGAAGGACGGCGAGCTGCTATATTCGAACCCCGCATTCGCTCGCGCCCTTGGGTACTCAGACGAGGAGATAATGAAGAAGAACGTCGCGAAGGACCTGGTGGGAAGGAACCTCGAATGGCAGGCGCTCGTCTCCCTGCTCGAGCAAGGCGGCATTTGCGAGGACTACGAGATAACGTTCAAGCGGGCGGATGGTGGCATTTCCTGCTGCTCGATATCGGCTTCCAACCTCAGGGATCCGAACGGAACGCTCATCGGCCTGGGGATCGTCTTCAGAGACATAACCACACGGAAGGGTGTGGAGAACGACCTCAAGGAGAAGGCGTATCGGATAGACATAATGAACAAGATAGCGAAGCTCACGGCGGCCGAGAGCGACTTCAGGACGCATGCCCTGGTGAGCGCCGCAACGGAGCTTCGTAAGCTGGTCGATTTCACCACTCTGACGGTCGGGCTCACCGAGGAGAAGGGGAGGCATGTCGAAGTTAGCGCGCCGGACCCTGAGAGCCGGAACTCAGCCAAGTCCTTGGGCAAGGTCATGTTCGACGGGAGCATCGTGCAGGCCCTGAAGATGGGCAGTAGCGTGATCCTGATTGGCAAGGACGCGGCTCAGAAACCTTTCACCGAGGTGTCGGTGATGGACATGAGCAAGGTCCAATCGATGCTCTGCGTCCCCCTCATCAGCCGAGGGCATATCCTGGGCTCGTTGAACGTGGGTCACTCGAAACCGAACGAGTACAATCTGGACACCGTGGACATCCTGCAGATGGTGGCGGACCAGGTCGCTGGCTTGATCGACAACATGTCGCTCCTCGGAAACCTCCAGGCGAAGATAAGACTCCATGAGGTGTTGGCCAAGAGCGGGGTGGAGATCCAGAAGGCGATAGACACGAAGCAGATCTACGCGATAATCTCTGAGAACATCAAAGAGGTCGTGAGCTACAGGGACCTCTCTTTCTACCTTGTGGACTGGTCCACGAGGATGATCAACCCCGTGTATGCCATCAGCAAGTTCGCGAATGAGATCATGGCCTCGTCTGGCACGCTGGACGAAGGCGTGGTAGGCTCCGTTGCGAAGTCAGGAAACGCCGAGTTCACCGACGACATCGATGCCGATCCAAGAGTTTTCCAGGTCCCTGGTGTTCCCGCCGACCACGATTCCATGCTAGCCCTCCCATTGTCCGGGCCCGAGGGAGTGATAGGGGTGCTGGAACTCTACAGGACGAAGGGAGAGGTGTTCACGGTGAGCGACCTTGAGGCTGGCAAGCTCTTCGCTCAGCAGGCGTCTGTGGCCCTAACGAACGCACATCTGGTCTCGAAGCTCCAGGAAGCGAAGAAGGAGATCGAGATGTTGAACGACCTCATGTTCCACGACATCAACAACTTCAATTTTGCAACCCTGAACTACGTACAGATGATAATCGGCAGCCCTGAGATCGGTCCAGAGAGCAAGGCGCATCTTGAGAAGTCCTTACATCTGATAAGGCAGACGGCTGACCTCATAGAAAGCGTGAAGAAACTCACGAAGATCGGCTTCGTGACCTCGAAGGACTTCGTCGATGTGGACCTGGTCAGCGTGCTCAACAGGGTCATCTCAGGGATTGAGAACTCCTTCCCGTCCAAGAAGGTAAGCGTTAACCTGAGGGCCCCTCCAACAGCTCGGATATTCGCGAACAAGCTGGTGGATGAGCTCTTCGTCAACATCCTCACGAACGCGGTCAAGTACGACCCCCATCCGGAGGTCGAGATCGATGTCGAATGCGAGAAGATCCTTGAGGACGGCAAGCCTTTCTGGAAGGTGACCGTGGCAGACCACGGGATCGGGGTGTCAGATGACAAGAAGGTGATGCTGTTCCAGAAGTACGTGCGGCTCAGGCCGGAGGCAAAGATCTCCGGGACGGGCTTGGGGCTCTCCATCTGCAAGGCCCTTGCGGACAAGTTCGGAGGAAGGATATGGGTAGAGGACCGCGTTCCGGGAAAGATTGAGCTGGGAGCGAGATTCTGCGTGACCCTGCCAACAGCCAAATCGAACGGCCATAGCATTTAGTAGATGTCCTGATTCTGCCCACCGGACGGGAAATGAAGATGAACGCGGGAGCCGAACGATCGAGGAAGGTCTCGGCGGTCCGATGCTCCAGCTATGATACCGCTTCTGTCGAGCGCGCTATGCGGAAGGGCATCGACGCGCTGGGCGGGGCGAGACGCTTCGTCGCGCACGGAGAGACCATCCTCCTGAAGCCTAACCTGCTCTCGCCAAAGGATCCAGACGAGGCCGTGACGACTCATCCCGAGATACTCCGCGCGGCAATCCACATCGTCAGGGACGCCGGAGGAGTCCCAGTTGTGGGGGATTCCCCCGGCGGCAGGTCCACCGAGAGGATACTGAGGAATCTCGCGGAAAGAACCGGGATCGCGAGAGTGTGCGAGGAGGAGCACGTGGAGATCGTGCCCTTCATCGAGGCAGAGAAGGTCCCCTTTCCTCAAGGGGTGGTTGCGAAATCGTTCGAGCTCACGACCGTTCTAAAGAGAGTTGACGGGGTCATCTCGCTTGCGAAGATGAAGACCCATGCCTTCACGGGTCTGACGGGAGCGGTCAAGAACCTCTTCGGCCTCATCCCAGGCATGAGGAAGGCTGGCTATCACCTGCGGATGCAGACACCTGAGACCTTCTCGGCGATGCTGGTCGATCTCGCAGAGTGTGTGAGGCCGAGGCTCACGATCATGGATGCCATCGTCGCAATGCATGGGGACGGCCCAGCAGCTGGGGTGAAGATGGATGTCGGGCTCATCATCTCGGGAGAGGACCCTCACGCTCTCGACGCGTTCTTTGCCGAGATCGTCGGAGCGGACATCAGCTGCGTGCACACGGTGCGGATCGCGCGGAAGAGAGGCCTGATACCTTCGACTTTCTCCGACTCGGATCTCGTTGACGGAAACCTCTCCGACTTCAAGGTCCGCGGGTTCATGATGCCCTCAACTCCAATGTACCTGCGAGGCGTCCCGAGACTGTTCTACAGGGCTGCGGGAGACACCATGGCTAGGAAGCCAACCTTCTCAAAGAAGAACTGCACGAAGTGCGGCAGATGCGTTGAGACTTGCCCTTCGGGGGCGTTGAACATGGGCCCCAGGCGGCCGCGCATAGCTAGGGAGCTCTGCATCCGATGCTACTGTTGCCAGGAGTTGTGTCTGAACGATGCGGTGAAGCTGAGACGCATGCCAGCGAGGGCCCTTGGCACGAAGGTCGCATCAAGCATGGCACACACGCTGCGCAGAAAGGACCAGGGGCACCCTGGTCAGTCAGAGGAATAAGAAGAATGTGAAGAGGTTTGATTGGGGTTTTCGGTGCCTTCGTTCAGCACTCAACCTTGCGTCTCAGGCCGATCGCCAGCACGACGATCGAGGCGAGGGTCGCAGAGACCACCGCCATCAACGCCATGCTATCCGAGACTGTTGCGGGCTCCGAGGCAACTGCCGAGCCGTGGTCCACGGTGGACGGGTTCGGGACAGAGCTGATGATCGCAGTGCTGCCTGGATAAGTCACGTTGAACTCGATCCAGGGTGCGCCGTGATACAACGGCTGGCCCCAGCCCCTACCTGAGTTGTCGAAGTTGTGCGGCCCTTCGATCGTCAGCGTCTTATTGACGGGGTCGTACATCGAGTCCAGGTCTAGCCCCGGACCGGATTCCGGGGCCAGGTTCGTTATGTAGAACCCGAGGCTCATGTCCCCGTAGTGCGTCAGGCTGTTGTATTCGCCATAGTCGCCACCGTTCGGGTACCCTCCATACGTGATGTTGTTTATCGCATTGGGCCCGACGAGCTTCCCCTCGTACGCGATCACCTCGTGCCTTGGAAGCTCGAAAGTCAGCGTCTCGGACTTCGTCAGGTTGAACCAGCCTGGGGTGTAGTCATAGGCGTTCTCTGTGTTCCACCACGGATCCCCTGCGGCCCAGCTGAAGTATGTCAAGGGCACGAACTGAGCGAAGTCGGAGTCCGGGTGGTTAAAGCTGGGTGCCAGGTAATCCTCCCTGATCGCCTCGAAGTTCCACGCTGGACCCGTCCCTGCGCTCTCGTTGGCTTTGACCGCGCGCAAGCTGTACTGGGCGACGCTGTCGAAGGTCATGTTGGTCATCTTGTCGTCGAGCTTCGCGCTCAATGTGGCGTTCTCAAGGTAGGGTTGATGGGTGCATATCTGCTTCTTCATGAACCACCTGTTCATGAGGACTTCATAACCCCAGCTGACATGGTCCAGTGAGAGTCTCACATCCCCGTTCGGCAGTTCTGTCAGGTTCGCATAGGGCCCTGTGAAGGACATCGGGAACTCGTACGCGTTGAACACATCCGATACATTGTTGCCTTGGTCCATCATCCAGGCGGTCCACTGAGACTTGTACGAGCTGGCGTTCGCCGCCCACCAAGCCGCGACGTCCGTGGCCGTGATCGGCAGCCTCATCCACTCCTGGGCGGCTTCTCTGTTCATGGTAACGTTGTACTGCACGCCAAGGTACCAGCCATCTGTCTTCTGCTTCGTCATCGAATCATAGAACGCGGGGTCCGAACCCCATCTGGTGACCCACGTGCTGTTCCACCACTCCCAGTATAGATACTGGAAGAACACGTTGACGGTCGCGTTCGCACTCGCGAACGTGTGATTCGAGTCGAGCACGGGCATGAACAACGGGTCGTGAACGTTGACGTTGGTCAGGTTGCTCGCGTTTATGCTCATCCTGTAGGGCGCCCAGACGATGCCCTGATAACCCTGCTTGTCCGGGTTGTATATCATCGTGTAGTTGCCAGGCGTGTTCGAAAGGATGATGTCCGTCGAGTACGTCTTGTATCTCCACTTCCAGAAGGGCATCCAGTGGTCTTCGAACATGTTGTAGATCCTGTAACGGATCTCCGAGGGACTAGACACGATGATGCCGGTCGCCGTGCCGTTGGCAGTTGTCACCGCAATGTCCATCACCGTGAGGTTGTAGATTCCCGACTCATTCCATGAGACATTGCCCAGGAAGTCGTGGACCCCGCCCTCCGACGAAAGGAAGGTGTAGTCGCCCGGCAGCAAGAAGGTACCTGCAGAGGCGTTTGTCGTCGTTTTGACTGTCCCGACGTACTCGTGGAAGATCCTGCCATACTGATTGTATGCCGTTACCGTCACATCGACCCTCGACAGCGCGAGGACCTCCGTTGGGGCCTGGACGGTGAAGTGGTCTATCACCTGTGGCGTGGGTATCGCCCAGATATCTGTGTACGAACCAATGGCCGAGGTGTTCAGTTCATCGTTGACACTGACGTTGAACCAGCCTGCGGCAGTGAATGTCACGGCGTTGGCGAACGTCTTCACTCCATGGTCGCCCACCTTGAACTGGTAGACAGGTGGCAGGGTGACATCGGAGCTCCTGTTGGAGCTGAAGTGAACAGTTCCCGTGTAGTCTCCATTGGTCCCATCGAACACCCTATTTAGGTGATCGTAGGCGGTCACCGTCAAGCCGGTCGGTACTCCCACGACTGGAAGATCGTCCATACCGCTGATGACGAAGCGATCGATGTGTGGTGGTTCGACCGCGCTCGCCATGCCGAACTCGACCCACGGCGCGCTCTCTGGCAGCATCACGCCGTTTATGTCGATCCACTGTTGTCGCAGCGCCTGGTGGTTCGATGCAGTCTGCATCTGGGACCAGTGCCAGAAGTCAATCGGACCCGTGTACTTCAAGGTACGGCTTGTCGTGTCCAGCACTATGCTCTCATTCTTCAGATACGTGGAACCGTAGTCTCCAGGCATCGGCTCGGCGTACGAGATGGTCATATTGCTCGAGATATTCGTCACATGTCCTACACTGGCATGCAGCTCGAACTGCTGAGGTCCTGAGGGCCATGTGAAAGACATCGTCTCGTTGTCGCTGAGGTTCCACACGCATGGCGTCACGTCGTACGGAACACTGGTGCCGTACAGCGCGCTCCCTGGGTTCCTGTTGACGTACGTGTATGGTTTTAGTGTATCAGGATTGATGGTCCGTGCGTACGGGTCATATTCTGATTGCGGGTGGCCACCGCTGCTCTCGAAGTAGTCCGCGTAAAGCGGCTTCCAGAGCCAGACGGGCTTGTTATCGGCCCTGCTCGTGAACGCGTAGACGCCGTACTCGACATCCGTCTTGATGAATATGTCGGAAGTCTGGGGCCCGATGGTAGCGTTCATCCAGAAGCCTTCCATCCAGACTTCTGTGGGTATGAAGGCGTCCCGCAACCAACTCGCCATCAGCGCCTCCATTCCCCATGAATCAAGATAGACCGTCAAGATGATCTTGTCGCCAGACTTCTGGCCGTGCAGGCCGAATCCAATCATTTGAGCTGGGGTGCCGTACATGTTGTTGATGTCGAACACTCCGTTTGCCTGCCCCTCAATGATCCACTGTTGCCAATCGTCCCGGAGCTTCACGCCATTGTCAGCCCAATAGGTGGGGAAGTTGTCGAAATCCGAAGCCGACATTCCAGTGACGGCCATCGCGGCATCCTTGTCCAGCGTGGTGACACCCGTGAGATTGACGAACCAACCGTCATTGTACATCGTGGCGGATGGACCGTAGTGGCTTTGGACCCAGGCTGGATCCAGGTACTGCATGTGCCAGTTCAGAGTTGCGTGCCCGCCAGTGGTCGAGCCGAACATCGGCAGGAACTGCGGATGACTCATGTTTATCTCAGGCAGGTTCACCGCCGTGACGTTCAATCTCAGGTTGCTGTAAAGGTACAGGTTCGTGTGTGCCGAGTCTCCATAGTACACGTAGATATACGGATACGTGCTGGACCATACCGCCTCATAATCCGCACCAGCGTAGTAGAGAGTGCGTCGTGGGTACCAGGGCCCGAAGGGCACATTGAAAACGTCATACCATCTATAGTCCACCTTGCGGATCGGTAGGGATTCTGTGACCTTGGCGGTCGCGACGCCGCTCCTCACGACGTTCTTGTAACTTGAAGTGGCATTCAGCGTGACGTTCCCAGCGACGAACTTCGCTGTGAAATTCACTGCCGTGTCGTTGATACGTGTGATAGTGTAGTCGCTCGGCATCATGCCGATCGTGGTCCACGCGAACACAAGCCCGGTCATGTTAAGACCGACCGATGATACTCCCTTTGCAGTGAACACCTGGGATGTGTTGAACAACACCGACTTTTCCGAGGGGGACACGGATACGCGGTCAAGCGTCGGGGGTCGGATCGTCATGGGAGCGGTAGCTAGGACGGTCTCTCCCTTGTAAGTCACTGAGCATTTTAGGGTCCCGTTCATCCCGATGATGGCGACTGACAGCTTGACTGTGGGGTTCGTTCGAGAGGAAAACTCAGCCATGGTGTTGGGAAATATCGACCATTTCAAATCGACATCATCGCTCGGCAAGGGCACGGGCACGTCACCAAGTTTGACCGTCAACGTGATATTCATGGCGGACCCGGCATCTGCGATGGCTGGAGATGGAGTGATGGTAGCAGTCCAGGAGGTGGTTTCGTCCTTCGGTTGGATCAAAACCCAGAGAACCACTGACACGAGCATTATCGCGACGACGACCGCCGCAATCTTCATCCATGGCTTCACCCCTGGTTTTCCCGAAGGCGCAGAAGTCATATCTGGTTTCTCAGTCTCACTAACGGTTGCACTTGAATTGCTCTCTTCGGACATGCTATCCCCCAAGTGGTGATGGCTCAACAAACAAACAATCGCGATAAAGTAAATCTAGCTATATATATCCGCGCATTATCGGAATGGCTGGACAGCATCTCTCGCCAAGAATGCTATAATCACCAAGCAGCCCAGGTTTTCCCAATTTGACGGAACCCGAGACATCGAGCATTGAAACCATCGAGAAACGCGGACCTTGGTGTCAATACTTCATCAGAATGGTCGACCTCCAACATACACCTGTTCGTTTCGCAGCGTCGCAAGAAGGGAGGAGGCACTCAAGGTGGCATGAACAATAAACCGATATGCGTATGACTACTGACGAGTTGATGACGAGTTAATATTCTCAGAGCGATTTCAAAAGATCTTCGATTCGCGGAACAGTTTGTCGCACGAAATCGTAACGTCGTGATGAAGGTAGCAATATTCTTATATGGAGGGCGTAATCCCGTGATTGGTCCTGCCAGTGTTTGCAGCTAATGGGGTATCCAGAAGCCCAAGCAAGCTTTCGAGACCAAGGGAGATTTGCGACAACAATCGCCCGCGGGGCTTGAGCAAGGCGCAGGAACCAATCGCCAGGTGTGGGGGAACGTGAATTGGGGAAGAAAGATCTAGGCTTTCTCTCGATGTGTGCAATCGTGTTATGTGTGACTGTTTTAGCGGTCCCTATCGCGGGGATCATGGGCATCACGGAAGACGCTCAGGCGGCTCCGAAGGAGACCGTCCTGCGACTAGGGTTCTTGCAAAAGATTGACAGCTTGAACCCATACATGGGGTTGAATGACGCTGCCTACGTGTTCTATGGACTGGTCTACGACACACTGGGTGTCATAGACAACAAGATGCAGCCCTCCGATGATCTCGCATTCGGGTCATGGGCCGTTCCGCTGACTGACCCAGAGATGGTCGCCCATCCGAGTTATCCGTATGGTTCCGTCTGGCAGTACAACCTTACTCATAACGCCACTTTCACTGACGGCGAGCCGTTCACAGCTGATGACGTTGTATTCAACATTAACCTGAACGCGGGCAACTACGCATCGATGTGGTCCTACCAACCCTACTCATACTTCATGAAGGACGCCGTCAAGGTCGATGACTACACTGTGAGGATATACTTCAGGGACAAGATCACGAACAACCCAGCGCCAGCCGCATTTGCCTACCTGATCTCCATCCCGATGTTGCCGATGCACAAGCTGCAGTCCATGACGGCTGTATATATTGGTTTCACTTGGGATGGGACATTCGATGATGAACCGGAAATACCGATCGTCGCCACTGGACCATTCATGGCCACCTCGAGGATTAAGGCGGAGTACCTCGCAGGTACCCAGCTCACGTTGGTAAGGAATCCGAACTACCACTGGGCCTTGGATAGGGCGCTGCTGCCGGGCGATGCTCCGGACCGATGGGAGGTCAAGTTCGACAAGCTCATATTCTACTTCTACGACGACCCGGCTGCGATGTCATACGCGCTCAAGAACGGCAATATTGACGTTGCCACGTTCCCGCCACAGGAGTTCGATGCGCTGAAGACGGCCGCGCCCGCTAACATCGAGTTCTACACCGGGCCTAAAATCACTCAGTACTGGACCGAAATCGGCTTCTGCATGAACCTCGCAGGACCAAACCCGTCGAGGCTCGACCACAACATCAGGCAGGCCCTCGCCATGGCGACGAACAAGTCTTACATCGTGGAGAACTACTACCTGGGCCTGGCCGACGTGGGCACGACGGCGATCCCACCGGTGAATTCATATTGGCACTACGAGCCGAACGACACTGAGAAGGCCCAGTTCAAGTTCGACATCGCGGCAGCAAACGACCTGCTCGATCGAAGCGGATATCCGAGACCGGTGGGTGACCCCAACGGGATCAGGACCTGCTCGGCTTCGAGCGCCGCTGTTGTGAACGACTGGGCCGACGAAGGGACGCTGTTATCCTACGAGATGCTGATAAGACGAGAGTACCCAGAGGAGCGAGCCATAGGGGCGTACCTGAAAGAGGTCTGGAGAAGCGTCGGCGTGGTCATCAACCTGGACATCGTAGATGAGGCAACGATGACCCAGCGGGTGTATGCTTACACATACGACAGCATGATCTGGTACTGGAGCGCAGACATCGACCCCAACTACCAGTTGTTCTCTATTTCGAAGAAGGCTTGGAACGGGTGGAGTGACACGAAGTGGGCGAACGAGTCCTATGAAGACAACTACGGTCTGAGCGTCACCACCATGAACAAGACCCTGCGGAAGGAGTACGTCGACAACGCCCAGAGGATCCACTACCTGGACGCGCCCTACTTCATCCTTGCATACGTCTACCAGACCTATGCATGGAGGACCGACACCTTCACAGGCTGGGGTGACTGGGCAGCCGACCCAGGCCGGAGCATAGACAACTTCTGGATGGGCAACCCGATCTACTTCGACTTGATACCGACCCCCGTCAATAACGATGGACCGAACCTCCTGTTGATCGCAGCGGGTGCCGGTGCCGTTGCCGCGATCGTGGCAGTCGTGGTCTTCTTCAAGTTCAAGGGAAGGAAGAAGGAGGGTAAGATAGGCGAGAGCCCGCTCGGCGAATGAACGGTCAAACCCTTGGCCCGGAAACGGGCCAATAGATTCATTTCAGAATGCGCGGAAGTGGCCAGACCCCAGCGGACGGTTTGGAGAACGGGAGATGGAACATAGGCAACGCATCTGACATAGAGCCAAGGACGAGTATAAGGGGGCACATGCATGGACATGAGATCGTTCGTAATCCGGAAGATCGTCTATCTTATCATTACCCTGTTCGCAATCATCGCATTCAACTTCTTCCTTTTCCGCATAATGCCCGGGGACCCGGCGAGGGTCATCGTTCCCAGAGGAGGAAGTCCTGAGCTCATCGCTGCTATCAGGGAGAGCTTCCACCTGAACGATCCGATCTACCTTCAGTTCTGGTATTATCTCCAGGATGTGCTGACGCTCAACTTCGGCCTAAGCGCGGCCCTCTGGAAGCAGCAGCCTATCACGGCCGCTCTCAAAACCCCGATCTTCAACACAGTCCTATTGGTCGGCATCGGGACTACCTTGGCAATCTATCTCGGCGTCGCGCTAGGCAGGGCCGCGGCATGGAAAAGGGGCAAACCAGTAGACACCGTGGGGATGGCGTTCGCGCTCGTGTTCTACTCGATGCCCACTTTTCTTTTCGCACTGGTAATGCTAATGATATTTGCAGGGGAGCTCAAGTGGTTCCCCATCGGAGGGCCATATGGTTTTCTCCCGGGAGATCACGTTCGCCATGATTACAACACGATGTCATTGCTGGAAAAGATCATAAGCAGGGGTTATCACCTGGTCCTACCCGTGACCGCATTCACCATAGAAGTGATGGCCGAGTACGCGCTCATCATGAGGAATTCGCTGACGGATGTGCTTACAGAAGATTACATAGTGACCGCGAGGGCGAAAGGGATATCCAACGAGAACATACTGAAGAACCACGCGATGAGGAACGCGATGCTTCCTGTCGTGACCGTCGCGGCGATCAGCGTCGGGTGGGTGCTCGGCGGGGACATCATGGTCGAGATTGTGTTCTCATACGACGGTATGGGGATGGTCACATGGGAGGCCGTGAACGCACGCGACTTCCCCGTGCTCCAAGCCCTGTTCCTGCTGATGGCGGTGGCGGTCCTGTTCGCCAACCTCATCGCAGATATGATCTATATGTATCTCGACCCCCGGGTCACGGTTTGAGGGTGATGGGATGAGCAACAGTTCTGAGAAAAACAAAGGTTCGAAGAATCTGAGGACGGCGCTGGTCGCGACGACCCTGATCCTGTTCGGCACCCTCATGATGATGGGGGCAGTTATGCCTGCGCCTTCGGCAGCTACATGGCCGCCTCCGACGCCTCTCCCCCACTACCCGATTGCTTGCGCGGGAAACAACTCGGTCGTGATGTGGGGGAACTACAAGAACATCGCTGGCGACTGGGTGCTGAATGCATCTTCGTCGAAGTCCGAGATCGAGAGAGACCTGAACTTCAACTGGACATTCTTTGACAAAGTCAACGTATCCATCCTGGATGTCAAGGGTAACAATTACGTCTGGAAGAACGAGGGCATCTTCCTCGTGACCCTCAACGTAACGGACTTCGCGGGAAGGAGCTCGTTGGACCACATCACCGTGAAAGTGATTCCGAAAGCAGCGGCGGGTGCAAGCAGGGAGATCATGGAGGGGTCGAACACCACCATCCCACTGAACGCCTCACTGTGCAAGTCTAGTGGCAACATAACCAACTACACGTGGACCATATTCAACTACGATGATAGCGACAGGACATTGTGGGAAAAAGTCACGTCGTTCAACTTCTCGAGGCCCGGCACGTACCAGGTGATGCTGACCATCACTGACGACCTCGGCTACTCGTCCTCTGACAACATGACGGTCCACATCCTCAGGAAGCCCACATACTATGAGAAACACTGGGTCTTACTCTTCATCGATGTCCCGATGATACTAATAGCATCGGCATGGTGCGTCTTGAAGTACCGGAGGGACAAGGCGCTGGTCACTCCCACGGACGTCGAGAAGGCCAAGCTTCAGATCAAGAACCTGAGGAAGACCTGGAAGATATTCCGAGCGAACAGACTGGGCTTCGCCGGTTTCATCATCCTGATCGCATTCATTGTGATGGCGGTCTTCGCCCCGCTCCTCGCGACAGTCCCGCAGCCCACTGTGCTCGACCACCGCGAAGCCAACCATCTCTACGATACCCCACGGCTGAAGAACCCGTTGCCGCCCTCGTTCGAGCGGTCGTACTACAAGGGGTTGATTCATCCGCTCGGCACCGACGTCATCGGACAAGACGTGTACAGTCTGACGCTGTACGGGGCCAGAGCATCTCTGGAGGTCGGGCTTATCGCCACCTTCATCTCAGTCATCATCGGTGCAACCCTCGGTCTATTGGCGGGCTATTTCGGAAGGATCACCGACGAAGTCCTCATGAGGGTCACGGACTTCTTCCTCGTTCTGCCATGGTTCCCGCTCATGATCGTCATGATGGCGATCCTCGGTCAGAAGTTCGTCTGGGTGGTCGTCGTCATAGGGCTCACGAGCTGGCCGTCGACAGCGAGGATCGTCCGGTCCCAGGTCCTCACGATCAAAGAGCGACAGTTCATCGTAAGGGCGAAGGCCGTGGGCGCGAGCGACGTCCACATCATCCAGAAGCACATCATGCCGAACGTCCTTCCCCTGATATTCGCCAACACGGTCCTGCTGATCGCCATCGCGA
>Ga0315275_10003809_pt1 | contig 13980 bp, 14 predicted proteins | sample YL17G03_0_MG_FD_205557 | JGI IMG/M metagenome (GOLD analysis project Ga0315275, IMG submission 205557) | Sediment microbial communities from Yellowstone Lake, YNP, Wyoming, USA - YL17G03_0 | ecosystem: Environmental > Aquatic > Freshwater > Lake > Sediment | place: USA: Wyoming | collected... | reverse complement strand
GCATGGTGCAAAGACTATGGCAGAAGTGGTCGAGGTTTTAGTACCCGGCGGAAAGGCTACCGCTGGTCCCCCATTGGGACCGTCGCTCGGACCACTCGGTATCAACGTGAAGGCTGTTGTCGATGAGATCAACAAGAAGACCGCCTCATTCAACGGAATGCAGGTCCCGGTCAGGATCGAAGTCGACGCAAAGAAGGCTTTCACCGTCACAGTGGGTGTACCGCCTACGACGGCGCTCATCAAAAAAGAGGCGAATATCGAGAAAGGTTCCGCAGAGCCCAACGTCAAAGTGGTAGGGAATCTACCATTTGAGGCCGCTGTCAGGATTGCCAACATGAAACTCGAGGGCATGCTCGCTTACGAACTGAAGACCGCAGTAAAAGAGGTCATCGGTACGTGCGTCAGCATGGGAGTTACCATTGACGGTCAGAGGGCAAAAGATGTCTTCGCCCTCATCAATGAAGGCAAATATGACAGTGTTCTTTTGAAATAACATGAGAAAACCATAGGAGATCGAAAGGTCGTGAACTATGGAGGAATCTGATGGTTGATAGGGCCAAAATTTTAAAAGCCGTGAACACGGCGATTGAGAAGGCGCCAGAGCGTAAATTCTCTGAGAGCATCGATATTACCATCAATCTCAAGAATATCGATATGGCGCAGCCGAAAAATCGTATTGACGAGACAATTCTGCTTCCCCACGGTATCGGCGAGAAGATCGGGATATGTGTGATCGGGAAGGGAGATATTGTCACCCAGGCAAAGGATGCCAAGGTTGATCTGATTATCGGCCCTGAAGAAGTTGAACGGCTCGGCGGTGCACCCCGCGAAGCACGGAGAGTTGCCGGCAAATACCGGTACTTCCTTGCAGAGATGGGTGTTATGCCTCAGGTCGGAAGGTACCTTGGTCCACGGCTCGGTCCGCGGGGCAGGATGCCGATGCCGATTTCAGGCAGTACGGACATCCGTCCGATTGTCGAGCGTCTGCGCAACTCGGTGAAGATCAGGACAAAAGACAAGACGGTCTTTTCCACGAAGGTCGGTTCAACTGCTATGAAGCCCGAACAGGTCGCCGAGAATATCGAAGCGATCGTCAAGAGGGTCGAAGCAGTTCTCGAACAGGGTCCGCTGAACGTCCGTTCTGTCTTTGTCAAGACGACCATGGGTCCTGCAGTGAGGCTGGAATAATGGCGTTGTATACCCACCACCTTCCCTCCTGGAAGAAGGACGAGGTCGACGAGATCAAGGCAAACGCGAAAAAGTTCACGTTGATCGGGCTTGTTGATATATACGGGATCCCGGCACAGCAGGTGCAGCAGATCCGCAGGAACCTGCGGGGTAACGCTGTCATCAAGGTGACGAGGAACACCCTCATCAAGCATGCGTTTGCAGAGATCGGGGGAGAGGTGAAGAACCTCTCGAAATATATATCCGGTCACTCTGCGATCATCTTCACCAACGACAACCCGTTCAAGCTCTTCAAGCAGCTGGAAAAGACCAAGACCAAGATGGCGGCAAAGCCCGGTGAAAAAGCCCCGGAGGATATCGTCATCGAGAAAGGTCCGACCAGTTTCAAACCGGGTCCGATCGTAGGCGAACTCCAGCAGGCAGGCATTCCCGCTGCAATTGAAGGCGGTAAAGTCAAGATCAGAGAGACCAAAACCGTCGTAAAGAAAGGCGGGGTCATCTCGGCAAAACTCGCGGCGATCCTGGTCAAGCTTGATATCAAACCGATGGATGTCGGACTTGCACTGCAGGCAGTGTACCATGATGGCGGCATCTTTGAGCCATCCGTGCTTGCGGTTGATGAGACAGTCATTCTCGGGCAGATCCAGCTCGCCGGTCTTCAGGCATTCAACCTGTCGGTCAACGCAGCGATCCCGACGAAAGATACGATGGGCGCAATCCTGACCAAGGCTGTCAGGGAAGCACGCGGTCTTGCCGTTGAGGCAGCGATCTATGAAAAAGACGTTGTTGATGCGATTATCGGAAAAGCGTACAGAGAAAGCCAGGCAGTAAAAAGCCTGGTTAAATAATTTACAAAAAAATGAGGTGAACAAGATGGAGTATATCTATGCAGCACTTCTCCTGCACAAGGCAGGCAAGAAGGTCGATGAGAACGGCGTGAAGGCAGTCCTGAGCGCCGCAGGTGTAAAGACTGATGAATCACGCGTAAAGGCACTCATTGCAGCGCTCGATGGTGTAAATATTGAAGACGCCATCAGCAAGGCAGCAGTCGCACCAGTCGCCGCAGCCGCAGCAGCACCCGCGGCAGCAGGCAAAGCAGCTCCCGCAGCAAAGGAAGAAGCACCGGAAGAGCACAAGAAGGAAGACGAAGAGAGCGGCATGGCAGGGCTCGGTGCCCTGTTCGGATAATTCTCTTTTTCTCTCATTCTTATCAAAAAAGTTCTTTTCAGACGGAAGTTTTCGGTCGTCTACACCGGCACACCGACGTAGATATTGTGCTTTGTCGCCACAATCTTCACCCGTACCTGCCCTGACTCTTTCCCGCAGTTGAAGACCGACACCACCCGGTCACGGGCTACCCCGAGTTTCTCACCATGTATCCACCCCGGAGCCCGGATCTCGACGGTAACTTTTTCACCTTTGGAAAAGACCAGGGGGATGAAGGGACGTCGTACTGTTCCAAAATCCCTCACTGGATCAAGTTTCAGCGTCATCCCGAACTCTTTTTCCCAGGGCCGGATGCTCCGGTTGAAGAACTGCCACCAGCTCTGGGCTTTCACTCCTTTGGGTGACCTCCCGTACCGGTAGTGCTCGAACTTCTGGATACCCAGGGGCGGGAACCGTTTGCCGGCACCAATTTCCTGGGCAAAACGGATCAGTCCGGGGATCTCCGCGTCATTGATTCCCGGCAGGTACACCGGCGCAATAAGCAGATCGATAGCGCTCTTACAGACCGCTTTTGCCGCATCGGTAATCCTGTCGACATCGTACCACTCGGCACCGGCGAGCGTCCTTGCAATGGCCGGATCGAGAGCATGGAGGGAGAGGTTGATCCGGTCAAGTCCTGCATTCTCAAGCGCAGCTATCATCTCCCGGTCGAGAAGCGTGCCATTGGTCTGGAGAGAGATGACATTTACTTCATCGATCTGTTTCAGGGCATTGACGAGTTCAGGAAGTTTTGGATACATGAGTGGTTCGCCGGGTGAATCGATATGGCATTCCACACCCTTTCCCTTGAACACGGCGACATCCCGTACGGCATCCACCAGGTAGTCTGACTCGACTTCATAGCTGGTGGCACGTGTTTTTGACTGAGGTCCGGCATCAACAGAACAGAACGGGCAGTTTAAATTGCAGCCGCAACTCGGGCGTACCTGCAGGAGGCTTGTCCCCCGGTCGATGATGCCAAAGTAGAGTGACCCGATGAGCGGGATCCCTGATTTCCGGGTAATTCTGAAGTGGGTCATATAAAAGGCAGGATAGCGTGGATAGTTAATCTCTCTCTGGCAGGAGACGGCAGCCCTTCCATTCGCCCCGGTCAGATACGGGGTTGGGATTCTCCATGCGGGCAAATATGAATTCAAACACTTCCTGCTCCACCGGGGCTCTTCCCGTTTTATTACAGTACCGCACGAAGGCTTCATACATTTCAGCATAGGGGATATGTCCAGCCGGATCCGGGACGAGCAGCTCCCCGTGGAACCTCCAGATCCCGTTAAAATCCCGGTCGTCATCGAACAGCGGCCTTACCATGACCCGTTCGAGGCTAAAGGCAGCCTCACGATCTTCAGAGGCATGTTGTAGGTCATTATAATAATCCTGGACGATCGCAAGACCCTGGCGAAGATCATTGAGTTCCAGCTCAAGATGCCTGATCTTCTTTTCCTGCCTTGAAATCCGGTCAGATGAGTCCATCGCTTGTGATTCCCCGTGTCGTTTCAATCGATTCATAGCCCGTTCCCCGCGATACAGCATGCTGCCTGCAGGGATCAGTCCTTCCGTTCCATCAGTTTTCCGGCGTACACACACTGCCCAAACGAGACGCAGCCATCGCCGAGAGGATAGTCCGCGTTCAGGATGCATGCACGGTTATTACCGGTAATCTCTGTCCGGATTGTCTCCCGTATCGCATGGTTATAAGCGACGCCCCCGCTGAGGGCGATCTTTTTCATTCCCTCCCTTTCAGCCGCGTGAAGGGCGAGGTGAGCAATTCCCCGGGCAAGGTTATACTGGAAGGACACAGCAATATCGCGGATGGCCTGCAGGTCTCCTTCACGCGCTGCCTCCGCACGGGCAAACGCGTTCTCGAGGAGGGATCGGCCTGAAAGCATCTCACATCCCTTATGGGTCGTAAAGTTCAGATCCCATGGTTCAGAGCACCCGCCGACTGCAGCGGATTCCAGTTTCATCGCAGGTTCGCCGTCATATGTCCGCTCCCGGCAGATCCCCAGCAGGGCAGAAGCGGCGTCAAGCAACCTTCCCGTACTGGTGCACTGTGCGACATTAAAACCGCTCCTGACCTGTTTTTCAAGCACACTGAGTTCAATACCAGACCAGCCCCGCCGGGAAAGGAGTGAAAGTATCTTTTTTTCCGGAAGAATCCCATAGAGCATCCGTTCGGGAAACCGCGTGGCAAGATCCCCTCCGGGCATCGCCGAAGGCTCAAGGTGGGCGACACGGCGGAGATCAGGTACCTGCCCTGAGAATATCTCGCACCCCCAGACCGTCCCGTCGTCGCCATAACCAATCCCGTCGATTGCAATGCCGATGCAGGGTTCAGGAGTTGTCGCGGCTATGTGCGCACGGTGGTGCTGTACCGGGACCAGTTCAAGCCCGTGATCTGACGCGATCTCGCGGGCAAACCGGGTGGAGAGGAACTGGGGATGAAGGTCGTGGGCGATCACGTCAAATTTCGCCCCGAGGAGCCTCTGCAGGTTCCGTACGGTCTCCTGCAGGTATTCAAGGGTTGGCGGGTTGCGTACATTTCCCACGTGGGGGGATGTGACCGTAAAGCCGTTTTTATAAATCGTAGCATTTGCATTCAGTTCCGGTCCAACGCCGAGAATACAACGGTTCCCCAAAGCGATCGCTGTCCGCTTCGGTGCTATCCCCCGCGAAAGGCGGATTATATACCCGTCGCGCATCACGGAATCGTCGCAGCGGTTCACGATCTTCCGGTCGTGCGTGAGGAAGAAATCCACATCACGGTTGAGCTTTGACATAGCCTGATCGATATCGGTTATCATCGGGTAGCCGGGCATATTGGCACTGGTCATGATGAGCAGCGGGTGTTTCAGGTGGGAGAAGAGAAGGTGGTGAAGCCCGGTATACGGCAGCATGCAACCGATCGTATGGAGGTTGCTTATTGCCGCATGGGCAGTGGGATCGCGTTTTTCCAGGACGACAATCGGGTGGACCGGACTGGTGAGCATCTGCCGTTCCTCCGAAGAGACACGTACGAGCTGTCCGATATGGTCCGGGCGCACCATAATGGCAAACGGTTGTTCGATCCTGCCCAGGCGCCGTTTCAGCTCATCACCGGAGTCTTCGATGCAGGCAATATGGAATCCTCCCAGCCCCCGGATCGCAAGAATGCTTCCTGCATCGAGCAGTTCTGCGGTCTCCTTTATTGGATCGAGACCTTCCACTTTATTTCCGCGTGCGTCGATCAGGGTGAGGTGCGGTCCGCAGGAGTCGCAGGTGATCGTCTGTGCATGGTGGCGGCGGCAGCCGGGATCGCCATATTCCCATGCGCAGTCCGGGCACGTGGCAAATTCTGCCATCGATGTTCGCTCCCGGTCGTAGGGGATCTCACGGATGATGCTGTAGCGTGGTCCGCAGTTTACGCAGGACGTTGCCCAGTAATTCCCATATCTCCCACCTTTTTTAAAAATATCACCAACACAGTCATCACAGATCGCAACATCGGGCGGGATCATGCCGGTCAGCGAACCGCTGCCGCTCGGCAATATGAAAAACCCGTCCGGGATCTCTTGCAGGGCATTGGCAACTTCAACAGAATCGATACGGGAGAGCGGAGGGCCCTTTGAGACCTCTGCAAGGAACTCCTCAAAATTATCCCCCCTTGCTAAAATTTCCACTTCGCTGCCGAGATTTTTCACCGTTCCTGAAATCCCGAGCGCACAGGCCTTTGCATACACGAAAGGGCGAAACCCGACACCCTGAACAATCCCGCGAACTGTGATCCTGCCCTTTCCCTGCATGAATTTCTCGCAAAATTTTATTGATTCGCGGGACGATATAAGTATAGGGTTTTTACAGTGCCGGGCCATATTCGAATCGTAAACGATCCTGTAGAGCTTGTTCCTCTCCTGATGACGTTCAACGACCCCTCCTTTAAAAAGGTCTACGAACTTTTGAACAAATCATGGCTTACAGAAGACGAGATCCGGGCGCAGGTCGGCAATGATAGTGTGCCTCTCTGCATCCAGATCTTAAAAAAAGGAAACCTCGTGGAGGAGCAGTGGCGGATGCCAAAACCCGGTGCAAAACCGGAAAAAGAGTTCCGTGCAACCTACAACAAGTTCCGTGCAAACTTCCAGTGTAACCTTTCTGATCTCTCCGATATCCTGTATATTTCGCTCTCCAATGACGAGAATCTCCGCGATGTCGTGGAGAAGATTGAAGGAGAACTCATCAAAGGCAACAATTCCATCAACGACCTCTCCCGAAAATTCAGTGTCAGCCCCATATTTATCAAGGGACTGGCCAAACGAATGACCCACCTTGATGTCAAGGGACAGGGACTGGTGCTGCTTGACACTGGGCGCTAAGGATCCCCTCTATTCTATTTTGCGCAGCAAACGAGAGGTCTCGCGACTGCAGATTCTCGTAGAGATTGCCGAGCACCAGCCGGCAGTGCGGCAGCAGGAGATCGCCGGGAAACTTGGCGTGACCCCTCAGGCGATATCCGAGTATATCCGGGAACTGGTTGATGAAGGAAAAGTTTCCGCGATCGGCAGGGGCAATTACGAGGTGACGAAGACCGGGATCGAGTGGGTACTGGAAAATGCCGAGTCACTTGAATCCTACGCACGGCATATACGGCGCGACATTATCCAGCAGATCTCTGTCTGGACAGCGATTGCGGCAGAAGACCTGCAGGAAGGAGATGCTGTCGGGGTATATATGAAAGCCGGATTTCTCTATGCAGGAAAAAAGCCGCAGGCAGCAACCGGGTCCGTTATAGCGGATGCAAAAAAGGACGAGGATGTGGGGGTTGCCCGCCTCAACGGGATCATCGATCATAGGGAAGGGATGGTTCATGTCTGCAAGGTGCCACGAATCCTGCACGGGGGTTCTAAAAAGATCCGGCAGGACAAACTGCTGGAGGTCATTGGCCAGACGGGAGTTATCGCTGCGGTAGGACTTGAAGCATTCATCGCGCTGAAAGCGGCGGGGAAAAAACCTGATATGTTCTTTGGTGCAAGAGAAGGTGTCATTGAGGCCGCATTTCATGGGATCGATTGTGCGATTGTTATTGTTGATGAAGAGTTCACCGACTTTTTAAAGAGACTGGAGAGCGTCGAACTCGCGTATGTGATCCACGACCTGATCTCGCCATGAAGATCATTGTCCAGTCCCAGAAAGGAAGCAGTTACAAACTTCTCTTTTACGATGGCAGGCATGTGCTGGGTGCCGGGTATGTCGATCTGACGGAGACACCACGGGGACCCCGCCCGACAAAATACCGGCTTAAGTGGGGCGGGAAAAAAGAGTACCGCCATACGCCCTCAAAGGAACTGGTTGCCCAGCTCCGTGAGGCGGATGTTCGCCTTGTCAAACCCGATCCGCACTTCGAAACATTTCTTGCAGATTTCCAGATTAAATCCAGTTGCGTTGACGCCTGCCGTATGTGCCTGCTGGACGAGCGGTTCACCCTGTTAAACGAGGAAAACTGCGTAACGTTTGGCAAAGGTGAAAATATCTGTCTTGAGTGCGGGAAGCGCGAGCTGCACCGTGAAGTATCCCACATCGGCAGGCTGGGTTTAGAAGGGATAGCCCACCTCGAAAATCTTCTTGTTACCTTCCGCAATCTTGACCGGGTGCTATCGACGCTGCAGCCCGATAAACTCACGATGAAAGCGGCGCTCTACGACCGCCTTGAACCGCACCCGGTCATGACCACCGCCTCGATCGAAGAACTGCCCCTCCCGCGGCAGTTTATTGAAGCAAGCGGAGTATCCCAGCTCATGCCTGCCCAGCAGCTTGCCGTGGAAGCGGGGCTGCTGCACGGCAAAGACCTGCTGGTTGTTGCAGCAACGGCGAGCGGCAAGACCTTCATTGGCGAAATGGCGGGGATCAAGAACTATCTTGAAGGGCGGGGACGGATGCTCTTCCTCGTACCTCTCGTTGCCCTCGCAAACCAGAAATATGAACGGTTTACCGGGCGGTACGGGAAAATTGCAAAGACCGGGCTTTTAACCGGAGTGAGCCGGCTTAACCTTCCCGAGACCAGGAAAGTGGGGGACCGGAACCCCCAGTCACCGATCATTGTCGGTACCTATGAAGGCGTGGACACCATGATCCGCCGCGGGCAGAAGATGGCAAACATTGCGACCGTGGTGATAGACGAAGTCCAGATGCTCGAGGATGCAGACCGGGGGCACCGTCTTGACGGTATGATCGCACGACTGAAATACCTCGCCCCGCAGGCGCAGTTCCTGTACCTGTCAGCTACAATCGGTTCCCCAAAGACTCTGGCAAAAAAACTAAACTGCAGTCTTGTGCGGTATGCTGAACGCCCGGTGGGGCTGGAGCGGTATCTCCTTTTTTTAGAGCGCAAACAAAAGATCCCGACCATCAAACAGATGACAACCGAGGAATACAAGCGGACTTCATCAAAGGGATTCCGGGGACAGACCATCATCTTTACCAATGCACGGGCACGGTGCCATACGATCGCCGATGCACTGGGTATGAGGGCTGCAGCATACCATGCCGGTCTGTCGTCGCAGGAACGGCGGGAAGTAGAGACAAAATTCCTGGGAGGGAAACTGATGGCGGTGGTCACAACCGCGGCGCTGGGTGCCGGCGTGGATTTCCCGGCATCCCAGGTGATCTTTGACGCGCTGGCCATGGGCAGGGACTGGCTCTCGGTGCAGGAGTTCAACCAGATGGCGGGCCGGGCAGGAAGGCCGGACTTCCACGACCTTGGCCGTGTGGTGCTCCTTGCCGAGCCGGGAGGCACCTATTCCCGGGAGAACCCGTTCACGGAAGAAGAGGTCGCTATCCGGTTGCTTAAAGGCGAAATGGAAGAAGTAGCACCGGAACACGACTTTGAGAAGAGCTCGGAAGAGTACGTGGCAAATGCGGTCGCGTGTAATGGAGAGGTAGCAGATCTTGAGCGTATCAACAGCATGATGGTCGGCAGCATGGAACCGGTCCTCCCCGAGCTGGTCTCCCACCGGCTTGTCGAAAAACAGGGGAGCAGGCTGGTCATGTCGCCCCTGGCAAAGGTGATGGCAGAGCATTTCATCGGCATGGAGCGGCTCCTGGAGATCCTCCGCCTGACCAAATTCATGGATGACCCGGTTGACGTAATTGCGGAGCTTGAGAGCGAGGATGTTCATAAGGAAAAGAAGCCGGAACAGAAGAAAGACGGGAAGAAACAAGCGGGGCATAAAAGACGCCGCTGAGAACCGGGTAACGACTGGTGGACATAATAATGCCCGCCCCTTTACACTTACGTATGAAGGGAAAGATCATCTTCGCACTCCTTTACATTCTTGTATTTCCCGCACTTCTTCTCACCCTTTCCGATGATTTCACCTGGCCTGAGGGCTGAATCTTCAGCATATGGTTTCTGAGTCTCTGTTTTACGACAATCCTGTACTTATACCGGAAAGACCCTGCGTTGCTCGAAGAGCGGTACAAGCAGCCCGGTACCGGAAACCAGGAACACTGGGACAGGTATGTTGTCTACGGTCTCCTGGTCGGATTCATCATATGGTTCTTCATCATGCCGCTTGATGCAAAACGGTTCGGATTGTCAGCCCATTTTCCCCTCTGGATGAAATTTTTGGGGGGAGCCGGTCTGGCCGGATCGTTTTTCCTGTTCTTCCGGTCATATACTGACAACACGTTCCTGTCGCCCCTTGTCAGGATCCAGGAGGATCGGAAACAGCAGGTGGTGTCGACGGGGGTATACGGGTTTGTGAGACATCCCGTGTACCTTGGGGCGATACTCATGTTCTTCGGTGCGCCGCTGCTCCTTGGCTCATGGTATGGTGTCTTCGCCGCCCTTGCGGTGACCGTTCTTCTTATGGCAAGAATTGTGGGAGAAGAGGAGATGCTTTCCCGGGAACTGGAGGGGTACCGGGCATATGCACAGAAAGTCCGTTACCGGCTTTTTTCCGGGATCTGGTAATGGTTATGTATTTGTCAAACGGGAACTTTCAATAATTAATCCCCGCTCATTTGTATAAATGAACCATAGATTTCGGATAAAAATATCAATACCCGTCATTCTCCTGGTTGCAGCAGCCTGCATCCTGCCGTTCACTATTATGAGCAGCATCTTTGGTTTTATCCCGCCGCCGGTATCGTTCTTTGGCGTGCTGGCCGGGCTGGTGATCGGGTACCTGGTCTTAGTTGAACTGGTTAAACGGTGGTTCTACTGCAGGTATTCTTCCTTTATCGACAGGAGAACTACCGATCCCATTACGCACGTAACGGTGAAGACAGGAGATCGGGGCTGGCAGGAATATCGGTGAAGGGACAACTCCCGGCCTTACAATGCCGGAAATCACCCGGTCTCCAGCGTTTCAGCCCGTGAAGAAGATACGATTCCAACTGGTCCTGAACTCTCGATGGCGTTCGCATTCCTGAAACGAGAAGCCGGATACGGCGTATCTCTCTTTTTAAAACATTATACACCATAACAGGCCTCTTTCTCTTAAAGGCAGAACCCTGTTTTCAGAATTTGTTTCAAAATCTGTTGTTGAGGAAAGATCCTATAATATATCCTGTTCTATACCCGGCAAGGATGAGGACAATTCCCGCCTTAACAGGTTTCGTATAAAAGGAGATGTTTAACAGATGGTATCGTTAATGTGCAAGGATGTTGGAATGGATTGTTCCTTCGAAGCGACAGGAACAACCGAACGCGAAATCATGAGACAATTTATGGATCATGCAGAATCCGCACACAAAATGTCGGTACTACCTGCCGATATCATTTATCGGGTACAGAAATCGATAAAAAAATAAGGGTCTCTCCAGGAAATCTTCCCCTTGTGATCCTGCCGGCAGATAACCGGGGTATTAGTTATATACGGATCCTAACGTTCGTCCCTCTGGAAAATAAACCGGCTTCAGAGAACCATCAATGCGTACGTACTGACAGGGGGATTTAAAAGAAAGGGTCAGAATCTTCAGTTAAGTGGTGATTAATTGATATGATCTCCTTTGAAAATCAGATGCTCATTCCGGAAACAACCTCGTCCGTGTGGATTGTTTTAATTCGCGGACAAGAAAAACGATGGTGGTAGTGCCCCTATGAATGGTGTGACAAAGATGGATCAGGCCGACCATGATGGCGATGGCCGAGCCGGTTGAGGGCTCCTATTTCCTTCCCGCCAACCCAAAAGACCTCTTAAAGGCCGACCCGCAACGGAGGAGCCTTGTCAGGTTCCCGAGTGCGGGAGTAACCCTCGCAGGACATCTCTACCGCCCCCCCAAGGCAAAGCCCGGGCATCGGACCCCGGGCGTTGTCATGTGCGGTCCCATCAGCAGCGTCAAGGAGCAGACTCTCCCTCATTATGCCGAACGGATCTCTGAAACGGGGTTCACCGTGCTCACGTTCGATCCCCGCTCATTCGGGGAGAGCGGAGGAGAGCCCCGGGCGCATTATGATCCTAACCGGGTCATCGAGGATTACGTAAACGCGGTTACCTATCTGTGCACCCGTCAGGATATCGATCCCGCGAGGATTGGAATAGTCGGAGTATGCATGGGAGGGGGATTTGCCGTCTCAACCGCTGCACGTCACCGGAAAGTAAAAGCGGTGGTCGCTATAGCAGGAGGCTATAGTATCGGAGGGACATTCCAGCGGTTCATGGGCGTAGAAGGGTTCGCCAGGTTCAGGGAGCAGATAAATGAGCTGGTTATGGAAGAGTACCGTACAGGCAACGTGCAATATATACCTACAATCTCCCGGGGGATATCCGCAGAGGTCCCGATGGCAGTGATGCCTATCGAAGAGGCCTACTCCTATTATGATCGCACTCACAGGTCAGATGCCCCCACCTGGTCCGAGAAGATGACGGTGTCATCTCTTGAACCTTATTTCCTCTATAACTCCATTGTCCATGCCCCCCTCGTAGCACCGACACCTATCCTGTTCATCCACGGCACAAATGATACCGCACTCCTCCCCGAGTTCGCCCAGCAGGCGTATGATGCAGCACTCGAACCCAAGGAGCTCATCTGGATAGAAACACACACAACCACATTGAGCTCTATGACCAGGATCCATACGTGAGTATGGCAGCGGCTGAAGCGGTTCAATGGCTCCAGCGATATCTCGGGGGCGGATAAATTTCAACCCTCTTTGCCGGGGAGCAGAAGAAGATATTCCGGCGCTTATTGCTTCGTCATTTTCATTTCCTGTAAGAGAGCTGGGGTAACCCATGAATGAAATTTTTTTATCGATGAGATCTTCAGATTTGAGGCCGTTTCCGATCTTCCTCTATTGTTGCGAAAAGTTTACCCATTAGAGGAAATCCGATAATGCATTTGAGGGATGAGCTGATATGAAATCCGATCGGGTAGGTCAGGTAAAGTTTACCACCATTCAGGGATTGTCTGGATGATAAAGAGCATAAGCCCGAATCTGAGTCCTCTGGAAAATGCCGTTTCTTTGAGCGAATCCTTCATGACATCAAAGAGGATAGCCGCAGCAAATGAGAGGACAAAAGGTTAGAGGAAAAACATTGCCATAACCGGGTCATTAATTGCCTATTGTCAGGCAGATTTTTGTGGGTGCTATAGTTAATATATTTACAATCGACTATGTGTAATCAATGATAGAGGTTTAATGAATTCATCCGATGAACCAATTGAATTTTTCCGATTTTTAAAATATAATGCCGCTCTTTTTACGATTTGTGCTTTATTCGCGGCGTTCCATTATTATGTTGTCACATTGTTAAGAGATCCCAAAATACAATTAAACGCTTACAATATAACAGAATTGAATAAAAATTATTTGAAATTGAGTCCTCAAGTAAAAGGAATACTAGATCAAATTTTTTCGCTTGAATTGGCTGCTGTAATCAGTTTTTTAATATTTGGAATAATTTTGATATCCATAATTATCATAGCTTTCCGATATGATATATATGCAAAATTTTTTGCAATCTTATTAGCCTCACTCCTATACTTTTCATTTATCTATTTATTGTCTAGTTTTAAACAACCATTGTACTCATTTATTATTGTATTTATTCCAATTATATTGTTTTTCGGTTACAGCGAAGTGATAGATTTTCTCTTTATAGAATATCGAAAAAATCACTTATTTGATTTCGGGTTATATTGGTATCTCATGTTTGATACAATTTTAATATTAATCGTTGGGGCTATTGGTCTATTAAATATCTTTTCCACGTTTGAGCCGTCGGAAGAACTTACATTTTTTACACTTTTTTTAGTCTTTTTAACGATGACATTAGTAGTTTGGATTCCCTTACATATTTTCGTGTTAATAAAACACTTGAAAAAAAATGTTAAGAAAAGGACGCTTTCAGAATTTAGTGATTAAATCTAAAAATTGCAACCTGAAAATAGATAATTTTAATTTTTAAAAATTAATTGTGTTCCATTAAAAAAATCCTTCATGCGAGATGCTATCCCGGCAGCATCCGGCAGACCCAGCGATCATAGATAGGATCGACAGGATTCTCCTTCACGTCAACCAATCTGTCCATGGCAGATCCCCACTCCTGAACAAGCCCCGCCTCCTTCTCAGTTCCTACGGTAATGAGCGTT
>Ga0315275_10003808_pt1 | contig 13982 bp, 9 predicted proteins | sample YL17G03_0_MG_FD_205557 | JGI IMG/M metagenome (GOLD analysis project Ga0315275, IMG submission 205557) | Sediment microbial communities from Yellowstone Lake, YNP, Wyoming, USA - YL17G03_0 | ecosystem: Environmental > Aquatic > Freshwater > Lake > Sediment | place: USA: Wyoming | collected... | reverse complement strand
CTGTAAGACTTGCAAACTGTAACATAACGGGCAACTCTGCTACTGCCGGCGGCGGCTTCTATGGCGGCTGGATAGCTGATTTGCGTATAACAGGCAGTAATGTTCTGAACAACTTTTCGTACATCGGCGGCGGTCTGTTTATTAATGACACTAATAACGCTGATGTTTTCAACAGCGTTATCAGCGGCAATTCGGCAGAATTTCCATCGGATGATTTCTACGGCTCAGGCGGCGGTATATACTGCTCTACGAGCGATACCCAGATGTCCGACTGTACAATCACCGAAAATACTGCAAGCAGTTCAGGCGGCGGCATTTATATTGATATAGATATCAACACTGTGCTTTTCAATTGCCTAATCACCGGCAACAAGGCCAATAGTGACGGCGGCGGTATATCGGCCAACTGGGATGCTGTGCCGAAAATACAAAACTGCACAATCGCAAATAATGCCATTACCGGTAACGGTTTTGGCGGCGGTATTGCCGTCAATTACGGCAGTGATTCTGTAATTATCGACAGCATTATATGGGGCAATACAGCTATTTCCGCCGGCTCACAGATTGGGTTAAGCACCGGCGGATTTGCCGATATGCCGTCAAACCTTAATATTTCTTACAGCGACATTGACCTTCGAGAAGGAGCGGACTTGGAATCGCTCTTGCTCGAATCCGGCGGCGGCTCCGGCTCGCCTACCGGCGTTCTTGTCGATTCGCAGGCAATTAATAACGAAATCGCTTCTGCCGGCACGGCAAAAGTTATTGTAACTCTCGTTGAACCGGCCGAGGCGCAAACGACAAACTGGTCCTCGTCTGCTTCGGTCAGCACACTGCGAAGCCAAATCGCAACGCTGCAAAATCAGGTGCTTTCTGCGCTTAATACAGGCGAATGGACACTGCGGCATAAGCTCACAAACGTAGCTGCCTTCAGCGGTCAAATTACACAGGCAGGCCTTAATAAACTTATGACCAATCCATCTGTCGCTCACATCGAGCCGGTCAGATATGTTCATCCCGCGCTTGCTCAGGCAATACCATTGGCAAATGCACTCAACACCCGCCCAACCTACAACGGCTCAGGCGTATCAGTCGCAATTGTTGACAGCGGCGTGGATTATACACACCCAAGGTTAGGCGGCGGCGGTTTCCCAAACAGTAAAATCATCGGCGGTTATGACACAGGCAGTAACGATGCCGACCCGATACCTGCGGGTGAAGCACACGGCACCTGCTGTGCAGGTATCGCTGCTGGAATGCTCGGAACTGTCGGAGACTATATCGGCGGCGTCGCTTATAACGCAAAAATATATGCCTTGAAAGCTGTTACAGATACTGGGGAATGGCCAACAGATTCAACACTTGCTGCCTGGGACTGGTGTATAACACACAGAAACGACAACCCGGCAAATCCGATTATGGTAATAAGCAATAGCTGGGGTTATGTAAATCAGCCATTTAATAACTCGGCAGAAGCCGATGCATATTCGCCTGCACATACAACAGCGGCACAAACGGCAGTCAACGCGGGAATAACAATCCTTGCAGCGTCCGGCAACGATGGCTTCGCGGGGCAGGGTATTTCCTGGCCGTCAGCAATGTCAAACGTAATAAGCGTAGGCGCCGTGTATGATACAACCGACCAGGTTACCGATTATTCAAATACTGCCGAAAATCTTGACATTCTTGCCCCTGCCGACCCTGTTTATACAACTGATATTGTCGGTGCCGGCGGCTATGACCCAGGCGACTACTTCCCGTCCTTTAACGGCACAAGCTCTGCCTGTCCATTCGCCGCAGGAAGTGTCGCGGTGATTCAAAGTGCGGCAATGCAGTTGACAGGCGAGTATCTGATGCCCTCGCAGGTCAGAACGCTTTTAAAGATAACGGGCGATTCTGTAACGGATACAAAAGTCGCAATTACAAAACCGAGGGTAAACGTCGGTGCGGCAATCGCTTTGCTGTCTTCGCCTGTGCCGATTTATAGCGAAACCGGCTGCACAATAACCGGCCTCACACAGGATGCAAACGGCATATGGGGTATCGATGACAACAATAATATATCCGAGGACCCGAATTTTGTTCTCGGCTACTGGGGTAACTACTACCTCAGTCAGATAATAACCAATAACCCTCTCCAAACCGTCGACAGCAATTGCGTCGATGCAGGTTTAGGCTCGGCTATTAGTAATGGTATGTACAGACATACTACCAGAACTGACCATGTTATCGACATTGCCGATTCCAACGTAGATATGGGATACCATTATCTGCTTAATGCCGATTTACTGGGTGATTTAAATTATGACGGCGTTGTCGATTTTAAAGACTTCGCACTTTTCGCTGAAAACTGGCTGCAGACAGGCTGTGAACCGCTATTTTTCTGCTATGACCGCGATTTGAACCAGGATGGCTCGGTTAATACAGAAGACCTTATGCTCTTTGCTGAAAACTGGCTGAAGACCGAAACCAATCCGCCTGTTCCCAATCCGATGACATGGGCTGTAAGACCTCAGTCGACAGGTGCAAATTCAATCAAGATGGTGGCGACCACTGCAATGGATAGCTCATCAGGCTCACAGGTCAGATACTTCTTCCAGCGTTTTTCCGGCAGTACCACAACAGACCTCGGTTGGTTCTTGGAACCGAATTACATCGACAGGGATGTCATCGAAGGAACGCAATATGGTTACCGTGTCAAGGCAAAAGATGAACGTGACAATGAAACCGGATGGAGCGATGTCAATTATGCAACTCCGAGCGAAGATACAAATCCGCCTCAACCAGACCCGATGACATGGGCAACAGCGCCTTACGCGACATCGTCGTCCTCCATCCGTATGGTTGCAACCGAGGCCAATGATGCCTGTGGACCACCTGAATACTACTTCATTGAAATAAGCGGCCGTCCCGGCGCAAACGACAGCAACTGGCAGAGCAGCACAACTTATGAGGATGTCGGACTTGATCCCTGCACAACTTACACTTATCAGGTAAAGGCTCGCGATAAATCACTGCTTCAGAATGAAACACAATTCTCCGCCCAGGCTTCAGCTACTACGGATAGTAATGATAGTAATGAAACCGACCCGCCAGAACCCAATCTGAGCACATGGGCTTCGGTGCCTCAGGCTATACAGGGTTTAGACGCAAACTACCCAAGCCGGTGGTATCATTTTATGATGGCTACTACTGCTACAGATGCAAGCCCGCCGGTTATGTACTCTTTCGATTGTGTTGTCGGCACTGGTTTCAGCAGCGGCTGGATTGAAACCCCCTTCTATATATCAGGACCGTACCTCAATGCAAATCATTCCGCTTACAAAGTGCGAACAAAAGATAGTCTTGGTAACATTGGTTCGTACTCGCAGACATACCACACGTATTGGGGCTATCTGGATTAAACTCCGCGACGCCATAGCCATACAAAACAAAAAAGGCCCCTGCCAAAAACAGGGGCCTTTTTTCCTGATAGATTGGTATGATAGAAACTATAAGGGCCCTTGAAAGAACAAAAAGCTCCTTCAAATCGAAAGAACTGGGGCAGCTTAGAATCCGGCTTGAACAATTACTGAAAAAAGTGAAAAATATTTAAATTTTTTTCGGAATTTGCCGATAATAGGCCGATAGGAAAAATAAAAACGTTGTTACCTTTACGGACAGCGATAAGACTGGTAAGTAGAAGGCACAATCAACTGAAAACCGGATTGTGCCTTTTTTATTTTAAACAGTTGGTTAATTTGAATCAGAAAAACGAACAAAAGTTAATAGAGCCGAACGATATTAACCTGTACACTGCATTGGCAATCTTTGCTGGTGCCGCCGGGCAGCTTATTGACGGCATTCTCGACGCCGTCGAAATGGAGGACCTGCTGCAGGCAGAAAAACTGGCCGCAAGGTTAAGTATTAACAGCAGCGGCGCACAACTGGCGGCTTTTACAGAAAACGCAAACAGCCTTATAATCGCCGTTAAGGAGCGAAATCTGTCTGTCGCAAGAAATCAGGCGGAGAAATTAAGATGTGCCTTCGAGCAAATGACCAAATCCGCCGACACTGCAGCACTGAAGCAAAGAATTTCTCTTGAAGAAAAACCTGTCGAACTTCAACGCTCAAAATAATCTCCTGTTTTTTGCGTTATTAACCTGCTATTTCCATTCTGCATTTCTCAATAGCTGCCAAAAATTCCCTGCCATAGCCTTTACGCAGAATTCTGCTGTCAAGCACAACCACAATGCCGGTATCCGTTTTGCTTCTTATAAGTCTGCCGAAACCCTGTTTGAATTTTATAATCGCCATCGGAAGCTGATAGTCCGCAAATGGGTCGCGTCCCTCGGCTTTTATATGTTCAATTCTTCCCTGGATGAGCGGATGTGTGGGAACCGCAAAAGGCAATCTGACTATAATAACATTGCTCAAGGCCTCTCCCGGCACATCCACCCCCTGCCAGAAACTGTCTGTGCCGAAAAGCACGCTGCCGGTATTGGCTTTAAATCGTCTTAACAGTTCGCTTCTATCCGTTCCGCTGCCCTGCACAAGCATCTCGATATCCTTTTCGCTGAACCAGCCGGAAAGCAATTCGACAAATTGTTCGAGCATCTGGTAACTGGTGAACAACACAAAAGCGCTGCCGTTTGTCTGTGTTATATATTTTTTTATCTTCTCTACCGCTGCCTGTGCGAAATTTTCATCGTTCGGTTCAGGCAGGTCCGGCTCGATATACATCGTTACCTGCCTTTGATAGTCAAAAGGCGTCTCGAGCTTTAATCGTTCAAATTTATCAAGTCCGATACGCTCGGCAAAAAACCCAAATTCCTCGCCCTGGCCTGACAACGCGACGCAGAGGGTCGCGCTTGTAAGTATTACCGACTCAAATTCATCAAATAGACACTTTTTTATGTTTTCCGCCACATTGACAGGGACTTTCCTGAGCGTCAGTGTCTTTCTTTTGTTTTTTTCCGACTCAACCCAATAAATGCAGTTGTTATCGTCGTGCAAAAGATAATTCTTCAAATCCGCTTCAACCGCTGCCAGCAGGTCCGCAAAACGTAAAAACTCGAACTGCTCATCTGCATCTGTGCTTTGACCGGCGATTTTTGAAAGAGAAAACCTCAGCTTTTTAACCGGTTCAGTAACGCTGTCGACTACAAAACCGGCTCTTGTTCTGCCGTTGCCTCCGTTTGACTGAAACCAATCCCCAATATTCCTGAAAAAACCATCCGCAGCTATGCGGCAGGAATTTACAAGATTGACGGCTTCGCTATATTTGGTATTGGCAAGAAATCCTTTTTTTGTTCTTTGATTATATAACCCGTTGAGAATAAACGAGATACGCGCATCGCTTACATCCAGTCCGAAATGCTCCTCGGCTACATGCTCAATATTGTGCGCTTCATCGACAATCACGAATTTATAGTCGGGAAGTATTGAAACACCCTGCTGTCTTAATACGAGGTCGCTGAACAACAGAGCATGATTTGCCACAATGATATCGGCATTTTCCAGTCGCCTGCGGTTTCGCCAGTAAAAACATTTGCTGAAATTCGGACATTTTCTTCCTTTGCAGCTTCCATATTCGCTCATTACCGCATGCCATACCTGCGGGGATGGAACAAATGAAAGGTCGCTGAGCGAACCGTCTGTGCTCTGTTTTGCCCAATTGCTCAGCTGCACAAGCACAGCGGTGTCGCTGTCAAAAAGACCCTGCTGTCTCCTGACGGCAAACTCAAGTCTTCTGGCGCAGACAAAGTTATTGCGCCCTTTTGCAAGACAGGCGGTAAAACAATCCTCCAGCAGGCGAGCCAGAAATGGAATGTCCTTGTTTATCAACTGTTCCTGCAGCGTGATTGTATAGGTGCTTATAAGAATCCTGCACTTCTGCTGCTTTGCCGCCTGAATGGCAGGTACCAGATATGCAAAACTTTTACCAATCCCCGTTGGCGCCTCAAGTGTAAGATGAAAATGCCCTTTTAAGGCATTCTGCACGGCTTTTGCCATCTGTCTCTGCCCAGGCCTGTCCTCGTATCCGGGATATGCCTTTGCAAGAACCCCCGCGGAACCGAAAATTCTTTCTTCATTGAAATCATCCTGCTGTTCAAAGCTAACCAAGACAGCTCACCGTGACTTTTTCTCTATTACCTGCTTCAATGCCTTTACAGCAATGCTGTCAGGCATCTTTTCGGCAGCAGAATTTATCGCCGCCATCGCCAAATCGGTTTTATCAAGCTGATAATACACGTATGCCAGCAGAAAATTGAGTTCTGCTGATTGTGTCTTCTCAGCCCATAGTTTTACATCTGCAATCCTGCTCTCCAGCCGGTCCTTGTCAGGTATCATCGCATTCAGGTCGATTTTTAAATCGACGTACTGCGGGAAGATATTTATTGCTCTTGCAAGAAAGTACGCACTGCTCATATATTCTCCGGAGGCAAACAGGGCATGTGCCCTGCCTGCGTAAGCAAGCGGGTCATCAGGCTTATATATGCTGGCAAGTGTATAGGCGTCAATAGCGCGATAATATTTACCCTGCTTTAAAAATTCCTCAGCCGTTCGCATGTAATAGTTGAATTTGTCATGTGCCTGCGTCGCAAAGCTCTTATGCACACCAACAATAGCTTCGGCGGTTTCTTTTTCTATTTCTGCCAGTTCGCTTCTCAACTCAGAAGGACCTTTTTCCGGGGGCTGGTTCTGCTCGGCAGGCCGACCGGTTTTCTGCGGCTGCGGAGCTTTCTTTATCTCTTCGAGTATTTGCTCATAAACATCTTTGCCGGCAGGTTGCTTAGCTTCGGTCTTCGGAATTTTGCCGGGCTGCAAAGGCTCAGAGGGCTCCAACGGATTAGCTGGTTCAGTCGGCTGAGGCACTGAAAGCGTACCTTCCGCCGGCTGCTTAGCCTGCTCGACCTGAGCGGGAATCCTGGACATTCCTTCAGTCGCCTTCTGCAGAGCCTGACTTAATCCCTTTTTGGTTTTTTCACGTATAAATTCGTAAGTTATCATTTTTTCCATATCCGTCGGCTCATAACTTAACGGCCTGGTTCTGCTGTAATCATACAAAGGCGAAGCAGCCGGTATTTCTAATTTTTTCTCAACTTTCGGCGCCTGGGGTTCTACAAATTCCCCCGTCCCCTTGTTGGCCCGGATACTCGGATACGTTAAAACCGTGCCCAAAGCGCTTGGAGCAAGTGAGCTTACGGTACTCGAAGGCAGATAATAAGGCTGCGGTAAAAACTGCGGTCTTGTGGGGGAACTAATCGGCGCAGTACGCCTGAGAAATGAACGTATATCCTCGCTTCCCAGGGGCGCTCCGAATTCCGTAGGTGACCGATAAGGTACAATGCCGTGAAAATATGCCCCGCCACTGACATTGCCGGTTACTGCAAGATTGCCGCTGGTATCAACAGGACTTGGAGACTTCACCAGCCCTTTTTTGACACTGCTCGGCGGAACCGTCGGGTTGCCTATCTCGTCCTGGAGAGCAGAACATCTTGTACAGAAAAACATCAAAACCAGAAGCCGGAAAACAACAATTTTTTTATCCTTATTTTCTTTCATCGCAACTGTACTATTTTCTTTTATATTTCGGTTTCTGTGCCCAGCTTAATTTGCCGGCGAGCGTATCCCACTGAGTGCGGAGCGGATTATTAACAACAAGAAACGCACCGCTATGCTTTTCCACTGTAACAATGTCATTATTTTCGAGCGAACTTAATACCTGACCATCAAGTGTTATGGCTGTGCCTTCATTTATTCTCTGCGGATGGATTTCAATCGTACTATCGGCACTTATCACAATAGGCCTGAAGCTGAAAGTATGCGGACATATCGGCGTAATAACAATCGCTGAAAGGTTTGCCGAAAGTATTGGTCCGCCAGCTGAAAGATTATAAGCTGTCGAACCCGTAGGAGTTGATATGATAAGTCCGTCACTTACACAGTCCGCAAGATTTTGGCCGCTAATACTTATTTTTAAATCCACCATATTATAATTCGGCCCAGCTGTTATTACTACGTCATTGATTGCCGTTGAGCTCAATTTTCCCCCGGTCTTATCAGCAACAGTACATTTAAGCATCATCCTCTTTTCTACAAGAGCGGCATCTGAGGTAACCCTGTCAAAAAGTTTTTTTAACTCTTTAATGCTGAACTCAGCCAGAAAACCAAGTCTGCCGGCATTAACGCCTATAACAGGGACGCTTGTCTGGCTCAAATCTCTGGCTGCCGAAAGTATTGTGCCGTCTCCACCGAAAACAACTGCAAAATCCGCATTCTTAACAACATCCTCGGCACAATCTCCGCGGAAACAGTTGGCAAGTATTTGGGCGCGTCCTTCGGCAAATTTTGTAAAGTCATCGATTGCCTCAGCCACAAATTCCCGCCTGGCATCGCCGAAAATAATCAGCCTGGGCTTGCGTCCTTCTTTAACCATAATTGTTAAACCTGAAATTTTTATTAAAGTTTCAGAACCTTTTTTGCAGTCTCGGCAATTTCCTGTGCACTCAAGCCGCACTGTTTAAGCTGCTCTGCCCTCTTGTCGGCCTGCACAAACTTGTCATCAACGCCGAGCACCGTAATTTTTGTCGTATCAAGACCTGCCTTTGCCGCTGCTTCGAGGACTGCCGAGCCAAAGCCGCAGGCAGCAGCGTGGTCTTCAATGGTTATTATACTAAAATCATCGGCTAATAATGAAATGATTTTTTCGTCAATAGGCTTGGCAAACCGAGCATTTATAACGGTTATATCGATATTATCGCCTTTTAGGATTTCGGCAGCTTCTAACGCCTCGACGGCCATACTGCCATACGCCGCCAAAACCAGCTTGGTTTTGCCCTGCCTCAAGGTAATACTTTTGCTCAACTGGAAGGGATGCAAAAATTTCTCAGCACAAGTACTGTCGTCAACATAGTCTTTTGGGTATCGTATCGCTACCGGACAGGAACTTTGGGCAGCAAACTTCAGGGCGCCTTTAAGCTCGATGCCGTTTGCCGGTGAGAGGAGTACCATATTCGGCATCATTCTAAGAAATCCGATATCCATCAGACCATGATGGGTCGGTCCGTCTGCTCCCACAAGGCCGGCTCTGTCGATACAGAAAACCACCGGCAGATTCTGCATCGCAACTTCCTGAAATATCTGGTCGAAACTTCTCTGCAGAAATGTCGAATAAATACAAACAAAAGGTTTCAGTCCCAATTTTGCCTGGCCCGCCGCGATATCCACCGCCGCCGATTCTGCAATGCCGACATCATAATAGCGGTCATTAAATTTCTGCCTGAACCTTGCCAGCCCTGTCCCGTCAGACATCGCAGCAGTAATCGCGGTTATCTTTTCATCTTCCTTTGCAATCTCAACAATGCTGTCAGAAAAACATTCTGTAAAAGATTTTCCCTGTCCTGGTTTTTCCAGCTGCTCACCATTGATTTCGAAAGGACCTGTCGAATGAAAACGCGTCGGATCGTCGTCGGCAGGACTAAAACCTCTGCCTTTTTTGGTATAGGCATGCAATATCGCGGGAGTCTCAAGATGAGACATTGCCTTAAAAAGCTGTATCAGAGAGCCGATATCATGGCCGTCAACCGGCCCAAAATAAGGAATATTGAGACTTTCAAAAAGCCTGCTCGGCGTAATTGCCATACGCAGAGTCCTTTTGAAATTTTCAATCGCGCCTTCCATCTTTTTTCCAAACACAGGCAGATGCTCAAGTATTCTGTTGGTTGTCTTGCGCAAATCTTCGTAAGTATGGCTGAGTCTTACCCTCGCAAGAAACTGTGCGATAGCCCCCTGTGTAGTATCTATCGCCATAGAATTGTCATTGAGCACGATAAGAAGCTGTCTTTTAACAAGGCCAAGATTATTCAAAGCCTCGAAATTAAGACCGTTTACAATGCTTGCATCGCCGACGAAGACAACGATTTTTTCCTTCGTACCGAGTTTTTGTGATGCAAGTGCAAGACCAAGCGCGGTCGGTATTGAGCTGCCGGCATGCCCGACAACAAACTGGTCGTACGCACTTTCAGCCGGATTGGGGAAACCGCTGACGCCATTCTTCTGTCTTAATTTTTCAAACAGCTCTCTCCTGCCGGTCAGTATCTTGTGCGCATAGCATTGATGTCCCACGTCCCAAAGAAGTCTATCCGTGCTGAAATCAAAAACGTAATGCATCGCAATAGTCAGTTCAACCACGCCGAGATTACTCGCCAGATGGCCGCCCGTCCGGCTGACCGACTGCGTAATATAAGCCTGCAATTCAGAAGCAAGTTTATTCAACTCCTGCGCAGAAAGTTGCTTTAAATCCGTCGGCGAATTAATTTTATTAAGTATTTCGTACTTCATTTTTTATCTTGTTCTTCGCAAAAGTGCAAAAGCAAGTTCTTTCAGAACATTTGCTTTTTCGCCAAATGGCTCAAGAATCTCTGCTGCTTCCTCTGCCAATTCAATCGCTTTTTTTCTTGACTGCTCAAGGCCGAAAATGGCCGGATATGTGAGCTTTCCCTGCTTTGCGTCTTTGCCGGCGGTCTTGCCAAGACGCTGACTCGTAGAAGAAACATCAAGTATATCATCGGCAATTTGGAAGCCCAGGCCCAGTTTAAGGCCGAACCGGCCGAGCAGGTCTTTCTGCTGCCCCGATGCACCGGCAGCTATCGCGCCTAACAGAGCAGAAGCACAAAACATTTTTGCTGTTTTGTTTATATGAATACTATGTAAATCAACACTGCCGCCTGCGCCGTTTTGAGCCAGCAGGTCACTAACCTGGCCGGCAACCATACCGGCAGGCCCCGCCGCCTCGGCAAGGGTCTTTATCATTTCAACCGCCTTTGAAGGGTCGCTGATTTTTGTCGATAAAAGTTCAAATGCCATCGTCAAAAGCGCATCGCCGGTAAGGATAGCCGTCGCCTCGTCAAAGGCCTTATGGCAGCTCGGCCTGCCCCTGCGATAGTCATCGTCATCCATCGCAGGCAAATCGTCATGCACAAGCGAATAAGTATGAACTATTTCAATCGCCGCAGCGGCAGTTTCAGCATCTTTATTAACCCCCTCTGCTTCTTGCGAAGCAAGAGAGGGGGCCGCAGCCTCACAGCACCACAAAACAATCGCTGCCCTTACCCGCTTGCCGGGCGCGGAAAGAGTATATTCAATGGCCTCTCTCAATCTGTCGGGGATACCTTCAAAACCCTTAACCGCTGCAACAATCACATCATTGACAAGCTGAGCCTTCTGCTCAAGTGCACTTCTTATATCTATTTTTTCCATTTTCTCGGCCATAATAGCCCCTGCTATGGAGTTTTCTTATAAACCTGCTATTATACAGGTTTTTCAGCTTCCTTACAGCCAAATATTGATTATGGACAAGCAAAGGACTTTAATTTTGGGCGTAACCGCCGGCGGCAAAGGCAGATTGGCCTTTGAGTTAGCGAAAAAACTCGACGCTGAAATACTCAGCATTGATTCGATGAAGGTCTATCGCAGAATGGACATCGGCACTGCAAAACCCTCAAAAGAAACCCAAAAGCAGCTCAATTATCACCTGATTGATGTTGTCGAGCCAAGTGAATCCTTCAGCGTTGACAAATTCCTGAATATGGCAGATACGGCTGTCAAACAAATAGAATCTAAAAATAAACCCGTCATCGCCGTTGGCGGCAGCGCGATGTATATAAAAGCGATGCTCTATGGAATCTTCGAAGGCCCCGGCACAAATGAGCAAATCCGCCAAGAGCTTAAAGAAAAAATTGCGGTAGTCTCGCTTGAGGAATTGCATAAGGAACTTGCCTCCGTTGACCCCCAAGCCGCCGACAAAATTCACCACAATGATGAAAAGCGGATAATAAGAGCTTTGGAGGTCTATCAGCTTACCGGAAAACCTATTTCCAGCTTTCAGCGGCAATTTGATTTGCCGCAACCAAAAGGCAATTGGCAGATTATCGGATTGCGAAGGGAAAAGGACGAGGAAAACAGACGAATAAACGCAAGAGTAAAAAAAATGCTCCAGGCCGGTTTTGTCGACGAAGTTAAAAGTTTGCTCGCTGAAGAAAAACCGTTAAGTTTGCAGGCACGCAGCGCGATAGGCTATGCCGAAATCATAGATTATCTTGCAGGCAAAGAGGCTCTCGAAAAAGCTGTTGAGAAGATAAAAATTAATACCCGCCGATTTGCCAAGGCCCAGCGAACCTGGTTTAAAACCTTCAAAAACATCAACTGGCTCGATGTAAACACCGATGATGATATTGAACACGTTCTTGCAAAAGTGCACCTTTGCCTATAAAGTAAATTCAAAATGCTTTGTTTTTTGCACCTAATTGCTGTAACATATTGTAAAATATAGACTTGCGTCTGTAGCTCAATTGGATAGAGCATTGGTCTACGGAACCAAAGGTTGCAGGTTCGAGTCCCGCCAGACGCGTTATAGACTGAATTGTAAACCACGAATAAACACGAATTAAAATTGAAGATTGAAAATTATGGAAACGAATAAGGATTTTTCAGAGCAGATTCTTGAAAAGGCCGCCAGCCTTTTTAAGCACATCGTCCTGCCGGAAGGCAGCGATGAGCGGACAATTGAAGCGGCAAAAAAAATCGTCAGCCGTAAAATGGCAAAGCTGACCATCCTCGGCGATGAAAAACAAATCAGCATCGCACTTAAAAATATGGGGACCCCCAACTCAAATGACATCAATATCATAAATAATCAAACCAGCGGCAAACTCAAAGACTACGCGGAACAATTTTATCAGCTCCGAAAAAATAAAGGAGTTACACCCGAATCGGCTCTTAAAACCGTCAAGGATATGGTGTACTTCGGCACGATGATGGTAAAAAATGGCGAAGTTGACGGCCTTGTATCAGGAGCAACCCACTCAACAGCCGATACCGTCCGACCCGCACTGCAAATCATAAAGGCCGCTAAAGGCATCGAGACCGTATCAAGTATGTTCTTTATGACAAATAGTAAAATGACAATCCTATTCGCAGACTGCGGCCTTAACGAAAACCCGGATGCCCGGCAAATTGCAGATATTACGCTTGCAACGGCACGAACAGCAAAACAGTTTGGAATTATGCCGAAAATCGCGATTTTGTCTTACTCAACAAAAGGCTCAGCAGGAGGCCAAGGACCTGCAAAAATGATAAAGGCAACCGAGCTTGCGAAGGAAAAACTTGCAAAGGAATTTACCGGCGAATACTTAATTGACGGCGAATTGCAGTTTGATGCCGCTTTTGTGTCGAAAGTCGCACAGAAAAAATGCCCTGACAGCCCCTTAAAAGGCCAGGCTAATGTATTTATCTTTCCAGACCTCGGCGCAGGAAATATCTGCTACAAAATGACGGAAAGATTGGGTGGGTTAAACGCTTACGGCCCAATCCTGCAGGGCCTTGCAAAGCCGGTCAATGACCTTTCCCGCGGCTGCAACAGCGACGATATCGTCGCTGCGGTAGCGATAACAGCGATTCAAGCAAATGGTTGAAACAAAATTTGTTATTCATAAACACACACGCGAAGGTCAGGTTCACTGGGATTTGATGATTGAATGGGGTGATAAATTAAAAACCTGGCGATTAGATAATCCGCCGGAAAAATTGTCATCACAAAAAACAAAAGCCACGCCCATTTTCGACCACGATAAAAAATTCCTCACATATCAAGGCCCCGTCAACAATGGCAAAGGAACTATTGAAATAATTGACAAGGGAAACTGCATAATTGAATCTCCTGATGAAAAGGAATTAAAAATATACTTTCAAGGAAAAATATTAAATGAAGAATTTCAATTGGTAAAATTTGATAATGATTGCTATATTCAGTCCATAAAATTCGATTGAAAAAATAACATATGATGAAAATTTACAAACTTAACCAAGATATACCTAACCCAAGTTCCGCAGTTTGAGCAAAAATAATTTTTTTCAAATTTTTTTTCGATGATTTCGCGTTGTAAGCGGGGTTTGAGTTATCCAAAACATTCAAAAAGCCGTTGTAGTGAAAACCTATCCTA
>Ga0315275_10003807_pt1 | contig 13982 bp, 10 predicted proteins | sample YL17G03_0_MG_FD_205557 | JGI IMG/M metagenome (GOLD analysis project Ga0315275, IMG submission 205557) | Sediment microbial communities from Yellowstone Lake, YNP, Wyoming, USA - YL17G03_0 | ecosystem: Environmental > Aquatic > Freshwater > Lake > Sediment | place: USA: Wyoming | collected... | reverse complement strand
GCGTGCGCAAGCCAAGACGGTGGTGTTCTTTGCCGTGGACGGTATTTCCGCCGGCATCGCTGCGGTGGCCGATCCAATCAAAGAAAGCACGCCGGAGGCCATCGCAGCACTCAAACGCTCGGGCGTGCGCATCGTGATGCTCACCGGTGATTCGCGCAGCACGGCTGAAGCCGTTGCGCGACAACTCGGCATAGACGAGGCGCTGGCCGAAGTGCTGCCCGAGGACAAGGCAGGTCATGTAAAACGCTTGCAGGCCGAAGGGCGCAAGGTCGCGATGGCAGGGGACGGCATCAACGATGCGCCGGCGTTGGCGCAGGCCGAGGTCGGCATTGCCATGGGCACAGGCACCGACGTGGCGATGGAAAGCGCCGGCGTGACGCTGGTCAAGGGCGACCTGCGCGGCATCGCGCGCGCCGCCGTGCTGTCGCGCGCTACGATGCGCAATATCCGGCAAAACCTGGTATTTGCGTTCGGCTACAACGCGCTCGGCATCCCGGTTGCCGCCGGCGTGCTCTACCCGACTTTCGGCCTGCTGCTCTCGCCGATCTTCGCCGGCGCCGCCATGGCGCTGAGTTCGGTGTCCGTGGTCACCAACGCGTTACGGCTTAACCGGGTCAAGCTATGACCGGGGCGCACGAACAAATCCCATATGGAATCGCAGTGTTGCCGAATAGCCGCCGCCAGGCAGCCACCATCGCCGCGCTGAAACGGGCGTGCATATTGGCAGTCCTCATCGCGCTCGGCCTCACGTACGGATTGGCGCGAGCGGCGGCGGTCAACCCCGATCAGCCGATACTGCTGGATGGAATGGAACTCTTCTTCGGGTTGATTCCAGCTGAAATTTTGCGTGGTCATCCGAGCGACCATGAAGAACAAACCATGCATGGCGGCGTCCCGCGCGGCAAAGGGGTTTATCATCTGATCATATCGTTGTTCGACGCCAAGACAAGGACACGCGTTAGCGATGCCGTCGTCGCGGGCAGCGTCACCGAAGTCGGCATGGCGACCCAAAACCAGAAACTCGAAGCGATGTCGTTCGGCGGTAACGTCGCTTACGGCAACTATTTCGCAATGCCCAAGCAGGGTCGGTACGAAATTGTCGTCAATGTGCGGCGACCCGGCGACCGCAAAACGGCAGCAGCGCGCTTTCAATATTGGCACGTGCGCAGATGAGTCTCTTCACCGTTGATCCTACTATGATTGATGATCAGAGCTGCCCTGCCAGACGAGCTGATTTCACGCGGACTCGGCCGCCTGTTTGGAAACTTCTACGCGCGCTGGTGCACCCAGCGCATGGCCGACGACGCTGCAAAGCACTTCCGATGAACTGGACGGTAGCGTGAAGATCTTGCGACTCGCACGTTGGTTTGCAAACCTTCCAGGCACGCCTGAATTCAACGTTCTGGTCTTCTCGATCCTGCTGAACCTGGCGTGGGAGCTCTGGCAGGTGCCGTTTTTCCGGGGGATGGCCGAACAGCCGCACTGGCTGGGCGTGAAAGCCTGCACGCTGGCGACTATCGGCGATGCGTGCATCGCGCTGGCCGCGTTCTGGGTCACGGCTTTCTTTGCCAAGAGCAGAAGCTGGATCTCGCAATCGAGCAGGTCGAATATCGCAATTTTTATTGGTGTCGGACTGGTCGCAACAATTATCCTTGAAACACTGGCCATCGGAGTATTCGAACGCTGGGCCTATACCGACTCCATGCCGCGCCTGCCGATTCTGGGAACCGGGCTGCTGCCCCTGTTGCAATGGCTGGCACTTCCGCCGCTCGTCCTGTGGTTCGTTCGCCGGCAGTCTGGCGCGCTGCTTGCAGTCCGATCGTCACCGGATTCGAGGTGTGGCATCGACAAATCGCCCTGGGGCGAGTAAAGTTCGTCTCGGTGCTTGATATGCATCAAGCAAAGTCAGAAGGGTTTGTGGCATCCTTTTCCTGGTAACCCGCAACGCCATGGCCGCAATGTTCAACCGTCGTATTCGTCTCGTGCTCCATGGTGCCGCCATCTTGGCGATGGTGTTCGCGCACGCTGTGAGTGCGGCACAGCTCTGTAGGGCCGCTGCGGACACGCCGCAGATGGCGTATACCGACATGGCCTGTGCCGAAATGGCTTCCCAGAACGTCTGCCTCCAGCAGTATATTGCCGGTGACCAGAACTCAGGAAGCGCGCAGATACCCATCGCCGTTTATGCGGATATCGTGGTACTGCGGGTTCCTGAATCGCCGGCCGAGAGGCAGCTTGTCCATCACGGCGATTCGCAATGCCTATCCAGTTTTTCGGACCCTCCTGCATCGATCCGCTTCTGTAGTTTCCAGCTTTAGCCTTCGCCAGCACTGAACCCGCCGCGCCAGCGGCTGTTCGTGTTTTCTTTGCGGAGGCACCATGAAATTCCTGACTTTCCCGATTACGGCAGCGATTACCGTACCCACCAAGTTTGCGTGGACCAAACCGGCCCGCGCGCCCGCTCAGGCATGCCCGACGATTCGCGGCCCTGCCCGCACGATCGTCCTGGCCATCCTTGCGGGCACACTCGCGTTGTCCGTTCCGGTTTCCGGCGCCGAGGCGCCGCTCACGCTTGCCGAGGCGCAACGTCGAGCGATCGAGCGTTCTCGTCAGATACCGGCGCAGGATGCCGCCATCACCGCTTCGCGCGAAATGGCGGCCGCCGCCGGACAGTTGCCTGATCCCGTTCTGAAGCTGGGCATCGACAACTTGCCGATCAACGGACCCGATCAATTCAGCCTCACGAGCGATTTCATGACGATGCGCCGCATCGGCGTCATGCAGGAAATCACGCGTTCGGAAAAGCGCCAGTTGCGTGCCCAGCGCTTCGAGCGCGAAGCCGAAAAATCCCTTGCCGAGAGAGACGCGGTGATCGCCGCCATCCGGCGCGACACCGCGCTCGCCTGGCTCGACTGCTACTACGCGGAAGCGCTCGCGGCAGTGATCGCGCAGCAAGCCGCGCAGGCCAAGCTTGAAATCGTGGCCGCGGAAGGCGCCTACCGCGCCGGGCGCGGCAGCCAGGCCGATGTCTTTGCGGCACACGGCGCCCAGGTCGGGTTCGAGGACATGGCGAGCGAGATCGGCCGTCGCATTCGCACCGCGAGGACCGCGCTGGCCCGTTGGATTGGCGACACCGCCGCGACGCCGTTGGCGGATAAGCCTGCCCTGGATGTCATTCGCCTGGATAGCGCCTTGCTCGATACCGAGCTCGTTCATCACCCGGAAATTTCCGTACTCGCCAGGCAGGAGCAAATCGCCGTGACCGAAGCCCGTCTGGCGCAGGCGGACAAGAGGGCGGACTGGAGCGTCGAAGTGAGCTACGCCCAACGCGGTCCCGCGTACTCGAACATGGTGTCGTTCGGCGTTTCGATTCCCTTGCAGTGGGATCAGAAAAACCGTCAGAACCGGGAACTCGCCTCCAAGCTGGCGCTGGCCGATCAGGCCAAGGCCAGGCGCGAGGAGGCGCTGCGCGCGCACATCAACGAAGTGCGGACCATGATCGCCGAATGGGAAAACGGCCGCGAGCGCCGCGCCCGCTACGACCGCGAAATCATTCCGCTCGCCCGCGAACGCACCCGCGCCGCGCTCGCGGCCTATCAGGGCGGCAAGGCGAACCTGACCGACCTGCTGCTCGCCCGCCGCAATGAGATCGACGTGCGCATGAAGGCGGTGGCACTGGAAGCGGATGTCGCGCGCCTGTGGGGGCAGCTGAATTTCCTCTCCCCGGAAAGCGAAGGAATGACTCGCGCGGGCGTCCCGGCACCGGCGGCCGCGAATCAGGCGAAGGAGTCCAAATGAAAAACAGAAGACTCATCTTTGCGCTTGCCGGCGCGATCGCCATGGGCGCAGCCGGTTATGGACTTTATTCGGTCGGCATGAATCGCGGCATGAACATGGCAGGACCGGCCTCCGGCAGCACGCCGCCGGCAGGGATCGGCGCGCAACGGGGCGCCGGCGACGCTGCAACGGGCAAGAAGATTCTCTACTGGCACGATCCGATGATGCCGGGACAAAAGTTCGACAAGCCCGGCAAATCGCCATTCATGGACATGCAACTGGTTCCCGTCTACGCCGACGGCGGCGACGAGGGTGCGGTAACAATCAGCCCGCGCATGGAGCAGAACCTGGGCGTGCGCACCGCGCCGGTCAAGCTTGGCAGGCTCACGCAGGTGGTCGAGGCGGTCGGCACGGTCGCCTACAACGAGCGCGACGTGGCGCTGGTGCAAGCGCGCAGCAACGGCTTCGTGGAAAAACTCTACGTGCGCGCGCCGCTCGACCCTGTACGACAAAACCAACCGCTGGCGGAAATCTATGTCCCTGAGTGGGTCGCCGCGCAGGAAGAGTATCTCTCCGCCAAACGTATCGCCGCCACTGGACTGGGTGAACTGCTGGAAGGTTTGCAAGAAGGCGCCCGGCAACGCATGCGCCTGGCCGGCATGAATGAGGATCAGATCCGCCTGGTCGAAGCCACCGGCACAGTCCAGGCGCGATTCACCGTGAATGCCCCGATCGACGGCGTCGTCACGGAACTCGGTGCACGCGAAGGCATGACGGTCATGTCCGGTGCGGCGCTGTTCCGCATCAACGGACTGGGCACGGTCTGGATCAATGCCGAGGTTCCCGAAAATGTCGCGGCACAGGTGCGCCCGGGCAATGCGGTGGAGGCACGCACCAGCGCGCTCCCCGGTACAGCGTTCAAGGGCCGCGTGAACGCCATCCTGCCGGAGGTCGCCGTTGCGACCCGCACGCTCAAGGTGCGCGTCGAGGTGGCCAATGCCGACGGGCGACTGGCGCCGGGCATGTTTGTCACGGTCAACTTCGCGCCCACTGCGAAAAAGGAAGTGCTGCTGGTGCCGACGGAGGCGGTGATCCAGACCGGTAAGCGCAGCGTCGTGATGGTGGCGCAAGGAGACGGTCGATTTGTTCCCGTCGATGTCGAGGTTGGCATCGAGGCCGGCGGACAGACCGAAATTCGAAGAGGACTCGAAGTGGACCAGAAAGTGGTCGTCTCCGGCCAGTTCCTGATCGATTCCGAGGCGAGCCTCAGGGGCGCGACAACGCGCATGGGAGAAATGCCCGCGCCGAAGGACGCAACGGCCGAAGGTTTAACCCACCGCGGCGACGGCAAGGTCGAGCGTATCGACAAGGACAGCATCACGCTCTCACATGGCCCGATCGCGTCGCTGCATTGGGAGCCCATGACCATGAACTTCAATCTTCCGGCGAACGGGCTACCGGGGAGTGTTGCCGTGGGCGACAGCGTGAAATTTGAGTTTCGCGAAACCGACAAGGGCATGTTCGAGATTACCAAAATTGCTCCGGTTTCAACCGCGGAACCGACGAAGAACACGGCGAAAAACAGCGTCATGGACGACATGAAGGCGAAAAAGAAATGATCGCCCGACTGATCCGCTGGTCGATCGCCAACCGCTTTCTGGTATTGCTCGCCACGCTGATGCTCACGGCGTGGGGCGTCTGGTCGTTGGCCAGAACGCCGCTCGACGCCATTCCCGATCTGTCCGACGTGCAGGTCATCATCCGCACCACCTATCCGGGCCAGGCCCCGCAGATCGTCGAGAACCAGATCACCTACCCGCTCACCACGACCATGCTCTCGGTGCCCGGGGCAAAGACCGTGCGTGGGTATTCGTTCTTCGGCGATTCCTTCGTTTACATTCTGTTCGAGGACGGCACCGACCCGTACTGGGCGCGCTCGCGTGTGCTCGAATACCTGAACCAGGTGCAGTCGAGGCTGCCACCGCAGGCGAAAACCGCGCTGGGGCCGGACGCGACCGGCGTCGGCTGGATCTACGAGTACGCGCTGGTGGATCGCAGCGGCAAGATGGATTTGTCGCAACTGCGCGCCTTGCAGGACTGGTTCCTGAAGTTTGAATTGAAGGCGGTGCCGAACGTGTCGGAAGTCGCCAGCATCGGCGGCATGGTAAGGCAGTATCAGATCGTGCTCGACCCGGACAAGCTGCGCGCCTATGGCATCGCGCATGGCAAGGTGATCGAGGCCGTGCGCAAAGCCAACCAGGAAACCGGCGGCTCGGTGCTCGAGCTGGGTGAAGCCGAATACATGGTGCGTGTTTCGGGTTACCTGCAGTCGCTCGACGACTTTCGCAAGATTCCGCTGACCACGACCGACGCCGGTGTTTCGGTGCGGCTGGGCGACGTGGCGCGCATTCAGGTGGGTCCGGAAATGCGCCGCGGCATCGCGGACCTGAACGGCGAAGGCGAAGTCGCCGGCGGCATCATCGTGATGCGCTCGGGCAAGAATGCGCTGCAGACGATCGATGCGGTGAAGGCCAAGCTGGAAAAGCTCAAGCCCGGCCTGCCGCCGGGGGTCGAAATCATTCCGACCTACGATCGCTCCAGCCTGATCAAGCGCGCGGTAAAGAATCTCGAAGATAAGCTGGTCGAGGAATTCATTGTCGTTGCCGTCGTCTGCCTGCTGTTCCTGTTTCATTTTCGTTCCGCCTTTGTCGCCATCGTCTCCCTTCCCCTGGGGATTCTGGCCGCCTTCATCGTCATGTTCTATCAGGGCGTGAACGCCAACATCATGTCGCTTGGCGGCATCGCCATCGCCGTCGGCGCCATGGTCGATGCGGCGGTGGTGATGATCGAGAATGCCCACAAGCACATCGAGGCATGGAATCACGCGCATCCCGGGGAGACCCTCAAGGGCGAGGCCCATTGGCGGGTGATCGGTGATGCGGCGGCCGAAGTCGGGCCGGCGCTGTTCTTTTCGCTGTTGATCATCGTGCTGTCGTTCATCCCTGTGTTCACGCTCGAGGCGCAGGAAGGACGCCTGTTCTCCCCGCTCGCTTTTACCAAGACTTACTCGATGGCCGCCGCGGCGGGCCTCGCGGTGACGCTGATTCCGGTGTTGATGGGTTATTTCATCCGCGGGCGCATCCCGGCGGAACTGAAGAATCCGCTCAACCGCTTTCTGATTGCGCTTTATCGGCCGTTGCTGAACGGCGTGCTGCGTTTTCCCCGGACGACGCTGCTTGCCGCACTGGTCATGGCGGCAATCACGATCTGGCCCATGAGCCGCCTGGGCGGCGAATTCATGCCGCCGCTGGATGAGGGCGACCTGCTCTACATGCCATCCGCGCTGCCGGGCATTTCCGCCGGCAAGGTCGCGGAACTCCTGCAGCAGACCGATCGCATGATCAAGACCGTACCGGAAGTGGCCAGCGTGTTCGGCAAAGCAGGCCGCGCCGAAACCGCGACCGACCCTGCGCCGTTGGAGATGTTCGAAACCACCATCCAGTTCAAGCCCCGCGACCAGTGGCGGCCCGGCATGACGACGGACAAGCTGGTGGAAGAGCTGGACCGCATCGTCAGGGTGCCCGGGCTGTCCAATATCTGGGTGCCACCGATCCGCAACCGCATCGACATGCTGGCCACCGGCATCAAGAGCCCGGTGGGTGTGAAGGTGGCCGGCGTGAGCCTGGCGGAAATAGACCGCATCACCGGCGAGGTCGAGCGCCTGGTGAAGCAAGTGCCTGGCGTTTCGTCGGCGCTGGCCGAGCGGCTGAGCGGCGGGCGCTATGTGGACGTGAAGATCGACCGCGACGCCGCGGCGCGCTACGGCATGAACATCGCCGACGTGCAGAGCATCGTCTCTGCGGCGGTCGGCGGCGATAACATCGGCGAGACGGTCGAAGGACTGCAACGCTTTCCCATCAACGTGCGCTATCCGCGCGAAGGGCGCGATTCGCTCGAGAAACTGCGCCAGCTATCGGTGCTCACCGAACGCGGCGCGCAGATCCGGCTCGGCGATGTTGCGGCAATCCAGATCAGCGATGGTCCGCCGATGCTCAAGAGCGAGAACGCGCGGCTGTCGGGCTGGGTGTACATCGACATTCGTGGACGAGACCTCAGTTCGGCGGTGCGCGACATGCAGCAGGTCGTGGCGAAGGAGGTGAAACTGCCTGCCGGCTATTCGATCTCCTGGTCCGGTCAGTTCGAGTTCCTCGAACGCGCGACGGCAAAACTGAAGATCGTCGTGCCGGCCACGCTGTTGATCATCTTTGTGCTGCTGTACCTGACCTTCAAGCGCGTCGACGAAGCGCTCCTGATCATGGCTACCCTGCCCTTTGCATTGGCGGGAGGCATCTGGCTGCTGTGGTTGCTCGCGCACAACCTCTCGGTGGCGAGCGCGGTGGGTTTCATCGCGCTCGCCGGCGTGGCCGCGGAATTCGGCGTGATCATGCTGCTGTACTTGAAGCATGCGTGGGACGCGCGCGTCGCGGCGGGCAAGACCGGCGAGGCCGATCTGCTCGACGCCATCCGCGAAGGCGCGGTGCTGCGCGTGCGCCCCAAGGCCATGACGGTGACCGTCATCATCGCCGGGCTCCTGCCCATCATGGTCGGCACGGGGACCGGCTCGGAAGTCATGCAGCGCATCGCAGCGCCGATGGTCGGCGGCATGATCACCGCGCCGTTGTTGTCGATGTTCGTCGTGCCCGCGGCTTACTATCTGATTCGTCGGGCGCGGCTCGGAAGACGCCAAGAGGAACGGATCTAGCGCGCGTCCAACGGGCTCAGCACGCCTCTGACGAGCCCCGTCAGGAGAACAAACTCGAAGCGCCGTGGCTAGCGCCTCAGGGGTAGTATGATTTGCACTTCAGAACAAACACGCGATGATGATCCGCCCCCGCCGCGTAGCGGCTTACTTGAACAATCACATGCAGCGGACCGTTCAATGGCGTCGTTTCGCGCCGCCACCGTCCGGCCGCTGATGTGGGACGTTATGCGTGACGACTTTGGTGCCGATCGTCCATGAGATTTGACTGGGATTCGAAGAAAGCCGAGGTCAATCTCCGGAAGCACGGCGTTTCGTTCGACGAAGCGGCCACCGTTTTCCTCGATCCTCGCGCTGTGTCGGGTCACGATCCTGACCATTCCGTTGGTGAAGAACGGTATATTACGTTTGGTTACTCACGACTTGGTCGCCTGCTTGCCGTCTGCCACACGTACCGACCCGGAACAATTCGAATCATCAATGCGCGTCGCGTGACGCGAGGTGAAAGGAAGCTCTATGAAGAAGGCTAAGGACGCAATGCGGCGAGCGTACAAGCGCTCCGACTTTGGGAAGCTCGAACGCGGAAAGTTCTACGCGGAGGTAGCAAAGGGCACATCCGTCGCCCTGCTCGATCCGTCGATCGCGAAAGCGTTCCCGACATCACGCGCGGTAAACGAAGCGTTGTCTGGACTGTTGACGCTGACGGAGAAAACGTTACGCATAACAAGCCGCTCAACACGGACGCGCGCAAAAGCGGCGCGCGCCGGTTAGCGACACGTTATGCGGGACGCACTCTAATAGGGGCATCAATCGCAGCGGCACGCCAGAAACGCGGCTAGCGTTTCGGCGCAAGCGCGGCCATGCGACAGCGGCAGCCCGTGCCTGGAATGGGCGAAGACCTGCAGCTCGGCGCCGGGGATCGCGGCGCGCATCGCCGCCATCACCTCGAGCGGAATGAACGGGCTCGACTGCGGACTGAGCAACAGAGTTGGCACCGTGATCTCTCCCAATCGCGGCGTCAGGTCGGCGCCGAGCAGTAGATCCGCGAGTCCCAGCGTCGCGTCCATCGAGCAGGTTTCGTGCACGCGCAGATACCAGGCGTGCAAATTGGGATCAAGCGCGTCCGGATGAAATCGCGACTCCATCAGCAGCCGCGCCCAGCCTGATTGACCTTCCTGCGCGAGCACCTCGCGCCAACCTTTTACGTTCGCCACCAGCCCGCCGCGCGCGGCGGCGTTGGACAGCGTGAGGCTCAGCAATCGGCGCGGCGCAGCGAGCGCGCAGACCATCGCCGCCGTGCCGCCGATCGACTCGCCCACCAGATGGAATCGCTCCGCTCCCGCCGCATCGGCGACTTTCAGCAGGTCATCCACCAGCCCGTCGAAGGTCCAGCGATAGTCGCGCGCAGGTTGCGCGGACTTGCCGAATCCGCGCATGTCGAAACGCAGCAGGCGGTAACGGGTGGCCAGTACCGGCAGCCAATTCGCCCAGATGTGAGTGTTGGCCGCGATGCCGTGATGGAAAACGATCGTCTGCGGTTTGTCGACCCACGCCGGGACCAGGTCGCAAAGATCGAAGTAAAGCGCACCGGAGCCGGTCTCGATCATGGGCACGGCGAAGACTCCTTCAGTCGTAGACCACCAGCGATTTGCCGCGGGTCTCCGGCAGCAGGGCGACGACCAGAATCACCACGGCGAAGCCGACGATCGCGACGATGCCGATGGCCTTTCCCAGCGTAATGGTGCTGCTCAAGTAACCGACCAGCGGCGTCGAGAATGCGCTCATTCCGCGCCCGAAGTTGTAGACGAAGCCCTGCCCCGAGCCGCGCACCCGGCTCGGGTACAGCTCGGTCAGGAACGGACCGCAGCCGCTGAAATTGCCCGACACGAAGAAGCCCAGCGGGAATCCGAGGAACAGCATCAGCGTATTGTTGATCGGAATCTGCGTGTACAGGATGGCGATGAGCGCCGAGCCCGCGGCAAACAGGAAGAACGTTTTCTTGCGTCCCAACAGATCGGACGCATAGGCGGCCGCCAGGTAGCCGGCGAAGGAGCCGAAGATCACCACAAAGGTGTAGAGGCCGGTATTCAGCACCGACAATCCACGCTCGGTTTTCAGGTAGGTCGGCAGCCAGAAAAACACCGCGAAGTACCCGGCCATCATGCCGGTGATCATCAGGCTGGTGAGCACCGTGGTCTTCAGCAGGCCCGGAGAAAATATTTCCAGGAAGTGGCTGCCGCGTTCCTTCGCCTTGGTCCGGGTCGCGCTATAGACCTCGGGTTCCTGCACGTTGCGCCGGATGTAGAGCACCAGCAGCGCCGGAAGTATGCCGGACCAGAACATCGCCCGCCACGCCAACTGCTCCGGCAGCACGGAATACAGCAACAGAAAAAGCAGGTTCGCCACGCCCCAGCCCACCGCCCATCCGCTTTGCATCGTGCCCACCGCCTTGCCGCGGTGCTGTGGGCGGATCATTTCCCCGATCAGCACCGAGCCGACCGCCCATTCGCCGCCGAAGCCCAGCCCTTGCAGCGAGCGCGTGACCAGCAACTGCTCGAAGGAATTCGTGAACCCGCAAAGGAAGGTGAAGAAGGCGAACCAGACGATGCTCAACTGCAGCATGCGCACGCGCCCGAATCGGTCCGCCAGCACGCCCGCGAGCCAGCCGCCGATCGCCGAACTGATGACCGTCGCGGTCGTGATCCAGCCCGCTTGGATCTTCGACATGCCCCACACGGCCATCAAAGTGGGCACGACGTAAACGAAGACCATGACATCGACCGAGTCTGTCGCCCAACCCCCGACCGCGGCGATCAGCGTCTTGCGCTCGCGCCCGTCCAGCTCTTTCAGCCATGCGAACATCGGTCTCCCTCCCACTGTTCTGGGCGGGATGATACGGCATGGCAGCGATTCAGGGAGAGAGGTGGGTTCAACAAGTGAACTATCCTCGCCTAAAGGCGAGGGGTTTACGGATCCCCTAGGAGCCTGTCGGACTTAGAATGATTCGGCTGCAACGGCGGCAGAGCGGTCCATATTTCGCCGCTTTCTCCTTACATATTCCCGATATGCGCGTCGAAATCGTCAAAATCTGTCCTCGCTCTGCCACCGTTTCGCCATCGAACACCTAAGTCCGACAGGCTCCTAGCGGGGACTCTAAAACTAACCGCACCACCTGAACACGTCTAGTGTTCCTTCACCTGAGACAGGACGTCCTCCAGCATTGCCAGCATCGTGTCGATCTCTTCCCGCGACAGATTCAGCGCCGGCATGAAGCGCAACAGGTTCGGCCGTGGGGCGTTGAGCAGCAGGCCGTCGTCGCGCGCAAGTTCCACCACTTTGGCGGCGATATCCTTTTTCATGTCGAGCGCCACCAGCAGGCCGCGGCCGCGGACCTCGCCCAGATGGTGACGCGCCGAGAACGCCGACAGGCCGTTCATAAGACAGGCACCCCGTTCCACGACGCTTTCGAGAAACCCGCGTGCCAGTATGACATCCATGATCGCGCAACCCACCGCGGCCATGAGCGGGTTGCCGTTGAATGTGCCGCCCTGATCGCCGGGTTCGAAGCAGGACACTTGTTCCTTCGCCACCAGGGCGGCAAGCGGGACGCCGCCACCCAAGCCTTTGCCGAGCGTCATGATGTCGGGCTCGATGCCGGAATGCTCATAGCCCCACAGCTTGCCGGTACGGCCCACTCCGGTCTGGATTTCATCGACGATGAGCAGCAGGCCACGGCTGCGCGTCAGTTCACGCAGGTCGCGCATGAAATTATCCGTGGCAATAATGACGCCGGTCTCGCCCTGGATGGGCTCCAGCATGACCGCGACCGTCTTGTCCGTGATCAGGCGCTCGACCGATGCGAGATCGTTGAACTTCGCCTTCGGAAAGCCGGGCACCTTGGGTTCGAACAGATCGCGGAACTGCGGTTTGCCCGACGCCGACATGGTGGCCAGCGTACGGCCGTGGAACGAATCCTCGAAGGTAATGATCTCGTAGGCGCCGCCTTTGTTCAGAGCGCCCCATTTGCGCGCGAGCTTGATCGCGCCTTCATTGGCTTCCGCCCCGCTGTTGGTGAAGAACACGCGCTGTAAGCAACTGTGCCCGACGATGCGCCGCGCGAGCTGCATGGACGGCTCGTTGTAAAACGCGGGACTGGGCGTAATCAGTTTGCGCGACTGCTCGGCCAGCGCTCTGGTGATCACCTCCGGGCAGTGGCCCAGGCAGTTCACCGCCCAGCCCTGCACGTAGTCGAGATAGCGCCTGCCTTGGTGATCCCACAGCCAGGAACCTTCGCCGCGCACGAATACGAGCGGCGGCCTCACGGTGATCTCCATCAGCGTCTTCGCGGGAAAGTCGTCGAATTTCATGTTGCTGTCCTCAAGTGGTCAGTACAAAAAACAAAAGGCCGCAGGAAGGTGCGGCCTTCAACATTCGGTATTTGAGACTCAGGGTTGCCGTCGGCCGCACGAACGCATCCCGCTGGTCGCAATGCGGCGTCGAAGTGCGTCGTTGAATTTCCCTTTCATGGGCAGGATTGTGCGGCCTGTGCGGCCGTCGGTCAATCTCCGTATCGGATTCAGGAAAAAGCGGACCTTTATTTTCCATGGCCGCGAGCGAGGCATAAAGCCTTCGCGCCTTCAGATTGTCTTGGTCGTCCCGCTGACCCGAAATTCCCTGAGTTTCGAAAGCAACGATTGAAACCTGGCGTTCACTAACACGCGATGCCCGTCGGCCCCAAACGACGAAACAGAGTGCAAGTATTTGCGGCTAAGCCTCTGGGCGACGCCTATTCTGCGGCCTTATGCCGAGAGACCAATCCTTTGCGCTGGTCCGACCGGATTGCAGCGCCGCGTTTTCCTGCTAGTCTATATGGAATTTCTTCGTAAAATTTCTTCGATCTGTGAGCAACAAGAATGGGGGAAACATGAACTGGATTGTCGCCAAGATGAAATGGATCATGCTGGTGTCTGGTGTCCTGACGTGCACGATGATCTATGCCGCCATAGCGCCGCAAGCCGCGCTGCGCTCCACGTTTGGAGCGACCCTGGAGGGCCCACTCGCCGAGATCGTCGTCCGTAATTGGGGCGCACTGAGCGCCCTCGTCGGGGCGATGCTGATCTATGGCGCGTTCAATCCGCCGATACGCCCGCTGGTTCTGACCGTCGCGGGCCTCAGCAAGCTCACGTTCGTCGGCCTTGTTCTTACCTACGGTACGCAATACCTTGGGTATCAGGCTGGCGTCCCAATGGCTGTAGACCTCGTCATGGTGGTTCTGTTCATCTGCTACCTCATCGCGGTACGCCGAAAATAATGGACAGGCCCCCAAATCCGTGCTGCGTACCATGCGCCGAGAAACCATCCCGTTAAAGAAATTCCCTCTGTTTTCTTTTCCTCCGCGTCGTGAACGACTCTCGCCTAAAGGCGAGCGCTGCAAATTACGGCTCAA
>Ga0315275_10003806_pt1 | contig 13983 bp, 10 predicted proteins | sample YL17G03_0_MG_FD_205557 | JGI IMG/M metagenome (GOLD analysis project Ga0315275, IMG submission 205557) | Sediment microbial communities from Yellowstone Lake, YNP, Wyoming, USA - YL17G03_0 | ecosystem: Environmental > Aquatic > Freshwater > Lake > Sediment | place: USA: Wyoming | collected... | reverse complement strand
CAGCAGGCGGATCCGATACGTCCAGTAGAGCGGCTGCGTGCGCGCGGCCAACTGCTGGGTCTCGCTCTGGTTGGCGAAATCGAACAGCACGCGCGCCCCCCGCAGCATCACGTCGCCCTCCACATGCGGCAGCACCTGCCCGTTCAGGCGCGGGCCGTCCGTGACCATGAGACGGGGGGCGTCGAACTCCGCCGCGTACAGGCCGGGCTCCACCGCGGTGAAACCGTTCATGGCGAGGTGGAAGGCGTAGTGCTTCAGCCGACCACCATCCAGGTCGATGACGCCGTCCGCGCGCACCGTGCCGCGCCTGCTCGAGCGCGCGAACAGGCTGTCCATGGTGACGCGGGTCTCCTCGAGCCGGAAGTCGGCCCACAGGCCCTCGATCAGCTCACTGCGGCCGGAGATCAGCATCTGGCCGTCGCGCACGGCCGCGGTTCCCTTCAGGTCGGGGTGCCGCGGGGTGCCGCCCACCGTGCAATGCACATCGAGACGGCCGCGGGCGCCAGCGAGCTGCGGCACCAGCTGGGGCAGCAGCGAGAGATCCCCGTTGTCGAGGTCCACCCGCCAGCTCATGGGCGCTTCCGGCACGGACGGCAACGCGCCGAGCGCCAGCCGCAGCGGCATGCTCCCCGACGCTGTCGAGACGCTACTCGCGCGCGCCAGGCGCAGCTCCCGCACCTCGAGGCGCTCGTCCCGGTAATCCGCGTGCAACACCACGCGCTCGGCCGCCAGGCTGTCCCACGCCAGCGGTGCCGCCTCCGCGCGCAGGCCGAGCGCGGGCGCGGCCGGCCTCCCCGACAAGTCCAGCACGCCCGCCAGCCGGCCCGACAGGCCCCGCGCGGCCGGCACTAGCCAGTCGAGCGGGAAGCCTGCCGCGCTCACGCGCCCGCTCCAGGCGGCTGCTGTCGAGAGCCAGCGGGTCACGCCGTCGCCCGTGAGCGTGTCCGGCCAGGGTTGGCTCGTCCCGTCGAACCCGATTCCCCCCTGCAGCGAACCGGTCCCGAGCCGGCAGACGAAGTCCCGGATCGTCAGCCGGGACGGCGCACCCTCAAGTGCGATGCGCAGCGAGTCGCCCAGGTGGCCCCGCGCGCCCGGACGAAGCGCACGACCCTCGAGCGCCCAGCGTGGATGGCCCGCACGGCCCGTGACCGTGAGGACGGCATCCGCCGTCCCGGTCAACGCCCAGTCGAGCGGCAGCCCCAGGCGGTGGAGATCGAGGTCCGTCGCACGTCCCGTCCAGTCGTAGCTGCCGCCCGGGGCGGCCCAGCGGCCCGCGACCTCGAGCCGTGCCGCGCCGTCGCGCGCAGCGAAGCGCCGGAAGGTCACGCCCGCCGCGTCACCCGTCAGTTCGAGCGGGCCCTCCGCGACCCAGTCGAACTGGCCGCTGCGAGCCTCGGCCCGCTCCAGCGTCGTCCCCCAGCCCGCCTTCCCCCAGCGGCTGGTGCCCGCCGCTGTCACCACGGTGTCGCCGGCCGCGGCTCTCACCTGGTCGAGTCGCGCCTCCCCGTCCCCCACGCGCACGACGGCGCGCGCGCTGTCGAAATGGACTCCCAGGAAGAACACGTCCTGCAGCCTCACCTCGCGCAACTCGAGATCGGGCTTCGGCAGCAGAACGCCGCTCACCTCGCCGAGCCGCCAGGCCGCGGCCTGCAACCCGAGCCAGGCCGCCGGGCTGCCGGCCAGCGCGCCCGCAACCCGCAGGGTGCCGCCGCGGCTCTCCGCCGTCCCGCGCCCTTCGCCCAGCAGACCCCGGATACCCGTGGCGCGACCATCCGGCCATTCGTCGAGCGGGAAGCGTGCGGCCTGCCAGGTCCCCTGCCAGCTCCCGTGGTCCATGTCCGCGTCGAGTTCGACGCGCCCGCCGCGGCGGACCATCAGGACATCGAACGTGCCGGGCGCCTGTGACGGAGCGTCCACCCGGACACGCGCCGAGTCCGCCCGCCAGCCCGCCAGCTCCGAGGGACCAAGGTAGCCTTCGAAGCGCGAGCCGGCGGGCGCCTCACGCCATGAAAAGTAACGCACCTCCCCCGTCAGATCGCCCGCCGGCCAGCCCGCGAGCCCGATCGCACGCCAGAAGACCGGGTTCCCGTGCGTCACGTGGCCACGCAGGTCGAGATCATTCGCCGTGTACACGACGCGCCCGCGGAGCGTGCCGGCCGGGGAAGTGCAATCGAGCGGGGCGACCGTGAGCTGGCCACGCTCCCAGTGGAAGTCCGCGCGGGCCTTGAGCGGAACGCTGTCCCACACGGCCTCGGCCGTGCCCGTACCGCTGACCGCACGATCGAAGCGCACGTCGAAATGGCCGCCGCCCGCACCCGGCACGTCGAAGAGCTTGTTCGCGAACACCTTCGCGAGCCACCGCCAGGACACCCGCTCGAGATCCACGGCGGCGAAGCGTGTCCGTGCACCGCGATGCCAGCCACCCGTGGCCACGAGCGCCAGGTCGGGCGTACGCAGCTCCTCGATCCTGAACCGCGTGCTGTCGCCCGCCACGAGGCGGCCGCGCAACGCTTCGAGCTGCGTGCCCAGCGGGCCCCGCACCCAGCTCATGCGCTGCACTTCGATCTCATCCTGCGTTCCGAGCAGGGCTCGCGCCCGGAGGACCAGTCCACGGACGTCCTGGCTCGAATCGGGCAGGTGGATCTCGCCAGGGCTCACCGACAGCCGCACGTCGAACTCGCGCGCCGGGCCCCGCTTTGCCGGGCCCGAGCGCCAGTGCGGCAGCCGGAGCTTCCCGTCCGGTCCCCGCGCCAGGTGGACGACCGGTCGGTCGAGCCCGATCTCTAGCGAGCGCCGGCTGGCGAAGGCGAGGTCCCATGGCGCGTAGCGCAGCACCATCGAGCGCGCTTCGAGCAGGGCCGGGCCGGATTCGCCGCGGATGCGCAGCCTCGGCTCCACGATGGTCACGCTCCGGAATGCGTTGCCGCGCATGTCCCGCGCCTCGAGCACCAGGTCGCTGTGGTCGGCCAGGACGCGGTTCACGACCACGGTAAGGGACCCGGCGACATACTCCGTGTGCTGCGTCAGCCAGGCCAGCCCGCCCGCGACCAGTGCCACCACGAGACCGAGGGTGGAGAGCACGATGAGCCAGGCGATGCGGCCCGCGGAACGGCGGGCCTTCTGCGGCAGTGCATGCTCCACCGCGTCCTCGACGCGGTCGTGCAGACCCCGGACCTCCTCACGGACGGACTCGACCACGCCCTCGTGCCGGGGTGGACGCCCATCCTCTTCCCTGGGTCGGGCTTCATGCGGGTCATGCGGATCGGGGGGGCTCATGCGCGTCAGAAGGTGGGACCGACGGCGAACTGGAGACTGCCGGCACGGTGCCCGGCCTGCGCGCCCCAGGCCACGTCCAGCCGAACCGGCGCGAAGGCCAGGTTGAACCGGCCCCCGGCGCCGTAGACGTAGCGCAAGTCCCCGGCGTCCAGTTGTGCCCGCCCGAGGCGCAGCGTGAAATCCCCTGGCCGAATGAGCTCGGGCCGTGCCCAGACATTCCCGGCGTCCACGAACAACTCCAGTCCGAAGAGGCCCACGACCGGGACACGCAGCTCCAGATTGGCGTTCAGCAGCGCGAGTCCCCCAGATGGCGTGATCTCGTTCTCGGCGTAGCCGCGGACCGAATTCACGCCTCCCAGACGGAACAGGTCCTCGGTGGGGACCCGCGCGACCTCGCGATCCACGTCGACCGAGGGGATGAAGTCCTTCCGCTCGCCGAAGGGCTTCACCAGCCCGCCTCGCGCACGCGCCGCCAGCAGCCAGCCCGGGCGGCGCAGCGGTACGAACCACGACGAGCTCACCTGGAACTTGCTGAAGCTGGTGGAGCCTTTGAACGGCCCGCCCGCGAGCTCGGCCGAGGCCGCCTGCAGGCTTCCGCGCGCGGTGTTGAGCGGGTTGTCACGCCGGTCACTCACGCCTGACAACTGCAGCCGGTGGGTCGAATACGACGGCAAGAAGCCCTGCAGCAGGCTGTCACGGAACGTCGTGGAGAGGCCCGGGTCGAGGAACCCTGCCTCCTGCTCCACCCAGGTGTTGTCCTGCGTGAGCCGCACGTAGGTGAGCCGACCCAGGCCCCGCTGTACCTGGAACGCGACACCCCGCGCCCGCTTCTCGATCTCGAGCGCGGCGATGCCGAAATCCTTGCGCTTCTCCGCGTACACCGTCACCTGAGCCCGATTGCGCGTGCCCAGCAGCCATGGCTCCAGCACGGACACCTCCGCCCTCGACAACAGGAACTTCGCGTTCTGGTCGAGCGCGAGGCGTGCGCCGAGCAAGCCCTGAAGTCCGTGCTTGCCCAGGTTGCGGTGCCCCCACTCGCCCTCGAAACGCAGGCGCTCCTGCGTGCCGCTGCCCACTCCCGCGTCCAGCCAGCGCAGCTTGCGTCCCCTCACCCGGACGAAGAACTCCATCCGGCTGTTCGTGGAATCGGGCCGCGGACTGACCTTCGCCTCGCTGAAGAGCCCGGTCTCGTAGAGCCGCTCTTCCGACTCCTCCGCCTTCGACTCCCGGTAGACGCTCCCTGGCCTGAGCAGCAATTCGCGCCGCACGAGCTTGTCGCTCACGCGCAGGACCTCGGGGTTCTCGATGTTGACCGTCCCGACCAGGTAGGCCGGCCCCTCGTTCACCCGGTACACGACGTGCACGCTCAGCGAATCGGCTTCGTCGCGCCGTGCCGTGCCGACCACGCGCGGCAAGTGCCCGCGTTCGCCTTCCTGCCGCGCGATGATGGCGGTGTCCGCGACCAGGTAGGCCGGATTGAAGGGCCGGCGTGCCCGCGCGTAGAGCGCGCGGCGCAACGCTTCCTCGGGCACCGCCTGCAGGCCCTCGAACCCCACGTCAGCGATGCGCGAACGCGGGCCCTCCCGGATCAGGAACAACACCCGCGCCCGGCCCGGATTCCGCGCCGGCAGCAGGCTGTCGCGCACGGCCGCATCCAGGAAGCCGTGCTGATGGTAGACCGCCTCGACAGCCGCGCAATCCGCCTTCAGGAAGTCCGTGCGCAGCGGCCGCCGTTCCGCCCACGGCCAGAACGAGGGCGGCCGGGTCTTCAGGACCGCGCGGATCTCGCGGGCGCCCACCGAATGCCGGCCCCGCAGCCTGACGTCGGCGACCGTCTTGAGCTGACTCTCGAGATCGCTGCGGGAAGCGGCGGGCCCCGAAAGTGACACGAGGAGCCCCAGCAGCACGGCGCCCACTCGCCGCACGTTCCGCGGACGGACCTCAGGGTGGGGACGGGGCAAGCGTCTCTACCTGGGGAGCTCTGCCGAGCGCGCGCTGGCGCTGCAACCACCGCAACGGGTCGTTCGCCAGGATCATGATGAAGAGCGCGCCGATCACCACCAGCCCGACCTTCTGGAACCGGAGGTAACCGCGCGCCGAGATGGCATGCCGCCGCACGGCCTCCAGCAGGGCCAGCACGATGTGCCCACCGTCGAGGATGGGGATGGGGAGCAGGTTGAACGCCATGATGGCGATGTTGATCATGGCCAGAAACTGCAGGTACGAATCAAGCCCGCGCCGCGCCTGCTGGCTGGCCGCCTGCGCGATGAACAACGGGCCCCCGAGATACTCGCGATAGTAGAGCGGACGACTCACCGTGAGCCACATGCCGGCGTACACGTTGACAACCAGAGCGCCGGTGGCGCGGAAACCCATATCCACCGACTCGATCAGGCTGTACCGCTCGATGTACACGCCGTGCCGCGGGGCCTCGATACCGATGCGGCCGCCCGCAGCCCCTTCGCCGGAACTCATGGGCGTCACGGTGATATCGAAGTCCCGGCTGCCGCGCCGCACCCGAAACTGCACCGGCATGTCCGTCTGATCCTTGAGCGTCGCCGGCAACTCCTCCCAGACGCGAATGGCCTTGCCGTTCACGGTCAGGATGAGGTCGCCCTCCTTGAGCCCCGCCTTGTACGCGGGCATTCCGGTCACCACCACGCCCACCACCGGCGGATCGGAGGGACGGCGCAGACTCGAGAGAACCGGTTCCCGCCGCTCCGCCGGAAGCGTGATCGAGACCCTGCCCGGCTCGCGCTCGACGAGCATTCGCAGCGGACGATCCTTCGGCTGGCGCTCGCTCTTCGTGAAGATCTCGATCCAGGACTTGACCGGCCGGCCGCCCACTTCAACCACGCGGTCCCCTTCGCGCAGGCCCGCCTGGAACGCCTGGCTGGTGTCGGGCGTGGCGCCGAGACGGCTGGCGTAGTCGGGGTACCGGACCCCGACGAGCCCCACCGAGACCATAACGACGAAAGCGGCAAGCAGGTTCGCGATAGGGCCCGCCACTGCGATGAACAGCCGCCCAGCCCACGGGTGCGAGAGGAATTCCTCCCGTCCACCGGGCATGCTGCCGTCCTCGCCCGGGCTGTCCCCTGCCATCTGCACGTAGCCACCGAGCGGGAACCAGGCGACCCGGTACTCGGTCTCGCCGCGCGTCATGCTGAGCATCGCGGGTCCGAACCCCATCGAGAAGCGCGTGACTCGGACCCCCCGCAGCTTGGCTGCGAGGAAGTGCCCGAACTCGTGGACGAAGATGACGAGACCCAGCAGCGCCACGCCGGGAACCATGGCCTTCACAACGCTCATCCAGTGCAAGAGAGTTCCCTTCTAAGGGGCCGGTTTCGCGCAGGCTATCGCGCTCCGGCGCAGCGGGTCAAGCACCTGGCGCGCACGTGGCGCCGCTCGTCCGCTCTCATCGGCCCGCGCCCCGCCGTCGCAGGGCCAGGCCGTACTCCTCGAGCGTGCGCTCGACCATCCGGTCCACGCTGAAGTCCCGCACAGAGGCACGCGCCCGCTCGGCCCACTGGCGCCTCTCATCGGGACGATCGAGTGCGTCGAGCAGCGCCCGCGCCAGTGCCTCCGGGTCGCGCCCCGGCACGAGTCTCCCCGTCGCTCCGTCCTCGACCACGTCCGGCACCCCGCCCACCGCCGTCGCCACGACCGGCACGCCGAGCGACTGCGCGTCCAACAGCGACGTGCACAGACCCTCGAGGTACGACGAGAGCGCGAACACCGTGAACTGAGCGAGCAACTCGAGCGCGTCCGCGCGGAACCCGACAAGGTGCACATTGGCCCCGAGGCCGAGATCGGCGCGCTGCCGCTCGAGCGCGGCCCGGCACTCCCCTTCACCCACCCAGACGAAGTGCACATCCGGCCGTCGCGCGATCACCCCCACCGCGGCCCGCAACAGGGTCGCGTGGTCCTTGTGCGGCGCGAGCGCCGCCACGGTCCCCACCACCGGGGCGCCAGGCGCCACGCCGATGAGGTCGCGCAGGTCCACCGCCGGCGTCGCCGCGGGAAGGATCCCCGCCGGTGGCAACTCCACGCCGCTGGGCACGAGCGCAAGCCGCGAGGCCGGGATCCCGGCCCGGCCCATCACCTCAATCACGCCGCGACTGATGCACAGGTAGCGGTCCACAGGCAGCCGGTACTTGAGCCGGCTGAGCGGGTTCCCCGCCACCGGGAAATCCACGCGCCGCGACACCACCGCGACCGGGACGCGCGCCAACCGCGCCGCCGGGACCCCAAGGGCATGGGCGTGCGCGCTGTGGCAGTGCGCGACCTCGGGGCCGAAGCGGCGCAGCGCCGCGGCCGCCCTCAGCATCGCCGCGGCATCCCACTCGCCCAGCGGGGACCAGCGCGCGGTCTCGACTCCCGCCGCGCTCGCTCGCTCGAGCAGCGGCCCGCCGGGCGCCAGCAGCAGGCAGTCGTGCCCGCGGGCGGCCAGCCCCCGCATCAGGCCCAGCACCTGGGCCTGACCACCGCGCCACGTGCGCCCCGTGTCCAGGTGCGCCACCCTCACGCGGCCTCCGTCCCTGCCAGCGCCTCGAGCAGGCTCGCGCCCACGCGATCCGGGGTGGCGACCTCGAGCGCCAGGGCGCGCCCCGCCCGCGCCATCGCTTCACGCTCTTCGCTGCGCCCGACCAGGCGCGCCAGCCCCTCCGCCAGCGCTTCCGGATCCCCCCGTGGAACGGCGACGAGGTGGCGGCCGGGCTCGCACACCTCGCGCAGCCCGGCGCCCTCACCGGTCAGCACGGCGCGCCCCGCCGCGAGCCCCTGGTAGACCTTGTGCGGTATGACGCGCCCGGCCTTCGCTCCTGCGCCGAACGCCCCCAGCACGACGTGGGCTGCGGCCAGCACGCGCGGCGCCTCCGCGTAGGACACGCTCCCGGTGAAGGAGATGCGCCGCACGCCCAGCCGCTCGGCCTGCTCCCGCGCCGCCTTCCATTCGATCCCGCGGCCAACCATCTCGACCCGGAACTCGGGCAGGCTCCCCGCGCGGCGCTCCAGGAGCGCCACCGCATCCACCACGACACGCGTGCCGTGCAAAGGCAGGAAGCCGCCCACGTACACGATCCGCACCGGCCCCGAAACCGGCGGCGCCGCCGCCGCGCCGACCATGAAGAACTCGTCCTCGGCCCCCACCAGCACCCGCCGCAGCCGGCAGCGCGGCACGCCCAGCGATTCGTACAGCTCGCCGTGCGCCCAGGTGTCGCAGAGCACGAGGTCGGCCAGCGAGAGCGACCAGCGGTCCAGCCGCAGGTTCCAGCGCGCCTGCGGGGAGCCCGCCGCGTGCCGGCCCCAGTCGCCCACGAGGGTGTCGTGCCGCGAGACGAGCGGGTCGAAGACCAGCCGGCGGCGGCCCGCGAGCCAGCGCGCGAGCGGCATGTCCTTGTGGCGGAACTCGGGCACGAGCAACACATCCGCCGGACGGGCCGAGCGCATGAAGGCGGCGAGCAGTGCCGGGTAGCGCCGGAAGGCGCGGTGCTCACGCACCCGTACCTCGATCACCTCGACCCCCGCGCGCCGCAGGCCCTCCCGCAGGATCCGGTTGCGCGGGTAGGCGGGGTCCCACCCGCCGAAGAAGCAGAACCGCATCACCGCGGCCCCGGGGGCGTCCTGTCGTCACGCGAAGCCCACAGCTCCCCGTACTTCAGGAAGACCTGTGCCGTGGCGAGCGCGCACAGGAGCAGACCATGGAAACCGTCAAGGAACCCCAACTGCAGGACGTACATGCGCACGAAGCGCAGCGGCGGACGCAACAGCACGTCGAGCGGACCCGCGCTCCGGCCCGCCTGGCGCGCCTTCCGCGCGCCCGCGTGCGCGTACCGGACGAGCTTGCCGACGCAGTCGTCCCAGCCGGCGTAGCTGTGGTGCTCGAGCACTCCGGCCAGGCGACCGATGCTTCCCTCCACGAACACGCGCTCGTGAACCGGGGCATCGTCGAAGCGGGCGCATTCGCGCCGGAAGACGCGCACGACGGTCTCGCCCCGCCAGCCACAGAAGCGGATCCGGCGGCCGAGGAAGTGGGTGCGGCGATCGAGGGCGAAGCCGGCCTCCTTCACCGCCGCGGGGCCCGCCAGCCGGCCCAGCGCGGTCACCGCCGTCCCGTCCAGCCGCTCGTCCGCGTCGATCCACAGGACCCAGGGCTCACGGCACTGCGCCAGCGCTAACTGCCGCTGCGCGCCGAAGCCCTCGAACTCGTGCGCGAAGACGCGCGCGCCCAGCCGCTCGGCGGCCCCGCGCGTCTCCACGCTCCCGCGCGGGTCCCAGACGACCACAACTTCGCGCGCGAACGAGAGCGCCGGGATCAGCGCCTCGATGCGCTGCGTCTCGTCGCGCGCCAGCAGCAGGACCGAGACCGGCAGCCTAGCGTCCATGACGTTCCCGGCGGCCGGGCGCGAGCCTTGCGGGGCGGGGCGAATTGAACACGGGCGGCCCGGACCACCGCCGGCGCGGAGCGGGACCACGAGCGCCGCGCGGGTGCCGCGTCACGACCGTCGCGCGAACGCGGCCGGGCCTCATCGCGCCACCACGGCGGCACGGGCGGCACTCCGGGCCCAGGCATCCACCCGGTCCAATTGCTCCACGGATTCCACCGCCTCCACCCGGTGCGCCTCGAGGACCCGCGCGATGACCTGCGGCACGCGTTCGAGCGGGACCGCCCCGTCCAGGAACGCGCCGACGGCCACCTCGTCCGCCCCGTTGAGCGCGCAAGGCGCCGTGCCGCCCGCCCGTCCCGCGGCCAGCGCGAGTGCGAACGCGGGAAACCGGCCTGGATCGAGCGGCGCGAACTCGAGCCCCCCGAGCGCGACCGGATCCAGCGGGCGCACGGCCTCGCCCCAGCGCTCCGGCCACGAGAGCGCGAGTTGGATCGGGAGCCTCATGTCCGGGGCCGCCGCCTGCACGACTGACGAGCCGTCGCGGAAGGAGACCATGGCGTGGACCAGGGTCTGCGGGTGGAGCACGGCGTCGAGCCGGTCCCAGTCGAGCCCGAAGAGCACCCGGGCCTCGATCAGCTCGAGGCCCTTGTTGAACAGCAGCGCGGAATCCACCGTGATGCGCGGGCCCATGCTCCACGCCGGGTGGGCCAGCACCTCTTCGCGCGTCGCGCGTCGCCAGTCGGGATGCGCGCGCAGCGCGCCCCCCGAGGCCGTGAGGGTCAGGCGCAGGACCTCCTGCGGCGGGCGCCCACCCAGGCACTGCAGCGCCGCACTGTGCTCGCTGTCCACCGGGACGAGCTCGCCCCCCCGCGCCAGCGCCGCCTCCACGAGCGGCCCACCCACCACCAGCGACTCCTTGTTGGCGAGCGCCAGCCGCGCTCCCCGCTCCAGCGTCGCGAGTGAGGAGCGCAACCCGGCGGACCCCACGATGCCGTTCAGCACCACGTCCGCGCCGCACTCCGCCGCCAGCCGCGCCGCCGCACCCGGACCCACCTCAACGCTGGCCCCCGGGGCCGCAGCCGAGAGCGCGGCCCGCGCCGCCGCTGGGTCCGCCGCGTGTTCGAGGGCCAGGGCGGAGGGCCGCCAGATGCGCGCCTGCCCCACCAGCGCCTCCAGCGAGCGGCCGGCGGCGAGCGCCACGACCTGCACGCGCTCTGGTTCACGCGCCGCAACCTCGAGCGCCTGCGTTCCGATCGAGCCGGTCGAGCCCAGCACGGCGAGCCGCTTCACCGGGGACACGCTCATGGAATGCAAAACACCACGATCTTGAGATAGTAGAACACCAGCGGTGCGGCGAAGTAGAGGGAGTCGAAGCGGTCCAGGATGCCACCGTGCCCGGGGATGATGTCCGAGGAGTCGCCGTACCGCGTGTCCCGCTTGAGCATGGACTCCACGAGGTCGCCGACCTGGGCGAACACCCCGACGCCGAGACCCAGCGCCGCGGCATCACGCAGGTTCAGGAACGGCGCGAACCAGGCCCGCGCGACGAACGCCGCCATCACCGCCGCGACCAGCCCCCCCACGGCGCCCTCCGCCGACTTGCGCGGGGAGATCCGCGTCCAGGGACGCGTGCGCCCGAAGACGCGGCCCACCGTGTACGCGGCCGTGTCACAGCTCCAGGTCAGGAAGAACGCGAGCAGTACGTACGCGGACCCATCGGTGTAGGGCATGCCCGCCCGCCAGGGGAGTTCCCGCAACAGCACCAGGTGCGCGGAGAGCCAGCCCACGTAAAGCACGCCGAAGAGCGTCACGGCCATGCCCTCGATGCGGCCCTTCAGATCCGGGCGCCGCAGGCCGAGGCACAGGGTGACCAGCACCGCTCCGGTCAGCAGCAGGTCGCTCTGGCTCTGGTGGGGACGGAAGGTCTTCCATACCACGCCAAGGCCGCACAACAGCCCCAGGAACGGGTAGGGACGAATTCCCTTCCCGCGCGTCATCCCGTAGAACTCGCGCAGGCCGAGCATCACCTCGAGGGCGACGAACCCCGCGAAGGCGTGGCCTCCCGCGCGCGCCAGCAGCACCAGCAGCGGCACGAACACGACAGCGCTCGCGATGCGCAGCCCCAGCGACCACGACGAGCCCTTCCCGCGGCCGTCGGCCGCCCCCCCCACGAGATCCGGGGAACGGGGCTCCTCGTCCACGTCAGTCCACCCGGCCGAAGCGCCGCTCCCGGCGCTGGTACTCGGCGATCGCCTGCAACAGATGCCGGCGGCGGAAGTCGGGCCAGAGCGTGTCGGTGATCCAGAGCTCGGTGTAGGCTAGCTGCCAGAGCATGAAGTTCGAGATGCGCATCTCCCCGCTCGTGCGGATGAGCAGATCCGGATCGGGCAGGCCCGCGGTGTAGAGGAAGCTCGACACCAGCTCCTCGTCCACGTCCTGCGGCCGCAGGCGGCGCTCCGCGCCTTCGCCCAGCATGCGCCGGATGGCATCCACCAGCTCGACCCGGCCACCGTAGGAGAGCGCCAGGTTCAGCAGCATCCCGGTCGACCCGGCCAGGTACTGCTGGGTCTCCTCGATGGCGCGCCGCACCGGCGCCGGGAGGTCCGTGATGCGGCCGATGACCTGCAAGCGCACGTTGTTCGCCTTGAGCTCGGCGCGCTCGTGGCGCAGGCTCGCGCGCAGCATGCTCATCAGGGCAGAGACCTCGCGAGCGGGGCGATTCCAGTTCTCGGTCGAGAAGGTGTAGAGGGTGAGGACTTCGACCCCCAGGGCGGCGCAACCGCGCACCACCTCGCGCACCGACTCCCGCCCGGCGCGGTGGCCGAGCAGGCGGGGAGCGCCGCGAGCCTTCGCCCACCGCCCGTTGCCGTCCATGATGATGGCGACGTGGCGTGGCAGGTTCCCCTGGGCCTTCAGTTCTTCGATCGTCGTGATGCGCGTGGGCACCGATCCTCCCGGAGCCAGGCACGGCTCCCGGCGCGGGGGCGCCAGCGCCGGCGATCCTGTGACCGCCCGCGCTAGACCTCCATGACCTCGGCCGTCTTCTTCTTCAGCAGCTCGTCCACGACCACGATGTAGCGGTCGGTCAGCTTCTGCGTCTCCGTCTCGAGGCGGCGCTCCTCGTCCTCAGGGAGTGTGCCTTCCTTACCCTGCTTCTTGAGCTCGTGGATGACCTCGTGACGGATCTGCCGGATGTGCACGCGACCTTCCTCGGCGAACCTGGCTACGAGATTCACCTGGTCCCGGCGCCGCTCCTCGGTCAGGGTCGGGATGGGCACGCGCACGACCATGCCGTCGTCGGTCGGGTTGAGCCCGAGGTCCGATTGCAGGATGGCGCGGGCCACTACCTTCACCAGGCTGCGGTCGTACGGCTGCACCACGAGCAGCCGCGGTTCCGGCGCGGACACCTGCCCCACCTTGATCAGTGGCACGAATTGCCCGTAGGCCTCCACCCGGACGCTGTCGAGCAACGCCGGGCTCGCCTTTCCCGACCGGATGCCTGTCAACTCCCGCCGCACGCCGTCCACCGCCTTCTTCATCCGCTCTTCGGCTTCGACCAGCAGTTTGTGAGTCATGGCCGTCACTCCGTGACCGAGGTCCCCAGCGCCGCACCCTGCACGAGCTTCAGCAGGTTCCCGCGCCGGCCCACGTTGAAGACCACCAGCGGCAGGCGGTTCTCCTTGAGCAGGGTAATCGCTGTCAGATCCATGACCGCGAGCCCGCGGTCGAGGATCTCTTGATAGGTGATGTGCGGATAGAACGCCGCGTCCGGGTGGACGACCGGATCGCTGCTGTAGATGCCGTCCACCTTGGTGGCCTTGAGCACCACGTCGGCACCGATTTCGACCGCTCGCAGGACCGCGGCGGTGTCGGTGGTGAAGTATGGATTGCCGGTGCCCGCCACCAGCACGACCACGCGGTCCTTCTCGAGATGCCGCACCGCCCGGCGCCGGATATACGGTTCGCACACCCGGTCCATCTCGATCGCAGACATCACGCGGGTGTGGATCCCGCGCTTCTCGAGCGCATGTTGCAGCGCGAGCCCGTTGATGACCGTGGCCAGCATCCCGATGTAGTCGGCGCCGACCCGATCCATCCCCCGCGTGCTCGCGGCGAGACCCCGGAAGATGTTCCCACCGCCGGTCACGATCCCCACCTGCACGCCGAGTCGACGCACGTCGCTGATCTCATCGGCCAGCGTGCCCATCACGGTCTCATCGACGCCCTGCCCGCCCCCCCCCGCGAGCAGTTCGCCCGAGAGCTTCAGCAGCACGCGCTGCCAGCGGCCGGCCACCCGCGTCACTCCTGTCCGAGCCGGAAC
>Ga0315275_10003803_pt1 | contig 13984 bp, 8 predicted proteins | sample YL17G03_0_MG_FD_205557 | JGI IMG/M metagenome (GOLD analysis project Ga0315275, IMG submission 205557) | Sediment microbial communities from Yellowstone Lake, YNP, Wyoming, USA - YL17G03_0 | ecosystem: Environmental > Aquatic > Freshwater > Lake > Sediment | place: USA: Wyoming | collected... | reverse complement strand
CAAATATACCATTGGCAATGACTACTATCTCGGTTTCTGGGTTGACATGCAGCTTTTTCTGCGGTTCTCAATTAAAAATGGCACTTTCCCTCTATATGCACCGGGATTCAATTTCGGATGGACATCAAGTGCGTTGAGCCTTGGACAGTTATGGCATCCGATTTCATGGCTGGCTTCGTCATTGCCGGGATACTGGGGGGGATATGCCCATGAAATAGTAACCTTGCTCAGGCTTGTCTCGCTGGGATTTACACAATTGGCATTGTTATCTGTTTTAAGAAAAATTAAAGTCGGCAAAATATTGGCATTTGTGTTCTCTTTTATTGCAGTTTACAACCTGCGAATGCTGGATATGTTTCGATACGGGGCTTCACTGGAAAGTTATACTGCCTTTTTGCTGCTTTCGGCGGCGATTATATGGTATTACGTAAGCAGCAGAAAATATACAGGGCCGTTATGCATTATCGGGTGTACCTGGCTCATGATGACAAGCGGACACCCACAGATGGTTTATTACGGTTTTATGGGAGCAGTGCTGATATGTGCGATTACGCCTTTTTATATAAAAAATTTGCGCCCCTTTGGTAGCCCAAATGAGTACAAACCTCCAGGAAAATATTACCTCGGCGTAACAGTATGTGTACTGGCCGGCATACTATTGGCGGCATGTTATTTTCTGCCTTTTTATTTTGAATATATGCAGGACAGCTGGAGGGGAAAGGAAACAAAATTTGCCTGGCTCTGGACATGCGGCTTTCAAGATGTGCCGATAGGGATAATATGTAATTTTTTCAATCCTTTTTACAGCGATGTACATGGAGCGTTTGGGGGAACGGCTTTATTTGTTGTAGCGGCAGTTATACCGGCGGCCTGGCTCTTCAAAACCAGAATACCATGGTCAATAATGTTATTATGGGGTTTTTGTCTGATAGTAATAATACTCTCGTTGGGTTCCAAGTGCTTTTTGTATTACTATTTCTGGAAATATTTTCCTCTGGCAAAAAGCTTCCGTGTGCCGCAAAGAATGACTTTTGTTTTGCCTGTTTTGTTTATGCTGATATTAATTTGGCTAAGCCAGTTGAAGCCACGAATTATTACAATAAAAAAACGCCGTTATTCGATAAACATTATTTCGATGCTGGCCATTTTGGCAACAATACTTTTTGTTGCTTTCAAGAGTTTAACCATAGACAAAACGTCCCTGACAGAATATTGTCCTTTGGCGATAAATCCCCCCCCGGATTATATAATAATGTTATTTTTCGCAGCTTCGATAGTTGTTCTGGCAAGTCTGGTTTTTATTCAAATCAAACGCCGCCAGCTAAGACTTACGTTTTACATAGTCATTGCTTGTATAGTGCCGCTCCAGACCGCCGCCGTCTTAAGGTATGGAACATGGATAGAAAAGGCGCCAAGGAAAACCTTCACATTTGAGCAGTTGAGCAATTTGGAAAAAGCAAGGCTTGTCTATCCGGCAAAGATAGGGACAGGGGACTGGTCACGGGAAGTGATTGAAAAGCATGCCCACAAAACCTTTTTTGACCCGATTTTGGCAAGAATATGTGCTGATTATACATTTGTTAACGATGCAAATGAGTTCTATCAGAAAGTTGCGATGTATAATAGCTATCCTACACATGTATATATAGAAAATATACCAGGGTTAGCCATTCCGGATAAATCACTGAATTCTGAAAACCGCAGTAGTGTAGCACTTGAATATAATACATTTAATATGTTTTGTTTTTGGGTCAATAATTCAACGGCCGGATTTTTTGTTTTCTCTCCACCGTTTGAAAGATGGCGGGCTTATGTGGATGGAGAGGAAAAACCCATTTGTCGAGCAAATGGAATTGAAAATGCCATCTGGCTTGAAGCAGGACAGCACAAAGTGGAATTTCGTTACCGGTCCATTGCTTCAATGGCAGGTATGATAATATCTGTTTCGGTTCTGTTTGCCGTCTCGATATTTGTGCTGCAGGGTATAAGACGTTTCTATTTCAGAACAGCTTGTATAATAATATCATTTATTTTTTGTTGTGCGATTCTGTTTTTCTGGTACGGAAAACTTTATACCGGCAAAAACATCGGAACACAATTCTACTGGAGCTATGGTTTACAAACAGGCAGCCATGATGTAAAAAACAATTTAGCTTACAGCAAAGTTACTAATATGTCCATAAATGGAATTAACAAATCATATTCAAATCTTTCCTCATGCGGGGTGGATGGAGATTGTTCGCAAAGATTTGGTTTCATAACTGGTTACCAAGACCGATCCTGGTGGCAGGTTGACCTGGGGAAAATTTACCCTGTTGACAGAATCAAGCTTTTCAGATTTAAAGACGAATTGACCGATTACTGTTCACTGCCTTTCATTATCAGGACATCAAAAGACGACTACCTCTGGACAAAAGCGGCAACAATAAAAAACTATTCAGGTGAGTACTGGGATGTCAAGTTAGAAGAACCGACAAGTGCAAGATATATCCGGCTGGAAACAAAAGGAGCCGGAAGACTGGCTTTTACTGAAGTTGAGGTTTACGGACCAGAAAATAATCCTTAAAGACTAAATTTATGCTCGAAATGCTAAAGCTAAAACAAATTAAAAATATCAAGGATCTTGACGACCCTCAGACAACGGTTCTGCATTCACAAATTATAAAGAAAAAGGTTTTTCTTAGAGAGCTGTATACCGATTTTTATAAAATTTTCGAAAAATCAATCGGTCCAAATGTCAGCAGGATGGTTGAATTAGGCAGCGGAGGCGGATTTATAAAGGAAATCATACCGGCCGTAGTAACCTCTGATATTATGAAAGTGCCGAATGTAGATAGGGTATTTTCAGCAGAACAAATGCCCTTTGAAAGCGGCAGTGTTGACGCATTTTTTATGATAAATGTGCTTCATCATATCAAGAGGCCGAAGTTTTTTTTTGCTGAAGCGCAAAGATGTCTCAAAAATGGCGGCAAAATAGTTATGATTGAACCTGCCAATACGATATGGTACAGGTTAGTAGTTAAAAACTTTCATCATGAAATGTTCGACACTACGGCAGGATGGGAGATGGACAAAACCAGGCCGTTGTCGGACGCCAACGGAGCATTGGCGTGGATAATATTCCAGAGAGACAGGGAAATTTTTGAATCGGAATTCAAAAACTTAAAAATCAGAAGTATCGGTTTTCATACACCTTTGCGATATATATTAAGCGGAGGACTAACCTACAGGCAACTGCTTCCCTCGTTTATGTACGGTTTTGTCAATTTTTTGGAAATTTGTCTTCGTCCTTTTAACAAATGGATTGGAATGTTTGAAACAATCGTTTTGGAAAAGCAGTGACGGAAATGGCGAAAATGGAAATAAATGGAAAAAAGAAAGTACTGATTTTTATTGTATGCTATAACGCAGAGCATACCATCGAATCCGTGCTTGACCGCATCCCACAGGAAATATGGGGAAATGAGAATTATTACAGCGAAGTATTGATTATAGACGACCAGTCTTTCGACCGGACTTTTTACAGAGCTTATGAATATTCGAAACTTCATCCTGAACGTTATCTAATAGCGCTGTATAATCCCAAGAACCAGGGTTATGGAGGCAATCAGAAAATCGGCTATTGCTATGCTATCCGGCAGGGTTTTGATGCCGTTGTTTTACTGCACGGCGACGGACAATATGCCCCTGAATATCTTGGTCAGATGATAGAGCCGATTATCAATAACGAAGCTGATGCAGTTTTCGGTTCCCGGATGATTAACCGTGTCGATGCCCTTAAAGGACGAATGCCTTTATATAAATGGATTGGCAACCAGATTTTGACCTTTATTCAGAATAGGATTATAAAATCACAGTTGTCGGAATTCCACAGCGGTTACCGGGCTTACAGCATAAAAACGCTTTCAGAAATTCCCTTTGAATATAACTCGAACTATTTCGATTTTGATACCGATATAATAGTTCAACTTGTAGATACAAAAAAAAGAATAAAGGAAATTCCTATTCCTACCTTTTACGGAGATGAAATTTGCAGAGTTAACGGAATCAAATATGCGTTTCGGATTGTCAAATCCTGCATACAATCGCGTCTGAACAGACTTGGACTGTATTATCAGCCCAAATTCGATTATTATCAGGATTCAAACGCTCATTATCCGAGCAAATTCGGATATCCAAGCTCGCAGCAGTTTGCGATGGATAATGTCAAGCCTCAATCAACAGTAATCGATATTGGCTGCGGGCCGGGCTTTATGGCAGAAGAGCTTAAAAATAAAAGCGTCAAAACTATCTCGATTGATTTGCAGATTCAGCCTCAGGTAAGAGAAAATTCCTTCAAATGTATCGAAACTGATGTTGAAGAGTATGACTTCAAGGATAATTTCGGCAAGGTGGATTACCTGCTGGTTCTTGATACGATAGAACATCTTGAATCACCGGAACGACTCCTGAGGGTAATACGGCAAAGATTCTCCAAAGACAGCCCGACTATAATCATAACAACCGGAAATGTCGCCTTTTTGCCAATGAGATTAAGCCTACTTTCGGGAAGTTTTAATTATGGCAAGAGAGGCATTCTTGATTTGGGTCATAGCCGTTTGTTCACTTTTCAGTCGTTAGCGAAGACACTGGAAATTAACGGGTATGAGGTCATAAAAAGACAAGGCATCCCGGCGCCATTTCCGCTGGCTGTAGGGAGAGGTAAATTTGCCGATTTTTTGCTTTGGATTAACAAGATTCTAATTTTTATTTCAAAGACTTTGTTTTCCTACCAGATAGCTGTTATGGCCAGACCTTTGCCGACACTGGAACATCTGCTTGATGATGCTTATAAGGCCAAGGACAAAAAAATACAGGAAATCGCAGAATTTAAGGATAAGACAGATTGAGAGAAACAAACAGAGAAAATAACAAAATAAAAGAGCAAGTGCCTTTAAATATTAATCAAGAGAACAGGTTCAAATACCTTGCAGGCATTTGTATTTTTCTTTGGCCTTTTGTTTATTTGTTTCATCTCATCCTGCCGATAAACGGCCGATATACCGCCATAGGCAATGATTTTATCCTGCTGTATTATAAATATAAGGTCTATTTGCTTGCGAGTCTTGCCGAATTTAAGTTTCCTCTCTGGTCTCCTTCTGAAGGCTGCGGTTTCCCATTTTATATAAATCCGTTCGCTCAGGCGTTTTATCCCTTAAATTTGCCGCTGGTTATATGGTATAAAATATCCGGCGGGTACAATCCGATAAACCATCAGTTTTTTGCTGTAATCGGCATTTCAATATTTGCTCTTGGTATCTATAAATGGCTTCGACTGATTAACAGGAATACAAGAGCCGTGATTCTAAGCACTATTATTATTTCCATAAGTTTCAAAATGACCGAGATACTGAGATTTCCCAATGCGGTACACACGGCCGCCTGGTATCCGTGGGTGCTCTATGCAATCACAAAAATATTTAAAAGTCAATCTTTCAAAGACAGCATTTTGGGCGGTATAGCACTTGTTTTCTCACTTATTTGTTTTTGCACAGCAGGATACCTGTATTATGTTTATTATTCCCAGTTTTTGTTCATACCATATTTTCTTATCTTCCTTATCAAGCCATTTCGCCGGCATTTATTTGGTATAGATTCGATTAGATGGAAAAGTGTTTTATGCACTTTTGCTGTTTGCGCAGTGTTAGCGGCTCTTGTCTGCGGCCCATATTTATTAGGTGTTAAAAACCTGATGTCTCAGGTAACAGACCGGGCGGGCAAGAGTTTTGATTATTCTACGGATTATTATATATTTACTCTTACTGACACAATAGGTTCACTGGTTTATCCGCCCGCTGCAGAAGCTGAAGGATGGTATTTTTTCAGTATTACCGCTTTATTAATAATTCTTTTGTATTTATTTACAAATTTCTCCAGAGGAACAGCGGTAAAAATATTTTTTGTTCTCTGGATTGGAATAATAAGCTATATAAGTTACGGCAAATATTCATATCTTTTTATATTTCTGTGGAAATATCTGCCGGGCTTTTCCAGCCTTCGAGTATGGGGCAGGTTGAGCATTATTCTTTTGCCGATACTGGCCTGGCTGTTGTCGTTGTCCTTTAATCATTTTGAAGATTTAATCTCCAGTGTTGGACAAGTAAAAAGCAAAGGTTTTTATAAAAGATATGGGGCGATTATAGCGCTGATTCTGATTTATGTTATAATTCTGTGCACTCAGCTTTATCTGCACTTGAATAAAGTGTATGACACTCAATGGAAAGACTGGTTCCAAAATGTCTGGTCGTATAGCGTGTGGTTCATATATTTGGGAATTTCGGCATTTGTTGTAATTCTGCTGATATTAGCTGTTGGTAAAAAATATGCTTTAGGGTCGAGTAAGATATTAACCATAATTACTTTTCTATTGGCAATCATCGCAATTTTTGAGATGTGGCCTGTTGGAACACATTCGTGGACCTATGAGGGGAAACTCTTAAAGGAGCGTATAAATCTTGATGTTGATGCTGTAAATCAGGCATCATTCAATTATCCAAGAATAAATCGCAAAGATTCAATTTCTCTTAGCCCTGTCTTTAATGTAAGCGTATTGCCGAGCTGGTATTTTGACCGTTATGTAAAATTTTTAAAAGGACACTCCGACGATTTACTGGCTCAGGAAATTTTGCTTGGAGTGGGAAGCAGGCAAAAAGTGTTTTTCTCCGAATCTATCGGCTATGATACTATAAGAGACTTTTTGAAAGACTCGTTGCGTTATAATGACCAGGGTCATCTGTTGTCATATACCGGTGACAAGCTGGAATGGGAAATTGACGCACCTGCTGCAGGATATGTCAGCTTTATCGATAACTGGGACAGTAACTGGAAAGTCTTTGTCAACGGCGAGGAAAAAAAGATAGAACTGCTTTTTGGCACATTCAAATCGGTCGCTGTCAGACAAGGTGAACATCACATAAGATTTGTTTATAAGCCGGGTTTGTTGTATAAATAAAATGATAATTTTCAAGAGTTTGAAAAATGAAGGCAAAAAAGCAAGTAAAACATATTGAACTGAAAATAAGCACGGATAAGCAGGATAAATATTTTGATTATTTAACAGTTTGTGTTTTGATAGCTGTTGGTGTTTATCAAAGTTTTACCCTCTTCGGCCATAAGATTGTGCCGATATCCGATTTCCCGGCTTTTGTAGGGGTCGGCCGTGATATTTTATCTTTTAAATGTCCTTCAGATTTCAAAAGGGGGCCTGTGACGGGTATTCTGCAAATTCTTTTTGGCAAACTGGCAGGAGGAAGGTTTCCCGATTTAAGAGGAGGCTGGCTGCTGAATTTTATTCTTCATCCGTTAAATCTTCTTCTTTTGTGGCTAATCGGCAAAAGGCTTATAGGCAGAACCGCCGTATGGTTTGCCATAATTGCATCTATCACTCCGTGGATATTATATATGCTCAGAGAACCTTTGGCTGAAATACCTCTGCTGTTTTTTGTTTTATTGACGATATATCTTATTTGCAGAAATTCAAGCTGGGCATATCTGGCAGCATCCATTACGACAATGGTGCGATATGAAGGGGCTGCCTTAATTGTGGCTGCGTTTGTAATGGATATGATTTACAAAAAAACGAACAAGGAAAAGGTTATTGCATTTGTTTACTCTGTGTTGGCTTCTATTCCTCTGATGTTATGGCTTTTGGGTACTTTCCTGTACACCGACATTGGGACTTCCAGCGACCATTATCTGGCAGTTTTTACAAAGAAACACACACAGTATTTTCTCAAAGGAGGCCAGGGCCGGACGGGAACAATAAAACATCTGGGTATAATCTGGAATGTGGGTTTCAGGCCTTTATTTATGATAGACCCTAAATCAAGCCAGGAAGCATTTGAAACGTTATGGTCTGTTAGTAAATTCGCCGCGTTGGCAACTTTCGCATTTGGAGCGGTTTATGGACTTATAAAGAAAAACTGGCCGATACTTGTTCTGCTGATTTTCTTTGTTCCTTATTTTCTTGTTCATGCTTATTATCCTTATCCGATTCCCAGATATCATTCGACAATCTTCTGGATTGCTTTGCTGATAAGCATATTTGGTGTAAAGCAGTTTTGGATTATAGTAAATAATAAATTACATTTTCCTGTTATTGTAATGAGGATTTTTCAGGCTGTTGTTTTGGTTATCGCATTATTTTTAATAACTCCTCTTTTAGCTTATTTTGGTCGATTGGCACAAATATGTTCTGCTGTCAGATTTTTGCCTTTGGTTGTAGTTTCTGCGGTTATTCTGATAGTGCTATCCAGAGCTTTTCTGTACAAATTCAAATACTTATTGTCTGACACGGCTGTTGCAGCAATAATGATTCTTGTTATTCTGTCAAACCAGTTTTCTCTTGCGCCTTTGCTGGGTGACGGAAAACAGGATATCGAATTTAAATATCTGGCGGACTGGTATGCCGAAAATGCCAAACCAAATGAGAAAATGGTGGTGTATATGTGTGAAACGGTGGCGATATATGTGCCGCAGTCAGCTAAAGATATTGTTGGTTTTGTTTATGCCGACACTCCTGAACAGCTTGTGGAAAAGTTCCGGCAGGAAAATGTTACTTATGTCTGCTGGGCAAGCAGAGAGGGATTCAGCAAAGACCCCTGGGGCGACCGTGCACTGAATATGCACGTAACCATACCTTTCCTGGTAAATCCCAAAGATATCGGACCTTATAAATTCATAACACAAATCAGGAGCGGCGATAGATTTGTTAATATTTTTCGGCTTGAATGAGGATTAGAATTAACTATATGCAAATCCTAAGTAAAATTAAAGGTAAGCTGGTCGAGAGCAGAAATTTTCTGCTATCGTCGATGCGCATACCTTTTATTGTGCTGGCGTGTTTATTCCGTATCGTTATAATAGAGGTATGTTTCAGGGCGAAGAACAGACCGTCGCTTTGTCCATAACTGGAAGAACGCTGATGCAAACATTTATGGATTTGGCACTGCTGGCTCGGGAGAAGTGGTTGCTCAACCCCGATAGGTCGGAGCGGACAAACGAATAAACAGAAAGAGCACGTCTGTCGGATAAAATACTGGCTGCTACAGTTAATTGCAACTCACAGGGACGGAGTCTGAAAAAAACCGATGGAAGCTAACAGCAGGTAATCTACAGGGTCTCTTTAAATTTCCAATGAAGCTTATAAAGAAAAATATAGTTGCCAATTTTACCGGGAGTATGTGGCAGGCCCTGATAGGACTGATTTTTATCCCGCTTTATATGAAATTCCTGGGGATGGAATCCTGGGGGCTGATTGGTATTTTTGCCGCGCTGCAGACCATGTCCGGTATTTTAGACCTGGGTATGAGTAGTACTTTGAATCGTGAAATGGCTCGCCTGTCCGCATTGCAGGGCCGGGAACAAGAAATGCGTAATCTTGTTCGCACGCTGGAAGTGCTTTACTGGGGTGTTGCTATTTTAGCCGGGATTGTCGTAGCGGTATTGTCGCCGTTTATCGCGCATCACTGGGTCAAAGCGGAGCAGTTATCGCCCATAACCATCGAGCATGCGTTTTTACTCATGGGATTGGCAATAACTCTCCAAATGCCGGTCGGATTTTACTCCGGAGGGTTGATGGGATTGCAGAGACAGGTTCTGCTTAACGCGATTATTATCAGCACAAGCACATTACGCGGCGTCGGAGCCGTTTTGATTTTGTGGCTGGTTTCCCCGACAATCCAGGCCTATTTTTTATGGCAGATAATCGTCAGCATAATATATACTTTTTTATTAGCGATGTTTCTCAAACGCCGGCTCTCGTTTGGTGACAACAAAGCGGTTTTTCAAAAGCAGCTCCTCAAGGGTATTTGGCGGTTTACCGCCGGTATGAGCGGAATAACGATACTGGCATTAATTCTTACTCAATTAGACAAGATAATATTAAGCAAGATGCTATCGCTTGAAATGTTTGGTTATTACGCGCTGGCCAGTATGGTAGCGATGAGCCTTTGTAACCTCTTCACACCGGTATTTTGCAGTATTTATCCAAGATTGACGCAATTGGTCTCTATTGATGACCAAGATGAACTAAAACGGCTCTATCATGAAAGCTGTCAGTTTATCGCGGTTCTGACTTTGCCTGTTGCTATTGTGGTTGCTTTATTTTCACATGAGATTTTGCTTCTGTGGACACAGAACCCGACAACAGCGGAGAATACTTATATCCTGGTAAGCATTCTGATTTGCGGTACGGCACTTAATGGATTAATCTATTTGCCCTTGGCACTGCAATTGGCATTTGGCTGGACTAGCTTATCCTTTTTTAAAAATGTTATTGCTGTGATTCTATTTGTGCCGTTAATTATTTATATGGCTGTGTACTATGGTGCTACTGGCGCAGCGATTGCATGGTTTGTGTTAAACATGGGATACGTGCTTTTTGAAATTCCGGTGATGCACCGACGATTATTGCGTAAAGAAAAATGGCGATGGTATTGGCAGGACGTATGCCTTCCGCTTGTGGTATGTATATTTGTTGCCGGCATTGGCAGAATATTTATAAGAGAGCCGATGTCGCAATATATGATGTTGCTATATTTAATTATCATTTCAGCATTAACGGCCGGAACAGCAGCAATTATAACCCCCGTAACGAGGACATGGCTGTTTATGCAGTTATCAAAAATCAAATTAATATACGGAACCCAATGAGCACAATCGCATCAGTTACATATAGTTTTACCATGTTACGTAAGAGAAATTATTCGTATGAAAAACAACATTATAGGGCTGGCAGATCGTTGCGGTTTTGCGGATAGACCTAATTTGTCCGGATTGGAACAGAGGATTTCGCCACTTATAATACGGGATTTAGCCGCTTCGTATTGCGAGCATAGTTTACTAATTTTGACCTGGCCGCTTATAAACCCTCAAGTACAATTTGCAGCTTCTGTTGGCTTGTCCATTTGCGTTTTTCCAAAGAATATGAGCTTTTTTCCGGGGTGAACTCCTTGAGCCATATTCTAATTTAAAATTACCGGATTTGTTAACAGGGATTAATATACAATATTGGAAAGAGCGGATATTATTAAGTTTAAAATGAAAAGGAATTTTTATGTCGAATGCCGAAAATGCGTTGCGTACTGATCTAATGGAAACGCTGGCTTTCTCATTGTCATATTTAGTATGTCCGCTGTGCAAAGGAACCCTGAAGAATGAAGGCGCGAATCAAGTGAAATGCTTGTCCTGTAAAACAGTGTATTCTGTAGACGACGGAATTCCGATTCTGTTGTCACCACAACTGGAAAAATTCAAAATGTCTGAAGCTGAATTTCACTCAAAGGCGGCGAATGAATTTGTGGAGCGCCACATGAGATTTTCGTATCGCGTGGCTCGTTATCATGATGATTACTTAAAATGTTTCTGCGATGGTCAGAAAGGAGCTCTTGTTTTGGAAATAGGTGGCGGGGGCGGACTCGAAGCTGTCCAGTTGAAAAATATGGGGCTTACGCTTATTGAGAGTGATATCTCAGCCGGTATGGTTAAAACATCGCGTAAGCGAGCAGTTGCCGCAGGACAGGACTCCCGCTCAGTATTTGTTGTCTGCGATGCAGAGCAATTACCATGTAAGGATCAGAGCCTGGATGCAGTATTGATTGTCGCAACGCTTCACCATTTGCCTTCGCCTGAACGTTTTTTTGCAGAAGCAAAGCGTGCTCTCAAGCCAGGTGGTTTACTGGTTATCGGTTTTGAGCCTAACCGGTGGCCTTATTTCACGGTTTATCCAGCGATGAGTTTACTCGGCAGGCTTTTACATCCACGCCGCAGATCTGTTCCAAGCAAACTCTCGATAGGTGATACGGAAACGACCGGATTTGTCGAAGCCGATTTTAAACGTTTCCTTAAGGCAGAAGGATTGAGAAAGATACGCTTACAACGCATCTGGTATATTGACGGATACACTCAATTGATTTTGGGATATATTAATAAAAACCGGCCTGTTGACCGATTGATTGATTTACCGGATGCATTACAGCGAGCGATTGTCGCCTTTGATAATTTCTTGTCGCATATTCCTCTATTACGTCGGTTTTGTTTTCATTGGACACTGGTAGCGCACCGTCCTAAAACGGACAATGGGGATCTATCTATTGATAAAGAACGTTCTTGACAATGATAAGATGCTTTTTAAATTCTGAGCTTGTCAAATAATGACCAAACCTCGTTTGTCCATCTGTATTGCTACATACAATCGCGCCGAATACATCGGGGAAACGCTTGAAAGCATCATCCCGCAAATAACTGATGAAGTTGAAATTGTTATTGCAGACGGTGCTTCAACGGATGCTACAGGCAGTGTCGTTAAGGGTTATGCTGAAGCCTGTAAGCAGATTCGCTATATACGGCTTCCATCAAAGGGGGGGCTTGATCAGGATTTCTGTAAAGCAGTTGAATTTGCAAAAGGCCAATACTGTTGGCTCTTTTCGGATGATGACCTGCTAAAACCCGGCGCTATAATCGCTGTACTTAATGAAATCTCTAAGGGCTATAGCTTGATCGTTGTAAACGCTCAAGTAATGAACATTGATTTTTCGAAGATATTGGAAAATAGACGCCTTCAGATAGATACAAATGAAATATACTCAGAATCTGAGATAGAGCTACTATTCAATCGTGTTGTTTCATACATACATTTCATCGGATGCGTTGTAATAAATCGCGATTTATGGATGCAGCGAGAGAAGGAGCGTTATTTGGGTACAGAATTTATTCATGTAGGTGTGATTTTTCAAGTTCCTTTGCCTGCTCCGGCACTGGTAATTGCTGAACCGTATATCACGATCAGACTTGGTAATGCTCAATGGACGCCTCGATCGTTTGAGATATGGATGTACAAATGGCCAAATCTCCTTTGTTCATTTGCTAATATTTCAGAGCAAGTCAGGCAGGAATATCAAAAGACGCAGTCCTGGGGCAGATTGAAAAATATTATTACGTATCGGGCAATGGGAGCATATTCACTAAAAGAATATCAAAAACGGTTTGCATCAAATGATTCATCCTTATGGTGGAGGTTTATTGTATTGTTTATAGCTGTAATGCCGGCTTGTATCGTAAATCTGTTCATGCTGTCATATTTTAAAATAATGCGGGGGTTTGTGGCATTGTTTATGGCTATAATGCCGGCTTGTATTGTAAATCTGCCCATGCTATCATATTTTAAAAAGACAAAGAAAGACGCACTAATAAATATTTATTGTCTTGAGAATAATGAGAATAGTATTATGAATATTGTGAGACGGAAAAACCATTAATAATCTTAATAAAAAATTGCTCTGTTGAAGACCTTGAGCGGCAGATGATGGGTTTTTGTGTCTGATAACGCAACATTTGCGGCGGGGGCAAAGTTCGATATTTTGTAACAGCTTGTGTTATTAGTGTTGGATGTGCTTTTATTCTTGTGACGGCATACTATGTTTTAACGCGGCACCTTTCAGTTTACAGTATAGGGCTGTGTCTGGTTGTTTCTTTTGCTGCTTCAACGACCTATCTTATTTGTAAAACTCACTGTTAGAAGGGAATAAAGTGAAAAAACAAAAAAAAATTGATACGTCCAAAAAAGAATGGCTGTTTCCGCTTGTTGACTCAAGCTATGATAATAAGGAAATCTTAAACTGCATCTCTGTCTTGCTTGGTGGTCAGCTTACAATGGGATCTCAAGTAAAGCAGTTTGAGTCCGAATTTTCGAGGTTTATTAATCAGCCATATTCTGTTATGGTGAACTCAGGTTCTTCAGCTAATTTGCTTGCTTGTTCAGCGATTACAAATCCGGCGAGAAAAAGGCACCTGACTATAGGCAGTAAAGTTGCGGTGCCGGCGGTTTGCTGGTCAACGTCCTTATGGCCTATCGTTCAGATGGGGTTAGTACCGGTCTTAATTGATGTGGAGCCTGAAACTCTTAACTTGTCGATAAAATCCCTCAAATCAAGTCTTCGCAAGCATA
>Ga0315275_10003802_pt1 | contig 13984 bp, 9 predicted proteins | sample YL17G03_0_MG_FD_205557 | JGI IMG/M metagenome (GOLD analysis project Ga0315275, IMG submission 205557) | Sediment microbial communities from Yellowstone Lake, YNP, Wyoming, USA - YL17G03_0 | ecosystem: Environmental > Aquatic > Freshwater > Lake > Sediment | place: USA: Wyoming | collected... | reverse complement strand
AAGGGAAAACACGCCCTCGCTTGGGCGACCATGAAGGCCATGCCCACGATCCACTGGCAGCCGATGGCCATGACCGAGGGGATGAAGGGCTGCGGCGGATGCCACAAGATCGGCCTGAAGACGGCGGCAGAGTCGAAGACCCTCAGCGAGCAGGGCGTGGGTTTCGGCCGCGCCTCCTGCGACGCCTGCCATACCCGGCATATCTTTTCCAAGAAAGAAGCCCAACAGCCCCAGGCCTGCCAGACCTGCCACATGGGCTTCGACCACCCGCAGTGGGAAATGTACTCGGCTTCCAAGCATGGCGTCCGCGCCCTCCTCAAACAGAATCAGATCCTGCCGGAGACTGTTGCCGCACCCACATGCCAAACCTGTCACATGCAGGAGGGCGATCATGAAGTGATGACGGCTTGGGGCTTCCTGGCCGTCCGGCTGCCCCTGCCCGAAGATAAACAATGGGCCGCCGACCGGGCCACGATCCTGCAGGGGTTGGGGGTGCTCGACCCCGACGGGAACCCGACGGCCCGGCTGGATGTGGTCAAAGGAGCCGCCGTGGCCCGTCTGACGCAGGAGGACTGGCAGAAGCAGCGCGACAAGATGCTCAAGACCTGCAACGGCTGTCATTCGCTGAATTTCGCCAGGGCCGAACTCGAGCGGGGCGACCAGATGATCCAGGCCGCCGACGGGCTGATGGCCGAGGCCATCCGGATCGTCGCCGGCCTCTACAAGGATGGCCTCCTGGTCAAGCCGGAAAGCTACGCCTATCCCTTCCCCGACCTGCTGACCTTCCACGACGCGCCCACGGCCATCGAACAGAAGCTGTTCGTCATGTTCCTCGAACACCGCATGCGGACGTTCCAGGGGACGTTCCACGCCAACCCGGACTACGCCCTCTGGTACGGCTGGAGCGAGATGCGTCAGGATCTTGGGGAGATCAAGCAGGGCGCCGAGGAGCTTAGGCGAAAGAAGTAGCCACGGACCGTGCGGGAGCGCCTATCCCTCTATGACGTACCGGTGATTGCAACAGTTGTCCCCCTGCATGATGCTCAGGTTCGACAGTCATAAACTAGCGACCAGTCCTAACTGACGGATTATTCAAATAGCCTGTACTACCATATATGTCGATAGGGTAATTTACATTCGCATGCTTACGAGATTTTGACTCTCTTGAAATACTTGTGTTGAATATAAAAAACTTACGACGGAAATGCGCTCGTATTATGCCTTTTACTGTCGAACCCGAGCTAATTCGTTCTCCCACGTCACAGATGGATGATCCGGCACCCAAACTAGAATTGTAGCTTCAAGCCCAGTTGGATTTGACGAGGAGTTGCCATCCTCGCTGGATCCTTGAAAGCACTGGAAACGATGCTATAGGAAGCCCACCCCAACACCGTGTCACCATTAAGTGCGTTATAGACATCGATGAGAGCGCTGATTCTGAGGTTCCTATAAAGGGTTAGGATTTTCTCGAATCTGAGATCCAGGACTTTGAGAGCATCCATTCTATCATGCCCATTTCTCTGCTTGTCAATGATCGTCCTTTGTCCTTGAGTTGGATAAACCCGGACCGTGGTTGAATACGGGACCCCACTCATATACTGGAAACTGGCGCCGAACAATACATCCCACGGCAGGTTATACGCAAACTGGATTTTCAAATGCCAGGGCCTGTCATTTTTCAGAAGTCCTTTCGCATTGACATATTGGTTAGGATCCATCGACGGCGTGACAAAGCCAACATGAGCTATAATCCCACTCTGGTAGGTTTCAAAGCCTTCTGTGGAACTCGTAGTGGCAAGGCCAAGGCCTTCTGCCCTCGAGAATGCAAGGGATGCATTCAAAAGCCATCCGTGAGAAAATCGTTTTGATAAACTTAGAATGACCCCCTTGTATGTATATTCAAAGCCTGGTGGATTAGTAATTTCGAATTTGTTGGTCCCTCCATTAAGCTGATTGTAAACCATATAGGTTTGACCGTTATCTGGAGATACCATCGGGACCTGTTCATAGATCCCACCGATGTTCCAAAATGCCATTAAGTTTTTCTCTTTCTTATAAATCCCTTGGATATCGATAGAGAGATTAGGAATGATTTCTCTAGCGAAGCCAAGCGAAAAGAGGTCAGAATAGGGAGCCTTGAGATTGGGATTGACCCCCCAATAGAGACTTCCGGGAATCCGAAGAAAATTCACCCAGCTTGTCCCATCCCATATATTACCTAATAGATCACTGGCATATGGGCCGGGACCATTAAACATGCATGGTGAAAGGGCCGAAATGTATCGACCGTAATGTCCTTTAAAAATCGTTTTCCCATCTGAGGTGAGTTGGTAGGCGAATCCCAATCGGGGAGAAAGATTACTCCAGACTATTAGATTCGGAATCCCGGGAAGCATTTGGCTGGTAGGCTTCCAGTTCTCCCATCTGGGCTCCGCCATCTCATCTCCCCGTGTGTGGTCATATCTAAGTCCTATGTTGAGGGTCATCCTTTTGGTAATTGACCAGGAATCATCAAAAAACGCTGAGACTGTATCAACCCTTCCGCCATAGTACGGCAATGTTTGGCTATACATCAGATAAGGCTGTCCTGCGAAGTCATAATAAAATCTGTCTCCAGCATAACTACAAATTTGTTCGTTGATAGATCTATTAAATTGAACCCCAAGTTTAAATTCATGATCGCCTGCGAGGAAGTTATCCGCAAAATAAGATGCTGTCATATTAGCTTGTAACCTGTCCTGACTTGCGATGTAGGGCCACACCACACCGCCAGAAAGGATAGCGGTCTCCCCATCAAAGTGCAGGGGGTTAACAAGAGCTGCCCTTCCTCCAAGTTTAGGTAGCCCCTCCCTGCTATCGTGAAATCCAGCTGTTTTGAAGGAAAGATAGGCATTTTGATTTATCAGCCACGTATATTGGAGATTCCAGTTTGGAATATGCCGGTTTTTGGCCATGGCAGACTCGGGCATAAACCAGGGAGTCGGCACTTCATCTTCTCCCCAATCTCTATACGAAAAGACCCCGGAAAGCTTATGTGCAGTTCCAATTTGCCCACTGAGTTTGAAGAAGTAAGAATCTTCTTTCTCAGGTGAATGATATTGAGGATCTGACCTCCAAGGTGTCATATCAGTTCTTTTTACATTTACATTACTAAAAAACCACAGCCTATCCTTTATTAAAGGACCTCCTAATGAGGACGACATATCAAAATATTTATGCCTGGCATAGGAATCATATTTCTTTGTATCAGGATTATTATCAGATGTTAGACCATCATATTGGCCGAAGTATCCGACGGAGCCGGAATAATTATTTCCTCCGGATTTCGATACGATATTTACGACCACGCCGGTATATTGTCCGTACTCTGCCGAAGCGCCAGCGGTAAGCACTTCTACTTCGGTCATAATATCCTGACTGGGGAAAAGAATCGGGGTTCCAAGCCTGGGGTCCGTGATGTTCAATCCGTCCATCTGAATAGAATTCGACTCATCATTCGAACCAAGGCCTATGATACCCGGAGCATTTTCGTATCCATCTGACATCTCGATGCCAGGCGCTTGTTTGACTATATCAAATAATGAATGTCTGCCTGATGGAACTTTATTAATTTGCTCGATATCATAATTTGTAGAGAGTCCTGAGTCTGCCACATCGATTACAGGAACTTCCCCTGTGACAGTTATGGTTTTTTCCAAAGTCGATTGTTTTAAAACAATATTCTCTGTAAACGTTTTACCTACCATGATCCTAATTTCGGATTTTTCGATTGACTGAAATCCACTCAGCGTGAATACTAACTTATACAAACCGGGAGGCAAATCAACAAACCGGTACCCTCCACTTTCATTAGTTGTTTGAGTGTGAATCCCCCCCAATAAAACTAAACTAGAAAGGGCTACGCTGGCACCGGGAAGCGAGACTCCATTCTCCTCCGTAACGGTACCTTTTAATGCTCCAGTCAAAACCTGTGAATAACTCGCTGCAGCACCTAGAAGAAAAATTAGAAAAAAAGTCAGATGATGCGATAAACGAAACTTCCATTTACTCATTTCCGCCCCCCTAAATATATTTTCGATGCCGCCCTTCGTTGAACCTGTATCGACGTTTTCATGATTTCTATAATAGAAAGCCTATTACGCTAATTAATTACTAGGATATTCCTGCATTGTCAAGAGAAATATTAAGAGGAGTTCCCCTAAATAATGATAGACAGAAGAACGCTGGATGGACCGGGCGCAGAAGCTATTCTAAATCAACCCTCTTTATTGGGGAATACCCTCTTTTATATTCTCTTGACAAATGAAAACATGTTTGTTAGCAATGTTATCATGGTTGGAGACCGAAACTCTCGAAATTGTTTTTTATTCAAACAACTTCCCTTTCATAATTATTTTGCGGTCGCTTGTCAAAGTTCTTCACGATATTAGATGGCAACCGAAAAAACATCGCAAACTGTTGGGCGCTCAACACAGCGGCTTGGTAACCTTTTCCGTGAAGGGGATCAGGATCGATCTGATGAGCTTGCCGTCGTGTCTGATATAAACCCTCCTGTAATAAGTGAACAGGATCTTTGGTCCCGGAATCATTGGGCTGTTTATAAAGCAGGATCAAATGAATTGGAGAAGAGGGGGGGGCGGCATATCTATCAGCGCTACTCCATTTTATTTTTCTAGCACAGCATTCTTGTTCGGAGAAACAAAGCCATTCGATGTCATTGAGTAAGCCGATCGCACTAAAGCGAGATGAGAAGGAGGTTGCTATGAACGAACAATATTATCATGCTCCTGGGGTCTATAATAATCCGCTAGAGATCAAGAACTCTTCCCGCCGAAAATTCGTCAAACAGCTTCTTGGCGGGGCTGCAGCAACCGCTATTTGGCCCTCGTTGAAGTTCGGGGAATGGAACGCGCCCTTGAGAACTCTACGAGAGAGCGCCGCTGAGCTTTCTGGAATAGAACAGGATAATGAATATTTTTGGGAGCTGGTCAAAGAACATTTTCCTATCCGCAAGGGACTCATCATGATGAATGCCGCCAACTTGTGTCCCTCCCCCTTCGTGGTTCAGCAGCTTGTGTTTAAATATACCCAGGATATTGATTCCGATCCTTCCTTCCCTAACCGGGCAAAATTTGATGACATTAAGGAAGAAGCGCGTGCGGCCGTCGCCAGGTATCTCGGCGCAGATCCCGACGAGATTGCCATTACCCGGAATACAAGCGAGGGGAACAACAACGTCATATCGGGTCTGTCCTTCAGGAAGGGCGATGAAATCGTCATCTGGGACGAAAACCATCCGACGGCGAACGTCGCCTGGGACGTTAGAGCCCAACGCTTCGGATTCACGGTTAAAAAAGTAAAGACTCCGCCGCGTCCCGGAAATGCCGCCGAACTATTGGAAGCTTTCAGAACTGCCCTGACCGAGCAGACGAGAGTTCTCGCGTTTTCCCATCTCTCGAACTTAACGGGAGTGGTCCTTCCCGCCAAAGGACTTTGCCGGATGGCCCGTGAGCGCGGGATCTTAACTCTCGTCGACGGAGCTCAAACATTTGGAGCGTTTTCCTTAGATCTGCATGATATGGGCTGCGATTTCTACACCGGTAGCGCCCACAAGTGGCTCTGCGGGCCGAGGGAGGTCGGCATTCTCTATATCCGGAAAGAAAAGATCGATGAGCTCTGGCCCCTGATGGTCGGAGACGGATGGGAAGAATCGGTTAAAAGAGGGGCTCGGAAGTTCGAGACACAGGGCCAAAGAGATGATGCTCGAGTCGCCGCCTTGGGCAAAGCGGTTGAATTTCATAATATCATCGGAAAAGAACGGATAGAATCCCGGCTCCGACGCTTAACAGCGGCGATGAAGAATGAGATCCGGAAGAGAATCAGCGGGGCGGAGATCGTGACACCCCTCGATCCTGAATTGAGCGGAGGGATCGTTGTTTTCTCCGTCCCGGAACTCGCGGCCATGGATTTGGGGGCCGTGCTGGAGAGCTTGTATCAAAAACATAATATTGGCTGTAACGTTTTTCCCTGGGGAATCCGTCTGAGTCCTCATATTTACAATATTTTGGATGAAGTCGATAAGGTTATTGATGCTGTCAAGAGCTTCAAGAATTAGGGGTGCGGGAAGCTTCTTTGCATCGGCCCACCAGACGTCCATCCTCGATCAACTCAGCCAAAATTCGGGCTCCTACGAGAAGAACAGGACCGGACTTCAGGCGTCTTGTGTTCGGAAAGAAAAGGGGCCTTAAGAAAAGGTTCTTGGGGCAATAAATCGACGTCCACGCTCCGAAATATCCCTGCAAGCCGAACTGAACTCATACGTCACAATGGGACCCGGGTTCGACAGTCATAGACTAACAACCAGTCCTAACTGACAGATTAACATGGGCTTACGGGCAAGCCGAAAAAATGGTGTGTGCCTACGGTTTTAGGCGCTTATCTGGACGTTAGTAACCGCCGGCGGATGAGCTATTTTCAACCGTTTCAAGATGTTAACCTGTTCCGAGGTCAGTTCCGTCCGTTGAAAAATGCGCCCATCTTTTGAGGAAAATTCTCCAAGATGACAGCGGTCCATCATCGGGCGGATTCGGTCCCAGGTCTCGCCCGTCTCCCGCTCCGCGATCCTGACAAGAAGGAGCGAAAGATAACAGAGAAGAACATGAGCCCGGATCCTCTCTTCTTTGCGATGATAGAGCGGCCGGAGCTCCAACGTTGTTTTGAGCGTCCGGAACGCCCGTTCCACTTCCATGAGCTGCTTGTAACCCAGAGCGATGTCTTCCGGGGACAGCGTATCGTCCGAGCTCGAGAGCAGGTACTTGCCGTCGAGCGACTCTTCTTCCTGGACTTTGGCTTGATTGATCCTGAGCTTTCCGGTCTTGGTCTGTCGGATATACCGGCCCATCGACCGGTGGGACAACAAGGCGCAGACGGCCTTCTTGTGCGAAGCGGCCTCGGGATCGCCCAGCCGAAGGATCATCTCTTCGATCCTCTTCAGGGTTTTTTCCCGGGTCGCTCGATCCTTTTTCGCTTGATCCGGATTATAGACGAGGACGAAACGGCGGCGTCGTTCTCCGTCGCCGACGACGATCTCCTTGACCTCCAGGTTCTCTCTCACTTTCTGGTACCGACCCTGGAACGACAGGGCTTCCTTATGAGCCGCCTGGCTGTCCCGCAGCTTCTCGCCCAGGATGTAATGCCCGCCGGCTTTCTGCAGAACGATCCGGTTCGCTTCGCTCGACATTCCCCGGTCCATGACCCAGATACAACGCGAAAGCTTCCAGCCTCGAAGGTCCGACTTCACCCGCTCCACCGTGGACATGTCCGCCGTGTTGCCCGGAAGCACCCAGCAGCGCACCGGAAGCCCCTCCTTCGTCACCGCCAGCCCGATCACGATCTGCGGCCGATCCGGCCGGCTGTCCTTCGAATGACCGTACCGTCTGAGGTCGTCTTCCTCTTCGCATTCGGCATAGGTCGTCGTGGTATCGAAGAACAGAAGATCCACTTCCAGGTTCAAAAGATCAGCCGTGGCGAAAAAGACTTCCTTCTGGATCGACTCTTCGTGTTCCAAAAGAAAATCCATGGCCCGGTAAAGGTGCTGCAAAGAGATCGGCTCCGGATTCCCCAGAGAGACGTCCTCGTTCAGCCACTCCTCGACACCCCTCTTGGAGTCGGGCGCCAGGGCCCGGTTGGCCACCATGGCGAAGATCGCCCACTCCACGGCAAAAGCAAAATCTCTCTTCTGCAAAGCCTTGCCCAAGACGGTCTGGAGCCCCAGTCGCTCCCAGAGATGCCGCAGGAGATAAGCGCCTCCCAGGGGAGCGCTCTTGATGAACCGAAGCGCCGGCGTCGACGCCTGAGCTTCGAGAGCCTCTTCGGGGGAGATAAACCGGCAGAGGCTGCGGACCAGTCTCCGGATGGCGCCGAGATCCAACGAGTCGGCCCGGCCGAAGCTGTAGAGGACCTGGGCCCGAGCAAAGCCGCTCTCGGGATCGCGGACGTTATGGGCAAGCTGGACATAGGTGGTGGTGGATCCGTCCTTGTTTTTGCGGGAGATGGTCCGCACATACATGCCTATTCAAATAGCATGTACTACCATATATGTCAATAGGTTAATTTACATTCGCATGCCTACACGGTTTTGGCCCTTTTGAAATGCTTGTGTTGAATATAAACAACTTACGTCGGAAATGCGCTCATATTATGCCTTTTACTGTCGAACCCGAGTGGGATTGCGCGGGCCGTCGCCCGCCTTTACCCGGCTTGCCGGAGGTCACGAGGACAGCGGCCTGGAAAATCAATCTTCGTAATTGTACGAGTTGCGCTTTTTATCCTTACCGTTGACGCCGTTCGCGTCCAGGGCCCACATGCCGCGGCCGTGGGTGGCGACGACGACGATGTTCTCCCTCGGATGAATGATCAGGTCAAGGGCGTAGACCGTCGGCAGGTCCCTGCCGAGTACGGCCCATGACTTCCCTTGGTCCGTGGACACATAGACGCCGCCGTCCGTCCCGACGTAAAGGATGTTCTTGTCGACCGGGTCCTCGCGGATGACATTAACGGGCCCGTAGGGGATCCCTTTGGATATGTCAACCCAGGCTTTACCGTAATCCTTGGACATCCAGACGTAAGGCGTGAAGTCATCGTCGCGCTTTCCGTTTTGTGTCATGTAGACGGTTCCCATGTCAAATGCCGAGGCCGCGATCCGGCTCACCCACTTCTCGTAGGGGAGACCGGACAGGCGCTCCTGCCAGGCCTTTCCCCCATCTTTTGTCACCCAGACCCGGCCATCGTCCGTCCCGGCGTAGATCAGCCCGTATTTGAGGGGGGACTCGGAGATGGCGAAGAGCGTGTGATAAGGGATGTCGCCCATCTCGGACGCGGTGTTGTAGGTCAGGTCGGGGCTGATGCGCTCCCAGGTATCGCCACGGTCGAGCGACCGGAAGACGTACTGCATGCCGTGGTAAACAATATCGGGGTTGTGGGGAGATAGGATAAAGGGCGCCATCCACTGCCCTCTCAACCTGGGCTCGTCCTCGTAAGTCCGAGGGAGGAGATCCTTCGTGGTCTCCCAGAAGCTTCCGGCCTTGCTGATGTCGGTCCGGGAGATCGTTCCGTAGAACCCGGCCGAATAAACGATATTGGGGTTCGTCGGATCGATGGCGTGGTTCGAGTCTTCCCCTCCCGGCGTGCTTTCAAAGGCGACGGCGGGGATCTTGTCGCGTCCCTTGCTGAGGTCGACGACGCCGCGGAAGCTGTCGTGGTCCTGCATCGAGCCGAGGACGTGGAACGGGGTTGCCATGTCGAAGTTGACGTTGAAGAACTGGCAGACGGGAAGGACGTCCTGGAAGTAGCGCCAGTTCTTGCCCTTGTCATAGGAAACGGCGAGACCCTGGTCGAAGCCGCTGAGCAGGTAGTTGGAGTTTTCGGGGTCGATCCAGAGGGCGTGATGGTCTATGCCTGGGGTCTTGATGCGTTGAAAGGTCTTGCCTCCGTCCGTCGAGACATTCAGCCTCAAACCCATGGTGTAGACCGTGTCGGCGTCGTTGGGGTCGACACGGACCTGGCCGAAGACCCAGCCATAAGTGTTGGAGTGGCGCTCCATGAATGTCTTCTGCTCAGGCGTTAATCCGCTTACCTGTTTCCAGGTCTCGCCTTTGTCGTCCGACCGGTAGACCGTCGCCCCTTTGATGATGCCGCTTAAAGGGAGGCCATAGGGGTCGGTCAGATCTTTGCCGGTCGGCTTGCGGGATATCTCGTAGTTGTCCACGAACGCATAGAGGATATTCGGCTGGGTCAAACAGACGTCGATTCCCGTCCGGCCCCTGAACCTCGCCTCGGGAAGGCCGTCCGTGATCGGTTTCCAGACCTTGGCACCGTCGGTCGTCTTGAAGAGCCCGCTTCCGGCATAACCGGCGAAATTGCGCGGGTCGTTCCATCTGTTGCGGACCCTTTGCCATGTGGAGGCGTAGAGCGTCTCCGGATCGGAAGGGTCCATGACCAGATCGATAGCGCCGGTCGTATCGTCGACGAAAAGCGTCTTCTGCCAGGTCTTGCCCCCGTCCGTGGTCTTAAAGACGCCTCGGTCGGGGTTTGTGGTCCACTCGTGGCCAGAGGCCGCGACGTATACGATGTCGGGATTTTTCGGATGGATGACAATCCTAGGAATCGTGTTAGTGTTCTCGAGGCCCATATGAGTCCAGGTCTTGCCGGCATCCGCGGACTTGTAGACTCCGATTCCGGCCTGGGAACTGCGGAAGATGTTGGCTTCGCCCGTCCCGGCCCAGACGATCCTCGGGTCGGAGGGTGCGACGGCGACGTCCCCGATGGCGGCCGAGGGAATCTTGTCCAATATGGGGTCCCATGTCGTCCCCTCGTTATCGGTCTTCCAGAGACCGCCCGAAGCCGAGGCGGCGTAGATCGTGTAGTTCTTGCCCTTGGGGGCGACCACCGCGACGTCTATCATCCGGCCGCTGATGTTCTTCGGGCCGATCCACTGCCACTTAAGGTCCTTATACTTCGAGCTCCGGGCCATCTGGGCGGACTGCTCCAGCCCTTTGAGGCGGATCTGGGAGTCGGTGGATTGGACCCGCTGGGGCTTCCTGGCCTGTTCAGCGATACCGGTCAGGCTTAAAGCCGCGACGAACAGAATGATAAGGACACAGAGAAGATAACGAGATCTGGAATGATGCACAACGCCTCCTTTACGACACGAAAAAAGCCTCTCAAAGAAATGGAACGCAAGTCAATTATTGGAACGGTTTTAAAATTGCCGATAGGATTCTTTCTTCTCAAGCGATGACGTCGACGACCGGCTTCTTCTTTTTAGCCTGGAAAAGGTCAAGTCCCTGAAGGGCCGGAACATGCCCTACCGCGACCTCCTCCATTGAATATCGCACCAGCTTCTTCCTACAGGGGGAGCATCGGCTGGATATCCTTGGCCAGTTGGAGGACGGCCGGGCCGAACCGCTTCTCGGCCTCCTCGAGCGCGAATTGAAATGTCGTGACGTCAAAAGAGACGGCACCGAGGACGTCCCCGTTGCTGTTGATGAGAGGAGCGCCTATGGAGATCAACCCGACGACGTATTCTTCGTTATTGATGGAATATCTCCTCTTGCGCGTCTTGCGAAGATCAGCGAGTATGGCGGCCCGGTTTGTCAACGAATGCGGCGTCCGGGGAGTGAGCGCCAAGCCGTCGAGAATGCGAGAGCGCGCGTCTTCGCGAAGTCCCGAGAGGTAGGCCTTGCCCAGAGCGGTGCAATGGCTGTGGGGGGAAAGCATCGGCATCTTGAATACCAGGGTGTCCTTGACTTCCCTCCGATAGAGGTCGACGAGTATGCCCTTTTGGACGATGCCCGAGTCGATCGTGACATTGAATCTCTCGAAAGCCTCGTCGATATACGGCTTGACGATCTGAAGGATATCGAAGCTCTTATTGATGTTTTGGCTGAGGACCATGGCCGTCGGTCCGAGCCTGATGAGTTTCGTCATCGGATCCTTCTTCAAGTAGCCGAGTTGGATAAGAGTTTCTATGAAACGGAAAGTCGAAGTCGAGTTAATGCGCATCTTAAGGGTGATGTTCTTCAGGCTCAAGCTCGTGGTCTCGGGTGTAAAAAGACTGAGGATTCGCAAGCCCTTTTCGACGACCTTGGAAAAATAGGGATACGCCGTTCCGCCGGCGGTCTTTCGTTGAACCTTTATTGGCGATTTCATATTTTCTATAATAGAAAGCCTATTGCGATAAATTTTTACTCGACTTTTCCTGCATTGTCAAGAGAATCTGAAACTCTGCCATTTAAAGATTGAAAATGGACTGGGGGGTTGGGCTGTGGTTTAACGTTCTGATCAACAAGGAGGTTAATCCATGGCCAAACAGCTACACAAGTCGTTCAGCGACCAACAGGTTCGAGCTCTGCTCAAGAGATCCGTTGACCGTGAGGTCGAGCTGCGACACATCCTGGGGGTCTTGGGGATCGGGAGGAGCCGTTTCTTCGAGATCCTCAGACAGTATCGGGATGATCCCGGGGAGTTTACGGTCGCTTACCGGAGGACAAGCTGTCCTCGCAAACTCTCGCCCGAGGTCGAACGGAACATCCTCAAGGAACTCGAGCTTGAGAAACGCCTGATCGAAGCCCCCCGAGGTTCCTCTCCGGACCTACAACTGTGGAAAAAGGTCCTTCAGGAATGCCGGATAGAGCTTCGCTATGCCCTCTCTCCTCAGGCCAAGGGGAAGATCGAACGTCCCCCTGGCTGGCTTCAGGACAGAGTGGTCAGGACATGCGCCCGGAAGAACGTCAAAACCATCGGGCATGCCCGGAAGCTCCTCGGCCTCGAGAAGCCCCGTTATAACAACCTTCAGGTCCACAGCACGACCGGGGAGATCCCGGTCATGCGGTTCCGAAGAGCCTTGAAAGAGAAACGAACCCTGTTCCGACCGTTCGAAGTCCCTCCCCCCTTCCGTTCGACCAAGGACGTCTTCTCCCTCTTTGAGGTTGAATTTAGCAGAAACAGGTAGAATCCAATTGAAGGGATTATTAAGTTCATATGGGGAAAGGCAAGCGCGCTCGGCGTGACTCGAACACCCGACCTGCTGATTCGTCGCCAAGAGCTATCGCGTCCCGGGCGTCCCACAGAGACAACACCGCCGACGCGCGACCCATCGCGCGATCGGCGGCGGCAATGGCTTCCTGAAGAAGAAAGCCTGGCCTTAAAAAACGCCTGGGGCGTCAGTCGCTTATGAGCGACCCCTTTTTGGCGGGGCTGACGGTTCACCGGTGATCGAGATCGTCACGTCGTAGTCCATCCCCCTCTGGAAACAGGGCAGGCCGGTGATCTCGTCATACTTGACTTCGGGCTGGCCCTCGTACATGGCATCGATGACGAAGTGGTAGCCGGGAGCGTTGAAAAAGTCCCCTTCGATCGTCAGGTGGAATTTGAGGACCCCAGTCAGAGGGATCGGCTGGTACGAATAATTGATGGCCGTGACATTTTTCGCCTTGAGGGTTCCGGAGTCGCACCAGGGGCCGCTGGGGATGAGGGTCATCATTCCGCCCGTATAGGTGGACTTATAGGCATAGGTGAAGGGGTCGGTTCCCACCGTGAACCCGCCGCCCTCCACGGTGACCAGTTTGGCCTGATTGAAGATATATCCCTCACCCAGGGCCATGAGCACGTTGCCCGCCTGTCCGGGGCCTCCGCCTTTGAACGACTCCTTCCAGAACTTGGTGTAGAAATCGCCTGCTTCAGTCGAATAAGTGCCGGGAACGACCTTGACCTTGGCCGAAAGGCCGATCGCGAAGATCACGAGAACAACCAGCAAAAAAACGATTACCCTTTTCATCTGTTCCTCCTTAGAATGCTCCCTTTTGCGGGTGCATCTATAGCTTAAGTCGGGCGAGGGGCCCGAAAATTGAGGAACCCATGTCCTGCGGTGAATTCCCGTTATCCACTTTGAGGATGAAATTGGCAGAAACAGATAGCGCCAGCGCTGTGCCCGAGAACTTGTGAGTTATTTTAATTTCAAGGGGATTATAGCCCGGCATTTCCGCGCGGATGGAATGACTCTTATTCCGTTTTACTTTAATCCTTAAAGGAGTGGAGCCCATCTCCTTCCCATCGACCATAATCCTTGCTCCAATAGGATTGCTCGTAACGGGAATTGTTTGAGATGTCCCCTTCATGATCGTCATGCAGTTTTGGAAGAGAAAAACGCCCGCGATGATCAAAGCCAATAATTTAATGGGATTTGTTTTATCAGCATGTCCCCCCTTCGCTTATGATTTATATCCCCTCTTGGCCAAAGCTATCAAAAAAGTGAGGCCTGCTTCCCCCTCGGGCGTCCCGCATTAGCGGGAAGCTCCGGCGCGAAGGAGGAAATCAAGTTAAAAAACATCCACAGCCGTTGACGCTCGGCCAGCATCTTTCCGAGCGTACTCGATTTCGGGCAGGCAGGGGTCAACATCTTGTGTAGAGAAAGCCAAAATCAGAG
>Ga0315275_10003801_pt1 | contig 13986 bp, 9 predicted proteins | sample YL17G03_0_MG_FD_205557 | JGI IMG/M metagenome (GOLD analysis project Ga0315275, IMG submission 205557) | Sediment microbial communities from Yellowstone Lake, YNP, Wyoming, USA - YL17G03_0 | ecosystem: Environmental > Aquatic > Freshwater > Lake > Sediment | place: USA: Wyoming | collected... | reverse complement strand
CCATCTCGGCGTAAGGCGGCAGGACAACCAGCGGCTTGCCGCATATATCGCCCAACTGATCTTCAAAGCCGACCGCGCCGTCCTCCTGGGTCGCACAGAAGTCACCGGGGTTTCTCTCGACCGTGAAGGTCTTGGTATAAACCGCCGGGGTACCCGCGAGCAGGGTTTCCAGCTCGAGCGGTACCAGGTCCTGTGACGGGAAGCCCCAGTCATACAGGTGAGCGTACACAGCGGCAACCGGGCCGCCAAGCGCGTCGGTCATGTCGACCGATACCGTCACCTCGTCGCCGATGTCGCAGATGCCGTTCTCATCCTCGTCAACAAAACTGACGTGGATGTCGGCAGGATCGACCTCGGGAACGTAGTTGTCGACCGGGACAGGCGTGTCGGTGCCCGCAAGCACCAGCACGTCGCTATAGGTCCATGCGAGCGAGAAGTTACCGGCGTCATCCATGGCACGGACTCTTATCTTTGTGCCGTCATCGCCGGCCGGCAGCTCGGTCACGCCCAGAGTAATGGGCGCGCCTTCTACCAGCTCCCATCCGTCGCTCGCGTCATACCAGAAGAAGTAAGAGAACCTTCCATCACCCTCGCCGCCGGCGCTATAGCCGTCGTCGGTGAGGAAGAGGTAATCGCAATTGTCCAGGTCACCGCAGTAGTAATCGTTGCCGTACTGGCCGATGTCGGCCTGCACGAAAGCGCTCGACCACTGCATGTCATAACCCGGAGATGTCGGATCGCCCATGTTGACGATCACACGGAGCCTGTCGCCGACGTTGGCTATGCCGTTCGAGGTCTCCAAGAGCTCGAACGTGATGGCATCCGGATCAACAGCCTCGGGCCGCTCGGTATCAACCGGCAGGCACGAGGAGCAGAGGCCACCGTGATTGTAAAGCCAGTTGTCGCCGCCGATGGTGAAACTCTCATTGTACCACATCGGGCAGAGCCACTCCGAGGTCACGTTGCCGGCGTCGTCATAAGCCGTCACCAGGACCTTGGTGCCGATCCCGCCCGCGGGCTCGTCAATCGTGCCGTCCGGGATCGGGTCAACCCTGTAGCCCCACTTCTCCGGAGGCCCGAAGGCGAACTCCGAAACCATCTCGTACACCATCTCGGTGCCGTAGTAGTTGGAGAAGTCGGCCGTGACCCGCTCGATGTCCCCGTCCTCATCCCAGTAAATGGCGGTCAGGTTGTCGCCGGTGTTGACCACCCTGGTCGGGCTGGTGACGTTGTCATTATAGTCCCACAACCTGAGCCAGGCGTTGCCGCAGGCCATCGTCGGAGGCTCGTTGTCCACCGAAATCGGGCCTGCGCTGCAGCTGTAAGTGTTGCCCAGCCCGTCGAAGGCCTTGACACCGAAGTAGGTGCTCTCGTCGTCAAGAGTGCCTTCCTGGACCACGACCCAGCCCGTCCAGGCATCGCCTTCGTGGGTCAGGTAGAGGGTATCCATCAAGGCAGTGACGCCGCTCACATCTACCCCGATCGTCGCGACGCCGTCATCCGGACCATCATACGAGAAGAAGATGGTGTCACCGATCGCGGCAATGGTGTCAGCGCCGCTGACCGTGATCGCCACGGAGTCGCAATCGATGGCCGGGCCTACGTTGTCCAACGTGAGGTCGGACATGAAGAGGCACCAGCCAGGGGTGTTGCCGGCGTTGTCCCAGTTGGTAAACTTAGCCTGAAGCTGGGCGCCGTCAACCGTACCGGGCGGAACCTCGAAGAGGTCACCGAATGGGCCCGGCTCGTCCGGATAGTAGTTGCGCCAGATGCCGCCGGAAGGAATCCGGTCCAGATCCACGTAGCCGCTCCACGACGGATCGATCGAGGCAAGGTCAACCCGGACGATGCCCAGAAGGATGATCTCTCCGTCCTCCCAGGGCTCGTCCTCGAGCCTCCATTCGAAGATCAGCAAGTCGCCGACTGAGACGATGCCGTCACCGTTCTTATCGCCGTCCAGCTCTATGGTCTCAGGATCGTCGTAGAAGTACATCGCGACGTGCTCCGGACTCATGGTCTGGACTTCGTTGTCAACCCTGATGCCCTGGCAGGCCGAGTTGATGGCGGCGTTGCCGGCATCGTCGGTGACCAGGACGCTGAAGCCCAGCGAGTCCCCGTCAGTGTCAATCACGCAGAAGGTGGTGTCGTTCCTGGTGCTGCCACCGACCTCGATCCGGGCGTGGCCCGTGAAGTTCTTGTCGTCGGTCACAGGATCGCTGCCGTGCGTGCCGTCATCGAAGAGCGTGATGCCGCCCACGCAGAACGGATCGTAGGCGTCGGTAACGTACTCGACGTCACCCACCTCGTCCACGCCCAGGGCACTGCCCAGGTTGGCGTGAAGCACGATCTCGTCCCTGTCGTTATAGAGGCCGGCGCACTCCATCTCGAGAGGCGCGCCCACGTTGGCGATGCCGGTCTTGAAGGCCACATCCGTCTGAATCTCGGCATAGATGAACGGCCCTCTCTCACAGATGGAGTCCGGGAGAATGGGCAGCATGTTGTCAATCGGGTAGTCGCCGACGCCGGGACCCACCACGAAGGCGTTGCCGGCGTTGTCGAAGACCCAGACATCGGCCAGGATGGAATCCTGGTCCCAAGGATACGGCGAAGGCGGCGAAGCCGCAACGTCGATTTCCTCGGTCTCCCAGGTCGGGCTCGTCGGGCCCATCGGCCTGAAGTAGGTCGAATCGAACGGGGCAGGATCGGTGCCCTCATAAGTGTGGACGCCGATGCCACGCATATCCGCCCAGGCCTGGCCGCCGTCGGTGACGTCGTCGAGGTCGTAGAGACCCTCGAGGTCAATCAGCACCTTGGCCCAGTCCGGGGTAGGATTGCCCTCGCTCACCGGGTTCAACACATCGTCGTTGCCCGCAAGCGTCATGTCCACGTCGAAGCTAATGTCATCGACGTCGACAGAGTCGCGCGGTTCAACCAGCGACGTATCCGTCAGAGCGGGGATGATGTTGTCGATAGCGACCAGTTTGTGGGTCGGCACCGGGAAGAAGGTGGTGTCACCCGAGTCGCTTATCCACCACATCATTATGTATTCCACGTCCGCGGCCACGTCGGTGTGGCCTTCGGCTATGTGCCAGCACAGCGTCAGAACGCTGTCGGCCTCCCAACCGTTATAAGCCGGCGAGCAGTCAATATCGTAGTAGTTGGGGTTCTCGATGAACCAGTAGCCGTTTTCATTGACGTTGGGAATGGTGATATCGGCGTACGCGTCACCGAGAGAGCTCAGATCGAAATAGAGGCTGTCGATGTCGTCGTTGCCGTTTTCGTGCGCCAGCTTCCTCATGTCAACGAAGGCGCAGACCCGGTCCGCGTCGGGCGCCCCGCCTGTAGTCGGGTTGAGGATCTCGTCCTCAAGTCCGAAGAAGTAAGAGAGTCCCGCGTTCTCGGTGTCGAATTCAAACGTATAGTCATTGCTCTCTATGAACTCCGCGCCGTAGCCGGCGGGATCCTCGAGCTGCGCGTACTTGGTCCAGTGGGTGTCCACCCACAGGGAGTCGCCGCCGTAATCCTCTCCGTCATAGGTGATGCCGGGCCACAGGGTGTTAGCGCTGTCGCAGAAGGCAACGGAGGTATCACAGGCTATCGCCAGCACCTTGGCGTCCCAGTGACCGTCGTACCAGCACGGGTTGTGGTCGATCCAGCACTCGCCGCCGTCCTGGACCGCAAACTCCTTCACGAAGGTGGAGTCGGCCTGGAGAGGAGCGTGGGTCTCAAACTCGAAGTGGTCACAGTCGACGTACTGGGTGTTGCAGCAGACGTCCGACACACCTGAAATAGTAAATGTAAAGAGGGTGTCGCCGTCACCGTTTATGGCGTAGTAGAGGGAATCCTCTTCCGCTAACGCCGTCAGCGAGCCTGACAGGTTACCGATAGCCTCCCAGTCGCCGCTGTCATCGTCGTACCAGATCTGCCAGGTCTCGTCGACAACAGCCGAGTCTCTCACGTCCCAGAGGGCCAACCCGCTCATGGTCGCGGAGCTCGCGCCGTCGCTGCAGGAAGGTATCCAGGCAAAACCCGATATCCAGGCGTCTCGCCCCTGGAAATGATAAAGGGTGTCGTGGGTACCGCCGCCGTAGGCGCAGAGGTTAGCGATAACGTAGTCAACGCTCTCCGGGGGGGTCGCCGTGACCCGCACCTGTATAGTATCGCCGATACTGATCAGCTCGCGGCCGAGCCAGGCGTTGCCGGGATGTCCGATCAGCTCCTGGTTGTGGAGCAGCCGGATCTCCGGATAGTCCTGGATCTCGATGGCACTCGCGGCAGCCGTCAGGCCCGCGACAAGCGCCACCACAAACCCAAGCACCAAAAACTTCTGTCCAAAATGGAGGTCCATTTCGTCCTTCCTCCTCTCTTTCTTTTCCTTCTTTTCCCCTTTGGCATCTTCGACTTCAGAGCCAGCAAAATAAGAAAGCAAACGATTGACCGTACTGAATCTATTATTGCCTCTACTACTCACTGCCCGTTACCTCCTTAATGTTGTCCTGATGCCGAAGACACGTCGAGAGCTCGAGCTCCTTTCGAGCCTCATCGTTTTCACCTGTCTTGTTTCCGCCTTGATGTTTCATGAGCCAAGTAGAAGAATGCCTGCGAGCGACTGCCATGATCCAGCGAGCGTTGCTGCTCGGTGTGGGTCTCTCGCAGCGAACCTCAGCTCCCCCCTTTCTGAATCGACAACACTGGCTAAACCTTTTGATAACTTGCGAAACCTTCCCATATAAGCCCGCTTATTGTCAAGCAGAAAACTCAGCCCCTTACACAAATCCCTTCCGTTCAAATTCGGTAGCGAAACTATCATAGGGAAAAAGAACCTGTCAAGAAAAAAAGCTGTTTGCAGCCAAATTTTCTTATTTGCCAATCCTTTGAGTTGTTAGCTGTTCTCAGCAGTCGGTTCCGCTCAAACACACATAGGTTTCGGCAAGGCGGTGCGCCACCTTGAGCAAAATCCGCGTGCGTCATGATTTGCCCTGCCTCGGCTTTGACCTCTGCGAACCGGCCCCCTTGTTTCCTGCGTCCCGTTCGCCGGCACCTGATTCGGCGGGCTTGGCGCCGGCATCGGAGCTGGCGGCCGCATCACCGGCCGCGGCGGCTTCAGGCTCCGGCGTTTCCGCGCCGGCCTTGCCGGCAGCCTGGTCTTCCTTCGCCGACTCCTCAACGAAGTTCATCCTGAGATTGAGGAGCGTGCTCTCCAAAAGCCGCTCAAGATCGGCGGAGAGATTACCCCGGGTTTTCTCTTTGAGCATCGCAAGCGTATCAATCGAGAAGCGGGCCTGCTCGATGCTCTTTTCGATCTTGCCGGTCAGAGGGTTGATGATCTTGCCCATCTGCTGCATGGCTGCGCCCTGGAAGATCAGAATCAGATTGACGAAGAGAGCATCATCTCTCTCCGCCGGGCCGATGTCATGATTGTCGCGGTCACTGCCGGGCATCTTCACGCATCCTTTTACGATTTCGCCTGGAACACCGCAAGCGCGGTTTTCATCTCGGCGAAGAAAGCCTGCGGCGGCCGATAGCCTACTACCCTATGGACCTCATTGCCCGCGGAGTCGACGAACAATATCGTAGGAAACCCGGTGATGTTGTAGCGAACCGCGACCGCCCGCTCTTGGTCGGCGTTAAGCTTGAGGCTCACAAAATCGCCGGACGCCGAGATCACCTGTTTGTCGGCATAAGTGTCGGCGTCCAGCTTCTTGCACCACCCGCACCAGTCGGTGTAGAAGTCGATCATAATCGCACACCGCTCTTCCCGCGCGGTCTGGACAGCGGCCTCGTACGAAGTGAGCCATGCGATGGCATCTCTCTGGGCGCGCGCTTCCTTCTTCTCCTTTGCACAGGAGGCCAGGGCGAGGAGCGCAAGCAGCCCGCACAGACCAAAGAATCCTCGTCTTCCCAAGACCATAATGATTTCACCTTTGCTCGAAGGGGCACTGCCATGAGACACTTGGCACTTCTAAAAGCAGGGCAGCGTGGAAGATACCAAAGACCCCTATGGCTGTCAAGCCCATTTTTCACTTTTTTGATTGACTTGAAATCGGTGAAGTGATAAAGTGCCCCCAGCCTTGCTCAAAAAGACGCAAAGTATGCAATCAAGATTGACGATGTTCTTTGAAGGAGGTGGTTGTAACGTTCCTTAGCAACGATGTCAGTTGCTGCGGGTCCAGTTTCGCAGATCCAACCATGGGAGGAGTACCGATGAAGAGACTCTGCTTCGCGTTTATCTGTCTTGCCGTCATTCTTGCGACGGCGGTCTCATTCGCCTATGAGAGGCGCGTGGGGCTCGGAGTCAACGGCGGCGTGGCCATCCTCAACGGCGCCACGACCGACAAGGCGGGCCATGACGAGCGGGCCGAGATGGGGCCGATGATGGGCTTCGTCATCAGGCATTCGATCAGCACCCATCTGTCGCTTGGCTTCACCACGAACTACGGCTACAACTACGATAAGGACTCCAAGTCCTTCAGGACCAATCTGCTGCCCATAGACCTCAACCTTATCTACAACTTCCAGCGTGAGAAGAGAACCAGCCCATACCTTCTTGCCAGTCTGGGCATGCTGCGGTGGGACACCAATTTCCGGCCTGAGGGCAAGAGGATCGAGGGCGAGCGGGAAGCGGCCCTGGGTCTAGGAGCGGGCCTGGATATCTTCTTGACCGACATCATCGCGCTCGACATCGGCGGCAAGGTCCGCTACATCGTAACCGATGAGAGCGACGACCTGGTAGGCAGGTCCTGGGACCTTGGCATTACCAGCGACGACAGGTTCCTCTGGTACGCCAGCGTGGGCCTCACTTGGTATCCCGGCAAGTGCAAGGACACCGACGGCGATGGCGTGTGCGATAACAAGGACAAGTGCCCGGATACGCCGCCCTGCGCGACAGTCGATGAGTTCGGCTGCCCGAAGGATTCCGACGGCGACGGCGTCTGGGACGGCTGCGACAAGTGCCCGGATACCCCCAAGTGCGCGATCGTTGACGCCAGGGGTTGTCCCAAGGACACCGACGGCGATGGCGTCTGGGACGGCTGCGACAAGTGCCCGGATACCCCCAAGTGCGCAACGGTTGATGCCAACGGTTGTCCGAAGGACACCGACGGCGACGGCGTCTGGGACGGCTGCGACAAGTGCCCGGATACCCCCAAGGGCGTCCAGGTCAAGGAAGATGGCTGCCCCAAGAAGTGCGATCTCTCGCCGCTCGAGGGCATCAGCTTCAGATTTGACAAGTCCGACATCATCCCGTCGCCGAGCCCGATCCTCGACATGGCCGTTGAGATCATCAAGGGCTGCCCGATGAGCAAGATCGAGATCCAGGGTCATACCGACTGGATGGGCAGCGACGACTACAACATGAAGCTGGGTCAGAGACGCGCCGACATCGTGAGGAAGTACTTGGTGGATCACGGTATCGAGGCCGACAGGCTCTTCACCAAGAGCTACGGTGAGTCAAAGCCCATTGCCACCAACGACACCAGGGAAGGCAGGGCCAAGAACCGCAGGATCGTGTTCGTAGAAATCGACTAAGTGTTTGAAGAAGTTGGGGGCACCCGGTGGTGCCCCCTTTCTTTTTGCCTATGATCGTCCGATGCGGTCAGCCCTTGTCGGGCTTCGCTATGACCCTGGCGATCATGCGCTCGGCCACCAGGAACCCCACACCGATGAAGAGCGGAACCAAACCATTCTCGGCGTGCTCGCCTGCCGCCAGGCCGAAAACTATAACGCCCAGACCGGTAAAGACCAGAATGCATCCGAGGATCACGAGCCAGGCGCGCCCGGCGCGGTAGCCGTTTGGCTTAGACTCCGGCCGCGCCACTTGATCGTAAAGCTCGCGGGGGATCTCAAGGCCCTTCTCCGCCAGCTGCATGCGCTCATTGTGCTTGCGGGCGTCCGCCCTGGACTTGAGGATCATGGCGGTAATCACGATCACGAGCACTACCATCATGGCAGTCATCGGTATCGCAAACGCCAGCATAGCTGCATCACCGTTCACTTGCGGCCTCCTTCTTGGCTTCCGCTTGACCCTGTTTGCCGATCCGGGCTCAGCGGCCGGTCACCAACCGGCCCGGAGCACCGGCGTGTCTCAGACCCCTCATTTACAGAGACTGCCAACCGGGTGGGATTGTTTCAGGCCCTGAAACATATCAGCCGCCTGCCCAGTCTCTAAGAATGAAGGGGGTAAGATGCAGCTGCGCTTGCAAATGGCCGGACCGGCCGCTAAAGTATGGCTGGAATCAACAGGCAGGCGCTCTTGGGGCACTGCATTCACAGGACAATTGGTGGCAAGACCCAAATCAGATCTCACCGACGAGGAACTGGTGGAGCGCTGCCGTGCGGACGACCACGTCGCTTTCACCGCCATCGTTGACCGCTACAAGGACCGGGTCTACTGGCTGGTCAGGCGGATCGTGGGAAGTGCCGATGCCGAGGATTTGACCCAGGAGGTCTTCCTGAGGGCCTATCGGGCGCTCCCGGCCTTGAGGAGCGGCGCAACCTTGAGGACCTGGCTCTTCCGGATCGCTCGCAACCTCTGCCTGACGGAGCTCGAAAAGCGCAGCCGTCGAGGCGAGCAACTCTCAGTCGAGGAGGAAGGCGACGAGAAACTGCATCCTCTCATGGCTGAGACCCGCGAGAGGCTCGAAGACCAGATCGAGCAACGGGACTTCGCGAGGCTGGTGCTGGAGGCTGTAGAGAGGCTGCCGGTGCAATACCGGACGGTGCTGACGCTTTACTATGTCGATGAAGCCAAGTACGAGGAGATAGCCCAGGTCATGGGCATCCCGCTCGGGACCGTTAAGACCTACATTCACCGGGCGAGGCTCCGGCTCCGCGAACTTGTAATTGGGGGCAACTTATGAACTGCCGCGACTGCATTGAACTTGTCAGCCGCAAGCTCTCGGGATTGATCTCCGAGCCAGAGCGTCAGAAGCTGGACCAGCACCTTGCGGAATGCCCGGGGTGCCGGGCCGAGCTGCGACTTCAGCAGGAAATTCACGAGGCTCTGCTGGAGCCGGTGCCGTCGGTGCTCGCCGACGGCTTCGCGGAGCGCGTCACAAGGCGCGCGCTGGCCGAGGCCAGGCACGAAGGCCGCGCCCGGACCTTGGGCTACCTGCTGCCCGTTTTCGCCAACGCCGTGGTCTTGGTGCTCGTGATCCACTACAGGGGTCAGATCGCGCACACTCTCGCACCTTCGTTCGGTGCAATCGGCGAGGGCTTCGCCGCTGGTTTCGCGTGGATTGGCGACGGGGTCGGCGGGGCTCTTCGCGAGATGGGCAGGACTGAGAGCCGAGCGGGCGGGCTTATCGACCAGGCCGCATCCCAGGCAGTCTGGATGTGGGGCACCACAGCGGCTGCGGTGGGCCTGGTTGGATGGGCGCTCTCGAGAGCCTACGCTTTCATGAGGAAATAGGACATGCTCAGGGTCGGCTCATGCTGAATGATGGCGGGGTCGACGGGGCTCGAACCCGCGGCCTCTGGCTTGACAGGCCAGTGTGCTAACCAAGCTGCACCACGACCCCGCCTAGTAGAATCTCAATCCAGACTTGAAGATATCAGACGCCCTGCCGGGTGTCAACACCTAAGTCGGCGACTGAGGGCTGCTTCGCCGCCCGCGTCAGATACGTAATATCCCGCTGCGTCGGCGAGGGCGCCGCCTCACCAGCCGCCGGCTGGGACCCCCAGGGTAGATCGCCCCCAGTATGACCGGACGAAGCCCTTCGCGCTGCGACGCGACATTGGCCGGTAGGCCCTTCAAACAGAGATAAGCCAGGTAGGCGAAAGCACAGGCCTCCTTGTACCGGGAATCAACGCCGAAGGCTTCGCCGCGGTCGACCCGGGCCGGGGCCAACCTCTGGCGGAGCGTCTCCAACAAGAACAGGTTGTTAGAGCCTCCGCCGGTCACGATCACATCCTCGATCGCCATCCGGGGTTTCACGAACTGCTCTGTGGCCCGGGCAATCGACTCGGCCACGGCCTCGGAGAGCGTCCGCACGATGGAGTACTTATCGGCACCCGCCGCCCTCATCTTCTCGACTATGCGAGTGGTGTAGGCGACCCCGAATTCCTCCCAACCTGTGGATTTGGGCGGGGGCTGACTGAAGTACCCGTGCCTCAGCATGGCCCTCAGCGTGGCTTGGTCCGTCTCGCCCTTGCTCGCCCAGGCGCCGCCTCGGTCCAGCGCGAGCCGCCCGCCAGTCAGAAGCCTCGTGGCGGTATCGATCACGCAGTTGCCTGGGCCAGTATCGAAGCTCAAGATTGATTCCAGCGCCGCCTTTCTGGGAATCGCCGTGAGGTTCGCGATCCCGCCGATATTGAGGGCCACCCGCGAGCGCCGCGGCGAGCGGAGCACCACATAGTCGTAGATGGGCACAAGGGGCGCGCCCTCCCCTCCTACGGCCACGTCGGCGGACCGGAAATCGGTGACCGTAGTGACACCCGTCTCGGCCGCGATCTTTGCGCCTGAGCCCACCTGGAGCGTGGAAGGGAATTCAGAAGAGGTGGTGATCTCATCGATGCCGAAGTGCGAACGCGGGCGATGATAGATCGTCTGGCCGTGGCAGCCGACGACGTCGATGTCCCGCGGCCTGAGGCCGGCGTTCTTGATTGCGGTGGCTGCCTGGTGGCCGAATAGGCTTCCGAGCTTGAAGTGCATGCCCGCGATGCGCGCAGCGTCGAGGGCCTTGGGGTCAAGCTTGGGGTCGAGGGACAACCAGCTTCTCATCCACCGGTTATACCGGAAGGTCTCAGCGTGAAGCAGCCGGATGGAGTTGTCGGGAAACTTGCCCTTTATCTCGACTATGACCGTATCCAGTCCGTCCCTCGACGTCCCGGACATCTGGCCGACGGCGACGAATCGCTCGCGTGTCTTCATCCTCTCACCGCTCCTTCCGTCATGCCTCGCACGATATGCCGCTGGAAGATGGCGAAGGCCACCACCGTGGGTATGGCCGCGAGCGTGGAGCCGGCCATCAAGAGCCCCCAGTCGACGCTGTGCTCGCCCTGCGAGAAGATGGCCAGGCCCACGGGCAGGGTCCGCACCCGGTCGGAATTGGTCAGGACGAAGGGCAGGAGAAACGAATTCCAGTTTATGAGAAACGTGTTGACCGAGGTCACCACCAGCGCCGGCTTCAAGGTCGGGAAGACCACCCGCGTGAAGGTCTTCCACACGCCGGCGCCGTCGATCGCCGCGGCTTCCTCGATCTCCCGCGGCACGCTCTTCACGAACTGATAGATGAAGAAGACGTTGAAAGCGTCCACCAGGAAGGGCAGCACCAGCGCGTAGTAGGTGTCGATCATGCGCATCCCTAAGAGCAGGCTGAAGAGCGGAATCATCATGATGTGTTTGGGGACCATCATCGTCGAGACGACGAGGAAGAGCATCACGGCAGCCGGCCGCCCGGGAGTGCGCGCCACGGCGTAAGCGGCCATCGAGGCGAAGAGGATGTTGCCCGCAACCACCAGGGTCACGACCAGGGTGCTGTTGAGAAAGTATCTCGCGAAGGGCCCCTTGGATAGAATCTCGGCGTAGTTCGCTGCGGAGACGTGGCGCGGCACGAGATCGGCGAGCGACCCGAAGCCGCCTCCACCCCCTTTTACCGATAGGGACAGCATCACGAAGAGCGGAAACAGGTCGACCACCAGCAGGACGGCCAGCAGGATGGCAACCGGGCTCACACGCTTGTGCCTCATCATCCCTAACCTGTCGAAGCCCTGAGCCTGCGCAGCATGCCGATCTGGACGAGCGCAAAGAGCATGATAAGAACGAAGACCACAAACGCGACCACGCTCGCCTGGCCGATCTTGACGTAGAGGAAGGCCTTCTCGTACATGTAGTAGACCAGGGTCTGGGTGCTGCCCAGGGGACCGCCGCGGGTCATTATCACCACTTCGACAAAGACCTGGAAAGCTCGGATGGTGTTGACCACGACCACAAACACCACGACCGGACGTATCCAGGGAAGTGTGACCGATCTGAACAGGTCCCTCGGCCCCGCGCCGTCGACTTTGGCGGCATCATAGAGCTCGCGCGGCACGGTCTGAAGCGCCGCCAGGTAGAAGATGGCGTAGTAGCCCAGGCTCTCCCAGATGTCCATCACCATGATAGAGGCCAGGGCATACCGCGGATCGAGCAACCACTCCCGGCCGGCCGAGCCGAAGAGGCCTGCTAGGAGATTAAGGGGACCCTGTTTGGCATAGACGTACTTGAAGACCAGCGAGATCACGGCGAGCGACACCACCGACGGGATGAAGTAGCCCGTCCTCAGGAGACCCTTGAGCCTGCCCGCGCGGTCCAGCAGGAGCGCCAGCCCAAGCGACAGCACGGCCGTCGGCGGCACGGTCCCCACCACAAAGAGGACGGTGTTCTTGAGCGACTTCCAGAAGAGAGGGTCGGAGAAGACCTGCCGGTAGTTATCGAGGCCGGCCCAGCCGGTCAGCCCTCCCCGGAACGGATTGTACTGGGTGAAACTGGTGCCCAGGGAGAACAGAATCGGGTAGGCCGAGAACAAGGCGAAGGACAGCGCCCAGGGCAGGAGGAAGATGAGCCGTTCTCGCGTGGTCATCATAGGTGCTCCAGCATGGGGTCTTCCCGGCGGGATTTCAAGGATTTGATTTGGACTTGGCCAGAATCGAATTTATCTCCCCGTCGATCTTGGCAAGGGCAGCCCTGGCGGACAGCTTGTCGTAGAGACACTCCTCGAGGCGCGTGTTGATTACCTCCTCGATCTCCTGCCACAGGGGCAGGGTCGGGGGCGAGCACGATGTCTCGCACTGCTTCAAGAGGAGCCGTTCCATCGGATGCTCATCGTAGTAAGGATCGGCGAGCGCCTGCCGGGATGCCGGTTGAACGCTCTTCACATCGCTCGCTATGCGGAGAGCCTGGGGCGCTGCGGCCAGGAACCGGGCGAGCTTCATCGCGCCTTCCAGCTTCCGCGCCCTGGGAAAGACCAGGATCTCGGCCCCGGCGAACGAGGCGTGAGTGCCGCCGCTGTCAGGCTTGGGCATGAGGGCGACGCCAAACTCAAGCCCGGGCGCATCCTCAGGGATGCGCTTGAGGTTCCAGCCGCCCGACAACATGAGACCGATCTTGCCCTGCTTGAACATCTCGTCGATCATGTCTTGCCGCTCGAGGACCGAGTAGGGCTTGAGCGATAGATAGAACTCGAGCGCCGCGAGGTTCTCGGGTGAGTTCATCTCGGAACGCGCCAGGTCGCTCGAAAGCACCGCCCCGCCGTTTCCCCAGGCGAAGGGCATGAACTTCTTAAAGAGCACGTAGCGTTCCCCGGCGTTCATGCCGAAGCCGTAAATGCCCTTGCCGGGTTTGTGGATGCTGCGGGCGGCAGCGAGCATCTCACTCCAGGTTCCGGGCGGCTGGTCCGGAGAGAGCCCGCTCGAGCGAAAAAGGCTCTTGTTGTAAAAGAGCACGCGGCTCCCGATGAGCCAGGGTATGCCGAAGCGCCTGCCGCCGTAAGTGGCAAGGTCCCACATCGCCATCTCGGCCGTTAGGTCGCCCGTCCCATCCGTCACGTCTTCGAGCGCGCCCTCACCCGCGAACTTGGCGAACCAGGTCGAGCCGAGCTCCAAGAGATCGGGCAGGCTGCCCGAAGATGTTGCCATCACGATCTTCTCGTAACCGCTTTGCCAGGTCAGGGTCTCAACCCTTACCTTGACGGACGGGTTCTCCTGCTCGAACTGCTTGACAAGGCCGGCCATCACCTCAGGCGGCTGGAACTGCCAGAAGACAACCTCATCCGGCGACTGCCTGGCGCAGCCGGCGAAGAGCGTGCCCGCGAGCGCCACCACCGCAATAGCCGCAACGTGCCCGCGGCGGAACCCGGGACCGGCAAGGCCGGCGATGCTCCCGGGCGTCATCGTCTCCCTCGTCTTGGCGACGTCCTCGCAGATGGCTGCTGCTTGCGTCGCGAGGCTGGCGAGGCCGGCGCGCCCGGCTCCTCGAGCCGCAACGCGCCTTTGACGGAGCCGTCCGAC
>Ga0315275_10003799_pt1 | contig 13991 bp, 10 predicted proteins | sample YL17G03_0_MG_FD_205557 | JGI IMG/M metagenome (GOLD analysis project Ga0315275, IMG submission 205557) | Sediment microbial communities from Yellowstone Lake, YNP, Wyoming, USA - YL17G03_0 | ecosystem: Environmental > Aquatic > Freshwater > Lake > Sediment | place: USA: Wyoming | collected... | reverse complement strand
GGCCCGCCGTGGATGACCAGGAAGAGCGGATAGGCTCGCGTCGAATCGAAGCCGGGCGGCACCACGAGCATGTTGTGGATCTGCTTGCCGCGGCTCGACCGGAACGAGAACTCCCGCACCGGCTGCCAGTCGATCTGCGCCGCGCGCTCCACGTTGAAACGCGAGAGAAGGGTGCGCTGGCCGGTCGCCGCGTCGATGCGGACGACCTCCGGCGGGTTCACCGCGCTCTCCCATATCCCCGCGATGACCGGGGCCGCCGCGGTGCCCCCGACGTCGAAGGCGCCGATCGTCCCGGTCGTGAGCTGGCCCACCTCCGCCGCCGCGCCGCCACCGCTGGGCACGCGGAACAGCTTCACATGGCTGGCGTCCTCTGCCGAGAAGTACACCGTCCGTCCATCGGGACTGAACGAGGTCGCGCCCACCGAGCGGTCGGTACCGCCCGTCACGACGCGCGCCGCACCCATCGCGGGCCAGTCCCACATCACGAGCCGGCTGTTGTTGTGGATGCGGCCGTTGTTCGGGGTCATCTGCGCGTAGAGGGCGCGGCCGTCGGGACTGAACTCGGCGCCGCCGTAGTCGGCGCTGTCGGGGGTGAGCCGCTGCGGCTCGCCGCCCGCCGCCGGTGCCAGGAAGAGGGAACGGATCACATCTGCGTAGGCCGACTGGTCGCGGTTCGTCGTCGCCGCGAACGCGACCCCCGTCCCGTCGGGCGTCCAGGTCGCCCCGCCCGCCAGGCCGAAGCCCGGGGTCCGCGCGATCTCCGTCCCCGTCAACAGGTCGCGAGCCTGCGCCCCCGGCTCGAGCGTCTGGACGAAGAGCGACGCGCGCCGCTCGCCGATCCAGACGTCGAAATTGCGGATGGGGAAGCCGTCGTAAGTGCGGACGTTGTACTTCCGCGCCCGGCGGTCCGCCGCGATCGCGCGGTTCGCCGAATCGGTGGCGGCGCCCGGGTACACCTCGCTGGTGAAGAGGATGGCCTGCCCGTCGGGACGCCACTGCGGCGCGCCCGCGCCGGTCGCGATGGTCGTCACGCGCTGCGCCTCGCCGCCGGCCGCGATGTCGAGGACGTAGATCTGCGACACCGTGTCCTGGTCGCGCCGCGCCGTGAAGGCGATGCGGCGGCCGTCGGGGCTCCACGCCGCCCCGCCCTCGCCGGGGCGCGTCGCGGTGAGCCGGCGCGGCTCGGCGCTGCCGTCGCTCGGCACGAGCCAGAGGTCGCTCACCGTCCGCGTCTCGTCGTACGCGGGTTCGGTGACCGAGAAGAGGACCCACCGGCCGTCGGGGCTGACGTCCAGCCCGGCGATGCGCTTGGCGAGCCAGACATCCTCGTGGGTTATGGGGCGCCGGGCGGCCTGCTGGGCGGCCGCGCCGACGGGCAGCGCGAACGCGAAGGCGATGGCGAGGACGAGGCGGATCGCACGCATACGGTCTCCGGTGGAGTGTCGGGGGTCAGTTCGTGCGGGCGGCGCGCAGGACCCTGCCGCCCTGATGGAGGACGAGGCCGGTGGCGCGGTCGCCGGCCACCTCGAATTCGATGCGCACGTTTTCGTCGAACGTCGGGACGAAGACGTGCCGGCCCTGGCTGCGCAGACGGTCGGCGCCCTGGCCGGTCGCCTGGGCCAACAAGGCGTCCCCCTGCTCGAAGACGCGCAGCGTCATCGGGCCGAGGGCGTAGCTGCCGACATAGAGAGCTCGCTCGGCGGCGCTGAGCGGGAGGTCGCGTACCACGGGGAGCGGCACGCCGAGCGCGACGCGCGCGAGGTGGTCCGCCAGCCGGCCCGGGCTGGCGTCCTCGGTGTTGTCGAGGACGGCGACGGTCACGCCGTCGTCGGGGAAGTACGCGAGGTAGGAGCTGAAGCCGTTAATGCCGCCGCTGTGGCTGACGCGGGCGTGCCCGGCGAGCGAGTCGACGCCGAGGCCGAAGCCGTAGCCGGTCACCGCGCCGCTGGTGAGGCGTGCGGCGGTGGTCATCTCCCTCAGCGACGCGGGCTGGACCACTCGGCCCGCCCAGAGCGCGCGGGTCCAGGTCGCCAGGTCGAGCACGGTGGAGCAGAGCGCGCCCGCCGCGTAGGGCTGGGTCATGCTGAGCCAGTCGGCGTTCACGAACCCCGCCGGCGTCCTGGCGTACCCCTGCGCGCGCCGCGGCACGATCGGCCGCATGGAGCAGTAGCGCGTGTCGGTGAGGCCCAGCGGCTCGGCGAGGCGATCGTGGACCAGCTGCTCGTACGTCGTGCCGGTGACCCGCGCGAGAATCGCGCCGAGCAGGTAGTAGCCCGAGTTGTTGTACAGGTACCGCTCGCCGGGGGCGAAGTCGAACGGCTTGGACGCGAACATCGCCACCAGCGAGTCCTGCGGGACGTCCAGGCGCCTCACGCGCCGCCACTCGTCGCCGAGGGAGGTGTAGCTCCGGATGCCGGAGGTGTGCGTGAGCAGGTGGCGGATCGTGACGCGGTGCCCCTGCGCAGGGTAGTTCGGGAGGAAGCGCTGGATGGTGTCGTCCAGGGCGATCCGCCCCTCCTGGACCTGCTGCATCACCAGCGCTGCCGTGAACTGCTTCGTGAGCGAGCCGATGCGGAAGACGGTGCGCGGCGTGGCGGGCACGCTGTCCTCGAGGTCGGCGAAGCCGTAGCCGCGGGCGAGGAGCGTGTCCGCGCCGCGAACGACGACGACCGCGAGCCCGGGCGTCGGGGCCGACGCCAGGAACGCGCGCGCGAGGGAATCGAGGCGGGCCGTCGTCGCGGCGCGCGACGGGGCCTGCGCAGCCAGAGTGCCGGGCAGCGCCGTCGCCATGCCCAACGCGAGGCCGAGCCAGCGGCCGAGGATCATGGTACCTCCCGAAGCACCGAAGCGCAGGCCCATCAGCGGGCCGTCGCCGCGCCGGGCGTCGTGCCCGTTCCGATCCAATGTGCGAACCAGGTGCGGATGCGCTCCAGCCGGTCCACCAGCAGCCACGGCGGGCCGGTGCGCGACAGGCCGTGCGAGCTACGCGGATAGCGCACGAACTCCACCGGCACGCGGCGCTTGCGCAGCGCCACGAACAACTGCTCGGCGTCGGTGATCGGCACGCGGTAATCCTCCTCGCTGTGCACGATGAGGAGAGGCGTGCGCATGTTCCGCACGTAGCGGAACGGCGAGAGGACCGTGTAGAGCGAGTCACGCTCCCACGGCGGTCCGAAGAACTCGTACTCGGTCAGGTCCTGCGCGTCGGACGAGCCGTACCACGAGTACCAGTTGCTGATGGACCGGTCGGTCTCGGCCACGGCGAAGCGGTTCGTGTGGCCGACTATCCAATTGGTCATGAAGCCGCCGTACGAGCCGCCGAGCACCGCCATCCGCGTGGTGTCCACTTGGCCGGTGCGCCGGATGACCTCGTCCACGGCGAGCATCAGGTCCTGGTAGTCCTCCATCCCCCAGCGGCCGCGCGTCGCGTACGTGAAGGCGTGCCCGTAGCCTGTCGAGCCCCGAGGGTTCGTGAAGAGCATCCAGTAGCCCTGGCCGGCAAGCATCTGAAACTCGTGGAAGTAGACATTCCCGTAGGAGCTGTGCGGGCCGCCGTGGACGGACAGGACGAGCGGGTAACGCCGCTCCGGCTCCAGGCCCGCCGGCCGCATCAGCCACCCCTCGATCCGCAGCCCGCCCACGCTCCGGTACCAGATGGTGTCGGTGGGAGCGAGCGCGACGGACGCGAGGAAGGCGTCGTTGAACGAGGTGAGTCGCCGTTCTCCGGTGCCGTCGGCTGACGCGACGAACAGTTCCGTCGGGTGGGCGGCATCGGTGCCGACGTAGGCCATCACGCGCCCGTCGGCGCTCGGGGAGAAGCCGCGCAGCTGCCGGAGACCCCGGGTGACGGGCTGGATGGCGCCGCCGCGCGCGCCGACGCGGAAGAGGTGCATGCTCCCCTCGACCTCCGCCTCGAACTCCACCATCTGCCCGTCGCTCGTCCACTCGGGCGCGCCGGGGTCGTGGTCCCACGTGCGCGTGAGGTTCGTGGGCTCGCCGCCGTCGGTGGGGATCGCGCAGATGTCCGTCGGCTGACCGCGGCCCGCCGAGCAGAGGTAGGCGACCGAGCGGCTGTCGGGGGAGAAGGCCGGGGCACGTTCGTAGCCGCGGGCCGAGGTGAGCCGGCGGATCGCGCCGCTCGCCACGTCCACCGCGAAGAGGTCGGGGTTGGCGTCGGGGCGCAGGTCGTCGGGGTCGGTCGAGTCCTGAACGAAGGCGATGAGCCGCCCGTCGGGCGACCACGAGACGGCCGATTGCGAGAGCGCGCCGACCGTGAGCTGGCGCGGCTCGCCACCCGCGGTGGGCACGACGTAGATGTGCCGAGGGGACACGGTGGCCGGGTCGGGCAGGAAGCCGCGCTCGTCGGCCTTGTAGCGCAAGTTGGTGATCACGCGCCCGTCGAACCGGCGCGGGTCGGGTCCGCTGGTGATGGCGTTCGGGGCCACCCAGCCGCGGCGGCGGTTGTTGCGCACGCTGTCCGGGATCGGGCCGGTCCAGAGGTAGGCGATCGATTGCCCGTCGCGCGACCACACCGGCGAGCCGTTCACCCCGGGGATGCGAAACGCCTCGCCTCCCAACTCCCCGGCGCGGAGGAACCAGATCGTGCTGGTGTCTGCCGCGGGAACGCTGTCGCGCCCCGGGAGGTTGCCTTCGCGCGAGCCGGTGGCCTCACGCCGGCTGGTGAAGGCGAGCAGCGACCCATCGGGCGACCAGACCGGGCCGGTGGCCTCGGTCGTCGGCGCCGTGAAGCGATAGGGCGGCGCCGAGCCGTCGGTCGCGGCCATCCAGATCTCGCTGTGCCGCCGGTCGCGGTCCTCGACCACGGTCGTCACGGTGAACGCGACGAAGCGTCCCGAGGCAGTCACCGCCGGCGCCCCCACGGTGACGAGGCGGTAGTAGTCCGTCGCGGTGACGGGGCGCTGCTGGGCGGATGCGGTGCCGCTGAAGCTCAGGGACGCGGCGACGAAGGCGGCTGCGAAAATCGTGGCGCGCACGGACGCTCCGGGGTGTCGGGTCCGCCGGTTCCACCGGGGAAGCGGACGTGCGGACAAGCTACCACCGAGCGGCCGGAGCCGCACGCGCGGCGGGCGTGCCCTCTGGGGGTGCCGCCCGGTATCTTTGACGCATGAACCGCATCAAGGGCAAACTCGCGCTCATCACCGGGGCCAGCTCCGGCATCGGCCTCTCGTGCGCCCGCCGCTTCGCCGCGGAGGGCGCGAACCTCGTCCTGTGGGCGCGCCGCCGCGACCGGCTCGACGCGCTCGCCGCGGAGCTCGCGCCTCACGGCGTGTCGGTTCGCATCGACCAGGTGGACGTACGCGACCGCGCGGCCGTGGACCGCGCCGCCGAGGCGCTGCTGCGGGACGGACTCGTGCCGGACATCCTCCTCAACAACGCCGGCCTTGCTGCGGGGCTCTCCAAGCTCCACGAGGGCGACCCCGACGACTGGGACCGGATGATCGACACCAACCTCAAGGGGCTGCTCTACGTGTCGCGGGCGCTCATCCCGCAGATGGTGAAGGCGGGCCGCGGGCACATCGTCAACATCGGGAGCACGGCGGGCCACCAGGTCTACCCGATGGGCAACGTGTACAACGCCTCGAAGTTCGGGGTGAAGGCGCTAACGGAGGGGATGAACGTGGACCTCGTGGGCACGCCGCTCCGCGCCTCGAGCGTGGACCCCGGGCACGTTCATTCCGAGTTCGCGTCCGTGCGCTTCCACGGGGACGAGGACCGGGTCAAGGCCCTCTACAAGGGCTTCAAGCCGCTCTCGCCCGACGACGTCGCCGACGTGGTGTCCTACGTGGTGAACGCCCCCGAGCACGTGAACGTCTTCGACGTCGTCGTGATGCCGACGGCCCAGCGCAGCGTGCACGTGATCCATCGCGACACCGCGTAGCGACGGCGTGCGGCGCGCGAGCGCTATGGCGTCGGGCGCCCGGTCGAGTCCCTCGGCACGACGTACGCCCGGTTCACGATGATCGGCTCGAGCGGCGTCTCCCCTTTCCCGGCCGCCGTCCCGGTGCGCGCCCGGCCGATGCGGTCCACCACGTCCATCCCCTCCGTCACCCGCCCGAAGACCGCGTAGCCCCAGGCGCCCCTTGTCCTCGCCCTGAAGTCCAGCTCCGGATTGTCATTCAGGTTGATGAACAACTGGACGCCGCCGCTCTGCGGGTCGCTGAGCCGCGCGAGGCCCAGGGTGCCGCGGAGGTTCTTGAGCCCGTTGTCCGCCTCGTTGACGACGGGCGGCGCGGACGAGGTGCGCACCATCCCGTCGGGTGTCGCCATCCCCGTCTGGACGACGAATCCCGCCGCCACGCGGTGGAAGATGAGCCCGTCGTAGAACTTGACCGCGAGGTGGCGCAGGATGTTGTCCACCGTGCGCGGTGCGCGGGCGTGGTCCAGCTCGAGGACGATCCGGCCCATCGAGGTCTCGAGCACCACGTTCGGCAGCGAGTCGGGCGAGGCCGTCTCCCGCACCGCCTCTTCCTTCTTGGCGCAGCCCGAAACGAGCGCGCCGAACGAGAGCGCAAGCACCAGCCGTCGCAGCGTCACCATTCACCCCTCCTGCAACAGGTCCCAGGGTACGCCATCCAACCTACGCCCGGGCGGCTCGGCCGGGAACCACCGCGGTCCGGGCCTCGCGCCGCTTGGGCAACGCGGCGGACAGAGAGTAGGTTTCATGCTGCGCTCTGCCGTGAGCGCGAACTGGAAACGGGGAAGCCCCATGCGCGCATTCGTCACCGGCCTCAACGGCTACATCGGCTTCAACGCCGCGCTCGCCCTGCGACGCGCGGGCCACGAGGTCTTCGGCCTGCTGCGGAAGCACGAGCGCGCGGGCTACATGCTCCGGCACGAGATCACGCCCGTGATCGGCGACATGACGAAGCCCGCGACCTACGCGAAGGTCGCCGAGGACTGCGGCCTCCTCGTCCACACCGCCTTCGACGGCGCGGGCGACAAGACTGCGGCCGACCGGACGGTCATCGACACCTTCCTTTCCCTGGCCGACAAGGGCGCGCGGCCCAAGACCCTCGTCTACACGAGCGGCGTGTGGGTGTACGGGAACACCGGCGGCAGGCTCGTGGACGAGACCACGCCGCTCGCCCCGGTGCCGGTGGTGGCCTGGCGGCCCGCGCACGAGCAGCTGGTCCTCGGCGCGGCGAAGGTGAAGGGCCTGGTGATCCGCCCCGGCTGCGTGTACGGCAAGCAGGGCGGGATGACGGGGATGTGGTTTGCGGGCGCGACGGGGGCGATGCCCTTCGACGTCGTGGGCGACGGCACGAACCGCTGGGCGATGGTCCACGTCTGGGACCTCGCCGAGGCGTACGTGAAGCTTGCCGAGAGAGGCCTGGGCGGCGAGGCGTTCAACCTGACCGACCGCGCGCGCTCGATGGTCGGCGAGATGGCGTGGGCCGCGGCGAAGGTCGCGGGCTACGCCGGCGACATCCGCTTCGTGCCGCTCGCCGAGGCGGAGAAGGGGTACGGGCCGGTCGCGGCGGCACTCGCCCTCGACCAGCACGTGGACTCGAGCAAGGCGGTGCGGCTGCTCGGCTGGCAGCCGAGGTTCGGCGGGTTCCTGGACGGCGTGGCGACCTACTTCGAGGCGTGGAAGGCGGCGCAGAGCTAGCCGTCAGCCATCAGCCATCAGCGTGTGGAGGCAAGCGACGAGCCGCGGGGGGCACATCCCTCGCGGCTCGTTGCTGACGGCTGACGGCTGAAGGCTGACGGCCTACTGGCACCTCGACGCCGGCATCGTGGCCGTCGGCGCGATGTGGTCGAAGTAGAGCCGCTTCACCGTCGGGACCGGGATCGGTCCGTACGAGAGCACGGTGTCGTGGAAGCGGCAGAGGTTGAAGGCGGCGCCTTCCCGCTGCTCCGCTTCCTGGCGCAACGCCCGCCACTCCCGGTAGCCCACCGCGTAGAGGTTCAGCTGCACGTAGTCGAGCTGGGCGCGCTGCAGCTTCGCCGTGGCCTCCGGCTCCTCCTGGAAGGCGTCGCGCGTGATCAGCGCCACTGCCGAGTCGCCGGGCATCCCCATCGTCTGCAGCCGTATGTCGATGATCACGTTGGAGTACAGCCGCAGGTCGGCCTTGAGGGCGGTGAGCCGCGCCTTCACCGAATCGCCGCCGTTCATCCCCAGTGCCGTCATCATCCACTCGGTGTAGACCGCCCAGCCCTCGATGTAGGTGCCGCTGCCGAACAAACGGCGCAGCAGCCGCCGCCACTCGGGCGTCACGCGGTTGGCGTAGTCGCCCTGCACCACGTGGCCGGGGATCCCCTCGTGGATCGAGATTGTGAGCAGTTTGTACCGGCTGTACTCCCGCAGCTTCGCCTCGGCACGCTCGTTCGACCACTCCCTCGGCACCGGCGTCACCCAGTAGAAGGAGTTGAGGTTCGGCTCGAACGCCGGCGCGAAGAACGCGCCGCCCACGCCGTAGATGCCGCGCATGAACACCGGGGTCGGGATCACCTTGAGCTGGGAGAAGTCGGCCTGCGAGATGACCCGGTGCTCGGTGACGAACCGCTGGAGGTCGGCGATGTTGCGCGCACCCGCCTGGACGATGGAATCGCGGTGGGTGTGCTCCCGGCCGATGCGGGCGAGCACCTCGCCCACGATGGCGTTGAGGACCGCGGTGCTGTCGCCGGTGTGCCGGTGCCCCGCGAACCACTGGTCGTGGAGCGGGCGCGCCAGGGTCAGCATCTCGGCCGGAGTGACGGACGCCTGGAGGTAGTAGCGCCACTTGGTGGCGAACATCTCCGGGCCCATCCGCCAGTCGAAGGTCCCCTTGGCGGCGAGTGTGTCCCGCACGAACGCCGCGAAGCGGTCCAGCGCCGCGAGCGCCGCGGGCTGGGCCGCCGCGTACCGCGCCTCGGCCGGCGTGCCGCGCACGAAGCCCGCGCCCAGGCCGCGGATGAGGTCGGCGACGCCGCTCAGCTCCTCGATCGCGACCCGGCGCCAGACGTCGTTGGAGGCGGTGAGGTTGCCGACGGCCGTGGCGATGAACGCCGGCACCTTCTCGAGACGGGCGGCGAGGTGCGCCGCGCGAGTCGCGGTGTCCGCGTACTCGAGGCTGATGTTGCCGAACAGGGCGTTGCCCAGCACCTCGGCGTAGAGCTGCGGCTTCCGCGTCGTGAATCGCTCCTGGTCCAGGCTGAACAGCGCGAAGTCCACGTTGTTCAGGAGCAGGTCGTAGTCGGCCTGCATCTGCGGGTCGAGCCTGTCGCGGTTCAGCCGCTGCAGCCGGGCCTTGAAGCCCTGGAGGAACGCGCGCTGGCTGTCGAGCGCGGCGGGGGAGAAGTCGTCCAGCAGAGTGTCGAGGCCGAGCTTCGCGCCGGTGCGCGGATCGGTGTACTCGTGCAGCCCCGTCTGCGTCGCGCCGGACGGCGAGAAGCTGAGGGCGGTGTGGACGTATTCCGTGGCCAGATCGGGGAACTGCCTGGCCGGGCTGGAGCAGCCGCCGGCGGCGAGGGCGCAGGCGGCGAGGGCGAGAACTGCGCGGCGGAGCGGGAGCATCGTCGGTCCTCGGATGTGGGGTCGCGCGGCCGGCAGTTGGCCGTGCTGGTGTAGCCGAACCAATCTGCGGCTCCGCTCGCGCTCCCGCTACGCCCGCGAGAACTCCGCGGCGTCGAGGGCGGCGATGTCGCCCGCGCTGAGCACGACGTTCGCGGCGCCGGCGGCATCCACCGCGTGCTCCACCGTGCGGGCGCCCGGGATGATAATGACCGTCGGGCCCTGCGCCAGCACCCACGCCAGCACCACCGCGTGCGCGGAGACGCCGTGCGCGTCCGCGATCGGCTGGAGCGCCGGCATCCCGGGGAGCTTCTTGTTCAGGCGGCCGCCGCCCACGGGGCTGTAGGCCAGGAAGCCGATGCCCTGCGCCGCGCAGTGGGCGACCACGCCCGTCTCGATCGCCTCGCGGAAGAAGGGGTTCAGGCGGTTCTGCACCGTCACCACCGGCACGATGGTGCGCGCCTGGTCCATCTCCTCCACCGACACGTTCGAGAGACCGATCCAGCGCAGCTTCCCCTCGCGCCGGAGGTCGGCGAGCGCCCCGACGCTGTCCGTGAGCGGCACGCGGGGGTCGGGGGCGTGCAGCTGGTAGAGGTCTATGCACTCCACCGCCAGAGAGCGCAGCGACCGTTCGCACGCGGCCCGCAGCTGTTCCGGGCGGCCGTCCCGCTCCCAGCCGCCGCCGGGGCGTGTGAGCCCGCCCTTCGTCGCCACCACGATCCCGTCCCGGTGCCCGCCCCAGCTCCGGAGCGCCTTGGCCACGAGCCGCTCGTTGTGGCCGATGTCGGTGTCGTCGAGGCAGTAGACGTCTGCCGTGTCGATGAGCGTCATCCCGGCGTCGAGCGCCGCGTGGATGACGCGGATCGCGGCGGCCTCGTCGTCCGGCCGCTCCTGGATTGAGAGGGGCATGCCGCCGAGGCCGACGACGGAGACGGCGGGGGCACCTGGACCTAGGGGGCGGGTCTGCATCGGACGTCGCTCCGGCTGATGGCGGTCGGTGTGATGTGGGTTGCAGGGAGGTTTGCCCCGTCGGGCCGGCTTGTCAACGCGGCACTGCGGCCCCGGCCGCGGGGCCGGCGCCCGCTTTACACACGGCGAGACCCCACTTAAGTAGCGGCGATGGCCGATCAGAAGACCCCATCCTCCGGGCTCGACCGCCTGATCGCGCCGGAGATCCGCCGCGACCGATTCGCGCGCGCCATCGAGGCGATCGGCGCCACCGAGGGCGTGCGCCACATCCTCGAGATCGGCGCCTCCGCCGGCGAGGGGAGCACCGAGGCGTGGGTGCGCGGCGCACTGCGAAACCCGCACCGGCCTACGCTCCACTGCATCGAGGTGTCGATCCCGCGCTTTGACCTCGCGACGGACGGGTCGACACTGCACTGAGGCCCTCAGGCGTCGGTCGTCAGCCGTCAGGCCAGCGCCGCATCCCTGAACCGCCGCACGATCTCGCCCACGGGCTCGACGGCGTGCACGCCCGCCACGCTCTTCCCCGCCTGCCAGTAGTCCCGCGACGTGTCGCCGCGGAAGACCGACCGCTTGAACCGGCGCGCGGAGCGGATCGCGTACCACGCCCGCATCCACCGCTTGGTCCGCCGCCCGCGCAGCATCCAGCGGCCGATCGGCCCGGCGTGCGTGCCCGCGCGCTCCACCTCCGGCGTACGGATGACGGCGAGAGGGACGCCCGTCACCCGCTGCGTCAGCACGATGTCCTCCTCGCCAGCCTCGACGATGGCCCGCTTGTAGTCGGCGTGCGCGGCGCACTCGTCGGTGGCGATGAAGCGCGTGCCCATCTGGACGCCGGCGTAGCCCATCCGCAGGGCCGCCACGAAGTCCGGTGCGTCGCCGATCCCGCCCGCCGCGAGCACCGGCACGCCGAGGCCTCCCAGCTCCTCGGCCAGCTGCGCCGCGCTGCGGGAACCGGCGTGCCCGCCGGCTCGTTCGTTCACGGCGATGAGGCCGTGCACGCCGCCGTCGAGCGCCTTCCGCGCGAAGCGGAGCCCGATGACGTCGTGGTAAACGAGCCCGCCGGCCGGCCTCACGCGGTCGACCACCCAGCGGGGGTCGCCGAGGGCGGTGACGAAGAAGCGGATCCCCTCCTCCAGGGACACGTCCATCCACGCCGCCATGCGCGCCCGGTACACGCGCGAGGAGCTCTCGAGGAGGATGTTCATCCCGACCGGCTTCCCGCCGGCGAGGTCGCGGATGCGCCGCACCGCCGCGCGCAGGTCGAGGCCGTGCACGTAGGTGAGGGTGAGCGGCTGGATCACGCCGATGCCGCCGGCCGCCGACACGGCGCCGACCAGCTCCGGGTTGCTGCACGGATACATCGCGCCGCAAACGAGCGGCACCTCGATGCCGACCTGGCGCGCGAACGGCGAAGAGAGCAGGTTGGACAATGTGTCAGGGGTCAAGGGTGCCGATGAAGATAGCGCGAAGGCCGAGCGGTGGCGGGTCCCCGCGACTCTGAGGGCGTTCCGATGCACCCACGTGCCGACGAACTGATCCACACGCTCCGTCTCAAGCCGCATCGCGAGGGCGGGCACTTCTCCGAGGTCTTCCGGTCGCGGCGCAGGGTGCGCGTCGAGGGCGCGGGCGGCGCCGCCCTCGAGCGGAGCGCTCTCACCACGATCTACTTCCTCCTCGCCGAGGGTGAGGTGAGCCGCTGGCACCGCCTCGACGCCGACGAGATCTGGCACTTCTACGAAGGCAAGCCGCTCGAGCTGTTCCTGCTCGACGAGAAGGCGCTGATCTTCTCCCGTGTCCGCCTGGGCCCCGGAGCGCCCGGCGCCGCCGGTGTCACCGGCACGGCACAGGTGCCGACGTTCGTGCAAGTCGTGCCCGCGGGCTCGTGGCTCGCCGCCCGCCCCGCGGGCCCGTACGCACTCGTCGGGTGCTCGATGGGGCCCGGTTTCGAGTACGAGGGGCTGACCCTGATGAAGGACGTGCCTGCCGTCGCCGCCGAGGTGGCGCGGCGGTTCCCGGAGGCGGCGGAGCTGTTCTAGGCGGAGGGACGATGGCGGACATGCTGGACCGACTGAAGGCCGCGCTCGCCGAGCGCTACGTCATCGAGCGCGAGCTCGGCAGCGGCGGGATGGCCACCGTCTGGCTCGCCCGCGACCTGCGGTACGCCAGGCAGGTGGCGGTGAAGGTCCTGCGCCCCGATCTCAGCGCGGCCCTCGGCGCCGACCGCTTCCTGCGCGAGATCCGCATCACCGCCCAGCTCAACCACCCGCACATCCTGCCGCTCCTCGACTCCGGCGAGGCCGACGGCCTTCCCTTCTACGTGATGCCGTACGTCGCCGGCGGATCGCTCCGCGAGCGCCTGCGCCGCGGCGAGGGCTGGAGCCTCGACTCCGTGCTGCACCTGGTCCGGGACGTGGCCGCGGCGCTGGAGCACGCGCATCGCCAGGGCATCATCCATCGCGACGTGAAGCCCGAGAACGTGCTCTTCTTCGAGGGCGAGCCGATGGTCGCCGACTTCGGCATCGCGCGGGCGATCACGAGCGCGGGCGGCGACCAGCTCACCCGCAGCGGCTTCCCCGTGGGCACGCCCGGCTACATGAGCCCGGAGCAGGCGATGGGCGGCGCTCTGGTGGATGCCCGCACCGACGTCTTCGGCCTGGGCTGCGTGGTCTACGAGATGCTGGTCGGCGAGACTCCTCCGATCTGGCCGACCGACGAGGCGCTCCGCGTGGGCCGGTTCCTCAACGCGCCGGACTCGCACCGCGCGCGGCTGGAGCGTTTGCCGGGGCGCGTGGAGCAGACGCTCGTCCGCGCCCTGGCGGTCCACGCCCCCGACCGCTTCCACACGCCGCTCGCCTTCGTGGACGCGCTGGAAGCCGCGGCCTCCGGCACCGCGAAGCTGGGCGAGCCCGCGGTGCACGCCGTCCTTCGTCGCGCCGCCGAGCTCGAGGTCGAGCGGCCGACGGACGGCGGCGCCCTCTCCCTGGGCGCGGTGGAACAGGTGGCGGCGCAAGTGGGCATCCCGCCCGAGCACGTGCGGGCCGCCGCGCGGGAGGTCGTGGGCGCGGCGCCGTTCGACGGGTCGCGCCTCCCCGCGCCGCTCCGCGCGCCCCCGGAAGGCGTCTACGACAAGAAGCGGCGCACTTACGTCGTGGAGCGCGCCGTGGGCCGGGAGGTCACCGCGGCCGAGCACGCCGCGTTTGTGATGGAGATCCAGGACGCGCTGCGGACGACTGGGCAGACCACGGTGCTGGGCGGCGGACTCACGTGGTCACCGACGCCCGCCCTGGTCGGCGGGATGCCTTGGGCCGGGATCCCGGGGCGGCCAGAGGGGCGCCAGGTGACCGTCACCCTCGCGCCGGACGCGGGCCGCACGCGGATCCGGATCGAGGAGCAGCTCGGCGGTGCGACGGGCACTGCCGCGACGGCGGCGATGATCGGTGGGCTCTTGGCGGCGTCCCTGATGGCGGCGGCGTTCCTTCGGACCGGCGGCGGCGCGATGGCGTGGACG
>Ga0315275_10003798_pt1 | contig 13991 bp, 5 predicted proteins | sample YL17G03_0_MG_FD_205557 | JGI IMG/M metagenome (GOLD analysis project Ga0315275, IMG submission 205557) | Sediment microbial communities from Yellowstone Lake, YNP, Wyoming, USA - YL17G03_0 | ecosystem: Environmental > Aquatic > Freshwater > Lake > Sediment | place: USA: Wyoming | collected... | reverse complement strand
CGCCGGGACCCTGGTTTTCGTCAACCGGATCATGAACTTCGTCGCTGATGACATTGTGCTCGATCAGGTAATTACCGGCGTACGGCGGGTTCGATTCCTCGCCGTGGCAGATAAAAACGTTGTTGGTGTAGTCGCCGGGGCGGCTGTCGTGGACATAGCAGCGGCGGATGACCATCGAATGGCAGCCGCGGAATTGGATGCCGTCGCCCTCCTCATTATGGACTTCCAGGTTGTCGAGCACCCAGTACGCCGAGTGCTCGATCGTCACGCCGCCGTCCGCGTCTCCTTGCAGGAGCGGCCGGGTGCCGGTCTGGCTGGTTACCACGATGGGGTGTCCCTCGGACCCAGTTCGGCCCAAGACCGCTATTCCATCGGGATAGGTTCCGGCGGCCATTCGGATCTCGTCCCCGGGTTTGGCGGCTGCCGCCGCGGTGTTCAGCTCGGTCTGGGTGGACACAGTTACCACCCGCAGCGGCGCCGGCAGCGAATAGTCCGGCCTGGTGGATACGCTCGTGACCACCGGATTGGCGCCGGTCACGCCGTCCGGATCGATCAGGGTGATCCTGACGTCGTAGGTGGTGTTCGACTCCAGCCGGAACAGGCTGGTCGCCATGTGGTTCCCATCGTAGCGCACAAAATCATGGCCGTTCTGATAATCAGGGTCCGCACTCCGCTTGTACTCCACTGTAGCCGTCTCATCGAAGTCCATACCGTCGACCCTGATGGTGATGCCTGCGGTCTCGAAGCTGCCATACGTCTGGACCGCCGTGATGCTTGAAGCCCCGGTCGACAGCGCCCAACCGGCCGGTACCGCCGACAGCAGAATAATCGATATCATCATCCTCATGGACTGCCCTTATGTAGGTTTACTTGACCAAGACCAGCCGCCGGACAGGCATATAGAAAGTAGTGACCAACCGGCAACAATACAACCCCGCAGCCGCCCGAATACCGCTGGCGCAACGTCCATCCCACGACACCTTGTGCGCCGGCTGCACTCCCCTGCCGGCGAGAAGGGGTAATTAAAGAAGGAGTTTCCTTTTACCGGGGCGATGAGGATAGCCGCTCCGACTGACGAATATCCCTTTCTGACCACATTGGGAATATACCGCTGCCGCTTGGAGATGTCAAGAACCCACCCTTTCGGGGGCAAGGGAGACGTTCTTTGGGCGAAAAACCCTCTCCGACAGACCGAAAGATAACAGACTTCCACTCGCCATAATCACGAAAGCTAAGAAATGCTCTCTGCCCTCCTCGGCTGCCGGTAGGGCTACCTGCTCAAACACCTGCGAGGGCGGAGGCTTCGTCGCTACAAAGGTCAACTTGAGGTGGTTGATGAATATGGGCATTGGCGTAGAGGCTGTAGTCACACATCATCACCTGGCCTTTATTGGAAATGTGCGAGGTCACCGGGCAATGAATGTTGAAACGCCGGCACTTTGCGGGCGAAGATCACCGCCAACCGCAGGATCTGATGGAAGACCATTGCCTGGTCCGTTCTGCCCTCCGTCACTTGGTAATAGAGGTGTGAATGAAGATTTATCCGGTCCCCGAAGGTCCGGATGACGGCGATGACCTTTTCGGCAAGTTCGTTATTTTAGCGATGAACCCTTTGCCGTTTATCGTCTTTTCTTGGTTTCCAGCGGGAATAAATTCTTCTCTTCAGCACAGCGGAAACCCGGCTCTCCGGGACCTGGGATCCTCATCATCCCGGATTTATGCTCCTGGGGGATGAGAAGCTCTTCGGTTTGATAAATAAAGTGCAGTCCTCCAGGACCTTCACTCGATATGTCTTGATACTGTATCAAGCTCTCCGGCCCTTGCGCATAGCCGCCCATGGGGCCGAACAAGGCCTGAGCCGGCATCGATCCGCCCGTCCCGGCTCTCATCTTCCCCGCCGCGATATCTCCGGCACTCGAGGAGAGTTTGGCCCAGCTGCCCGTTGCCGAATATTTGACCCAGACCCCTCCCTGGGTTGGCCAGAGCCCGATCAGGTCAGCCTTCGCATCTCCATCCAGATAACCACAAGTCACCTGGTCGGCAGCCGAAGCCATCTTCACCCAAGCTCCATTCATTGAGTTCAGGTAATAGACCCCCTGCCCATCCCAGGCGCCGAGGAAATCCACGCGGCCATCTCCGTTCATATCTCCGGCTGCGATATCCTTGGCGGTTGAGGAGAGCTTGGACCACCCTCCTGTCTTCGAATATTTGACCCACACGCCTCCCTGAGCAGGCCAGATCCCGATGAGGTCGTCTATCCCGTCGCCGTCGAGGTCCCCGGCCGTGATAAGGGTGGCCGGGGAAGCCATCTTTACCCAAGCTCCGTTACATCTCGAGTTCCAATAGTAGACACCCTGCCCATCCCATGTGCCGAGGAAATCCCCGCGGCCGTCTCCGTTCATATCTCCCGCGGCGATATGCTCGGCCGTTGTGGAGAGCTTTGTCCAGGCGTCGTTCGTTGAGCTCTTTACCCAGACCCCGCCCTGCGCGGGCCAGAGGCCGATGAGGTCATCCACCCCATCGCCGCCCAGGTCGCCTGCGGTGATGAAGGTGGCCGGGGAGGCCAGCGGCACCCAGTCGTCTGTATCTGAGTTTCTGTAATAGACCCCCTGGCCGTCCCACGTTCCTAGGAAATCGTCCCTTTGGAACGAGAAGATCTTGGCCACAAAGGCATCGTCGTTGCCGTTATACGCCAGGTCAGGGCCGCCGATGACTGGAAACGTAGCCTGGGTGGAGTGGGTACTTCCCGTGACATAGGCGTTTCCCGTGCTTTCAACCGCTATGCCGTTGCCCCAGTCCGTACCCGAACCGCCGATGTAGCCGCAGTAAACGAGGGCCGTGCCGGAGGCGTTCACCTTGGCCACAAAGGCGTCATAGCTGCCGTTATGCGTCAGGTCAGGGCCGCTGATGACCGGAAACGTGGCTTCGGTGGAGCTGGTATAACCTGCGACATAGGCGTTTCCCGAGCCGTCAACCGCTATGCCGTTGCCGGAATCATAGTCCGAGCCGCCGATGTAGCCGCAGTAAACGAGGGCCATGCCGGAGGCGTTCACCTTGGCCACAAAGGCATCCTTAGTGCCGTTGTGCGTCAGGTCAGGGCCGACGTTGACCGGAAACGTGGCTTCGGTGGAGAAGGTATAACCCGTGACATAGGCGTTTCCCGTGCCGTCAACCGCAATGCCGTAGGCATAATCAGAGTCCGAGCCGCCGATATAACCGCAGTAAACGAGGGCCGTGCCTGAGGCGTTCACCTTGGCCACAAAGGCGTCAGTGGAGCCGCCGTTATACGTCAGGTCAGGGCCGACGTTGACTGGAAACGTGGCTTCGGTGGAGGAGGTATAGCCCGTGACATAGGCGTTTCCCGTGCCGTCAACCGCAATGCCGTAGCCCTCGTCCCAATCCGAGCCGCCGACATAGCCGCAGTAAACGAGGGCTGTGCCTGATGCGTTCACCTTGGCCACAAAGGCGTCATAGCTGCCGTTATGCGTTAGGTCAGGACCGCCGGTGACTGGAAACGTGGCTTCGGTGGAGTCGGCACGGCCTGTGACATAGGCGTTTCCCGAGCCGTCAACCGCTATGCCGTAACCATAATCATAGTCCGAGCCACCGATGTAGCCGCAGTAAACGAGGGCCGTACCGGAGGTGTTCACCTTGGCCACAAAGGCGTCGGCGTCGCCGTTGTGCGTCAAGTCAGGGCCGCCGATGACCGGAAACGTGGCTTCGGTGGAGGAAGTAAGGCCTGCGACATAGGCGTTTCCCAAGCCGTCAACCGTAATGCCGTAGGCGTATTCATAATACGAGCCGCCGATGTAGCCGCAGTAAACGAGGGCTGTGCCTGATGCGTTCACCTTGGCCACAAAGGCGTCATTGGAGCCGCCGTTATACGTTAGGTCAGGGCCGCCGGTGACCGGAAACGTGGCTTCGGTGGATGTGGTTTCGCCTGTGACATAGGCGTTTCCCGAGCCGTCAACCGCTATGCCGTAGCCTCTATCATCGCCCGAGCCGCCGATGTAGCCGCAGTAAACGAGGACCGCGGGGTCGAGGACAAGCGGCTTTGTCCGGTCATAATCCCCCACCTCAAATCCGTAGACATACGACTTGGTAACGGTTTCTTCCCCGCTGGGGCCAGGCTCTTTTACAATTTGCGCCTCCAGCAGATAGCTCAGCGCAACATCCATCTTCTTCCCATCAATCTCCTGATACCCCACCGGACGATCATCCATAAATCCCCCCGCCGGCGTCCTCACCTCCAACCGGCCCTCGCCATTCACCTCCACGGCGCTCACCCCGCGATAGGCCAGCCGAATCAGCGAAGGATCCGAGCCGGGAAGAACGATGAACTCATATTTCATCTTGTCCACCGTGCCGTAATACCCAAGATCAATCCCCGGCCAGAGATCCTTATAGACGATCCGCGAGTAGGTCGGGAGCCCGGCTTTCCACTCCTCCGGCTTTCCCTTGAAGTACGAAATGACGGCGCCGGTCTTCTCCTCGCCCGAAGGCCACACGTCCGCATTCGCCCCTACAAAATCAAGCTTCACCGCAAAGCGCTGTTGATCTCTCCGGCTTCGGAGTTCGCGTTCCGCCGGGTTTATCAATAAGCGCTCCTTCACTGAAGCCGTCTTCCCGGCGATCTCCTCTCCCGCGCTTCTTTCACTCAGGACATACGTCAACCCTTCGGAAGTGAAGTAGATGGTCTTGTCTTTTCCCTGAAGATAATAGGCCACCCGAGCGTCCACCTGCCCTTGGTTAGGGATAAAATAGAGCGGCATCTTGCCGAAATCTCGATCGATCTTGAGAGCTGCCGAGCCGGGGATAGAGGAAGGCTGAACCGATGCCGTCTGAACTTTAGGCTCTTGTCCCCCAGCGCCTGCTAAAAATACAATGATCAAAGTCCCTGATAAGATGGTCCAAAACTTTCTCATGGCCTCCCCCTTTTCGACGGATTCACGGGTCAATAGTAAAAAAATCCTTTCCCCGGGGCGAGATAGATGCGCGCTCCACGCGCATGACCCCCATTGCAAAAAGATCATATCTCCGGCCGCGGCGGGGTGTCAAGCTGATCAATAGAATTAACCATATGGCGCCATAATTTTTAGTAAACCCTTTTAAAGGAGCGCCTGAAGAGGCAAAATAGTTCTTGTCAATCCCCCGGCTATTTTGTGTTTCGTTCTCTGTCTTCCTTAGTTACGTCCGATTCGCGGCTTTCTTCGGGAATAAGGTTTTTCTCTTCAACACAGCGGAAACCCGGCTCTCCAGGACCAGGGATCCTTATCATCTCGGATTCATGCTCCTGGGGAATGAGAAGCTCTTCGGTTTGATAAACAAAGTGCAGTCCTCCCGGACCTTCACTCGATATGTCTTGATACTGAATCAAGCTCTCCGGCCCTTGCGCATAGCCGCCCATGGGGCCGAACAAGGCCTGAGCCGGCATCGATCCACCCGTCCCGGCCCTCATCTTCCCCGCCGCGATGTCTCTTGCACTCGAGGAGAGCTTGGCCCAGCTTCCCGTTTCTGAATATTTGACCCAGACCCCTCCCTGGGTTGGCCAAATGCCGATCAGGTCAGCTTCCGCATCTCCATCCAGATAACCACAAGTCACCTGGTCGGCAGGCGAAGCCATCTTCACCCAAGCCTCGTTCATCGAGTTCCGGTAATAGACCCCTTGCCCATCCCAGGTCGCCAGCAAATCATCTCTCCCGTCTCCGTTCATGTCTCCGGCCGCGATATCCTTGGCGGTTGAAGAGAGCTTGGACCAGGCGCCCGTCTTTGAATATTTGACCCACACGCCTCCCTGAGCAGGCCAGATCCCGATGAGGTCATCTATCCCGTCGCCGTCGAGGTCCCCGGCCGTGATAAGGGTGGCCGGGGAAGCCATCTTCACCCAGGCTTCAGTTACAGAATCAATGTAGAATACTCCCTGCCCATCCCATGTGCCGAGGAAATCCCCGCGGCCGTCTCCGTCCATATCCCCCGCAGCGATATGATCGGCCGTTGTGGAGAGCTTGGTCCAGACGCCGTTCGTTGAGCTCTTCACCCAGACTCCGCCCTGTGTCGGCCAGATGCCGATGAGGTCATCCACCCCATCGCCGCCCAGGTCGCCGGCGGTGATCAAGGTGGCAGGGGAGGCCATCTTCACCCAGGCGCCTGTATCTGAGTTTCTGTAATATACACCCTGGCCATCCCAAGTGCCGATAAAATCGACCCAGCTTTCGCCGTTCCAGCCTCCAAGCCGCGCCCACAGCCACCAGGCGGCATAGGCTTTCAAATTACCGTTCAAGGCCTGGGTATGGTCCGGGGAACAATCATACCAATCGTCATTTTCAGTATGGCTGTTCTGCCAGTCAAGGGCCCAGTTTTTATCTCTACTCCCATTTCCGTCCGAATCATAATCGCAATTCTCGTCTGCTGATAATAACATATAATTGGCAGCACCATCCGGATCATAGCTTTCGATATCGGCAAAATCATAGAGAATCTTGTTGTTGGTGTGGCAAAAATTGCGGATTTGATTGTTGCGGACCGTGAGGTTTCCAGTGCTGCCTAAACCGTCCAAGTGACCCGTCATATAAACAAATTTGATTCCGAAATATTCCTCTTCCAGATTGCTCATGGGAGTTAAGTAGTTAGTGATCATCTCTTGTTCGGACAAAGATGAGACCTGTCCGCACCATGACCAGATAATCACATTTATGTCAGGATTATTGCTTCCTCGGCCTTCAGAATTCGCTTCTCCAAGGTAATCGCGGGTATTGTTCATCCAATCGGGGTAATAACCAACGTCTCCGCCCATGGCGTAATCATGCAAATCCAAGGCGCCTCCGGTTCCGCCGTTATTCCAGGCATAGAGATTATTGGGATAGCCCTTGCCGTTCATGAAGGGCACCAACCCATTCATGCCGGTAATCAATTGACTGCCATGAGAAGTATGGCCATACGCGATATGCAGTTTTTGCTTGGCCGCAAGAACGGCCGCTTCGGGGATTTGCGTGATGCGGGTACAGGCATGATCGACGATGATCTTCTTACCTTGGGACCAAATTAACGCTGGGGTCAATATTAAGAAAATAACCAATAGGCCTACCAGTGGTGTTTTATAGGAAATTGCTTTTTTAGCGGCGCGGTAGATAGCCACTCCAGCCCATGAATCTCTCCTCTTGACCACGCTGGTAATATACTCCCCGCCGCGCGGCGCTGTCAATCACCGCCACTTGGCCCTTGTCGGGAATGTGCGAGGTCACGCGGGCAATGAACTCCAGATAATCCATCGTCTCCAGACCGGCCGTGTCCCGGTTCCAGCGATAACCGACCTTGCCCTCGGGCTCCAGAAAAGTCAGGCGCTCCAGGGACGAGCACCGGTCGGATCATGTACTTCCCCACCCTCTCGACCTCCGGATTCGTCTTGGCCCGCACCAGGCTATGGACATTGAAGCCGGTGTGCCGCCAGGAAAGAATGCGCTCGGCCCATTCCGGGCTCAGCAGCTCCTTGCGGACAAGATCGGCCAGCATCTCGCGGGCGAAGATCTCCGCCAGCCGCGAGTCGTCGATCCGCGGGATCTTATGGAAGACACCCGCACTCATGAACCGTTTCCGGTTCATGAGTACAGGCGAAACCGCCGCCTCGTCCACGCCGCCTTCGGCCAACAGGAAATCGAGGTGGGGATTGAAGTTGATCCGCTGCCCGAAGGTCTGGATAACGGCGATGACCTTTTCGGCAGGATAGTTATTAGCGATGAATCCTTTGCCGTTTACCGTCTTTTCTTGGTTTCCAGCGGGAATAAATTCTTCTCTTCAGCACAGAGGAAACCGGATTCTCCGGGACCAGGGATCCTCATCATCCCGGATTCATGCTCCTGGGGGATGAGAAGCTCTTCGGTTTGATAAACAAAGTGCAGTCCTCCAGGACCTTCACTCGATGTGTCTTGATACTGTATCAAGCTCTCCGGCCCTTGCGCATAGCCGCCCATGGGGCCGAACAAGGCCTGAGCCGGCATCGACCCGCCCGTCCCGGTCCTCATCTTCCCCGCCGCGATGTCTCTTGCACTCGAGGAGAGCTTGGCCCAGCTTCCCGTTTCTGAATATTTGACCCAGACCCCTCCTTGGGTGGGCCAGATGCCGATCAGATCAGCCTTGCCGTCGCCGTCCAGGTCTCCGCATGTTACCTGATCCGCGGGCGTTGCCATCTTCACCCAAGCTCCGTTCATTGAGTTCCGGTAATAGACCCCCTGCCCATCCCAGGTCGCCGGCAAATCATCTCTCCCGTCTCCGTTCATATCTCCGGCCGCGATATCCTTGGCGGTTGAGGAGAGCTTGGACCACCCTCCTGTCTTCGAATATTTGACCCACACGCCTCCCTGGGACGGCCAGATGCCGATCAGATCATCTTTCCCATCTCCATCCAGATCTCCGGCCGTGATCAGATCCGCAGGCGAGGCCATTTTCACCCAGGCGCTACTTACAGAGTCCCTGTAGAATACACCCTGCCCATCCCAGGCGCCGAGGAAATCCTCGCGGCCATCTCCGTTCATATCTCCTGCGGCGATATGTTGAGCCGTCGACGAGAGCTTCGCCCAGGCCCCAGAGCTCGAATACTTGACCCAGATCCCACCTTGGGTCGGCCACAGCCCGATGATGTCGTCGATCTCGTCTCCGTCCAAGTCGCCGGTCGCGATCATCGTCGCCGGAGAGGCCATATTCACCCAGGCGCCTGTATCTGAGTTTCTGTAATAGACCCCCTGTCCATCCCACGTTCCAAGGAAATCGTCCTTTTGGATCGAGGAGATCTTAGCCACGAAGGCGTCAACGTAGCCGAGATCCGTGTCGTAAGCCCCCGTCGTAGCCGGGAAGTTATCTGAGTACGTTTTTCCCGTTAGATAGGAACCGCCGGCGGCATCCATCGCAATAGACCAGCCACAGTCGTCGTTATAGCCCCCCAGGTAGGTTGAGTAGAGGAGCGCGGTGCCGTTGAAGTTGAGCCTGAAGACAAAAGCGTCAAGATTGTTGTTATAGGTGGCGTCATAGGCATCCGGGGTCACGGGAAAATTCGGAGACGCGGTTTGCCCCGTGACGTACGCGTTCCCGCCGGCGTCTACGGCGATCGCCCAGCCGCAATCTTGCTGGGAGCCTCCCAGATACGTCGAGTAGTTTAACGCCGAGCCGGCGGCATTGATCTTGGAGACAAAGATATCGCTGACGCCGCCGTTGTAGGTCGTGTCGAAGACGCCGGCGGTTGTCGGAAAACCGGACGTAAAGGCTTCCCCAACGACATAGGCATGCCCGCCGCGGTCGATGGCGATTCCCCAGACGCTTTCCTCGCCTAGTGATCCGAGATAGGTCGAATAGACAAGCCCCGTTCCGGAGGCGTTGATCTTGGAGATGAAGACGTCGCGAGTCCCACCGTTATAAATCGTGTCATAGGCCCCCGCCGTCGTGGGGAAATCGGTCGTGCCTGCATCCCCGGTGACATAGACGGCACCGGCATTGTCGACGGCGATGCCACCGGCTCCGTCATCCCCGTTCCCTCCCGTGTTTCCGCCCAGCAATGTCGAAAAAATCAGGCCTGTGCCAGCAGAATTGAACTTGGTGATAAAGGCATCGCCATGGCCTTTCCGGTATCTTTGAAAGGCGCCCGGCGTTGTGGGAAAATTGCCGGAGCTCGTATAGCCGGAGACATACGCGCAGCCAGAGCCGTCGACGACAATGCCGCCATACGCGCTGTCATTGTAATTTCCTCCCAGATAAGTTGAGTAGATTAGGGACGACCCCATCGGGTTGAGCTTGGAGACGAAGGCATCGTGATTCCAATCGCTGGATCCCGGGTTGAAGGTCGTGTCGAAGGCCCCGGGTGTCACTGGAAAATCCGTGGAGTTCGTCCACCCCGTGATATAAATGTTCCCTGTGCCGTCCAGGGCGATTCCGCATCCCTGGTCGGAATAGCTACCTCCGATAAATGTCGCGAATGCAAGACTTGACCCCGCCGCGTTGAGTTTGGCGACGAAGATATCCTCGTACAGCGATTTTTGAGTGTCATAGGCTCCCGCCGTAACAGGAAAATCCGAGGACATCGTATATCCCGTGATATAGGCGTTGCCGGAACCGTCCGCGACAATACGGAGGCCCTCATCCGCTCCGGTTCCACCCAGGAAAGTAGAGTACTTCAGGCCGGGGTCGATCACCAAGTCCCGGTCCTTCCGGTAAGAGCCGTTCTTGAGCGTGACGATACGGCCGTCCTTGAGATCGCAAGTGGATACGATATCAGTGAGCAAATACTTCAGAGCCACATTAACCCTGCTGCCGTCAATCTCCTGGTACCCCACCGGCTCATCATCCTCAAATTTCCCCGCCGGCGTCCTCACCTCCAACCGACCCTCGCCATTCACGTCCACGGCGCTCGCCCCACGATAGGCCAGCCGGATAAGGGATGGGTCCGAGCCGGGGTGAACGACGAACTCATATTTCATCTTGTCCACCGTGCCGTAATACGCAAGATCAATCCCCGGCCAGAGATTCTTATAGACGATCCGCGAATATGTCGGGAGCCCGGCTTTCCACTCGTTTGCCTTCCCCTTGAAGTATGAAATGACGGCGCCGGTCTTCTCCTCGCCCGAAAGCCGTACGTCGGCATCGGCCCCCACAAAATCCAGCTTTACCGTATAGCGGCTTGGACTTTCAGTCTCATTCCGCTCCCTATCCATCGGCAAACGCTTCCGTCCCGAATCCGCGCCCGCGTCCTTTTTGTCTCCGACTCCCTTCCCGTTCAGGACATACGTCAACCCTTCGGATGTGAAGTAAATGGTCTTGTCTTTTCCCTGAAGATAATAGGCTACCCGAGCGTCCACCTGGCCCTCATTGGGAATAAAATAGAGCGGTATCTTGCCGAAATCTCTATCGATCTTGAGAGCAGCCGGGCCGGTGACTGAGGAAGGCGGAGCCGATGCCGTCTGAATTTTTGGCCTTTGTCCCCCGGAGCCTGCCAGAAACACGATGATCAAAGCTTCCGATAAAATGGTCCAAAATTTTCTCATGGTCCCCCGTTTTCGACGGATTCGCGGGTCAATAATAAAAATATCCTTTCCCCGTGGCGAGATAGATGTGCGCGCTGCGCGCATAACCCCTTCTCCAAAAAAGATCATATCTCCGGCCGCGAGGAGGTGTCAAGCCGCTGTAAGTATACAGCTACGTTCGCTATTAGATGTAAGGAGGCGAGCCATCGTAAACTCTCTTCGGCGGCAAATTCGAATGAGAAGGGGACTTTAACTTCGTGGTTTAAGATCTGAAATTGCGAACAAATCTTGACATGACCAATAGTTGTTCTCTGAAACCTAACTATCTCGGGAAGGGAAGTTAGGTGATGAGGAAAGATACCACAATTAAAAGGGAAGACATGTCCTCCTACTTAACAAGTATGATCCCCGGTTTATTCTTTTTTTTATTTCTTATTTTTGGTTTCCTCCGGGAAAAGATTCTTCTCTTCGACGCATTTGAATCCGGGCTCGCCGGGGCCGGGGATTTTGAGGATCTCTGAGGTTTGTTCTTGGGGAACTAAATTCCCTTCCCTCTGATAAATATATTTCCCGCCGCCCGGGCCGGTATACGACTGGTCTTCATATTTTCTCAGGCTTTCAGGACCCTCCGCATTCCCGCCGACGGGATTAAGCAATTTCAACATTTCATCAACCGCAGATCCACTTGTTCCTGACCTCATTTTCCCAGCGGCGATGTCCTTCGACGTTGTGGAGAGCTTGGCCCAAGTACTGGTCTTGGAATACTTCACCCACACGCCGCCCTGAGTGGGCCAGATCCCAATCAGGTCGTCCTTCCCATCCGCATCAAGGTCACCGCAGGCCACCTGACTTGCAGGAGAAGCCATCTTTACCCAGGCGCCGCTGGTGGAATTTCGGTAATAAACCCCCTGCCCAGCCCAGGTGGCCAACAGTTCATCGCCCCCATCACCGTTCATGTCTCCTGCGGCAATATCTATAGCCGTGGAGGAAAGCTTCGCCCACTTTCCTGTCGAGGTGTATTTCACCCATACGCCGCCCTGAGCAGGCCAGATCCCGATGAGGTCGTCTGTTTTATCTCCATCCAGATCTCCGGCCGTAATTAAAGTTGCCGGAGTGGCCAACGTCACCCACTCGCCGCTTGCCGAATTGCGGTATTGAACGCCATACCCGTCCCAGGTTCCAACAAAATCCGCTTCCCCATCCCCGTTCATATCTCCTGAAGCGATATGCTTGGCTGAGGTGTAAGATATTTTTATCCAGCTCCCATTGGATGAATTTTTAACCCAGACTCCGCTCTGTGACGGCCAGACGCCGATGAGATCGTCAATGCCGTCTCCATACAGGTCGCCGCAGGCAATCATGGTCGCCGGACTGGCCATCCCGACAAACGTTCCGGTGTCTGAGTTCCGGTAATACACCCCTTGGCCATCCCAGGTCCCAAGAAAATCTTCCTTCCCGAGTATCGTTTGACGATAATTTGAAATAACTCCTTTAATATTCCTTAAACCTCTGGCATTGTCACCGTCAACAGCGTCGCCGGTCGCCACTCCTTGATAAGTAATGCTCGGATTAGAAAAATGAGCGACCCGGCTACCGACCTCTTCATAGGACATCACGCTACAGTGCGTTCCGGTGGCATCAACCCAGCGCCATCCGGCCGAATAGGAGTAGAGTCCCGGTCCCGGCTGAACGGCCTGGTCTTTCCTGTGGTGGCATCCCATGTTGTGTCCCATCTCGTGGATAACAGTAAAAGCCCAGCCGGCCTGTTGAACTCTGGAGATCGAAAAAGCATAATCGGGTGATCCGGCTGTTGTATTTAGCAGCCATCCGATTCCACCGGTGTCCTCAACATAAGTTAAAAGATCGACAAGATCAGCGCCATGCGTATTGCGCGATTGATGCACCGAGTCCATATAACCATCGCTTGTATCGGTCAGACGATCTAAATCGGTGCTGCTGTCCCCGCTCTCCGTATAGGCTATTTCGGCCGAGTGTACTAACTGGATCGTCATGTCGGTCACGCTGTTATCCAGGGCCAGTTGTCCGTTTTGGACGGCTTGATTGATAACGTTATTAATGCCGCCTCCAGATGTATTGGCCCAAGTTTTGGCAGCAGGGGTATAGACCACCATAACATCAATGGTCATCGTTGCATTCAAAGGAGGGGGGGTGCCGTCTCCTTTTCCTTGCCCGAGCAGGGGTGGAATGGGAGAGGGGCTGTCCGGCAGCTCATCCATTATTTGAGGAACCAAATCCCGAATGAAATGGCTTTTTAAAGCAGGATTATAAATAATCTGGTATTTTCTGTTTCCGTCAGGCACGCTGATGGAAGCGAGCACCTGACCCATGGAACAGGAAAGAAGGAGATATCCGTTTTCGGTCCCTTCAAGACGGCCCCTGAGGGAAAGGGTTTTATTGATATCCACAGATGCTCTGTCGATGACCGCAACGTAAGATTCGTTCAGAAAGGGAGTGATTGCGATTCTGTCGCCCGGAGCCACCGCGCCTGGAATCAGCGCCAGCTCATTGATCGTGACTTCACGATATCGTCTAGCCGTGGGTGCGAGCTGGTCAAAGCCCGCCTGCTCCGGGCCTGCGGCGATGATCAGCGAAACTGTCCTCGAGGCTGTCTCCCCTTTTTTGTCTGCAAAAGTAGGCAAGCCTACTATCAGCGCAAACAATAAAAGAGAAAGAAAGAAGACGCTACTCGTTTTTTTCATCCTGACCTCCTTCCCCGTTCGTTCTTTGCTATTAATGTTATCAAATATTTATTTTTACTTCAATCCTTTTTTGCATGCCTTTTTTGTCCGGCTCTATATAGCGCGATAGGTTATCCTAGTTCGATGCATCTAAACCCGGGTTCACCGACTTTATAGGTAACATGATGATGTGATGCACCTCCTCGGGGAGTTTGATAGACTCTCCGTGGAAAATCTTTCTTAAGGAGGTGCACAGATGAATTATGTCGGAATTGACCATCATCGTCAA
>Ga0315275_10003795_pt1 | contig 13996 bp, 10 predicted proteins | sample YL17G03_0_MG_FD_205557 | JGI IMG/M metagenome (GOLD analysis project Ga0315275, IMG submission 205557) | Sediment microbial communities from Yellowstone Lake, YNP, Wyoming, USA - YL17G03_0 | ecosystem: Environmental > Aquatic > Freshwater > Lake > Sediment | place: USA: Wyoming | collected... | reverse complement strand
AACGAGGTGCGGGGCTCTCCGGCGGTGTGTGCAGACGAGACCGGCTGGCACCAGGACGGGGACAATGGCTATCTGTGGGGCTTCTTCACGCCGACGGTGCGGTAATTCCTATACCGCAAGAGTCGCTCAGGCCAAGTGCCGCAGGAGGCGTTGGGAGCGGACTTTGGCGGAACAGTCACCTGCGACTTCCATTGCTCCACCAGCGCCTTGGCCTCCGGTGTGCCATGCCCATGCAGCGTTCCCCCGCGGTCCACAGGTGATCCGTCAGGTGGTGCCAATCCAGAATCTGCACCGCCCGGGGAAACAGATAGGAGGCCGTCTCCCACACCATCGGCGGCGCGGCGCCGGCAGTGATCCACCGCGGGGATCGATGGCAGCGACCTGACCGCTCAGCCAATACCCTCTCGAGAGCCATCGAGCGACGGCCGTTCCTCGACACGCGAGTCACGGCCTTCCGGTTGGCGGCCTGGTGTCAGGCCGGCTTCATGGGCCCCTGACAGGGACATCCGGGATCACTCAGCGGCGTCTGTCGGCGCCGCTTCTCGGTGTGGAGTGTGCCTGACGGAGGTGTTCGGGACAGCGGTTGCCCTGATGGTGCGATCTGTGGTGCCGAACGCGAAGTCTGCCGGTTAGCTCGCGAATATTGCCGAAATCGCCTGGGTATGCTAGAATCCGCACAGACAACTGAACAAGATCGTGGCGAGGGTCTATCCTGGGCGGCCGTCGGCCATCCCCTCCCTCGGGGAACGGTGCCGTTAGGCGAGGCCATAGTTCGGCCCTGCCTCATTTATCTCTCATCCAGGCGAGCCGCAAAGCTCGCCGAGGGAGGTAGGCCGCACCATGGATAAGAGGTTGGCTCCACCGACCCTCATCTACGATCACTCGTCCGACCCCGAGGAACAGCTCGGAGACCGGCTGCATGAGCGCTCGCAGTTGGCCCCGGAACTGCGCGTCATTGTCCACCTCAAGTCCGGCACCACCCTTGTCGGCCATCTCCGTTACTACGACAACTTCCACCTTACCGTTGCGGCCGCCGGCCAGCTTCACGATGTTCTCTATCGCGACGTAGCCCATATACTCCAAGCGGCCGAAGCCGTTTAGAACCTTCAGAGGCGCAGGCTTTCCACTGGCGGCCGTTCCTATCTGCGTGATCGGCGGTTTGCGTAACGCGCCTCCGGCCTCATCTGCGGAAACAGTATCACATCCCTGATGGACTGCGTCACTGACGCGAGTTGCCAACTTGCGGCCGTTGCCTGAGGCGAGTGCCTGCAGTGACACTCATTATGCTGTACGCAAGGCACTGGACGTCCCGGTAGCGCCTGCGCCCTATGAAGTAGGCGTGTGCGAGGCGGTTGCGCCATGCATTCATGTTGCAGAGGTTGCCGGTGAGATCGTCGAAGTCCCGTCCATCGATCCCGAAACCCGTCTTGCCAACGCGTTTCAGCGCCCTGATCGCTCCCCCGAAGTTCACTTTCTCGTTCGCGTTGGGGTCCGGAATCCAGGACAATTCAGGATCGCTAGTGCCCTCCCGTATCCGCAACTGGTCGCCCACCCGCAGTCGTTCTCGCGCCGCGGTGGTAAGCAGCCTATGGACCTCATACTCGCATGCCAGGCTCAGAGGCAAGGCCGCCAACGCGAGGGAATGGGCGTTCATGCCTAGCGCGCCCTCAGCGAGCCGACTCTCGACGAGCAACTGCTTCGCTCGTCCGTCAAGCAGCGCGAACCAGCGGTGTTGACCCCTGAGTTCGTCGCACGCGCGGTCGGCACAGTCGCTGTGAGGGAGAAGCCGCTCCTCAAGCCGTGCAAGGCGCGCCTCTTCACCGATCTCCGTCAGCGGCCAGCTCTCATCCTCCGGGTGTAGAGCATGGAACTCCTCTGTGTCGGTCCTCAGGTACACCCTCCGGCGCTGCTTCAAATCGGGTAGCGAAAACGAACCGACAAGCACAGTCTCGGTCCTCCCCGCGCGCACGTAGTCTGGTTCCAGTCTCGACAGGTGGCTCTGCATGCTGCCAATGGCCGGGTAGCCGTCAACCGGTTCGACCCGCGGATTGCGCTCCCATTTCGGCACTTCAATCCGGAAGACACCGACGGGATAGACGATGCCGGTGAAGAACAGGTCGTACATCAGCCGCAGTTCGTCGCCCGACCGGAGTTCCCGGAGATGGGGAACTCCTTCACGGATCTCTCGACGTACAAGACCCACATCAAAGGGGCGGTCCTCACCGCTGCCCGCACCGAGTGCTAGCCGAAAAGTCCGTCCCAAGGATGCGCCCTCGGGCGTCGCGATGTACACCCACTTTCGCATGTCTCATGCCCTCCTGTGGCTACGCTCCGGCGGCCTCATGGGGGAGCAATGCTAGGGTGCGACCATGCTTACTCTCGCTTCACACCTCTCCCCCAACGCCGCCGCCACTCGCACCGCCGTTCCGGCGAGGAGCGGAAGTGCCTCTCTGACGGCGGCATCCGAGAGGTTTCGGCGCGGGAGAAAGACGACCTCGAAGTCATAGCCCCCCTCTCCCCTCACAACTGCCTTGGCGAGAGACGGGATGCCAGCGACGATCGCGGTTGCGCCGTATGCCGTGCACTGCTCCCGAAGAGCGCCCACGTACTCACGGCGTGCAACTGACGCGTGTTGATCTGTCAGCACGAACAGCAGGAGTGACGAATCCTCGCTACTTCCTACAATCGGCGATAGCAGGTGCGGGGCGTTGTCGAGGAAGTCTGCGAACGGGTCAAGAAGGATGAGGTCGTAGGGGCGGCTGCTCGCCAGCACGGAGTACCCATCCTCTGGGTCGGGCAGCGGATGGCAATCGTGCTGCGTAACGAGACGGTTGACGCGTTGAGCGCACCTATCGCCCACCCAGATCTCGACGGGGCGCTGCTCGGAAGACGCCGTCTCCCCAACAATGCCGGTGCTGCCGAGATAGCGCCCGCGCTGCCAGGCGGCACTCGAGTAGCGCGAGAGGAGGGTGCCGTCCATACGGCCTACGCGCTCAGCCACTGGCGCCAAGAGGGGGTAGTCCCACTCTCCCGCGAAGGGGTCAGCATACCGTAGTACGTCGCTGACCTTGGAGAGCGTCCAACGCGCGGCGACGGCGAGGCAGGCGTGCTTCAGCAGGTCCCCCGCGTTCCCGGGGTCATATGGTAGACCTGACGATGGGGCCGGGGCGACTTCCACAACGGGACCAGGCAGGTCATCACCGGCGAAGCACTCATGGCACTGCCGAACGGCAGCTTCCCATTTCGACGGCTCGCCCCAGCCTCTTCCCGGAAGCCCCGTTGTCGCACTCACGACGAGCGCTGACAAGTCGCAGCCAATCTCGTCCCGCCGAAGCTGCACCGCCTTCAGCACCTCGAAGAGTTGGGGCCCCACCCGAAGTCCCGTTGCGCCTGCCGCCTCTGGATAGCTAGTGAGCCGCCCCTCAACCGCCGCCTGGATAAGGAACCTCGACAGCCGCTCAACCGCGTCAGACGCGCTTCCCCACATCGTCTGCCTCCTACGCGAATGTGCAGAACGGGCAACAGCCCGAAGGCGAAGCGATCCCCTACTTCCCCTCCGGCCTCATCTGCGGGAACAGAATGACGTCCCGTATGGACGTCGCACCCGTTAGCAACATCACCAGCCTCTCGACCCCGAGCCCGATCCCGCCGGTGGGGGGGAGGCCGTACTCCAACGCGCGCACATAGTCGTCGTCCATCGGATGCGCCTCAGCGTCGCCCCCTGCCCTCAACCGCGCCTGCTCCTGGAACCGCCGCCTTTGCTCCTCCGGGTCGTTCAGCTCGGAGAACGCATTCCCCAGTTCCAGCCCACCCGCGAACGGCTCGAACCGCTCCGCCAGCGCAGGGTCATCCGGGCACGCCTTCGCCAGCGGCGAAATCGCCGTCGGGTAATCCATCACGAACGTCGGCTGGATCAGCTTCGGTTGCACGAAGTGCTCGAACAGATTGTTGATCATCGTGCTCAGCGCAATGCCCCGCTCGCATGGGAGGCCCAGTTCCGCGCACACCCCTCGCGCCTTGTCCGGGTCCGCCAGCCGGCTCGGCTCCACTCCCGCCTGCTGTTGGATGCTGGCGAGCAGCGACACCCTCCGCCACGGCGGCGCCAGCTCGATCTCCTCACCCTCCCACACCACCTTGGTGGTCCCCAGCGCCTGCCGCGCCGCCTCGGCGATCATCCCCTCCATCAGCTCCATCATCTCACGGTAGTCCGCGTAGGCCTGGTACGCCTCCAGCATGGTGAACTCGGGGTTGTGCTTGGTATCAATGCCCTCGTTCCGGAACACCCGCCCGATCTCGTAGACCCGCTCCAGCCCCCCCACGACAAGCCTCTTCAGATACAGCTCGGGGGCGACCCGCAGATACAGGTCAGTGTCCAGCGCATTGTGATGGGTGACGAACGGCCGCGCCAACGCTCCCCCGGGGATGGACTGCATGATTGGGGTCTCAACTTCGAGAAACCCCCGCTCCTCCAGGAACCGGCGCAGCGCGCTGACGACCTTCGAGCGGACAATGAAGACCCGGCGCGAATCATCGTTGGCGATGAGGTCGAGGTACCGCTGCCGATACCTGATCTCCACATCCCGCAGCCCATGCCACTTCTCAGGGGGCGGCCGGAGCGCCTTGGCGAGCAAGCGGTAGCTTTTCGCTCCGACGGTCACCTCACCCGTGCGGGTGCGCATGACCTCGCCCTCGGCCCCGATCAAGTCGCCGTCGTCGAGCTCCCCCAGTTCCTGAAAGCGCTCATCGCCAAGTTCGTTGACGCGGAACAGAAGCTGGATGTGGCCTGATACATCCTCCAGGTCCGCGAACGTCGCCTTGCCGTGCCGACGCCGAGCCATCAGCCGCCCGGCGACCCGCACGGTGACACCCTCGAGGCTGTCAAAGCCCTCGTGGATCTCTGCTGCCAGGTGGGTTCGATCGAACCGCGTGACCCGGAACGGGTCTTCCCCCTGCTGCCTCAGCCGCGCCAGCTTCTCCCGCCGCTGGCGCAGGAGATCGCTCTCTGGCTCCAACTGCTGCTCCCTGCCCTCGGAGCCCACGAGCCTATGCGCCAACCGACAGGATGACGTACGTCCGCACGCCCCCCGGGGTCTTCACCTTCACCGTCTTGCCCGCGGTGCGCCCCATCAACGCCTCCCCCAGCGGCGACTGATTCGAAATCCGGTGCTCCGTCGGATCCGCCTCTTCCGCCCCGACGAGGTGGTAGTCAACCTCCTCGCCGCTGGCGACATCGCGCAGCCGGACAGACGACCCCACCTGAACCTTGCCGTCCTTACCCGGCTTATCAACGATCGTCGCGTTGGCGAGCAGATACTGCAGTGTCTCGATCCTCCCCTCCATCTGCGACTGTTCGGCCTTCGCGTCCTCGTATTCCGAGTTCTCGCCGATCTCGCCGAACTGCTTCGCCTCGCGTATCCGGTCGGCCACCCGCTTGCGGCCAATGCCTTTCAGCTCGTCGAGTTCGGCCTGAACCTTCTTGAGCCCTTCCGCTGTGAGGACGATGTCCTGATTCCTCATCTCGACTCCTGGATCTCGGCGACGCCGCGCTGCAGCCTGGCTGCGCTTTGTCTGAGGGAAGCTCCTCTGTAGGCTCCCAGCCATCTCGCGGCCCCTATGAAAACGGACAGCACTGATCTTCCCCCGCCCCTCCGGCGGGAACCGATCAGTGCCTTCTCACCGCGACATCACCACTGCTAACGTACCACAAACACCCCCCAAAGTCAACTACGAGACACTCCTGCAACTGCCAACCACGTGGTGGATCGCCGGGATTGGGTCGGGCTACCTCATGTGCGGGCCGCGGGCACCCGACAAGGGGAAAGGGCAGCGTCGGGCAAACCTTTATCTGGCGGGTGATCGGAAGCCGACATGAACGCGACTGCCGCGACAGCCACTGCGCGCCGAAAGCGATTGGGTCTCGACAGCCCATACGTGTTCGTTCTCCCGGCGGTGCTGCTCTTCGGGATGTTCACCTTCTACCCGATCCTGCGCTCGCTCTACCTCAGTTTCTTCGACTACAACTTCCTCCGGCCCGACCAGATGCACTGGATTGGACTCGGGAACTACCGCGAGATCCTCCGCGACGAACGCGTCGCCGGCTGGCCGGGGCTGGTGCTGCCGCAAGGCCACCTCGCCTTGTGGCAGTATCCGCTCTACCCGCTGCTTGTGGCGTGGCTCACCATCAACAGCCCGGGGGGAGCGTTCTGGAACACGGTACGCTTCACCGCGATGTACGTCCCGCTGGCGGTCGTCATCCCGCTCTTCCTGGCGGTGCTGGTGGAGCGCGCGGGTCGGCTTTCGACGCTCTTCCGCACGCTGAACTTCATCCCGGTAGTGGTTTCGGTGGCGGTGGTCTCCATCATCTGGATGTGGATCTACCATCCAGAGTACGGTGTGGTGAACACGCTCCTGCGCCAGTACGCCGGGATGCGCGAGGGCTACACCTGGCTCTCCGACCCGAAGCTGGCGATGCCCGCGGTGGTGGCGATGTGCGTCTGGCACGGACTTGGGTTCAACATGCTGCTGTTCCTGGTGGGACTGCAACGCATTCCGCCGGAGCTGACAGAGGCGGCGCGGGTGGACGGGGCGACCGGCTGGCAGGCGCTTGTTCGCATCACCATACCGCTGCTCCGTCCCACCATCTTCCTGGTCGGCCTGCTGGTGATGGTCGGCGCCCTGAAGGTCTTTGGTCAGATGTTCATCATGACCCAGGGCGGGCCGGCCGACTCCACCCTCTCGATGGTGCTCTACCTCTACAACATCGCCTTCCGTTACGGCAAGTTTCGCTTCGGCTACGCCTCCGCGCTCGCCTGGGCACTGGCGCTGTTCATCTTCCTGGTGTCGGTGGTATCGTTCCGGCTGTCGAAGGAGCGGGCGTGATGGGGATGACGGCGAGCAGGCTAAAGCCTGCGGCACCCAGGAGGGCGCCGACCGTGGACCGAGCCAGGCGCTATGCAGGCGGCGGGCTGCGCTACCTCGTGCTCGCTGCGGTCAGCGCGCTGAGCCTGCTCCCGTTCCTGTGGGTGATTCTGTCGTCGCTTAAGTCGCATGAGGAACTGTACAGCAAACACCTGACGTTCTGGCCCCATCGCTGGACCTGGGACAACTACACCCAGATGTTCGAGCGAATGGTGGGGTTCGGGCTGTACTACCGCAACAGCGTTCTCGTCTCCCTCGGCACGGTCGTGCTCACTCTCTTCACCGGCAGCCTTGCGGCCTACGCGCTCTCCCGCTTCCGCTTCAGGGGCGACCGGGCACTGCTGCTGCTCTTCCTCGGCACCATGATGGTGCCGGGCGAGGTTGGCCTGATCGGCCAGTACGAGTTGCTCAGCGCCTACCGACTCCTGAACACGCTCACCGGCCTCACCCTCAGCTACTCCGCCTTCAGCCTCGCGCTCACCATCTTCATCATGCACAGCGTCTTCACCGGCGTGCCGCAGGAGCTGCTCGATGCGGCGCGGGTGGACGGGTGCAGCTGGTGGGAGGGCTTTTGGCAGATCATGGTGCCGATGGGCGCAAGCGGACTCGCCGCCGCCGGCACGCTCGTTTTCCTCAACTCCTGGAACGAGTTCATCTTCGCCCTCACCATGAACAACTGGAGCGATGAGGCCCGGACGCTGCCGGTCGGCATCCAGCTCCTCCAAGGCCAGTGGCAGCACTGGGACTACGGCGTGCTGTTCTCCTCCGTCATGCTCTCCTTCGTGCCGGTGATAATCCTCTTCCTGTTGCTCCAGAAGTACTTCATGCGCGGCCTCACCGCCGGCGCGGTGAAGGGGTAGGCGGTGCACAAGACCATCGCCCTCACCATCATGGGCCTGCTCCTGATCGGCTTCGCCGCCGAGCGGCGGCTCAACACCTACACCCCGCGCCGGGGCGGCGTCACCACCGTCCGGGTGATGGTGGACTCGTGGCAGTACAGCGAGTTCATGACCCCGGACAAGGACCTCGAGCGCGCCATCCGCGCCTTCGAGCAGCGCCACCCCGAGATCAAGGTGGACCTCCGCATCATGCCGGAGGCGAACGAGATCACCCTCATGCTCCCCTGGCGCGCCAACAACACCCCCTTCGATCTGCTGCTCACCACCAACAACGAGACCATCACCCGCTACGCGGAGGGGGGATTCCTCGAACCGTTGGAGGGGATCCTCGAACCCGAACTGGCGGCCGGCCTGCTGGCGGAGTTCCTGCCCGGCTATCTCCAGAACTGCCGGCTGAAGGACCCGCAGACAGGTAAGGAGCACCTCTACGGCCTGCCCTGGCTGGGCGAGATCATGGCCCTCAACTACCGCCGCGACATGCTCCGGGAGAACGGCCTGACCGACGCTGACGTTCCGGAGACGTATGAGGAACTGGAGGCCATCGCCCGGAAGCTGCGCGATCCGGCGAAGAAGCAGTACGGGGTAACGCTCGACCTGTCCCCGGGATTCTTCAGCCAGAACGCCTACGTGCCCGTGCTGCGTTCGCTCCGCGGCAGCGTGGTAGATGACAAGGGGCGGCTGGACGTGAGCAGCCCCGAGGCGGCGAAGACCTTCGAGATGCTCAAGCGCTGGTACACCCAGGGGCTGATGCCCAAGGGCGCGCTCACCCCCTATCAGTCGGCCGATGACTTCCGCGCCAAGATCGCCGTCTTCTTCCCGAACTGGCAGTCGCGCGGCTTCTGGGCGATACGGGAGATGAAGGACGGCGAGAAGCATATCGGCATCGGTCCGGCGCCTGGAAGCAAGACCGCGGGCGCGCTCGTCGCCCACTACATCGGCGTCATCCCGAAGGCATCCCCCGTGGCGAAGGAAGCGGCGCGAGTGCTACTGGAGGCGTTCTGTTACGACCTCCAGCCGGGCGTCGCCAAGGCCGGCAAGATGATCGTCATCAATGAGCCCTATGCCCGGCAGATGTATCTGGACCGCTTCACCGCCCCCGTGCCGCCGAGCATCGCCAGACTCCGCTCCCTGGTTGACCCAACCTACCGCCTCCCGGAGTGGATGCTCGCCCTCCGGCCCACCGTGGACAAGGGCTACTGCATCCCCGACCCGCTGACCTGGCAGCGGGTGGCGGACATCGTAGGGGTCGAGTTTCAGAAGTACCTCAACGAGGATACCCCGGCGACCGAGGCGCTTGCCGGCGCCAAGCGCCAGATAGATCAAGTCTATGAGTAGAACTCCCATCATGCATGCGTCTCGAAGACGCAGCGCGGAAAGGACCATAATGCTACCGATGCCCCTGCGAGTTGCCGTTCCTCTTCTGGTACTGATCGTGCTGGCAGCCGGTTGCCTGTCAAGGGAGGCCCCTGCCCAGCAGGTGAAGGTGGCCGAGCAGGCGCCTGATTACCAGTGGGAGCCGATCGGCCTTGCGGGCGGCGGCGGCATGTTCGCGCCAGCCATTAGCCCGGCGGACCCGGACCTGATGATGGTCAACTGCGATATGTCGGGCGCCTACATCTCCGAGGACGGCGGCCGACACTGGCGCATGATCCACCACGAGCAACTGCAGGGCAACACCCGCTGCCGGCCCGGGTTCCATCCCACCGATGTCAACATCATCTACGCGGCAAACGGCTGGGGCGGCGGCGTGAAGGTCACACATGATCGCGGCCGCACATGGGCCGCAATCGGCGATCTGCAGGGCACCCCGACCGGGCAGATCTATGTCAGCCCCGAGGATCCCTCAGTCCTGTTCACCGGCGCAGAGGATTCGGTCTACATGTCCCGCGACGGCGGAACTCGCTGGACGAAGTGTAACGGGCCGACGGGCGAAGCCGTCGGCTTCCTTGCAGGCCCACAGGGCGACCTCTTTGCCGCCACCAGCGGAGGCTTCTGGCGCTCGGACAACGGCGGTCAGACTTGGATGGAGAAGACTCAGGGCCTACCTTCGCCCGAGCTCCGCTCCTTCGCCGGAGGCAGCCGGACGATCTCCCGGAACCCCCTGCCCGGCGGAGGATATACACGCACCGAGGAGACGATGCTCTACTGCGCCATCCCCAGCAGGAACGAGAACGGCCAGTTCGTCGGCGGCGTCTATCGCTCCCGAGACCTCGGCGAGCACTGGGAATCGGCGATGGGCAATGGCATCAACAAGGAGACCAAGGCCTACGACGAGTACGCCGAGGGGGAAGTCGCTCAGTACCACCATGTGCTTGCGGCCAGCGCCAATCCGCTTACCGTCTACGCGCTCAACAGCAGCACCGGCTTCTGGCCGCCGCACTTCGCCACCGTCTATCGCAGCGATGATGGCGGCCTCAACTGGCGCGCCACCTTCTTCCTCGACCCGCGGGGTAAGGAATGCAACGTCACGCCCGATTGGTTCACCGTGTCTACCGGGCGGGCCGAGCCGTCGGTTCCCTTTGGCGCGGCGATTGCCGACTCGGATCCCGAGCGCGTGTTGAGCGTCGGGAACCTCGTCTATGCCACCCACGACGGCGGCAAGAGCTGGTTCTGCGCTAATGCCACACTCGCCCCAGGCCAGAAGGCGGCGCCGGGATGCGAGTGGGTATGCAACGGCCTAACCGTCACGACCACCTGGCACCACTACGTTGACCCGTTCGAGCCCAACCGCCACTACATCTGCTACACGGACATCGGGTTCGCGCGCTCGGTGGACGCGGGGAAGACGTGGATCTGGTGGGCCCAGGAGCAGTGGGCGCCCTGGAACAACACCTGCTACGAGCTTGCCTTCGACCCGGACACTCCCGGCAAGATCTGGGGCGCCTTCTCGAACGTGCACGACATTCCCAACGACAACATCATCTCCGGCCGCCACGGATCGAAGGGGCCCGGTGGGGTCTGCCTCTCAACGGACTTCGGGCAGAGCTGGCCGGCGTTCGGCAAGGGGCTGCCGCTGGCGCCGGCGACCTCTATCGTGCTCGACCCGAGAAGCCCGAAAGGGAAACGCACCCTCTACGTCTCGATCTTCGATGAAGGTGTGTTCAAGTCGGTTGACGATGGTGCGACCTGGGTGAAGAGGAGCAACGGCCTGGGCGCGCCGGAGAACATGCGAGTCTACCGTCTCATCCTCCACAAGGACGGCACGCTCTTCGCGCTCGTCACGGCGAAGCGACAGAATGGCGCCTTTCTCAAGGAGGGCGCTGGGCTCTACCGTTCACGAGACGGCGGCGAGAACTGGGGATGCATGACGACCTCGGTAGGTCTACTGTGGCCCAAGGACTTCGGGGTGCATCCCCAGACCAGCGACATCATCTTCGTGGGCGCGGCCGACGCGGGTGGCAAAGAGCAGGGCGGCCTCTACCGCACGACCGATGGCGGCAAGACATGGAAGCGTGTCGCCCGTGAAGGGTCCGAGCACTTCGGCGCTTACTTTGATCCCAGGCGTCCTAACTGGGTCTACGCGACACTAACCGAGGGCGCCCCCGGCCCATCCCTGTGGTTGAGCACAGACGGGGGCGACAACTGGCAGGCGCTCGATAGCTTCCCCTTTGCCAACACTCAACGAGTCGAGTGCGACCCGGCCGACCCCGACACGATCTACGTGACGACCTTCGGCGGCAGCGTGTTCCGTGGGCGTGCGCCTGCGCAATGATCGCCGTCCGTCCCGCCCTATCCTGAACGCCTTGGAAGGCGCATGCGCCGCGGGCTAGAGGCCGCCGCGGGTGCCGAGCACACGGGCATCCCCTCTCCGCTGGGTTGTTCCTGCGCGATCGAGCTGCTCGAGAAACGGCAGAAGGTACTTCCTAGACGCCCCGAGCAGCGCCCGGGCATCGGCGATGCTCATCTGTCCGTGTTCATTGAGGTAGCTGACCACCTGCTCTCGGCAGGCGGCCGCGATGCCGGCATCAACATAGATGCCCGGACCCAGGGCGACGACCAGCTCGCTGTCCACCAGTGCATCGAGTACATCCTGACACTCCGACTCCGAGGCGCCGCAAGCCTGCGCCAGTTCTGGAAGCGAGGGCGTCGCCAGACCCGACCGGCGCATCAGCTCGAGCAGGCAGTCCCTGACAGCGGCGGTCCGCGGCGACCACTGCGGTTGGTGGTCGGGCAGGCGCAGCCGCTCGCCCGCCGTGATCACCCGGCCGGAAGCGACCAGTGCGTCGAGCGCGAGCCGGCTCGCCTCCCTGCCCTCGGGGCCGCCCCTCGACTGCGCTCGGGGTGGCTTCTCGCTTCCAGGGGGCGACCCTGAGCCTGCCGTCCCTCGGCTCCGCTCGGGACGACCCTGAGCTAGTCGAAGGGCCGAAGGGCCGCCTGTCGCTCTTGCCAAGACCGTGTTCAGCGGAGCGTATAGCCAGTGCGGACGCTCGCCGTGTTGCTCGGCAAGGGCGCGAGCAAGCGCCTCTGCTGCGCTCTCGATGGCAGACGCGCTGAACCACCGTTTCCGCTTACCTAGGACGGCCTGGCCCCGCCCTGCCAGTCGCCCCAGCACTCGGCCGAGTTCCTCCTCGGAGAACCCGCACCGGACTTGCAGCTCGCCTTCAGCGACCCCCCTGCGGCCCGCCTCGCCGAGCAGCCGGGTGACGGCTTCCTCGGGTGGTGCGTGCTCTCGACCATCCACCACCTTGGCGCCAACCGCGCGCCGGCGCTTCGGCGGGTGGGCATCGGCAATGATCCCGCCCCCGACTACGCGCATCGGAGAATAGGAGCGAAGCACGAACGCGTCCCCCGGCGCGCCGACCAGAGGCGACTCCAGTCGGAGCTGGGCGAGCGCCGACTGCCCGGGCCGCAGCTCATCTGCCTCCAGCAGCACGATCCGCGCCATCACCTCGGCCGTTCCGTGGTGGACGCGCAGCCGCGCCCGCTGCGCGATCCGGAACTCCGCATCTCTCGCGAGCTCGACTCGCGCGTCCAGCATGAGTGATGGTGCGAAGGCGCCTGGCGCGGCCAGCACATCGCCCCTCTCGATCGCCTCCTTCTCGACCCCCGCGAGGTTCACCGCCGCTCGCTGCCCGGCCACGATCTCCGTCGCCGCCGCGCCATGGACCTGCAGTCCTCGCACCCGCAGGCTTCGCCCACGGGGCAAGAGGACGGCATGATCACCGTTGCGCAGTCTTCCGGAGATAACCGTGCCGGTGACGATGGTGCCGGCCCCGCGGATGGTGAAAGACCGGTCTATGGGCAGCCGGAACGGCCCCTCGGACGGCTTTGTGGGAACGCTGCGGGCGATATCGGCGAGCCGCTCGCATAGCTCGGTCAGGCCGGCGCCGGTCACGGCCGAGACCGGCACGATGGGCGCCTCCTGCAAGAAGGTGCCCTCGACCAGCGCGCGCACCTGCTTCGCCGCCGCGGCAATATGCTCGGGACCGACCTTATCCGCCTTGGTGAGTGCGATGAGGCCTGCCTGGACACGAAGCTCGTGCAGCACACGGAGATGCTCGGCGGTCTGAGGCATCACCCCTTCGTCGGCGGCAACCACGAAGAGAGCGGCGTCAATGCCGGTGGCGCCGGCGACCATGTTCCTGACGAACATCTCGTGACCGGGGACGTCCACGATGGCGATGGGATCCGGCAGTCCGGGAAGGGTGAGGAAGGCAAACCCCAGGTCAATGGTCATCTCCCGGGCCTTCTCCTCGGCCAGGCGGTCGGGGTCGGTCCCGGTGAGGGCGCGCACGAGCGCTGACTTGCCGTGATCTACATGTCCGGCGGTGCCGAAGACGACGTGGCGGTGAGGCATCACGCGCTCTCTTCGGGGGGAGCGGCGGCAGCGCGGCCGACCGCGGTTGCGACGACGTCATCCTCCTCAGGCAGCACCGTGCGCAGGTCCAGCAGCACGCAGCCGGCGTGAACGCGACAGAAGACTGCCGGGTCACCCTCCCGCAGGCGCGCCGCCAGCTCTCCCTCGTCCATGGTCGGCGTTGACACCGAGAGCGCCCATGAGGCGATCGTATGCCCTGCGAGCGAGCCGCCGCCGACCTCGGACTCTACCGGCACGACGGCGATGGTCACGGCTGGGAGGTCCCCCCGCACACCTGCCGCCAGCGCCTCGGCGCGGGCGCGGATGTCATCGGTGGACCGGGCGAGCAACTGGATTGTCCGGTGCTGCTCGCGGAGGGTCT
>Ga0315275_10003794_pt1 | contig 13997 bp, 12 predicted proteins | sample YL17G03_0_MG_FD_205557 | JGI IMG/M metagenome (GOLD analysis project Ga0315275, IMG submission 205557) | Sediment microbial communities from Yellowstone Lake, YNP, Wyoming, USA - YL17G03_0 | ecosystem: Environmental > Aquatic > Freshwater > Lake > Sediment | place: USA: Wyoming | collected... | reverse complement strand
CGCCAGCGATGCCAGCCCGCAGAGCCCGAGCAGCCACGACGCCACCCGCAACTGATGGTGCAGACCGTCAAGGTGATCGCGCAGCGTCGCCACTCGGAGGATCGGAGCCGTCGGATCGACGTCCCGGACCAGCCGGCGCAGGCTGGTCGCGAGGGCGCCCGGGTCTCCCTCGGTGCGCACGAGGAGGCACGGCGTGTCGCCCACCGCGGACGGGAGATGCACGAACGCCATGGGCTCGTGCAGACCCTTGCCCGCGAAGGCGGCGTGGTCGGCCACGACACCGATCACGCGGTGCTTCCCGAGCACCCGCTGCAGCAGCGACATGCACGGATAGGCCAGGCCCACACCGAGCGCGCAGGCGGGTACCGCCGGCACTGCGCCTTCCATCCAGACCTGCCGAAGCAGCGCACCGCGCGACGCGCCGAACGCCGCTCGGCTGGCGAACTCACGCTGGCGCATCTCGACGTCTGCCAGTTGCAGGTTCGCCACGTTGGCGCAGGCCAGCAGCAGCATCAGCAGCGGTCCGGCGAGCAGCAGCCGGGGCTGCGGCAGCAGCGACTCGAGCAGTTCCGTGCGGTTCATCGCGAAGGGCCGCACCCGATGCTGACCGGCACGGTCGCGATCGCCGGCCGGCATGGCGGCAAGGTAGTGGTCGCCGATCGTCGCCACCAGACCCGCCGCCTGGGCCAGGGTGACGTCGTCCCTCAGGCGCGCCATCGCGATCCCCACGCTCGTCGGTGACAGCCCGAATGCCAGCCGGCTTTCCCACGGCACCCACACATCGACGCGATCGGCGATCTTGTGTCCCACGAATCCGGCCGGCGCCACGCCGACGATGGTGAACGGCACGCGGTCGAGGGTGAGGGTCCGGCCGATCACATCGGCCGTTCCACCGAATCGGCGCTGCCACAATCGGTCGCTGATCACGACCACGGGCCCGTGTGGCCCGCCACCGCGCGCATCGTCAGCTTCCGTCAGAGTCCGACCGAGCAACGCCGGAACGCCCAGCACGTCGAAGATCGGGCACTTGCCATCGGCATGATGGCATGATAGCATGACTGCATGAAGATGAGTACGGACGCGGTCGCCGATCGCATCGAGATCAAGGTCGTCGGCAAGAGCGGTCAGATCTCGCTGGGCAAACGGTTCGCGGGCAAGACGCTGTGCCTTGAACGGCGTGCAGACGGCACGGTCCTGCTGACGGCGGTGGCGATGGTGCCGGAACACCAGATGTGGACCCTGCGGGAGCCGGATCGGTCACGGATCGCCCGAGGCCTCGCATGGGCGGGCGCTACGAAACCGCAGGACACAGATATCGATGCGTTGTTGAAGCCGACGACCAAGACGCTCGGGCAGGCGCGTGGCCGCCGCCGGTAGCCGCGTCCGCCTGGATCTGAACAGCCCGGAGTTCCAGGATGTCTTCTTCCGTCTCGGGCCGAACGAACTGAAGCAGGTGGTCGCGTCGCTCCGACGACTGCGTGAATTGGAGTGGAACGACTTGTACTCTCATACGGGCTTCCGCTGGGAGGCCGTTCGGTCGGTCAAAGCCCCGAGCGGCGCACGCGTGTATTCCCTCCGTCTGAGTCAACGAGTCCGCGCCATCGCATTCCGGGAGGGCGAGTTCCTTCGAGTGGTCTCACTCCACCCTGACCACGATTCGGCCTACCAATTGTAGGAACTCTCGAGCGCTGCCGGAGCCGCACGTTGACCACCCGCCATTTGGTGCCAGCGTTGCGCGCCACGCACGTCGATCCGGCCGTCGTGCTGAGAGGCGAGTGACGGGGACAGAGCCGCAGAGAAGAAGCAGCGTCGATCAGGAACGGCTCACTTGCGGATCTGGACGGGCTTATGACTGTTCGTGTGTGTCGCGTTCCCGAGCTGGCCGTTCTGGTTCGATCCCCACGTCCAGAGCGTGCCGTTGTTCTTGATCGCGGCCGTGTGCCAATAGCCTGCCGAGACCGACTGCCAGTCGCCGTCGGTCCCGACCTGCACCGGTGTATCGCTATCACTGGCCGTCGCATTCCCGAGTTCGCCGTGGTGGCTCCATCCCCACGCCCAGAGCGTGCCGTTCGCCTTGATGGCCACGGTGTGAGAGTCACCGGCAACCAGTTGCGGCAGAACCGTGCGCGCTCCTCCCCCGCCGCCGCACGATGTCAGCCCGAGCGACAACGCCACGAGAATCCATGCGGCGAGTTCGCGGATTCCGAGTTGCATCGTCATCTGTCTCAGCCTGGGAGAGACAGAGGCCCGTTGCCGCCGAGGGCGGTTGATCATGTCCGATTGGACACCGGGCGGTCCGGGCGAGTTCCCCGCGCACGGCAGGGTTCCCGCAAGCAAGGGGGGGACAAGGCGCGCCTGCCGATCACTCGCGTCTCAGCACGTCGGCTGGAGCCAGCCGCGTCACGCGCGTCCAGGCAACCGGTCGAGGAAGGCAGGGCCTCGTCACGGCGCTTCGCGCCGAATGAAGTCTCGGACAGCCGCCCGGTGGCGGCGGCTCACTGGCACGGTCAGCCCCGTGGCGAGCCGCATTTCGAGCGGATGGCCGGCGGCACGGTTGACCTCGGCGATGCGCTCCACATTCACCATCCACGATCGATGGACGCGGAGGAACCGTCTCGAATCAAGGCGTCCTTCCAGCGCCGAGAGTGAGTCCCTGAGGACGAACACGTCGCGGCCGCAATGAAGGACCGCATAGACGCCGGCGGCCTCGATCGCATCGACGTCCCGTGCCTTGATGAACCGGACGCGATCCTGGTCCCGCACGACGAACCGGTCGAGCGTCGGCCGGCGCGTTTCCATGTCGCCGAGCAAAGCCAGCAGCCGACGGCTGGACTCCTGCTCGTGTCGTCCGGAGAGGATCTCGCGCGCGTGTCGGAGCGCGTCCCGAAACCGCTCTGGCTCGACCGGCTTCAGCAGGTAGTCCACCGCGTGCACCGCAAAGGCCCGGAGGGCGTACTGGTGGTAGGCCGTCACAAACACGACGACCGGGATCTCGGCCGGCTCGAGTTCCTCGATCACCTCGAAGCCGTCAAGCCCAGGCATCTGCACGTCGAGCAGCACGAGATCCGGTCGCAGCGAGCGGATGGACGTGACGGCCTCGAGCCCGTTCAGGCACGTGCCGGCGATCTCGATGTCAGGTTCGGCCGCGAGCAGTGCCCGCAGGGCTTCGATAGCCAGCGGTTCGTCGTCCACGAGCAGCGTACGAATCATGGTGTCCCGCCACGAAGAAGCGTCACCGTCGCTGTGAACCCGCCTTCTTCCCGCTCCCCGCACTCGAGCACCGCCCGGCCGCCGTACAGCCGCTCGAGCCGCGCTCGCAGGTTCGTCAGGCCGACGCCCACACCCTGGCTTCTCGACGATCGCGAGCGACCGACGCCGTCATCGATAACGGCCAGCCGGATGCCGCCGGGGATCGGGCCTGCTTCGATGCGGATTGTGCCGGGTTCCGTCTTCGGGCCGATCCCGTGGCGCACGGCGTTCTCGACGAGTGGCTGGAGCACGAGATGCGGCACGGGCGTTCGCGCTACGGTCGGGTCCGCCACGATCTCTACGGACAGGCGATTCGAGAATCGGACCTGCTCGATCTCCAGGTACGAACGGGCGAACTCAATTTCCTGCGCGAGTGTCACCTCCTGGATCTCCGCTTCTGCCAACGCGCGCCGGAGAAGTCCCGACAGCAGCAGCACGACACGCCTGGCTGCCGGCGGATCGCTGGCGGTCAGCGCGGCCACGGCATTGAGCGAGTTGAACAGGAAGTGCGGATGCAACTGACTTTTGAGCGCGTGCAGTTCGGCTTTGGCTAGTTGCGTCTGGAGGCGGCTCGCTTCCAGGGCTTCCTTCCGGTACCGCCAGGCATACGAGAGCGTGAGCACCGCCAGCCAGGTCAGCGTGGCGACGAGCAGCCAGCCGAGGAGTATCGGCAGAGGCACGCGAAAATTCTCGAGGAACTTGTCGGCGAGCGTACGCTGAGAGCCCCGCAGGGTCAGAAGTTCCGACATGAGGATGTCGGACATGAAGATGACGGGCACCGTGACGACGATGGCCGCCACGTGGATGGCCCGATTGCGGAACCGCGGCTCACGATCGATTCGAAAGCGTCCACCGAGCCACACCACCAACGGCGTCCAGCCTGTCCAGACGAACCACTGCGTGAAGCGGTTGCCCAGCCAGGCGAGCCAGGGAACCGAGAGGCCATACCTCGGGGCGAGCAGGTAGTCCTGGGTGGCGAGTACCATCGCGACGCCCGTGTAGAACAGTGCCAGGCCCGCTAGCCACACGGGCCACCGAATTCTTGTGCGGGCGCGCTCAGCCATCGCGGTGTCTTTCTCCCCTCGGAGCCCTATTCGAACACCGAACGTCCCGCGCCGCAACCCATCCGAACGCCGCTCGCATCATGCAGACCACCGCTCGCAACGTTTGGACGTCCAGCGCACCGTGGACGGTCGTCTACTGACCATAGTGAGGTTGATGCCATGTTGCTGACACGTTTCTGTTTCGTCGCGCTCACATTGCTCTCTCCGGCGTGGTTGCTTGCGCAGACGTTACCCGCGACTGCGACGCCGCCGGAGGCCGTCTCCCTGCTCGCGCTCGCTCCCTCGGTCCAGGCGCTGGCCTCGCCCGAGAAGCCCGCTATCGCAGACGCTCTCGAGCGGTACTTCAAGGGCTTCGACGCAATGGACGCCGACCTGGTAGCGTCGGCGATTCATCCCGAGGCCACCTTCGCCGGAGGCGTGGGCCAGCCTGCCGTGGAGAGCGCTTCGTATGCCCAGATCCTCGACCAGTTCCGGAAGATGCGGGGGAAGATGACACCCCCCTCCGTCAAGGCCGATCGGACGCTGACCGCGCTGTTCCTCCGCGGCGAAATGGCCACCGCCTTCGTGCGGATGACGTACCTGCCTCCGACACGAGGAGCGGGCATCCCGATTGACTACGCCTTCCAGTTCTACAAGTCCGGCGGTCGCTGGACCATCGTCAGCGTGCTGAACCACGCCGGACCGTACGCGGGAGAAACCGACGACGCGACCCTCGACGCGATGGGCATTCGGCCGGGCCTGGTGATTGGCGAGATCGGTGCGGGCAGCGGCCGCGTCACGCTGGCGCTTGCGCGCCGGGTAGGCGACCGAGGGAAAGTCTATGCCAACGACATCGACCCGAAGCCGCTGGCGAAGCTGCGTGCGATTTGCGAGCGCAGGGGCGTGACCAACGTCGAGACGCTCGTCAGCAAGGTGGACGACCCGATGTTCCCCAACGACTCGCTCGATCTCGCCATCATGGCTATTGTGTACCACCACCTCGAACGACCGGTGGCGTTGCTCGAGAAGCTGGCGTCCTCGCTCAAACCCGGCGCCACGGTTGTGATTGTGGATCCGGCCTACGACAGGACCGGCGACAAGGATTCGGAGCGGCCCACCACCCGGGAACGCGTCGAGTCCGAGGCGGCCCAGGCGGGCTACCAACTGGTCGCGTTCAACGCGTCGCTGCCGCGCGACAACGTCTTCATTCTGCGCCGGAAGGCCGTCGGTCCCGCCGCCGAGGTGAGGGTCACGACGACTCCGTGGACGCCGCCGCGCGAGGGCAGCGATCGGACCGCCGTTCTCGCCACGATCGACACCTGGTGGAAGGGGCACGACAAAGACGAGGCCGCGTTGCTCGACAGCGCGATGGCTCCGGGCACCAGGAGTTGGTTCGTTCACGAGGGTACGCTCCAGTTCGTCCCATACGCTCAGGAGATCGAAAGGATCAAGTCGGGCAACCGGCGGCCGGCAACCCGCCCGCTGCCAGGGGAGAAGCGAACGGTTGTGGATTTCAAGCAGGAGGGCGCCTCGGCAGTCGTGACGATGCTCGTCGAGATCCCGCGAAACGGGATCACGAGCCGCAGCTACACGACGTTTCAGCTCTACAAGGCCGACGACCAGTGGCAGATCGTGAACCTGGCGGGAACGTAGCGTGGCGGCGGCGGGCGCGGGCGGCGGATCGGTCGGGACGATTCACTCGTGTCTCAGCACGTCGGCTGGAGCCAGCCGCGTCACGCGTCGAACCGGGACGAGACTGGCCGCCACGATCACACCGAGCACGAGGACGATCACGGCGCCGTAGGTCACCGGATCCCAACCGACGATGCCGAAGAGGAATCCCGACAGCGTCCGCTGCAGCGCGAGGGCGGCCGCCAGGCCGACCGCGATCCCGAGTACGCCAACGACGACGCTTTCGCCGAGCACCTTTCGCACCAGCAGCCGGTGTTCGGCCCCGAGCGCCAGGCGAATGCCGAACTCGCGCGACCGTTGCGCCACGCTGCGCGCGGACACCCCAAACACGCCGACGGCGGCAAGGGCGCATCCCAGCGCGCCAAACACGGTCATCATTAGCGTGCGATAGCGCTCGTCGCTGGCGGATGCGCGAATCAGGGCGGGAACGGTGCTCAATTCCGTGACGGGAATTCCGGCGTCGACCGACGTGACCACTCGTCTGATGGCCGGCAGGAGCGCCGCCGGGTCGCCGGCGGTGCGAACCACCAGCCTCAGGTCCCGACCGCCCGCCTGCATCAGCGACACCCAGATGACGGGATCCGCCTTGGCGCCGAGGCTGTTCCGCTTGACGTCGCCCGCCACGCCGACAATGGTGGCCTCGTCAGGACTCAACCCCCGGATTCGGGCGCCAATGGGTGACTGGCCAGGCCAGTACCGTCGGGCGACGTTCTCGCTGATGACCAGCACGCGCGGCGCCGACGCCGTGTCGGCATTCGTGAACGCGCGTCCCTCCCGCAACGGAATGCGCAGCGTCTCGTGATATCCGGTCGTCACGCGCTCGATCTGAGCGCTGAATTGGCGCGTGGTTCCGTCGCGTTCGACAATCGACACGGTGCTCGTGTTGGTCTCTCCGGGAAACGGCAGGCGGGTGGTGGCGGCCGCGGCCGACACGCCCGGCAACGCCTGCAGCCGCGGGAGAATCTCCGTGTACACGCGGGCGGAGGACTCGCGCTCGCGCTGGATGATCTCGGCCAGCGTGGGGCGCGCACCGCCACTGCCCGCGATCGGAGGGGCCGCGAACGCGATGCGAGCGGTAGCCAGGCGCGCGGGATCGAATCCCGGGTCGACGGCCAGCAACTGCGAAAGGCTGCGTCCGAGCAGACCGCCGACAACAAGCAGTACCACAGTCAAGGCCACCTCAGTCGCAACAACCAGGCGCTCGAGTCGGCTGCGCCGCCGTGTCGCGCTTCGCATCGGATCCAGTGTCAGCGACTCGCGCGACCGACGGGCGCTGACCAGCGCGGGCAGCGTGCCGGATGCCAGCACCGCGGTGATTCCGGCAGCAACCGCGAACGCCAGAACGCGCAGGTCGATGCGGACCGCGTCGAGTCTGGGCAGCGGCGGGCCGATAACCGCCATCAGGCGTGTCCCCGCCAGCGCGAGCCCGATGCCCAGCAGGCTGCCGAAGAAGCCGAGCACCAGGTTCTCGGTGAGCAACTGGCGCACGATGCGCCTGGCGGGAGCGCCGAGCGCCAGCCGCGTCGCCAGTTCCCGACGCCGGGTGACCAGTTCGCCCAGGGAGAGCGCCGCGACGTTGGCGCATCCAATCAGCAGCAGCAACCCCGTCGCCCCCAGCAACAGCATCAGCGGGGAGGTCAGCCCGTCGGTCTCGTCGGTCGATCGGCTGATCAGTCGCACGTGCGTGCCCGGTTTCGCTTTTTCGAGAATCCGGGTGAGTTCCGCGATCGCTCGTTCGTGGGCGACCCCCGGGGCCAGTCGCGCAATCGCCTCGAGGTTGTTGCCGCGTCCGAACGACGACGTCCCGATTGTCACCCATGCGTCCCGTCTGCCGTCCGAATCCGCACCCAGCCAGTGCATCCCCAGATACCGCAGTCGGAATCCAGGTGGCAGAACGCCAATCACCGTGTGGTCGCGTCCATCCAGGTTGATGGTCGCGCCCAGCACGGCTGGATTCCCCCCCAATCGAGTCCGCCACATCTCGTGGCTGATCACGGTCACCGGCGCGGCACCGCCTCCGGCAGTCGGTCCCTCCTCCTCCGGTCGGAACCAGCGTCCGAGCGCGGGCTGCACGTCCAGCACAGGCAACAGTGACGCGCTGCCGATTCCCAGCCAGATCCGGTCGGCGCCGTTGCCGGTCGTCAACGTCGTCTGGATGCCATTGTGAACCGCGAGGGCCTCGAACGCCGTGTTGGCGGCCTGCCAGTCGCGGTACTGCTGTTGCGACAACGGGAGGCGATCCCAGGTTCGTCCGATCAGTCCCGGACCGTTGCGCGCACCCTCGGCGACAAGCCAGACGTTGACGAGCCGGCTCCCCTGGCTGAACGGGACGCTGTCGATCAGCACGGTGTTCACCACGCTGAACATCGTCGTGGCGCTGCCAATGCCAAGTCCGAGCGCGCCGATGGCGATGGCCGCGAACAGCGGGCGCTTCCGAAGAGATCGGAACCCGAAGCGCAGGTCCTGGAGGAGTGTGTCCATGCTAGTCCTGCCTGAGCGCGACGATCGGATCGACCGATGCCGCGCGGCGCGCGGGGACCATACTCGCGGCGAGGCCCGCCAGCGCGATCACCGTGAGCGCCACCGCGAACACGCGCGGGTCGGTCGGCTCCAGCTCGAACAGGAAGCTCTTGGCGAGCCTGCCGGCGTACCACGCCACGCCGGTGCCCATCGCGAGGCCGACGCCGATGAGCAGGCCCGCTCGGCGCAACACCATCGTCACCACGGAGCCCGGCGTCGCGCCGAGCGCCATCCGCACGCCGATCTCGCTCGTGCGCTGCTCGACGAGGTACGCCATGACGCCGTATACACCGACCGCGGAGATGACGAGGCCCAGCACGCCGAACAGCGCGAACAGAGTCATGGTGAACCGGCGCTGGGCAATCAGCCGGCGCATGAAACCTTCGAGCGTGGAGACGGTGCCGGACATGCGCTGGTCCTTGTTCACGCTCCAGATCGCCGCCTTCACCGCCGGCAGCACCTTCAGCGGATCGCCGGCGGTGCGCACGAAGAGCGTCGCTCCCAGGACCCGACCTTGCGCCAGGGGGAGATAGCCTTCCTGACGCACGGATGCTTCTGGTCCGAACGACCTGGTGTCGCCGACGATCCCCACCACCACGCGTTCCTTCCCGCCGACGGTGCACCGCTGGCCCACGGCATCCTGGTCCGGCCAGTACTTGCGCGCGGCCGCCTCGTTGACGACGATGACCGGCTGCGTGTCGGCCCGGTCGTCGTCGGACAGGTCGCGTCCGCGTAGGAGCGGCACGCCGAGCAGCTTCAGATAGCCTGGCGTCACGAACCGGCGTTCGAGCGCCTCGCCCATGCGGAACTCGCGTCCGCCGGGCAGCTTCACGAACGCTTTGGCGAAGCCGCCCGTGAACGGCAGCGCGCCGCTCTCCATCGCGGCGCCCGCCTGGACCCCAGGCACGCGCCGCACGGCCTCCAGCATCCGCTGCGTGTAGCCCGCGACCGGCTCGGAGGCCTGGGCCACGCTGTCGGATCGCACCTCGGGGTCCACGTTCACGACGAGCAGCCGGGTATAGTCGAAGCCGGTATCGACCCGCATGAGCTTGACGAAGCTGCCGGTGAAGAGCCCGGCGCCGACCACCAGCACCACCGCCAGGGCGATCTCCGACACGACGAGCAGGCTGCGCAGGACGTGGCTCCCCGCGCTGGCCGTCGTCGAACGGCCGTTGCTGAGGGGCGTCGACAGGTTCGGTCGCGATGACTGCAGTGCCGGCACGAGACCGAATCCGACGCCGGTCGCGAGCGCGGCCGCCGCGGCGGCGGCCAACACGCGCACGTCGATCCCGATGGTGGCCACTCGCGGAAGGCCCGATGGCAGCCACGGGATGACGGCGCGCACGCCGAGCCATGCGAGCAGGATCCCGAGGGCGGCGCCCCCGAGCGAGAGCAGGACGGACTCGACGAGCAGCGTCCGCACGATCGCCGCGCGCGAAGCACCCAGCGCGGAGCGGATGGCGATCTCGGTCCCGCGCACGGTGGCGCGTGCCAGCATGAGACTCGCCACGTTCGCGCACGCGATGAGCAGCACGAGCGCCACGGCCCCAAGCAGCATCAGCATCCACGATCTGACCTTGCCGACCAGTCGTTCGTGCAACGTCAGGCAGCGCGCATGGTCTCCCGCCCTCAGCCGACCGACCGGCCAGTCCGGATACTGCGCGTCGAGCGCCGCAGCCAGACGGCTCATCTCGCCGGATGCCTGCTCCACCGATACGCCGGGTTTCAGCCGGCCAATCGGCGTCCAGATGGAATTCCGACTGTCGCCCCGCACGCGGTCTTCATCGCGGAAGGCGGGTGGAACGTAGATCTCCGTCGGGACTGCGGCAGCCACCGGGTAGGCGAAGTCGCGCGGCATCACGCCGACGACGTCCCAGATCTCGTCCTCGAGCGCAACCGTCTTGCCGACGATCTGCGGGTCGCCTCCAAACTGCCGCTGCCAGAGCCCGTAGCTCAGGATGGCGACCCGGTGGCGGCCGTGCGATTCCTCGGCGGTCGTGAACGACCGGCCGAGCATCGGGACCACGCGAAGGACGCGGAGGAAGTCCGCCGTCATGCGGAGCGCGCGCACGGTCTGGCGATGGCCCTCGGCGTCCCGCAGGCCGAACGAAGCGCCGGTCACGGCGGCCAGGCCGTCGAACAACTGCTGCTGCGCCCGCCAATCGAGAAACGTCTGGGGCGTAGTCGTATTGCCCAGTACGTCACTCGCTTCGGTATTGGTCTCGAGCACGGCCACGAGCCGGTCGTGCTCGTCGAAGGGCAAACCGCGCAGGACGACGGCATCGACGATGGAAAAGATGGCGGTGGCCGACCCGATGCCGAGCGCGAGGACCGTCAGCGCGACAGCGGTGTAGGTGGGAGACTTGCGCAGTACGCGCACGGCGTAGACAACGTCCCGCCACAGCGCCGCGAACGGGTTGCCGCGGCGTGGTGCGGGCGGTGGCGGCACCATCGGCCGCGCGCCCGCCGTTTCGTCCTGCCAGTGCTGCCGCACAAACGCCGTCCAGTTCTTCACGGTTTCACTCCAGCATCAGGCGCCGGCCGACCCGTTCCACCAGGCGCCCGGCGATGAGTCCGCGGCGGTTGATACTTCTCTTCACGCTATAGACGGAACGACGCGCCAGCAGGTTGGTCGCTCGAGACCAGCGCGAAGCCCTTTTCCGGGCCGAGAAACGCATCGCGGCGAAATCGAGGGAATACCGAGCAACTCCTGCTCCCTGGGGCGCGTCACACCCGCTCAGTCGGGCACGGAACGCTCGAGACGCCATGACGAGCCGCGCGCTCGACAGCAGGAGGATGCACTCGTGGTCAGGATGCCCATGACATCTCGCTCGTGGCTTGCCGTTGCGCTCTTCCTGGTGCTTCAGGCCGGTCGCCAACGCCTGCAGGATTCCCGCGCGAACGCCCGGGCGGTCTGACTGAGTTCCGAATTCTGCCAGACGCCGGCCGCGAAGAAGTAGCAATTCCTGCCACGTCGCGATCACCGCGACGTGGCAGTTTCTGCAATCGGGTGCTTGAGCGTCCGAAGCGGGTCGTGTGTTTTGGCCTCGAGTGCACCAGCATCACCTCCGGATTCACACCCGGATTCGTGGGTGTTAGCAGGCCGATTGCGGGCGAATCCGATGTCTCTTCCGCCCGCGATATTCGCAGTCTCCAACGGCATCAGTCCTGCACAAGGACGATGCTATGATCCACCCGATGCCGCGCGTTCCGCCCTTCGATCGGCCCGCCACTTACGACGATCTCGTTGCGTTGCCAGACAACCTGGTGGCCGAGATCCTCGATGGCGAACTGCATGCCAGCCCAAGGCCGGCTGATCCCCACACGAGGGCCGCATCCGCCGCGGGCATGCTGCTCGGGCCGCCGTTCGACTTCGGTGAGGGGGGACCCGGCGGCTGGAAGATTCTCCTCGAACCCGAGATTCACTTGGGCGCCGACGTCGTGGTGCCAGACTGGGCCGGGTGGCGCCGTGAGCGATTCACGCCGCCGCTGACGGCTTACTACACGGTCGTTCCGGACTGGATTTGCGAAATACTCTCGCCATCGACATCGAAAATCGATCGCGCGAAGAAGGTGGCAATCTACGCCCGAGAGGGCGTTCGTCATGCATGGCTCATCGACCCGCTCAATTGCACGCTCGAGGTGCTGCGGATCGAGAACGGCCACTATGCCATCATCGCCACTCACGTCGACGACGAGATCGTGCGGGCTGAACCCTTCGCCGACATCGCGTTGAGCTTGGGTCGTCTCTGGGCGGTCTAGCCTGAACGGCGGCTCGCTCCGGACTCCTGTCGCCGTAATTGGGAACCAGGGGACTTCGGGCGCCCCTCTGACCCCCGAGGATTGCGCATGCGGACCGTTCTCTCTCGGCGTGGGCGGCCCGGGCGGGTGGTGGATCATCGACGAGCCCGAACTCCATTTCGGCGCCAACGTTATCGTTCCGGACCTGGCCGGATGGAGGCGGGAACGGATGCCGCAGATTCCCGACGTCGCCTATTTCACACTGGCGCCCGACTGGGTGTGCGAGATCCTGTCGCCATCCACCGGAGAACTCGACCGGACGAAGAAGCTCTCGATTTACGCGCGCGAAGGCGTTGGGCACGCGTGGCTGATCGACCCGCTTGCTCGCACACTCGAAGTGCTGAGACTCGAGAACGGCCATTGCGCCATCATCGCGACGCATGTGGGCGACCAGGTCGTGCGTGCGGAGCCTTTCGCAGCGATCGAGTTGAACCTCAAAGATCTGTGGATCGAGTAGTCGACCGCGGTGGCCATCGACCAGCACGTGGAAGACCTCGAGGGCGTGCGCGCGGTCTACGGGTTGGACCGCATGGATATCGCCGGACAGTCGTGGGGCGCCGTGATTGCGCTGAACTACGCGTTGAAGTACCCCGCGCGCGTCCGTCGACGCACTGAGTACGCCACGACTTCGTAGATGCCGGCAGACGCCAGCGCCAGGGCGAGGGCGCCGAACACGAGGAACAGCCTCATCAGTGTCCTCGGCATCCATCACGCGTCATCGACCACGCCGACGACCGTGCGCGAGCATCACGTTGGCGAGGTTGACGCCCGAGAGCGATCAAGCTTTCTTGCGCCACGTCCTCGGCCAGGCCGGCGTCACCGATCCGGCCCAAGGCATAGCGATAGAGCCTCGGGGCGAGATCGCGGACGACGTTGTCCAGGTCCACATTCATGAAGAACCTCGGAGCCGGATCCGGTCACACACGGCGTGCTCCGAGAGAGCGAAACGTCACCGCGCTGGGGCCCGAGCCGGGCCACCGGAGAACGTCTTCGGCGCCATGCCCGACAGGAGCAGGAAGATGTCCTGGTAGGACTTCCGGACGGCATCGACCTTCGCTGGCGTCTCGGCTTCGCGATCGATCGGCAGGTGGGTCAAAGCCATGTGGTCCGGACGAAGCACCTGCTGAAGGAAGGCGGCCAGCGTGGGCTCGAAGGCAAACCACTGGTGCACGAGGGCCAGATCGACGCGCGCGGCGCCGAGACCGAACCGTTTGTACTCCTCGACGTCGCCCGGCGAATCCCCTTCGTGGAACAGCCGCCATCCGTTCAGGTCCACCCGGTACATCACGTTCGGCGGCGTTTCGCTGCTGCCGTGGCGGGTCCGGAACGTGGTGACGGAAACGCCCCGCACGTCCCGCATCCCGCGGTCGCCCACCGGGCCATCGATCGCGATGACGCGCGGCGCAACGTTCGGCCAGTCGGCCACCGCACTCCTCATCGCTGCCACGGCGTCACCGGGTGCCACCAGCACCGCGTCGCGGCGGCTTTCGAGAAACCGAAGCGCCACGCGCGCATCGAAATGATCTGGGTGGTTGTGGGTGACCAGCGCCGCGGTCACACCGTCGAACGGTGCGATGCCGTTCACCATCCGGTCGATCGTCTCAGGAGACGGGGCGCGGTATGCCGGGTTGGGCCGATCGAACAGCGCGTCAATCAGGATCTTGCGGTCTCCGGCGGCGACGAGGACGCCCG
>Ga0315275_10003791_pt1 | contig 14004 bp, 11 predicted proteins | sample YL17G03_0_MG_FD_205557 | JGI IMG/M metagenome (GOLD analysis project Ga0315275, IMG submission 205557) | Sediment microbial communities from Yellowstone Lake, YNP, Wyoming, USA - YL17G03_0 | ecosystem: Environmental > Aquatic > Freshwater > Lake > Sediment | place: USA: Wyoming | collected... | reverse complement strand
TTTAGAGACATATTTTCAGAGGAGTATGAAAAGAACTGGAAAGAAAAATTCGCCCGGGCAGGTCTTTCTTATTTTTTCACGCTCATCGATGATGCCGCAGCTCGCATCATAAAATCAAATGGAGGTATTCTGTGGGCGCTTAAAAACTACGACGGTGATGTCATGTCCGACATGATCGCCTCGGCATACGGAAGCCTGGCCATGATGACTTCCGTTCTCGTTTCACCCCGCGGATATTTCGAGTACGAAGCCGCCCACGGCACGGTTCAGAAACACTACTATAAGCATCTCAAGGGTGAAGATACATCGTCCAACTCTATGGCCACTATCTTCGCATGGTCCGGATGCCTGCGCAAGCGGGGCGAGCTCGATGCAACACCGACACTTGTTTCATTTGCAGACAACCTGGAAAAGGCTGCTCTCTCAACAGTGGAGTCCGGCATCATGACGGGCGATCTCATCCTCGTGGCAGACAAGAATCCCAACAACACAAAAGTATCCACGGAAGCGTTCATCGATGCCATTGCCCATAATCTTCGACAAACATTGTCCCGTTAAGCCGAATCTGAAAGATATGTCTCTCGAGGAGCTCGAACGCTATATTGCGAGTTTCGGAAAGGAGAAATACCGGGCGCGCCAGATCATGAAGTGGCTTTATCAGCTTCATGCTGGATCATTTGATGACATGACGAATCTTTCCAAGGTCTTCCGCATCCAGATGAAAGAACTGGCCAGGTTCGCGGACCCGGAGATCGAAAAAATTCAAATTTCGAAGGACGGCACGAAGAAAATTCTTTTCAGACTGGAAGACGGCCTCTTTATCGAGAGCGTCCTTATCCCGGGCAAGAACCATTGGACGATCTGCGTTTCCACCCAGGCGGGATGTGCGATGGGATGTGCATTCTGCATGACCGGCAGAGAGGGTTTGAAAAGAAATCTTCTCCCCTCGGAAATCACCGGACAGATACGCGTGCTCCGGACTGCCATGCCGGAGGGAGATAATATCAAAAACATCGTGATGATGGGAATGGGAGAACCCCTGGCAAACTATGAAAACACTCTGAAGGCGATCAGGATCATTACGTCTGATTTCGGATTTGGCTTTTCCAACCGAAAGATCACCGTCTCCACCTGCGGGCTTGCGCCCATGATTGAACAACTCGGCAAAGATATCTGCGTGAATCTCGCCATCTCTTTGAACGCACCTGACAATGAGACAAGAAGCGCTCTGATGCCTGTCAATAAAAAATATCCCATAGAAACAATTCTTGATGCCTGCGAGAACTATCCCATGCCCGGAAGGAGAATGCTTACCTTTGAATACATTCTTATTGCCGGCATCAACGACTCACCGAAAGATGCGGAAAGACTGGCGCGTCTTCTGAAAAGGATTCGTTGCAAGCTCAATCTGATCCTGTTCAATGAATTCCCCGGATCACCATTTAAAGCGCCCTCCCAGGAGGCAGTACATACATTCCAGCAAATTCTCCTCAACCACCACTACACATCAATCATCAGGGCGAGCAAGGGAAGCGATATCTTGGCCGCCTGCGGTCAGTTGAGCGGCCAGGTCGAGGAATGGAGGTGATACAGAATAAATTATTTTACTCCATAAGGAACTGCGTTTTGCGTTGTCAGCGTGTACCTACCCCATAACAGCATGATGAGGAAAAGGAGGGAATCATATGCCTGGAGTTTTCAAAGACTATGTAAAAAATAAGTATAGAAAACAGGCTCCTCTTAAGGGAATCAGGGTAATAGAAGTCTGTACACTCCTCTTCGGACCCGCCGGTCCGTCGTTTCTGGCCGAGATGGGAGCCGAAGTAATCAAGATCGAATTGCCTCCGGCAGGAGATGTGACCCGCTCCCTGAACCCCTTCGGATGGTTTTACAAGGAACAGGGCCCCATGTTCATCCACATCAACCCATCGAAATATTACATGGCCCTGGATCTGCACATCGATATCGCACAAAACATCTTCAAAGAACTTTGCGCAAAAGCGGACATTGTTGAGTTCAACCTGCGGCCCGCGGTGACGAATCGGTGGAACATCGGTTACGAAGACATCAAAAAAGTGAACCCCGGCATTATCTACATTGAAAAGAACGGTTTCGGCCAGTGGGGACGCTATGCCGAGGAGGATAGGCCGTCCAACGACGGCGCCGCCCAGGCGCTGTCCGGCTATGCATGGTTGTCCAGTTTTCCCAACAGGCCTCCGCTCAAGCAGAGCATCTGGATCTGCGATGTATACGGAGCCATGATGGGCGAGGTTGCGGTGCTGGCAGCCCTCCATCACCGAAAAAAAACGGGGAAGGGACAGTATATCGAAATGTCTCAGAGCGAAAACATCATGCGGGCCATGGGGTGGGTCTGGCCCTACCAGCAGATGATGGGCAAGGGAGCGGAACCATCGGGAAACAGGGACCAATGCATCTGCCCTGCTGATACGTTTCTCTGCAAAGACGGCGACTTTGTCGCCCTTGCGGCGCCTGCGCCGGATGAATTCAAGGGACTCTGCACGGCTATGGGGAAGCCGGAATTGGCCGACGAGTCAAGGTTTAAAGATCACACAACCAGGCTCAAAGAAGAAAACGCCCTGGCCATCCTCGCAATCATCGCCGGCTGGGCGGTTACCCAAACAGCCGACCAGATCGAAAAACTGGGCAAAAAACACGGTTTCGCCGCAAGCAGGCTTCACACCGCAAAGGATGAGTTTGAAGATTCCCATCGCAGGGCCCGTGGCTTCATTAAGGAGATTGATGACCCTATGTACGGAAAGTACGTGGATCATGAATTCCCTGTGATGATGTCCGAAACACCGCCGAAACACCGCTGGAGTGTGAGGCCTGTCGGGTTTGACAATGACTATATCATGACGAAGATATTAGGGAGGAATCAGAGTCAGCTCAACGAACTCTACGCTCACGGGGTTTTGGGAAAATGGAAGGACCAGCAGGGCCGAAGGCCGCCTTCGGACTGGGACGGTCAATCCGGGGCCATATTAAGGAGGTGATGAACCATGGCAGACTATAAGAGAGCAAAATGGGCGGAATGGGCCGACCACATAAGGTCACTGGATGATCCGGCGAAGAATTTTGAAAAGCCTGAGGCTTTAGATGATCTTGTGGTAATCGATATAAGTTCGCGGAGCATGGCTGGATGCTACTGTTCGTCATTGCTTGCCGAACTCGGCGCGGAGACGATTCGCGTTGAACCGCCGGGAGGCGATCTGGTGAGAACCTATTCCCCGAATGGTATTATGGTAAAGGATACGGGCCTCGCCTACCTTCAGGAGGGGCGAAACAAGTACCACATTACGCTGAACCTTGAGACAAAAGAAGGAAGGGATATGCTTCAATCCCTGGTAGGCCAGGCGGATATCCTGATTGAAACCTATCCGGCAGGAACCATGGATACGTGGGGAATCGGCTATGAGGCACTCTCGGAAATCAACCCGCGCCTTATCTTTGTGTCAATATCCACCTTCGGCCAGTTCGGCCCGGAGAGTGGAAGAAAACAGTACGACTATGATAATGTTTCCCAGGCCCGCTCCGGCATACAGTACGCGACGGGAGAGGTGCTGCCGGAAGGAAAAACCATAGAGGAAATGCCGTATGCCGTTCCCACAAAAGCAGGCCCGTGGATTGCGTGGTCCGTCTCTGGTACCTTCGCTGCCATGGGCATCCTCGCAGCCCTCTATTATCGGGATATCACCGGCGAGGGGCAGGCCATCGATGTGGCCACACCGGAGGCCTATGGCCGCCTCAATGATTACCAGCTCATGTGGTACGGTGAAGCCGGCGTTATCAATGAACGCTTCGGCAACCTTGATACGGCGTTATGGCTCTATGGTTTCTATCCCACAAGGGATGGCGGTGTTTTCCTTGGCGGCCTCCGTTTAGAAATGTGGAAGGCCTTCGTGGATATGATGGGGAAATACGATGAGTGGAACGCGGATGAGTGGACAACCCTCGCGCCTTTCATGAAAAAAGACTGGCAGCTCAGGTACCAGTCCATGATCAACCCGTTAACGTCACAATTCACAAGCGAGGAGCTTACAAAAAAATCGGTCGAATACGCCAAGAGCGGCCGATTGGCTCCCATCACTCCCGTCGTGGCGGAAATCGTATCACCCTGGAAAGCGATGCACGATGAGAATTGGCAGGATCGGGGCATGTTCACACCGGTTCAGGATCCCGTCTATGGCTCTGTGCTTTGCGCCCAGGCGCAGTGGAAGGCAACAGAAACACCCCCTCGTACAAAGTGGGTATGCCGGCCTGTTGGTTACGATAACGGATTTATCTACCTCAAGTATCTCGGATATGGACCTGTTACAATGAAAGAACTGGAACGCAAAGGTATTATCTAAGATGACACATCCCAAACTGGTGGACGCAATGAGCCGCCCGGATTTTTATCCGCACCGGCCGGAACAGGTTGAATTGATCCAGACGCATATCTCCTACATATTCATTGCCGGGAACTATGTGTATAAAGTAAAAAAACCTGTTGATTTCGGATTTTTGGATTTTACCACCCTTGAAAAAAGAAAGTTTTATTGCCGGGAAGAGCTGAGATTGAACAGGAGGCTTGCCCCGGCGGTCTACCTTGAGGTTGTGGAAATCGGTGAGGATGCGGGCGGCAGCATCTTGTTTGGCACACAAGACCGGATTGTGGAATATGCCGTAAAAATGATCAAAATTCCTCAGGGCGGAATGCTGAAGACCCTACTCCGCAAGGGCAACGTCAATCGTTCCATCATGGATGTGATTGCGAGAAAACTTGTTCGCTTCCACAGGGACGCGGCAACAGGCGGCGCCATCGATGAAATCGGAGGTGTCAAAACAATTCGCCGGAACCATGATGAAAATTTTGCGCAGACAGAACATTACATACAAATTACCATCCCCGAGCGCCAGTACCATTTTGTGAAATTGTACACATACAGTTTCCTGGACAGGCATCACGCGTTGCTTAACGGAAGGGTAGAGAATCACAGAATCAGAGACTGCCATGGAGATCTGCACCTGGAGCATATCTGCATCATGGACTCCGGAGATGCCCACCAGAATGAGTGTACTCCGGACGACATCGTCATATTCGATTGCATCGAATTCAACGAGAGATTCCGGTACGAAGATGTCGGCGCTGAAGTGGCCTTCCTTGCCATGGATCTCGATTACAACGGTTACAGTGAATACGCAGAAGCGTTCGTGGAAGCCTATATGACACACTCCGGCGATCGTGAAATCGGAACGCTCTTGAATTTTTATAAATGTTACTATGCATACGTGAGGGGTAAGGTTATAGGCTTCAGAATGCATGACAGCTCAATCCGTCATGAGGAGCGCGAGGACGCGGTAAAAACAGCGGGCAGGTATTTCGATCTGGCCTGCTCTTACGCAGCGAGACCGGAAAAGCCGACGCTGATCCTGATGGCCGGACTCATGGGAACAGGCAAAAGCATCCGTGCGAAACTCATTGCCTCTCGCTTAGGAGCCGACGTCATACAGACCGATGTGCTGCGTAAGGAAGCGCTTGCCATCGCACCGAACGAAAGGCACTATGAAGATTTCGGCAAGGGAATATACGGAGAAGAATTCACCCGAAAAACCTATGCAAAAGCCCTTGAGCTCGCCTCAGAAAAACTGATAACAGGTAAATCCGTGATAATCGATGCCTCATATAAAAATCGCAGGGATCGACAGGACGCGAGAGAGACCGCGAAAACACTTCAGGCAGATTTTTTCGTCATTGAGTGCATCTGCCCGGATGATATAGTCAAAAAAAGACTTGATGCAAGGATGTCCAATACGAAGGAAGCGTCGGACGGGCGATGGGAAATTTACCAGGCACAGAAAGATACCTTCGAAAAAATTAACGAAATTCCCGACGCTCTTCACATCGTACTTGATACTTCCCTGAAGCCGGAAGAATGCACATACACGGCACTTCAGAAAATAAAAAAACTTTGATCTATCTCAGGATTCAAGGGGCCATGGATTCAAGTAAATGGTTCAAATTGTGAATGAGAAACCCCATACTTATTAAGAAAAACCTCATGGGCTATGTTTCCAAATGCCCGTCCAGTACTTCCCTTATCTTTTGAGCTAAAGAAAATATAGTAAAAGGCTTCTGGATGAAGGCATAACAGCCCTTTTCCATAATCCTGATCGCCTGAGCGTTCAAACTGTATCCGCTGGAGAGAATAGCCTTCACCTCTGGATTAATTTCCTTGAGGCCTTCAAAGGTTTCACCACCCCCCATCTCAGGCATAACCATATCCAGAATAACAAGGGATATCCTTTCCCGGTTGGCCTTATATTTCTCAATGGCCTCACGGCCTCCCCTGGCGGTGAGAACGTTATAACCGAGGCTTTTCAAAATTTCCTCGCTCACTGCAATTATCACTTCTTCATCATCAACCAGGAGAATGGTTTCATTCCCCTTCAGGAGAGTTTCAGGAATGACTTTCTCGTCCCCCACCTCCTTCTCCGTGGCAGGGAGATAGATATTAAAGGCAGTTCCATGACCCTCTTCACTATACACGTTAATAATCCCTCTGTGACCCTTGACAATTCCATACACTGAGGCCAGACCGAGACCCGTGCCCCTTCCCATCTCTTTTGTGGTAAAGAAGGGTTCAAATATCCTCTGCTGCGTCTTTTCATCCATGCCGACACCGGTATCCGTTACGGATACCTTCACGTACTTTCCGGGAACCACGGAAAAGTGTTTTACATAGGTTTCATCCAGAATAACGTTATCAGTCTCCAGGTAAAGATCTCCGCCTTTCGGCATGGCCTGCCAGGCATTCACAAAAAGATTCAACAGGACCTGTTCAATCTGCCCCCGATCCGCTTCCACAGGCCAAAGGTCTTCGCGTAATTTGTGGTGGATCGAGATCTCCTTTTTCGTCCGACCGAACATACCGGCGGTGCTCTTTATCAATACATTTAAATCGAAAGGTCTAATCTCGTACCTGCCTCCCCGGGAAAATCCAAGGAGTTGCGCCGTCAAATCAGCCCCTTTTTTCACCTGCTCTTCAATACTTTTGAGCTTATGATGGTGGGAATTGTTTTCATCGGTCGTCAACAGGATTAATGATGTATATCCTTGGATACCCATGAGGAGATTATTGAAATCATGGGCAACACCCCCGGCCAGTGTTCCAATGGCTTCCATTTTCTGGGCTTGAATCAGCCCTCTTTCTAATTTTTCTTTTTCCTCTTCAGCCTTTTTGCGTTCGGTGATGTCTCTTACAAACGACCAATAGCCACATGGTGTGCCGTGTACATCCTTTATGAGGTATGTTTGAATTTCAGTGGGAAATGTGCTCCCGTCTTTCCTGCTGTATTCTTTCTCATAGATATCCGAATAACCTTGAACGTCAACCTGTTCTCTTAGGATACGAAGCTCCATTTCATGCCATTGATACGGCGTGATATCTTTATACGTGAGGCGCGTCACCTCCTCGAAGGTATAGCCCAGCATGCTCAAAAACCTGCTGTTGCACTCCGTGATTATTCCTTGTTCATTCACTGAAGCAGTTCCGTCCCGGAGGTTCTCGTAGAGCTCTCTGTATTTCTTTTCAGATTGACGCAGCGCCACCTCGGCACGTTTTCGCTCGGTGATATCAACTATAAACGGCAGAAAGTGAAGAATTTCGCCCCCGGCTTCTCTGATCGCCCGCACAGAGAGACGTCCCCATATGATGCTGCTGTCCTTGCGAATATACCTTTTTTCCGTCGTATACTCGTCTATCTCTCCGGCAGAAAGGCGTTTTACCTGCTCCATATCAGCAGCCAGGTGGTCAGGGTGGGTTATATCGGTGAATTTCAGGGTTACAAATTCCTCCTGTGTATATCCCATCATGCGGCACAAGGCATCGTTTACGCGCATAAAACAATAATCGAGCGAAACGATGGCCGCCCCGACCGGCGACTGATCAAAAATGCGCCGGAAATTCGCCTCACCATGCCGGAGCTTCTCTTCCAAATGCTTGCTCGCAGTTATGTCGCGGTTAGTACCCCGGTAACCAATTATTTTTCCTGCCTCGTTAATGAGCGGTACACCGGTGGATTCCACAAGAACATGGTGACCGTCTTGATGCGCCCGCTTATTCACGATGCGGAAAAATGATTCGGTCCTGCTAAAGAAACTTCTGAACGTCTCTTTGAGCTCTTCTCTTTCCTCTGGGACATAGAAATCGTAGTAACGCTTCCCGATCATCTCCTCCGGTCCATAGCCGAGAATCTGTTTCACTGCCCGGCTGGAATAGGTATAGCGACCTTCTCTGTCGGTCTCCCAGATCCAATCCTGGGAACTTTGCGCCACCTGCTCAAAACGCTCTTCAGACCTGCGTACGGCCTCCGCAGAACTGACGGTTTTATACGTAATAACAAGTGGTATCATGATTAAAAGACAGGTAACGATAGTGAGAATCACGCCGACTGCCTTATATATTGTGACCCTGGCCGTCGTGGTCATGAGCACAATCGACCACCCATCTGGATAAATTACTTTTCGTGAGGTAAGGTATGTATTCCCGTACAGGATCACTTCCGTTCCGTCTGTCACCTCACTCTGAAAAATCACATCAAACGGTTTTTCACCGAACTGCTTTGACGCGAGCAAGTCTTTCTCGGTTTTCTGGGACAGTGGCCATAAACTCTTCATGACCAATCCAGGATCGCTGGAAAGGAAAATTATGCCGTTCTTATTTACAAAAAAGTAGTAGGGGTGATTCCGTAATTGAAGCTCCATGCCGTCGAGATCTTTTTTCATCACGACAACGCCAACGATTTCTCCTTTAAAGTTCCTCACGGGAAAACTCGCGTAAAAGCCCCTCTTCAACGAAGTAATGCCCAGCCCAAAGTAGCGGCCGGGATTGCCGGTAACTGCCTGGGTAAAATATGGACGAAAATGGTAGGATTTTCCGACGAAACTGTCTGGATCATTGCGGTTGGAAGAGGCGATGGTAATTCCATCAACATTCATAACATAACTGACGGAGACATCCAGGGCCGAGTTATATCTGTCGAGCGCCGAGTTTGCACGTGCGATATCCCTATCCCTGCGGGAAGTCAACGCCGAGACTATCCAGGGAGACCCTGCCATAGCCTTGACGGCCCCTTCAATCGTTTTCAGCTCATCAGTGAGGTGGGTGGTCAGGAGTAGTGTCGTTGCTTTATTATCTTCAAGAATCTCACGCCTGGCCCTGTCGCCCAAATAATCCGTTATGAACCACCCGGCACTCACCACGGCGGCGAGGAGGATAAAATGGACGATCATCCATCGAGCGCGCGTAAATATCCTTTTGTCAGTCATGGTGTATACTATTTTTTGTTTTTCTTTGATTCTTCTTCGGCGAGCCTTCTCTTTGATTCAGCGATAAAGTAATTTACCTTGTAATCCAGACCGAGGTTTGCATAGTATTTCATGACCGTTTCAAACCTCTTCAGGGCGGCTTTATACTGTTCTTTCTTGAAATAGAAATGACCCACATAGAATTCATGCTCTCCCAAATTCTTTTTACACTCTTGTAACATTTTTTCCGCCATTAAAGAAAATTTGCTTGCGGGAAACCGGGCAATCAGTCTTTCAAATTCTTTTATGGCTTTTCGCGTCTCCGTTTGATCCCGGTCAATGCTGTACATCTGCTTGTAATGGCACATTCCGAGCTGATATATGGCGTAGGGAACATTTTCATTTGTTGGATGGAGGTTTACAAAATCATTATATGCTATTTCTGCTTCACCGTAATTTTCGTCGCTGAAGTGAGAATCGGCAATTCCCATTTCCGCAATAATGGCCAGGCTATGCAAAGGAAACTCATCCTTGAGTCTTTGAAAATACTCAATTGCCTTTTTATACCAGCCGTCCTGATAGGCCTCATACCCTCTCTGGTAGAGTATCTCGGGAGTACCCTTCGCCTTATCCGCACGCCCCCATAAGTGTTGCCACCAGCCACATCCTGAAAGTAAAAATATGGCAAACACAACAACAATGGATACTGATGTTCGCCCGCGCATCCCTCTTGCCATTGATTACAGCCCTTTTTTGATTAGGTCCTCAAGACGATTTTTTGGCACAAGACCTACGAGTTTTTCCATAATGCTACCCCCCTTAAACAGCACAAGCGTCGGAATGCTCATCACACCATATACAGTCGCCGTTTTAGGGTTTTCATCAATATTGATCTTGGCGACTTTGACACGGTCTCTGTATGCTGCCGCCAATTCTTCCACCACCGGCCCGATGGCCTTGCAGGGACCGCACCAGGGCGCCCAGAAATCGACGAGGACAGGTTTTTCCGACTTAAGAACCTCTTCATCGAAAGTGGTGTCTGTCAAGTGAATCAAGGATTCCTCGTTTGCCATACATAATCCTCCTTCTCACTATGTGATGGTGCTATATGGCATAGAGAAATAAGCAATGTCAAACGCTATTTAATAATGGCCGTGTTCTTTTGACAGGAAATAATGAATCTGGTATAAGAACGATCAATTAGTGCTGGAATCTCACGGAAGACCCTCATGCCCTGTGGTGACACCACGAAGCATGAAAACAAATCCTCTCCCTCAGGTATAGAAAGGGGATCACTCCCCGCCCGTGTTACCCCACCAGGGATGAGGAAAACCGGGAGGGGGCTATCGCCATAGGAAGAAAATGGAACCTCTGGGCATCATATCAGGCATCATTCTTCTCCAGAACAAGGGTATCTTGGGTAATCTACAAGAAAGAGAAATGGCAACGGAATTTGGCAAGGCATGTGTGTATATTTCCGATGATATTGCCTTCATACCACGGCATGGTAAGGACCCTAAGAATCACATCCTCCCCCATCTCATCAATAATCAGGCCAATCTCAAGGCACTGAAGGATATTGGCGTCAAAAAAGTCATCAGTGTCAACTCCACGGGATCACTCAAAAAAAAATTGAAGCCGGGAACGATTGTTGTCCCGGATGACTTCATCATGTTTCCCGGAACACCAACCACGCTTTCCCAAAAAGCCCTCCACATCACACCGAAGCTGAGTGACGTGGTCAGGAAAGAATGGATTGAAGCGGCCCATGACTGCGGAATTAAGGTTTCGGATGGTGGGATATATTGGCAAACCACAGGTCCTCGCCTGGAAACAAAGGCGGAAATCGCTATGATGTCCCGTTTTGCCGATCTTGTCGGGATGACCATGGCCAGCGAAGCCGTTATCGCCCAGGAGCTGTGTTTACACTATGCAGCTCTCTGTTCTATTGATAACTATGGGCACGGTCTGGGAGAAAAAGAATTGACCATCGAAGAAATACTCCAGCATGCAAGGAGAAATACGGAAATCATAATAAAAATTGTCAGACGCTACATCGAAAGGAGAAAGGGATGAAATTTTCCACAAAAGGAGATGCGGGAGAAACAAGTCTGTTGGGTGGGCAGAGGGTTCCAAAATATGATGCGAGACCGGAAACCTATGGAACCTTGGACGAGGCAAGCTCTGTTCTCGGGGTGGCCAGGGGGGCGACAAAAAATCAGAAAATCAAGGATATTATCCTCAGCGTTCAGAAAGATCTTCTCATCATGGGAGCGGAGCTCTCCAGCCTGCCCGAAGATATTCAAAAGCTTACCCGCAGAATTCAGGGAAACGATGTGGAGCGTCTGGAAAAAATAATTGACGATCTTCAGAAAAATGTCACATTAAAAAACGAATTCATCTACCCGGGGGAAACGGTTATCTCAGCCCACATAGATGTTGCAAGGACAATCATACGAAGGGCCGAAAGAAGAGCCGCCGGCCTGAAAGATGGAGGCCTTCTCAACAACGCAGACATTCATAAATATCTCAACAGGTTAGCAGACATGCTCTTTGTACTCGCGCGATATGAAGAGCAAAATGGATAAACTTCAGAACGCCCCCAACTGACATGGCTTCACCTTTATTGTTAAAGCCTCGCAGGCGGCTGAAATCTCCATTTTGGGAATGCCGAATTGTGTCGCCATATTCCAGGCAGCCTGGCAGGGAAGACGACCATTCACGAGGGCTTCCCGTAGTGATTTTTCCAATGCTCCGGGTACACTGTTCGCTGGCTTCACAATCATCTTCTCGGGACTGTAACCGAAGAGGCCCAATTGACATTTGCTGATCCGAATTTCCATCAGATCAACAGCGAGTCCGACATCCTGCATAGTCACCCTTAACTCGCCGGCAATTATCTCTGCATCGGCACACGTAATCATGCCATCGACACTTTTTTTCTCTACGGCCCGGGCAATGTGCTCATTGCTTTTCACATCGGTCGGATGTTTTCCTTTATAATTTCCTGCATCACTATGAGTCATCGTATATTTAACCTCCTGTATTCATTTATTCTTTTCTGTTATCCATAACCCTGAGGGCTTTCCCTTCGGTGCTCGGAAGGCTTCCCGGTCCGACAAGTACAACTTTCGGTGTAATCAAAATGTCTGCCCGCAGTTCATCAACAATCCTTTTTCTCAAACTATCGCGTTGTTTTGCGTCACCCGCGAATAGCTCATTCTGCATCTCGGCCTTGACAATCATCGTATCATCATACCCTTCCCTTTCCAGAATGATGATAAAATTTGTCCCCACGCCGGGTATCTCCATCAATTTCTTTTCGATCTGGATCGGAAAGATATTGACCCCTTTCACAATCATCATATCATCGGTTCGCCCCTTGATACGGTCGATCCTCCTGTGTGTTCTCCCACATGCGCACTGCCCGGGAATAATACGGGTCAGGTCCTTTGTGCGGTATCTTATGATGGGCATCCCCTCCCTCATCAGCGTGGTCAGGACGAGTTCTCCTTCTTCCCCTTCAGACACAGGCTTCAGTGTATTCGGATCGATGATTTCCACGAAGTAATGGTCTTCCCAGATGTGCATCCCGTTTTGATAAGGACACTCGAAAGACACACCCGGCCCGTTCATCTCCGAAAGACCGTAGGAATTAAATGCCTTGATCCCGTAAATCTCCTCGATTTTTTTTCTCATCTTTTCCGAATGAGGCTCAGCCCCGATAAAAGCTATCCTGAGCTTTGTATCATTCCGGGGATCTACACTTAGCTCCTCGAAAACCCGGGAGAGATGCAGGGCATAACTCGGAATGATATGGATGACCGTCGTTTCGAAATCGCGCATCAGTTGAATCTGCCGCTTACTGTTGCCCGCCCCTGCCGGTATGACCAGAGCACCTACTTTTTCAGCGGCATAGTGAAAACCAAGTCCTCCCGTGAAAAGTCCGTATGACATCATGTTCTGGAACACGTCTCCTTTTCTCATGCCCGCCATATATACGCACCGGGCAAGGACATTCGTCCATGCCTGTATGTCATGCGCCGTATGAAACACTACCGTAGCCCGTCCTGTCGTTCCGGAAGAAGCGTGCATGCGGATCACCTCATCCTTTGGAACGGCAAGTAGTCCATAGGGCCAGTTCTCCCGTAAATCGTCTTTCGTAGTAAAAGGAATATTCTTGATACTCTCCAAAGAGTCTATTCCGTCTGAATCCAGACCAATATCAAGAAACAGCGTATGGTAGTAGGGCGATTTTCGCGCGATCTTCACTGTCTCATTGAATCTTAAAAGCTGGAAGGCCTCAATGCTCCCACGGTCCTTTGTCTCCACATCATTTTCCCAGTACATCCACCGCCTCCCGAATTTACATCACGCCCACTATTACAACCCGTCAAAAATTTTATCAAGGCAAATCTCTCCTTACCAAAGCGGCAGATCAAAAAAGTCTTGCGTTAAAAATCTCAGTCAAGTACAGAATAAAAGTGAAGTATTGACATATACCCATGAATCGGATTGAAAAACGGTCTATGACAGGGATTATTTTATCAGGCGGGAAAAACATAAGAATGGGAACGAACAAAGCCTTTCTCACGGTGGGAGGGGAACGCCTGATAGACAGAACAACCCGGATTTTCAAACAGATATTTGATGAAGTCATACTGGTTACAAACTCCCCGCTGGACTATCTCGAT
>Ga0315275_10003790_pt1 | contig 14007 bp, 13 predicted proteins | sample YL17G03_0_MG_FD_205557 | JGI IMG/M metagenome (GOLD analysis project Ga0315275, IMG submission 205557) | Sediment microbial communities from Yellowstone Lake, YNP, Wyoming, USA - YL17G03_0 | ecosystem: Environmental > Aquatic > Freshwater > Lake > Sediment | place: USA: Wyoming | collected... | reverse complement strand
GAGTGCATCGATCTCTGCAACGAGATCATCGACGAGGAGCTTGTCGCACCCACGTCGCTCGACCTCGACAACCTGCCGCGCCCGCGCGACATCTACTCGGTGCTGAACGACTACGTCGTCTCCCAGGAGGAGGCGAAGCGGACGCTGTCGGTCGCGGTCTACAACCACTACAAGCGCGTCCGGATGGGCCAGGTCGACGAGGGTGACGTCGAGCTGCAGAAGTCGAACATCCTGCTGCTCGGCCCGACGGGCTGCGGCAAGACGCTGCTGGCGCAGACCCTCGCCCGCATCCTCAACGTGCCGTTCGCGATCGCCGACGCGACAGCGCTGACCGAGGCCGGCTACGTCGGCGAGGACGTCGAGAACATCCTTCTGAAATTGATCCAGGCCGCCGATTTCGACATCAAGAAGGCCGAGACCGGAATCATCTACATCGACGAGGTCGACAAGATCGCGCGCAAGGCCGACAACCCCTCGATCACGCGCGACGTATCCGGTGAGGGCGTGCAGCAGGCGCTGTTGAAGATCCTCGAGGGGACGGTGGCGTCGGTGCCGCCGCAGGGTGGGCGCAAGCACCCGCACCAGGAGTTCCTCTCGATCGACACGACCAACATTCTCTTCATCTGCGGCGGCGCGTTCGCGGGACTCGACCGCATCATCGAGCGCCGGATCGGCAAGAACGCCGTCGGCTTCGGCGCCAACGTGCGCTCGAAGCAGTCGGAGGAGGCGTCCGAGCTGCTCACGTCCGTGATGCCCGAGGATCTCGTCAACTTTGGCCTGATCCCCGAGTTCATCGGCCGGCTCCCCGTCGTCTCCGCCGTGCATCAGCTGCGCCGCGAGGATCTCGTGCAGATCCTGACCGAGCCGAAGAACGCTCTCACGCGCCAGTACCAGCGCTTCTTCGGCTACGACTCGATCGAGCTCGTGTTCACCGACGACGCGCTCTGGGAGATCGCCGAGAAGGCGCTCCACCGCGAGACAGGCGCTCGCGGGTTGCGGTCGATCATCGAGGGGGCGCTGCTCGACGTGATGTTCGAGCTGCCTTCGCGCAAGGACGTCTCGAAGTGCGTGATCACGCGGGAGACGATCTCGAAGGGCCTCAACCCGACGCTCCTGACGAGTGCCGACGGATCGCTCGACGAGCTCGACGCAGCCGCCGGCAGCTCCGCCTGAAAGCTCGCGGCGACGGCTCCGGCGCCGGGCAATGCCAACATTTCCTCTCCGCTACGACACCCTCTCGGGTCCGTTCCTCGGCCTGCTCGGCCTGGGGCGACGCTTCTCGAGCGTCACCGTCGCCGACGGCGCCGTCCGGGTCCGGATGGGCTGGGGATTCGACGGCCGCGCGCCCCTCGAGGCTGTCCGAGGCGTGGAGCCGTCCTCCGGCTCTCCTTTGAGCCGTGGCGTGCACGGATGGCGCGGCGACTGGCTGGTGAACGGGGCGGGAGCCGGGATCGTCGAGCTACGGCTTGACCCGCCGATGAGGGCGCGCATGATGGGCTGGCCGCTGCGGGTTCACCGGCTTCGCGTCTCCGTCGACGACCCGGCGGGGCTCGCCGCGGCTCTCGGCCGGTCTGCGTGAAGCCGGCGGAGGGCGCGGGCGTGGGCGAGATCGTTGTTGATCTGCGCGGTTCTCCCGCGGCATGCCCCTCTTCGATCGATCCCTGACGGAGACGCTCCGTACACTTAGCCGGCTGATGGAGAAGCTCTACGAGCCCGACGGTGTCGAGCGGCGCTGGCAGCAGGCCTGGGAAGACGAGGGTCTCTACCGTGCGGGCGTCGGTGCGCGCCGTGCCGAGAGCTTCGTGATCTGTGTGCCGCCGCCGAATGTGACCGGCGAGCTGCACCTCGGACATGCACTGAACGGCTCGATCCAGGACGTGCTGGTGCGCTGGCACCGGATGCGCGGCTTCGACACGCTGTGGCAGCCCGGGTACGACCACGCCGGCATCGCGACCCAGAACGTTGTCGAGAAGCAACTGGCGACGGAAGGCCTGACGCGGCACGACCTGGGCCGCGAAGCGTTCCTCGAACGGACGTGGGAGTGGCTCGAACAGACGGGCCGCACGATCATGGGGCAGTACCGGCGCCTCGGCGCCTCGCTCGACTACTCGCGTGAGCGCTTCACGATGGATCCGGGTTACGTGAACGCGGTGCTCACGTTCTTCGTGCGCCTGTGGGACCGTGGCTGGATCTACCGTGCGAACCGGATCGTCAACTGGTGCCCGTTCCATCAGACGGCGATCTCGGACCTCGAAGTGCAGCACAGGGACATGGACGACACGCTCACCTTCGTGCGCTACCCGTTCGCCGACGAGGCGGGTGCCGGCGGGGCGGGTGCCGGCGGGGCGGGTGCCGACGGGGCTGGCTCCGAGGCCGTTCGCGACAGCGGCGAGGGGATCACGATCGCCACGGTCCGCCTGGCCACGATCCTGGGGGACGTCGCGGTCGCGGTTCATCCCGACGACGAGCGCTACCGGGACGCGGTGGGGCGCGAGGTGATCGTCCCCTATGTCGAGCGCCGTGTGCCGGTGATCGCGGACGCACGTGTTGATCCCTCGTTCGGGTCGGGTGCGGTGAAGGTCACCCCGGGGCACGATCCGATGGACTTCGAGATCGGTCGCCACCACGGCTTGCCCGAGCCGATGGTGATCGGGCCCGACGGCCGTATGAACGAGAACGCCGGCGACCTCGCCGGGAAGACCCAGGCCGAAGCCGACGAAGCGGTGCTCGCGTGGGTGAAGGACCGCGGCCGGCTCGTCAAGCGCGAGCACTACCGGCACGCGGTCGGAACGTGCGAGCGCTGCCAGGCGCGGATCGAGCCCCTGATCTCGCTGCAGTGGTGGTGCCGGATGGAGGAGCCCGCGCAGCCTGCGATCGCGGCGCTGAAGGAACGGGCTGTGCGCTACCACCCCGAGTCCCAGCACCGTTTTGCAATCCAGTCGCTCGAGGAAGCGCCGGACTGGTGCCTCTCGCGCCAGCTCTGGTGGGGCCACCAGCTGCCGATCTGGTACACGCCGGAGGGCGAGGCCGTCTGCGCCCCGACCGAGGAGGAAGCGCAGGCGCGGGCCGGCGTCGGAGTTCCGCTGACCCGCGACCCCGACGTGCTCGACACCTGGTTCTCGTCGGCGCTGTGGCCGTACGCGACGCTGGGCTGGCCGGAGCAGACGCCGGAGCTCGCGGCCTACTACCCGGGCAATGTCAACTCGACGGCCCGGGAGATCATCCGCCTGTGGGAGAACCGGATGATCTGGACGGGCCTCGAGGTGATGGGCGAGGTGCCGTTCACGGACGTGATCATCCACTCGACCGTGCTCGCACCCGACGGACGTCGCATGTCGAAGAGCCTCGGCACGGGCATCGACCCGATCGAGACGATCGAGGCGCACGGTGCCGACGCCACACGGTACGGGCTGCTCAAGATCTCCTCGACCCAGGACGTACGCTTCTCGATCGGTGCGATCGAGGAGGGCCGGAAGCTTGCGAACAAGCTGTGGAACGTTTCGCGGCTGATCCTGCAGAGTGCCGACAGGGTCACCCCGGCGCTCCAGCCCCGCTCGCTCGAGGAGCGCTGGATCATCGCTCGCATCGATTCGGCCCGCGGCGAGCTGGACGAGTGCTGGAGCCGCTTCGACTTCGCCACTGCAACCGGTGTGCTCTACCACCTCACGTTCGACGATTTCTGCGACTGGTACGCGGAGGCGATCAAGCCCCGCCTGTACGCCCACGACGTCGACGCCATCGCAACAGCCCTGGCGGCGCTCGAGCGGCTGCTCCTGCTGCTGCACCCCGTGCTGCCGCACGTGACCGAGGAGATCTGGGCGCAGCTGCCGAACCGGAAAGCGCGCCTGATCGTCTCTCACTGGCCCGAGCCGGACGACCGCTTTGCCGCCGACCTCCAGGCGCTCGAGCGGGTGCAGGAGGCCGCCGTGATGTTCCGGCGCAGCGGCGTCCAGGTCGCGCTCGGCAGCGACGACGAGAGGCGCATCTTCGCCGCCGTCCTGCGTCCGGAGCGCCAGCAGGCGGGAGGCGACGCGACGGCAGAGATCGAGCGCCTCCGCAAGGAGATCGCGCGCTCGGAGGCGATGCTGGCGAACGACCGGTTCGTGCAGAACGCGCCCGCGCAGGTCGTCAGCGCAGAGCACGAGAAGCTCGAGCGCTACCGCCGGGAGCTCGAGGCCCTCGGCGGCACGGGGTAGGCCACGGGGGCCGGCGAGATGAGCGCGGTCGAGTGGGTCGCGGGGCTGAGCCCGTGGCCGGCGGACGGCTTTGGCCTCGACCGGATCCGCGCGCTGCTCGGGGCGCTCGGGAGCCCACAGGAGTCGTTCCCGGCGGTCCACGTCGTCGGCACCAACGGGAAGTCGACCGCGGCGCTGACGGTCGAGCAGTTGCTGCTCGCGGACGGCCTCTCCGTCGGCACGACCATCTCGCCGCACATCCACGGCTTCGCGGAGCGGATCCGGATCGACGGCGAGCAGGCGGACCTGGAGAGGGCACTCGCCCGCGTTCGCGCGCCCGCCGAGGCGCTTCGTGCGACCCAGTTCGAGGCGCTCACGGCCGCGGCGCTCTCTGCCTTCGCTGTCGCCCACGTCGATGCGGCGGTCGTCGAGGCTGGCCTCGGCGGCAGGCATGACGCCACGAACGTCCTGCGCTCGCGGGTCGTTCTGCTCACGAACGTAGGGCTCGAGCACACAGACGTGCTCGGCGACACGGTGGAGGAGATCGCGCGAGAGAAGCTTGCTGTTGCCCATGATGAAAACAGTGTAGTGGTACTCCCGGACGACACCTTCGCCGACCTCGTCCCGGCGGGACGGATCGTGACGGGCGGCGCCCGCGAGGCGGCCGAGGCATTCGTGGGCCATCCGATCGCGGCACAGCCCGTGATCAGTCTCCCTGGGCGGCTGGAGCGCCGTGACGGCGAGATCCGCGACGGAGCCCACAACCGCGACGGGGTGCGCTGGCTGGCGGACAGGCTGCCGCCTGCGGACTACACGATCTGCGCCTCCATCCTGGCCGACAAGGACGCCGATGCCATGCTCGCCGGGCTGGCTACGATCGGCACGCGGTTCGTCGCCACGCACTCGACCAACCCCCGGGCGCTCGACGCCGCCGAGCTCGCGCGCCGCGCGTCGCCGCACTTCGGCCTCGTGGAGGTGGTCGACGATCCGGTCGAGGCCCTCGCACGCGCTCACGAGCTCGGCGAACCCGTGCTTGTGACCGGATCGCTGTATCTGCTCGCCGACCTCGCTGCGCGCGAATCGGGATGACGCGCATGCGTGAGCGCATCACCGTCGTCCTGTTCGCGTTGCTCGTGCTCGCCGCTCTCGTCGGGACCGCGTTCGCCGCCGGGTATATCCTCGGCAGGCTGCTTCTCTGACCGCCACCGTGCCCATCGCCGCAGACACATCCTTCTTCGACTCGAGCAGCTGGGCGGTGGCCCGGAACCTCTCACTGTTCCTCGTCGCCGTCTTCTGGCTCGCGACCGCGTACTGGGTGTACAAGGATGCGCGCCGGCGGGTCGAGGACCCGTGGCTCGTCACGATGGCCGTTCTGCTCGGGCTGGTGCCTCCCTTCATCGGGCCGATCATCTATCTGTTCTTCCGGCCGTCCGAGTCCATCGCCGAGCGGCGAGAGCGCGCGCTCGAGATCCGGGCGATCGAGGAACGCCTGGCGGAGCGTGACCTCCGCTGTCCTGTCTGCCGGGGGCGTGTCGAGGCTTCGTACCTTGTCTGCCCCGTGTGCACGACGCAGCTCAAGCGGGCGTGCGGCGAATGCAATGCGCCGCTCGAGCCGATCTGGCAGGCGTGCCCCTACTGTGCGACGCCGGTGCCACCGGCGGCAGTGAGTGGCGATGCACCGGTGCCACCGCTGCGATCCCGTCGCACTGCCGGCTGACGAAGCTCTGCCGGCCGATGACGCGCTGCCGGCTGACGACGCACTGCCGACGTTGTGCGACTACCCTTCGCGCGCAATGGCCACCGAAACCACACTCGTCCTCGTCAAGCCGGACGGCGTCTCCCGCGGGCTCTGCGGCGAGATCGTCTCCCGCTTCGAGCGCCGCGGCTACGAGCTGCGCGGCGCCCGCCTCCTGAAGGTCTCCCGCGCTCTCGCACAGCAGCACTACGCCGAGCACAAAGGCAAGCCGTTCTTCGGCGAGCTCGTCGCATTCATCACCTCGGGCCCGGTGCTCGCGCTCGCCGTCCGCGGCGAGAACGCGATCGCAGGCATCCGCACGATGATGGGCGCCACGCACCCCGCCGACTCCGCACCGGGCACGATCCGCGGCGACTTCGCAACGCTGCTGTCGGAGAACATCGTGCACGGCTCCGACTCGAAGGCCAGCGCCAGGCGCGAGCTCGGGCTGTTCTTCCCCGGCGGCCTGCTCTAGAAGCCACGCGTGCCCCCGGCGGCGTCGCCGACGGTATCGCGCACCGTAGGATTCCGCTGTGGAGCTGCCCGAGCACGTCCAGCGCAACCGCTTCGCCTGGGACGGCTGGGCGCACGAGTACGTCGACGCAGGGCGGCGTAACTGGGCGTCCGACGTGCCGACGTGGGGCATCTGGGACATTCCGGAGACCCAGGCCGGCATGCTCCCGGCCGACTGCGAGGGGCTCGACACCGTCGAGCTGGGATGCGGCACCGCCTACGTGTCCGCCTGGCTCGGCCGCCGTGGTGCCCGCCCGGTCGGGATCGACAACTCCGAGGCGCAGCTGGCCACCGCTCGCCGCTACCAGGAGGAGTTCGGGCTCACGTTCCCACTTCATCACGGCAACGCCGAGACGACGCCGTTCGCCGACGCCAGCTTCGATCTCGCCATCTCCGAGTACGGGGCCAGCATCTGGTGCGACCCCTACGCGTGGATCCCCGAGGCGGCGCGGCTGCTGCGACCGGGCGGCAGCCTCCACTTCCTCGTCAACTCGCCGCTGCTGATGCTCTTTGCCGAGGACGCGGAGAGCGTTCCGGCGGGCACAACGCTCCTGCGCGACTACTTCGGCATGCACCGGTTCGAGTGGTCCGACGACCCGTCGGTCGAGTTCCATCTCGGGCACGGCGAGATGATCCGCCTGCTGCGTGAATCCGGCTTCGAGATCGACGCTCTCGTGGAGCTGCAGGCTCCCGAGGGCGCGACGACGCGCTACCCGTTCGTCACCCCGGAATGGGCGCATCGCTGGCCGTCGGAAGAGGTATGGCGAGCCGTCAAGCGCGCCTAACGCTCGCATCCACCTCTCCGCAGCGGCGTGCGATCCTCGAGCAGCTCCGGATCCCCTTCACCGCCGTCGCTCCGGCGTACGTCGAGCACGACCCGCCGGACGCCGACCCGGTCACGCTCGTCCGCGACCATGCCGAGGGCAAGGCCCGCTCCGTCCACGTCGAGGGTGCCGTCACGCTCGGCGTCGACACGACCGTCCACCTCGCCGGCCGCGTCTACGGCAAGCCCGCCGGGCGCGACGACGCACGGGCGATGCTCGCCGAGCTTGCCGGCCGCACCCACGAGGTGCTCTCGGGGCTCTGCCTGCTCGGGCCGGGATTCGCTGTCGTCGACCACGAGGTGACGCGCGTGACGTTCCGACCGCTGCTCGACATCGAGCTCGACGCCTATCTCGAGAGCGGCGAGTGGGAGGGCCGTGCCGGCGCCTATGCGATCCAGGGGCTCGGCGGCCGCCTCGTCGAACGGAACGAGGGCGACTACCTGAACGTCGTCGGACTCCCGGGGGCGCTCCTCGTCACGCTCCTCGAGCGTCACGCGCCGGGCCTGCTGCAACTCGACAGCTAGACTCGGCTGTTCGATGAGATGGTTCAGCGCTCTCACCGGCTTCGGCGGCCGCGATATGGCCGTCGACCTCGGCACAGCCAACACTCTCGTCTACGTGCGCGGTCGCGGCATCGTGCTCTCCGAGCCTTCGGTCGTCGCGATCGACCAGCGCACGGGTGATGTGCACGCGGTCGGCGTCGAGGCCAAGCGAATGATCGGTCGCACGCCGGGAACGATCTCGGCCATCCGTCCGCTCAAGGACGGCGTCATCGCGGACTTCGACGTGACGGAACAGATGCTCCGCCATTTCATCCAGAAGGTCCATCAGAACCGCTTTGCGCACCCGCGCGTCGTCGTCTGCGTCCCCTCAGGGGTCACGGGCGTCGAGAAGCGAGCTGTCGAGGAAGCGACGCTGTCGGCCGGCGCGCGCCAGGCCTACCTGATCGAGGAGCCGATGGCCGCTGCGATCGGTGCGGGTCTCCCCGTCGGTGAGCCGACCGGGAACATGATCGTGGACATCGGCGGCGGCACCACCGAGGTCGCCGTGATCTCACTCGGCGGCATCGTCGTGTCGCAGTCGCTACGCGTCGGCGGCGACGAGATGGACGAGGCGATCGTCAACCACATCAAGAAGGAGTACAAGCTTCTCGTCGGCCAGCAGACTGCCGAGGAGATCAAGCTCGAGGTCGGCTCCGCCTACCGCCTGCGCGAAGAGGTGCAGGCCGAGGTACGAGGCCGCGACATGCTGACGGGCCTGCCGAAGACCGTCGTGATCACGTCCGACGAGGTGCGCCGCGCTCTCGACGAGCCCGTCTCGCAGATCATGGATGCGATCAAGTCCACACTCGACAAGACACCGCCCGAGCTGGCTGCCGACATCATGGACCGAGGCATCGTGCTCGCCGGCGGCGGCGCGCTCCTGCAAGGGCTCGACGAGCGGCTGCGTCACGAGACGCAGATGCCCGTCCATCTCGCCGAGAGCCCGCTGACCTGTGTCGCCGTAGGCTCGGGCCGCAGCCTCGAGGAGTTCGAGGCGATCCACCGCTCAAATCGCTCCCGCGCCCGCCGCCGCAACGGCTCCCGCCGCTGACGCGTCCCGGCGCGGGTCGCTCCCGCCCGGCAGAGCCCGGCTCCGACGACCGCCTGCCCGCCCGCCCGCGCGTGCCACGCCGGCGCTTTGACAGCCCCACGCGGTGGCGGCATCCCGGTGGCAGCGAGACCCCGCGGAGACAGGCCACAGAGCCGTGTCGCACGCGGGAAGCCTGTTGAGGTGGCGTCAGGAAGGGCGTCGCGGAGGCCGTCTCGCGGCAGGGGCCGGTACACTGCGGCCCTGTGGCTCGAAACCGCACCGCACGGACGGCGGTGCTGGGCGTAAGCGTCCGGCGTCCCGCCGCAGCAGGCACGTTCCCCTCGCGAAACACCAGCGCCCTCAAGCGACGCCTGGTAGTGGGGGTGCTCGTGGTGCTCGGGCTCACCCTGATCACCCTGTCGTTCCGGCAGGCTGACAGCGGCCCCGTCGCCTCCGTGCAGAGCACGGCCGCGTCCGCGCTGCGGCCTTTCCAGATCGCAGCGCAGCGTGTCGCGCAGCCGTTCCGCGACGGCTACGCGTGGGTCGACTCGCTGTTCACTGCCCGTTCGGACGCGGAGGAGTTGAGGGCCGAGAACGAGACGCTGCGCCAGCAGGTGATCCAGAACGAGTTCGCTGCGCGCGAGAACGCGCGGCTGCGCAGGTTGCTCGCGTTCCGCGACGGCCCGGCCTTCCCCCGCGACTACGCGGGCCTCGCGGCCTCCGTGATCGCGCGGCCGGCCGGCGCATTCGCGCAGGCGATCGTCGTCGCGGTCGGCGCGAAGGACGGCGTCACGCTCAACGCCCCGGTGGTCACGGAGGCCGGGCTCGTCGGGCTCGTAACGCGGATCACGTCGAGAACCTCCAGAGTTACTCTGCTCACCGACGAGCAGCTCGCGGTGTCGGCCCTCGACGTCAAGTCGAACGCCGCCGGGGTCGTTCGCCACGGGCGTGCGTCAGGCTCGACGCTGATCCTGGACCGTGTTTCGAAGGAGGAGGTCGTCGAGGTGGGCGACACGGTCGTGACCGCAGGGTGGCGCTCGGCGAAGCTCTCGTCTCTGTACCCGAAGGGCATTCCGATCGGGGAGGTCACGAGTGTCGGTCAGACCGACACCGATGCCTACAAGCAGGTGCAGGTGACGCCGTTCGCGGACCTGACCTCGCTCGACGCCGTCCTCGTGCTGCTGCGCAGGGCCGGCTCCGCCACGGTGGCTCCATGACTGCCTCTCTCTTCGCCCGGATCGTCGCAGTCGTCACCGTGGCCGCGATCTTCCAGGTGGCGGTGCTCTCCTCCTTGCGGCTCTTCGGTGGGATGCCCGACCTCCTGCTCGTCGTCCTCATCGCGGTCGCGCTTGCCCGGGGCTCCGTCGCCGGGGCGATCGCCGGGTTCATCGGTGGCCTCCTCGTCGACGTGAGCACCCTCGGAACGCTCGGGCTCGTCGCACTCCTGCTCACGATCGCCGGCTACTGGGCGGGCCGCTACGGCGAGACAACGGGCCGCGGGCGTGCGCACGCTCCCGTGCTCGCCGTCGTCGCGATCACCGTGCTCTTCGGCGTCGGTGCGTACGGCCTCACGTTCATGCTCGGTGAGGCAGTCTCCGCGCCCGCCGCGCTCCTACCGGTGCTCCCCGCAGTGCTCCTGAATGCGATCCTCGCGGTCCCGGTGTATGCCGTCGTCCGGCGCCTCGTCGGCACCGGTGAGCAGGTCGAGCGCTCACGCGAGGTGCAGCTTCTTGCCTAGCCGCAGCCCCCGTCTCTCCCGCGGCCGCCCGGTAGCGCGATGAGCTCGAGCCCTCCGTATGGCGAGCGCCGCAACCCGTCGCGGCGCTTCCTCCCGCCAGATGCAAAGCTCGCGGCGCCACATCGGCTCACGCCTGGTCTTGCGGTCAGGGTGGGCATGCTCGGCGCGGTTGCGATAGCGGTCTTCGGCGTCCTCTTCTTCCGGCTCTGGTCGTTGCAGGTTCTGTCCGGCGATCGGTATCTCGACGCGGCACAGAACAACCAGTTGCGCACGATCCGCGTCGAGGCGCCGCGTGGGCCGGTGCTCGACCGCAACGGCAAGATGATCGTCGGAAACGTGCCCGGCACGGCGGTGAAGCTCTGGGTCAGTGACATGCCGAAGGCGCAGCGCTACGACATGATCAAGCGCCTCGCAGCGGTGCTCGACGTGACTCCGCAGCGTCTCGCGCAGGAGGTCGATGACCGCCGCGGCGACCCGCTCACACCGATCACCGTGAAGACTGCAGTGCACCCCGACCAGGTCGACTATCTGCTCGAGCACCAGGCGGATTTCCCGGGCGTTCAGATCCAGGGCACCTCGCTCCGTGACTACGAGTACCGTGCGCTCGGTGCGCAGATCCTCGGGTACGTCGGGGAGATCTCCGCGGAGGAGTTGAAGAGCAGGCGCAAGCAGGGGTACCGGGGCGGCGACAAGATCGGCAAGGCAGGTGTCGAGTCCGCGTTCGACCTGTACCTCCGCGGGAAGCCGGGATTAGCGCAGATCACGGTCGACTCGCTCGGGCGCCCTCAGAGCGCCGTCGAGCTACGAAGGGACGCACGGCCCGGGTACGCCGTGCGCCTCACGCTCGACATCGAGTTGCAGCGCGCTGCCGAGCGCGCTCTTCGCTACGGGATCGCTGTCGCCAAGGAGAACAAGTCGTACAACGCGGACGGCGGCGCCATCGTGGCGCTCGACCCTCGCGATGGAGCAGTGCTCGCGATGGCCTCGTATCCCACCTACAAGCCGTCCGTGTACGTCGGCCGGGTCGACCCGCAAAAAATCGCGCCACTCCTGGACGACGCCGCCGCGAAGAAGGCGAACTACCCGGGCCTCAACCGCGTCACCCAGGTGGCATACCCGCCCGGGTCGACCTGGAAGCCCGTGACCGCACTTGCCGCGATGCAGGAGCACCTGCTCTCGCCGTATCAGTCGATCCAGTGCACGCCGACCGCCACCTACGGCCTCGACAAGCAGGAGTTCAAGAACTGGGACCCGTACGTGAATCGGCCGATGACGCTGCCGGAGGCGCTTGCGACATCGTGCGACACGTACTTCTACGAGGTCGGCAACCGCTTCTACGGAACCCGGGAGGGCAGGAGCCGCTTGCAGGACTGGGCGAAGCGCTTCGGCTTCGGTGCTCCTACGGGCCTCGACATCGGCTCGGAGTCGCGAGACACGATCGTCCCGACCCCGGCCTGGCGAAAGCAACATTTCACGAACTCCTGGGACCGGGCGTGGAACCCGGGTGACTCGATCCAGCTGGCGATCGGCCAGAAGGACGTGACCGTGACGCCCCTCCAGATGGCCCGCCTCTACGCGATGATCGCAAACGGTGGCAAGCTCGTCACCCCGTACCTCGTCTCGGGCGTCGAGCAGCCTGGTGTGAGCGGCCAGGACCCGGTTGTGCTGAGGCAGTTTCCCCCGGATCCGCCTCGCGATGCCGGCGTCGATCCCGGAGCGCTGCGGGCGGTGCAGGACGGCCTCTACGCCGCTACCCACTCGAGCGGGGGTACGTCCTCGGGCGTGTTCGGTGCGTACCCGATCGCGATTGCGGGCAAGACGGGCACAGCGGAGAAGGTCGTCAATCTCCCCGGCTACCCGGAGGGCCATCTCGAGGATCAGTCGTGGTGGTGTGGGTATGGCCCGCGCGACGACGCGCGGCTCGTCGTCTGCGCCGTGATCGAGAACGGCGGCCATGGTTCAACTGCCGCGGCGCCCGCGGCGCTGCGCGTGTTCGAGCAGTTCTTCAAGGTCAAGGCGGCCTCCCAGGTCCTGGTGAAGACGGATTGATCGCCGACACGCGTCATCGGCAGACGGCCTTCCGGTCGAGCCCGCTCGACTCGCTCGAGCTCACCGGCCTCTTTCGCCGTATCGACTGGCTGCTGCTGCTCGCGGCCGGTGCGCTCGTCGGCTACGGGCTGTGGGCGATCGGCGGGGTCACGCGCTTCGATGTCGAGGGTGCCCCGGACTACTTCGTGTTGCGGCAGGCGACTGCCGCGGCGATCGGAGGGGTGGGGCTGATCGTTGCGATCATCGTGCCGCCTTCGCTGTACCAACGGCACTGGCGGCTCCTGTATGGCTGCACGGTCGGCCTGATGACGCTCGTGTTCGCGTTCGCGGAGGTGATCCGCGGGTCGAAGCGATGGATCGACATCGGGCCGTTCCAGTTTCAGCCGTCCGAGTTCGGAAAGCTGCTGTTCGTGCTCGCGATCGCCGGGTTCCTCGTCGAGCGTACGCAACGGATCGGGGAGCTGCGCACGGTCGCCGCGGCAATCGCACTCGGCGTCGGGCCGATCCTGCTCGTCTTCGTCCAGCCCGACCTCGGGACGGCCCTGGTCTACGCTGCCGCGCTTGTCGCCGTGCTCTTCGTCGCCGGGGTGCGATGGCTTCATCTGGCACTGCTGGGCGTCGCCGGCGCCATGGTGGTGACGAGCGCTCTGTGGCTGCTCCCCGCCGCCGGCCTGCAGGTGTTGAAGCCCTACCAGACCGCGCGGTTGACCGGTTTCACGAACCCGGACAGCGACCCGAGCGGGCTTACGTACAACGTGGGTCAGTCGCTCACGTCCGTTGGTGCGGGCGGTCTCTCGGGCCGTGGCGTCGAAGGTGCCAGCCAGACCCGCCTCGCGTACCTGCCCGAGCACGCCACCGATTTCGTGTTCGCGTCGTTCGCCGAGCAGCGCGGTTTCCTCGGCGCATCCATTCTGCTGCTGCTGTACCTGCTCGTCGTCTGGCGGGGGCTTCGCGTCATCACTGTCGCCGGCGACCTCTATGGCGCAATCGTCGCCGGCGGGATCGTGTTCGCCTTCCTCTTCCAGGTGTTCGTCAATGTCGGCATGACGATGGGGATCGCGCCGGTGACCGGTATCCCCTTGCCGTTCGTCACTGTCGGAGGCTCGTCCATCGTCACGAACCTCGTCGCGATCGGTGTGTTGCAGGCGATTCACGTACGTGGCCGCCCGGCAGGGAGTCGCTGATGCCGGCGGGGATCGGCTTCGCCGCCCTCTGGCGCCTCGTCAACGAGACACGTTCCGTCGCGGAGCGGGCGGGCTTCGTCGCGGTTTCCGGCTCCGGGGCGGCGCTGCTCGCAGAGCAACTCACGGCGGGCGGTGACCCCGGCGCGGTTCGCGTCACTGCCGACCCGGCGGGATCTGTCCTGTCGATCGTCCTGTTCGATTCGCCGCCCCGGCCCGA
>Ga0315275_10003788_pt1 | contig 14013 bp, 15 predicted proteins | sample YL17G03_0_MG_FD_205557 | JGI IMG/M metagenome (GOLD analysis project Ga0315275, IMG submission 205557) | Sediment microbial communities from Yellowstone Lake, YNP, Wyoming, USA - YL17G03_0 | ecosystem: Environmental > Aquatic > Freshwater > Lake > Sediment | place: USA: Wyoming | collected... | reverse complement strand
GGCCGCGGGTGCCGTTCACCAGCCCCTCTTCCTCGATGGCGATGCGCCGAAAGACTTCCGCTATGCCGATGGTGGCGATGGCCAGATAGTCCTCCCGCAGGCGCAAGGCCGGGATGGCGACGAGGAAGGCCACGATCCCCGATACAGCGGCCGCGGCCAGCGCCCCCAGCACGAAGCCGGTCAGCCCTTCCAGGTTCAGCGGCCCCAGGCCCTCGGCCAGGTCCAGGCCTCCCACATACCTCACGAACTCGCCGCTGGACGGCGATTTGGTCACGAGAGCGCTGGTGTAGGCCCCTACCATGAAAAAGCCCACGATGCCGAAGTTGAAGATGCCGGTGTAGCCCCACTGCACGTTCAGCCCCAGGGCGAAGACGGCGAAGATCGCCACGGTGGTGATGAACACCGTGAGAAACGAGATGAACCCCTCCAGGCTCTGCGAGTCATTGGCGGTGATGCCCACGATGCCGGCTGTGATGGCCGAGACCGCGAGAAGCGCGACGAGCCGTTCCTTGGGCATCAGGTCTTCCCGAACAGACCTCGCGGCCGCACTAACAGGATGAGGATGAGAATGCCGAAGGCCACCGCCGGCTTGTAGCCCGGCACCCCGAAGGGCGGGAAGGGCAGGTCGATGCCGACGAACACCTCCTGCGAAATGCCCACGATCATCGCCCCCACCAGAGCGCCCTGGGGGCTGCCCAGGCCGCCAAGGATGGCGCCGGCGAAGAGAGGCAAGACGAGGGTAAAGCCCAGCTCCGGCTTCAGGTTGGACTGGATGCCGAGCAGAACGCCGGCCACTGCTGCCAGCCCCCCGCCGATGATCCACGTCCACAACACCACTTGCTCGGTGTCGATGCCGGTCACGCGGGCCAGATCGGCGTTGTCCGACATGGCGCGCATAGCCTTCCCCATCCTGGTCCGGAAGAGCAGCAGGTAGACCAGGGCCATCAGGAGGAAGGAGGTGGCGATGATGAATACCTGGTCCGGTTTGAGCTTGATGTCGAAGGGGAACTCCCTGGCCGGATGGATCCCGGAGACGTAGAGCTGCTGATCGGGGCCCCACCACAGCAGCATGATCGCCCGCAGGACGATGGCCACCCCCAGCGAGGCGATGGCCAGAACCACGGCGCTGCTTCCCCGTTGTCGCAGCGGCCGGTACACCACCCGGTCGATAGCGACGGAGCCGGCGGCCAGGGCCACCAGGGCGACAAACATGGCGAAGAACATACCCCAGCCGAAAGAGAGCGGCCCGATGCTCCCACCCCCCACCAATGCGCCCAGAGCGACGTAGGCCCCGAACATCATCATGTCGCCGTGAGCAAAGTGAGCGAACTTGAGGATGCCGAAGATGAGGGTGATGCCCAGGGCGCCCAGGGCGATAACGCTGCCGACGATGATGCCTGTAACCAGGTACTGACGGGCGTCGACGATCCCGTACACCAACAAGAGGCCAATGAGCAACCAGAGGCCTACGGTCCCCGCCTTCTCCACTTGTACGGCGTACTCGCGGCGGGCCCGTCCAATCAGGGCTGCTGTTCGCGTAAGGGAACGAACCATGCTCGGCTCAGCCACCCAGGTAGAGCTTGCCGACCTCTTCGTTGTTCAGCAAGCCTTCGCCCGTACCCTCCAGGCGGTTCTGGCCCATAGCCAGGACGTACCCACGATGGGAAAGGGCCAGGGCGTGACGGGCGTTCTGCTCTACCATCACCATGGCCACACCCGAGCGGTTGATCTCCTGGATCTTGGAAAAGACTAGTTCCACCATGTTGGGCGCCAGGCTGGCCGATGGCTCATCGAGGAGGAGGACGCGGGGCTCCAGCATCAAGGCGCGGGCCAGGGCCAACATCTGCCGCTGACCCCCCGATAGCTTGCCTGCCCGCGCGCCTCGCCTTTCCGCCAGGTCGGGGAAGAGCTCGAAGATCTCCTGCATCCGTCCGCGGTAGTCGTCGCGGCGGATGAAGGCGCCCATCTCCAGATTCTCCTGAATGGTCAGCGTGGGGAAGACGTTGTCCGACTGGGGGACGTAGCACACCCCCTTGGCGACCATGGCCTGAGGCGGCAGGGCGGTCACTTCCTCGCCGGCCAAGAAGACCTGGCCTTTCCGCACGGGCAGCAGGCCGAACATGGTCTTCATGAGCGTGGACTTGCCCGCCCCATTGGGCCCGATGATGGTGACTATCTCCCCCTCTTCTACGGTTATGGAGACGCCGTGCAGGATCTCCACCTCGCCGTAGCCCGAGACCACATCGCGCGCCTCCAGCACCGTCACCGATACTGCCCCCCGAGATAGGCCTCCAGCACGCGCTCGTCGGCCTTGATCTCATCGGGCAGGCCCTCGGCGATCTTCTCCCCCTGACAGCAGACGATGACGGGGTTGCAGAGGCGGGTCACCAGGTCCATGTCGTGCTCAATGATGAAGAAGGTGATGCCCTTCTCATAGCACAGTTCCTCGATGGCGCTCACCAGACGCTTCATGAGGGTGGGGTTCACTCCGGCGCCGGGCTCGTCCAGTAGGATGAGCTGGGGGTCGCACATAAGGGTGCGGGCCAGCTCCAGAAGCTTCTTCTGCCCCGAGGAGAGGTTGCCCGCCAGTTCGTTACGCAGGCGGTAGAGATCAACGAAATCCAGCACGTCCAGCGCCCTGTCGCGGATGCGTCGCTCCTGGCGGCGGACCAGATAGGGGACGAACCAAGGGCCCCACAAGTTCTCGCCCACCTGGCCGTGGGGCACCAGCATCAGGTTCTCCAGAACGGTCATCCCTTTCAGCTCGCGGGGTACCTGGAAGGTGCGGACGATGCCCTTGCGGAAGATGAGGTGGGGGGGCAGACTATCGATGCGCTCACCCCGGAAAAAGATGCGGCCAGAGGTAGGCTTGAGAAAACCGGTGACCAGGTTAAAGAGGGTGGTCTTTCCGGCGCCGTTGGGCCCGACCAGGCCGGTGATGGTGCCCTCGGAGACCTGAAGAGTGCATCCGTTGAGGGCCCGTACGCCATCGAAGCTTTTGATGATCTCCTGTATCTCGAGGAGCGCCGCCACGCCAGTCTTCTCCCTTGCAGGGCTAAGGTAGGCCCAGTATACCTGAGTCGTCTGACATGCGCTATTGGTGAAGCTGGGCGCAGCGAGGGGTTGTCACGGATCGTAGGGGCGCCCCTCGCGGGCGCCCTCAGCGGCGGGGCAGGGGCAAGCCCTGCCCCTACTGCGAAGTCGGCGCCATGCCAGCCCATTCTCTCAATGAAGGCAAGCCTTCCACTACACCCACACGCGCGCGGGCGCCGTTCCTTTTCGGCCTTAAGAGGCCTATGCTATGATGAATTTCAGTGCAAGGAGCTAAGCGTTGATTTTCGCCTATCTGGACCTGCTGGAGGTCAGTGCCCAGGCTTTTTTTGTGTTCGTTGGGGCGGTGGTAAGCGCCCTCTTGCTGGGTTTTACCTTCCACGAGTTCAGCCACGCATTTGCCGCCACCCGTCTGGGCGACCCGACGCCCCGCTATCGCGGTCGGCTGTCGTTGAACCCGCTGGCTCACCTGGACCCGGCGGGAACCGCCCTCCTGTTCCTGGCCGGCTTCGGCTGGGGCAAGCCGGTGCCGGTGAACCCCAGTTTGATGCGCGGCGACCCCAAGACCAACATGGCCATCACGGCGGCGGCCGGCCCCCTGTCCAACCTGGCAATCGCCGGGCTGGCTGGCCTGGCCATCAAGGCGGACTTGGTGCCTTGGCGCTCTCCCTTCAACCTCCAGACCCTCGCCCACTGGAGCGCCGACGACTACATCGGCCTCTATCTCAGTTCCATCGTTATCTTTGGCATTATCCTGGCCGTGTTCAACCTCATTCCCCTCTTCCCCCTGGACGGTTTTTCCGTAGCCGTGGGCATCCTCCCGCGCGAGTTGTCACGTTCGTTGGAGGAGCTGCGCGCCTGGGGGCCCGGCCTGCTCTTCCTGCTCATCGCCCTGCCCATCGTCACCGGCGGCCACTTCGGCCTCCTCTTCCAGATCATGGCGCCGGCGGTGAACGGCCTCACCCGCCTGCTAACGGGGATCGACACCAATGTCATTGGGTAGAGCCGCCCACCTGGTTCGCCGGTTCCTGCGCGCTCTGACGGCCCGCGTAGACCCGGCAGAGCGACAGGTAATCGCCGACAATCTGACCCCGGCGCAGCAGCAGCTGTTCTGGGCCATGATGGTGCAAGACCAGCGTCACTCTCTGGACGTCTTCTACACCCTCCAGCGGCGCGGCTGCCAGGACGGTGACCTCTTGCTGGCCGCCCTGCTGCACGACGTGGGCAAGGGCGAGATCCGCCTCTGGCAGCGAGTGCTCTACGTATTGCTCCGGGCCGGCCCTTCGGGCCTGCTCCGTCGCCTGGCCCAGCCGAACGGAGCGGGCTGGCGGCGAGCCCTGGCTTCCATCAACGAGCACGGACGCCGCGGCGCAGCGCTGGCCCAAGAAGCCGGCACCCCGCCCGCGGTGGTGGAGCTAATCCGTAACCACCAGCGGGAGCATCTGAGCGACCGCCGGGCGGCGCTCCTCCGCACCGCCGAGGAGTCTTCCTAGCCATGGAGCGCATGGCGATCATCGGTTTGGGACTTATCGGGGGCTCATTGGGCCTGGCCCTCAAGGCCTCCAAACTCACCGATGTCGAGATCGTGGGCTACGATACAGACACCATCGCCGCCGTAGACGCCCGCCGTCGCGGCGCCGTGGACAAGACGGAGCCCACGCTCCAGCGCGCGACGGCCGAAGCCGGGCTGGTGATCCTCGCCACGCCCATTGTCGCCATGCGCCAGGTCATGGAGGAGATGGCGAGCGGGCTCCGGGAGAACTGCGTGGTCACCGACACCGCCAGCACCAAGGCTCTGGTGATGGAGTGGGCCGGCCAGCTCCTGCCCCCGAATGTGAGCTTCGTGGGTGGCCACCCGATGGCCGGCAAGGAGACCGCCGGTATCGCCAACGCCGACGCCAAGCTCTTCGCTGGCAAGTCCTACTGTGTCATCCCATCACCCAACGCCACCGAAGGGTCGGCAAGGCTGGTGGTGGGCCTCGTCCACCTCATTGGGGCGCAGCCGCTGTTCATCGATGCTGGGGAGCACGACCGCTACGTGGCGGCCATCAGTCATCTGCCCCTGGTGCTGTCCACCGCCCTTTTCACGCTGGTCCGCAGCAGCCCCGCCTGGCCCGAGCTGGCGGCCCTGGCCAGCAGCGGCTTCCGCGACGTCACCCGCCTGGCCTCCGGCGACCCGGGGCTCAGCCACGACATTTGCCTGACCAACCGCGAGGCCATCCTCCACTGGCTGGAGCGCCTGGCGGAGGAGCTCTCTCGCTACCGCGAGCTCCTGGTGGAGGGCCAGGAGGAGGATCTGTTCAAGCGCTTCACCCAGGCCCAACTCGACCGCGACACCTACATGGCCGCCGGCCCGCCTACCCGCCCGCGGGTGGCCGCCGACGTGCCCGATGCCGGCGAACAGCTCGTGGCCCTTCTAGTGGGCGAGCGGCTGGTGCGGCGCGTCCGCGAGTTGGGCAAGCTGCTGAGTGAGCGGTCGGCCGAAGGCCGGCCCCAGGCCGGCGGGCGACCGCCTCCGCCGAAGACAGACGGCCGCCCATGAACAGGACGGTTCGAGCGGCCCGCCGCCTGCGCGGGACCATCGAGCCGCCCGGCGACAAGTCCATCAGCCATCGGGCGGCCATCCTCAACGCCATCGCTCAAGGCGAGGCCGCCGTCGACAACTTCCAGACCGGCGCCGATTGCCTGGCTACCATTCGCTGCCTGCGCGCGCTGGGCATCCGCATCGAAAGCCCCGCACCCGGCGCCCTGCGCGTCCAGGGCGCGGGTCGCTCCGGCCTGCGGGAGGCCTCCGCCATCCTGAACGCCGCTAACTCCGGCACGACGCTGCGTCTGCTCGCTGGCCTGCTGGCCGCCCAGCCCTTCTTCTCCGTCCTCACCGGCGACGCCTCCCTGCGTTCGCGGCCCATGGGGCGCATTGTGGAACCGTTGCGGGCTATGGGAGCACGCATCCAGGGGCGTGCCGGCGGCACCCGCCCACCCCTGGCTATCGAGGGCGGCCGCCTGCGGGGTGTCCGCCACCGCCTGCCGGTTGCCAGCGCGCAGGTGAAGTCGGCCCTGACCCTGGCCGGCCTCTACGCTGAAGGCGAGACGGTGCTGGAGGAGCCCGCCCCCTCCCGCGACCACACCGAGCGCATGCTGCGGGCCATGGGCGCCGCCATTGTGGTAGGCGAAGGAGGCCTCCGTGTCTCGCCGCTGACGGGTGACCTCGCTCCCCTGAGCCTGCGGGTGCCGGGCGACATCAGCGCCGCCGCCTTCTGGATGGTGGCAGCCGCCGCCCACCCCGACGCCGAGCTCCGCCTCACAGGCGTGGGAGTTAACCCCAGCCGCAGCGGCATCGTCGACGCGCTACGGGCCATGGGAGCCCGGATCGCCGTGGAGGAGGAGCAAACGTGGGGCTGCGAGCCCGTGGCCGACATCGTCGTCCATTCGTCGCACCTGCGGGGGACAGTCATCGAGGGTACCCTCATCCCGCGCCTCATCGACGAAGTGCCGGCGCTGGCCGTGGCCGCTTGTCTGGCTGAGGGCGAGACCGTCGTTCGCGATGCCGGCGAACTGCGGGTGAAGGAGTCGGACCGCATCCGCGCCACCGCCGGCGAGCTGCGCCGACTGGGGGCGCGCATCCAGGAGCTGCCCGACGGCATGGTCATCCACGGTGTCGGCAGTCTGCGGGGCGCTGCCTGCGGCAGCCACGGCGACCACCGCCTGGCCATGGCCCTGGCCGTGGCTGGCCTGCTGGCCGCCGGCGAGACAACTGTCCGCAGCGCCGAGGCGGTGGCTATTTCTTATTCTAGTTTTTGGAATGATCTAGACCGCGTCGCTTTGTAGTAAAATAAGCTTAAGCTATTAAAAAGGTGGAATGCGGAAAGGAAGGGCGGAAATGGCTACAGAATTGGTAGCCGTGGGCTTCAAGAACTTCATAGCCCTCAATCGGGTGGTCGCCATCGTCTCCACGGGTTCGGCACCCATTCAGCGCCTCATCCGGGAGGGCAAGAAGAAGGGCGCCATCATCGATATCACCAACGGCCGACGCACCAAGGCCGCCATCTTCATGGACAACGGCTCCATCATCCTGGCGGCCATCACTCCCGAGACCATCAGCGGGCGCGTGGCCGCCGTTGGCCAAGAAGGCGTCTTTGCCCGGCTCGTCCCCGAGGACAGCTAGAAGGGCCGCCGTCAGCCACCCCCTGCTGGTGGTGATATCGGGCCCCTCCGGCGTGGGCAAGGACGCCGTGCTGGACGTCCTGAAGTCGCGAGGGCGACCCTACCACTTCGCGATCACCGCTACTACCCGCCCCAGGCGCGGCGCTGAGATGGACAGCCGCGACTACTACTTCGTGAGCCCCGAGCGATTCGAGGAGATGGCAGCCACCGGCGAGCTGCTGGAGCACGCGCTCGTCTACGGCCATCGCTACGGCGTCCCCAAGGGCCCAGTGCGCCAGGCCCTGGCCGGCGGCCGCGACGTGCTCATGCGCACCGACATCCAGGGCGCCGCAACCATCAAGGGCGCCGTGCCCCAGGCGGTCACCATCTTCCTCGCGCCGGCCTCCCCGGCCGATCTGGAGGAGCGCCTCCGCCGCCGCGCTACCGACGCCCAGGAGACGGTGCGCGTGCGCCTGGCCACAGCCCGACGCGAGATGGACGCCGCCGGCCACTTCGACTACGTCGTGGTGAACGCCGAGGGCCGCCTGGAGGAAGCCGCCGACCAGGTGGAGCGCATCATCGCCGCCGAACGCGCCCGCCCGGAGCGGGCGGCGCCTGTGGTGTGAAGCTCCTATAGCAGGCCGCTGACGGTCGTGAGGGTGAAGCCGGCGGCCTTGAGGCGGCTGACGACAGCGGGCAGAGCGGCGGCATCGCTGGGGACGAAGTGCATGAGGGCGATGGCGCCGTTCGTGACGCCGCCCGTCACGTTGGCCACGATCTGATCGCTGCCAGCGCCACCCGTCGAGCCGCTGTCCAGCATCCACAGTACGATCTCCAGCCCGCGCTTGGCCACCGCTGCCCGCACCACGTCGCTCACCAGGCCACCCGGCGGCCGCAGGTAGCGCGCCGGATGAGGCGAGCCCAGCACCGCATCCAGAGCCTCCTGCCAGCGGTCGATCTGGTTCAAGATCTTGCCCTCGGTGGCGGGGTCGTCGGGCGGGAAGTAAGTGAGGGGCGTGTGGTCGAAGGTGTGGTTACCGATCTCGTGGCCCTCGTCCACGGCCCGCCGCCACAGGTCCGGCCGCCGCTCCAGCAGGGCGCCCTTGGGGAAGAAGGTGAACTGGACGCCCTCGCGGGCGCAGACGTCCAGCACGGACTTGATGGCGTCCGGGTAGAAACCGTCATCAAAGGTCAGGGCGATGCGCGCCTTACTCGTGTCGCCCTGAGCGATGATGGGGGCCAGGCCACCGGCGACGGCGGCAGGAGGGGTGGGAGAGAGCGATGCCAGCGGCGAGGGCGGGGCGAAGCTAATGCCGATGGGCCCGGCGGCGTGACCGGACTCTAGGCGCGTCAGCGCCTGCCAGGCCACCGTCCCGACAGCGGTACCGCCCACCCCGGTCAGAAAGGCGGCACCCGCTACCCGGCGGAGGAAGGCTCGACGGCTCTCGCGGCGTTCCTGGGGCTCCATCCCCACGATGATAGCCGACGGCACAGCCAGCGCCAAGGGCCACCGCCTGCGCGTTTGACGAACCGTCGCACCGGGTGTGACACTGGACGCATGCCCGAATCCGCTCTCGCTGCCCTGTTCGCCACCTCCTTTGGGGTGGGCTTCACCGGCGCCCTGATGCCCGGCCCGCTTACCACGCTCGCCGTGCGCGAGACCATGCGGCGGGGCTTCTGGGCCGGCCCTCTGCTGGCCGCCGGCCATAGCCTCCTGGAGCTGCCGCTGGTCATCGGCCTGGCGCTGGGCCTCAGCCGCTTTCTGGACAACGACCCGGTGAAGGCCGGCATCGGCATTGTGGGCGGTATCTTCTTGCTGTGGATGGGCGTGCACATCCTGGGCGCTCTGCCCAAAGAGGCGCCGGCCCTGGCCCTACCCCAAGCCAACGACCCCGGCCCCGCCTTCGACAGTTCCCAGCGCCAGCACTGGATGCGTTCCCTGGCGGCCCCCAACCAATCGTGGCCCTCTGCCGCCCTCGTGCTAGGGGCGGCCGCCGTCCTGGTCAGCCTCTCCAACCCGGGCTTCACCGCCTGGTGGGCCACCGCCGGCACGCTGCTGGTGCGACAGGGGCTGGACCACGGCGCGGCGGGCGTCGCCGCTATCTACACGGGGCACATCCTGTCGGACATCGTCTGGCTGAGCCTGCTGGGCCTCGTCCTGGCCAACGGCCGCCGCTTGATGAGCGGCTTCGTCTATCGAGGGGTCCTGGCTTTCTGCGCCCTCTTCCTCCTGATCCTAGGAGCGTACTTCATGGCCTCAGGCCTCTTCCTCCTGTCCTGAGCGGGCATGCAGGGTAGACAAACCCAATGTAGGCGAGGATCTTCAAACCCTCGCGCAGGATTATCGCCGGGGTCTGAAGACCCCGACCTACAAAGCTCATTGCTGACGCATCTCCGGCGAGTAGGCGCGGCCGCAAGAGATGTAGGGGCAGGGCTCGCCCCTGCCCGCCCCCCAGAGCGCCCCTACGACGTTCGCCGCGCACGTGTGGCACCACACCCGCCGACCTGCTAAAGTAAGCTGAACCGCGATGTCCAGCCTGGGCCCCGACGTCTACGTCCTAGTATTCGCTTTGGCCGCGGCTGTGGCCTGGGTCCTCACCGCCCTCCTTCCCCTGCGCGCCCTCGCCCGCCCGGCCGAGGCCCGCATCGGCCGCCGCCGCGTGGGCGGCCTGGCCGTGTTCGCGGGCTTGCTGGTCGCCCTGCTGCTGGCCACCCTCGTCTCCTCCGACCTCGCCGACCTCATCGACGCCGACCGCAAGGAGACGGCGGGCCTGCTGGGCGCCGGCCTGATGATCCTGCTGGTGGGCCTGCTGGACGACCTGCACGAGGTGAACTTCAAGGTCAAGTTCACTGTGCAGGCGGCGGCTGCCGGCCTGGCATTCCTGGTGGGCTATCGCATCGAAGATGTGTCGATGCCCTGGGGCGCCTCCTTCCCGCTGGAATGGGCCGCGCCGGTCGTCACCATCTTCTGGCTGGTATTCCTGAGCAACGCCATCAACCTCATCGACGGCAAGGACGGCCTGGCAGGCGGCGTGGCCATCATCGCCGCGCTGCCCCTGGCCCTCATCGCCCACAACGTCGACCGACCGCTGGTGGCCGTCGAGTTCGTGGCCCTGGCGGGCGCCTGCGCCGGCTTCCTCCCCCTGAACCTGCCGACGGCCTCCCGCCTCCTGGGCGATTCGGGCGCGCTGCTGGTGGGCTTCCTGCTGGCCGCCCTGGCCATCGAAGGCTCCACCGGCGTGACCAACAGCATGTTCGTCAGCGTGCCCATCGTGGCGCTGGGCTTCCCCATCCTGGACACCGTCCTATCCTTCACCCGCCGCATCATCGACCTGCGCCACCCGTTCCTGCGCGACCTAGACCACATCCAGCACCGCCTGGAGGGGACCGGCCTCTCCGATAGCGGCGTGCTCTTCGCCCTTTACGGCCTCTGCCTGCTGTTCGCCGGCGCGGCCCTGACCATCCACTTCGTGGAGGCGGTGGTGGCGGAGTTCCTGGCCTTCTTCGCCTACTTCGCGGCCATCCTTCTGGTGATCTTCGGCCTGGGCTACGCCCGCTCCATGTGGCAGGCCACAGCCATGGAGTCGATGCGGGGTGTCCTGGCCGCGGCGGTGGGCGGCCGTCGTCCGCCCAAGGCGGGCGCGAAGAGCCGCTAGCGCTTCGCCCGGGCCAGCAGCCGCCGCCCGTTCTGAAGGACGAGCTGGTACAGGCAGCGGGCGGCGATGCCCGCCGGGGTGAGCACGTCCAGCAGGAAGTTGCCCCGCATGTGCTTCCGATAGTATCGCCACATGCTGCGGTGCCACTGGACGATGCTGCGGTTGGGCATGGTCTCGGTGCTCCGGCCGATATGGTGGGTGACCGCCACCTGGGGGAAATAGACCACCTCGTACCCCGCCTGGTGGGCCCGATAGCAGAGGTCCACGTCCTCGATGTACATGAAGTAGCCCTCGTCCATGGCCCCGATGCGCTCCACCATCTCGTGGCGAAGCATGACGCACGCCCCCGAGAGCCAGTCCACCGGCTCGATGCGGTCATGGGCCCAGTCGGTCATCAGGTAGCGGCGCGAGAAGGGGTTGCCGGGGAAGAGGCGGGTGACAATGGACTGACGGTTGAAAAGGCTGGTCAGGTGGCTGGGGAAGCGGCGGCAGGAGAGCTGGAGCGAGCCGTCGCTGTTCAGGAGCTTGGGGCCCAGGATGCCCACCGACGGGTTCTCACGGCAATAGGCCACCATGGGTGAGAGGGCGTCCTCGGCCAGCTCCGTATCGGGGTTGAGGAGAAGGACGAACTCGCCCGCCGCCTGCTCGATGCCGCGATTACACCCGGCGGCGAAGCCCACGTTGACCGGCAGACGGATGAGGGCCACCTGCGGGAACTCGGCCTCCACCATCTGGGCGCTCCCGTCCCAGGAGGCGTTGTCCACCACGATGACTTCGCAGGAGACGCCCTTCGTGTGCCCCAGGAGGGAGGCCAGGCAGCGGCGCAGGTAGTCGCGCCCGTTGAAGCTGACCACGACCACCGACAGGTCCACGCCCTACGCCTCCCGCCTGCCGGCAGCCTCACGGTAGACGGTGGCCGTCTCGCGTGCCGTGCGGTTCCACGAGAAGAGAGCGGCCCGCTGCAGGCCCGCCTCCCGCAGGTGCGACCGCAGGGGCTCGTCGCCCAGGGCTGCCGCCATGGCCTCGGCCAGCGCCGGCACGTCCAGCGGATGCACCAGGAGGGCGGCGCCATCCAGCACTTCCCGCAGGGCCGGGGCGGTGGAGGCCACCACCGGCAGGCCGCAGGCCATCGCCTCGAGAGGCGGAAGGCCGAAGCCCTCGTACAGGGACGGGAAGACGAACAGGTCGGCCAGATTGTAGAGGGCCACCAGGTCCTCCGCCGGCACGTAGTCGAGGAAGCGCACCTGATCCGTCAGGCCCAGCTTGTCCACCAGGCGGATGAGGCGTTCGTACCGCCAGGCCGGCGGCCCGGCGATGACGAGTCCATGTCCTGAGCTTGTCGAAGGGCCCTGGCTCAAGTTCTGCCCTTTCAAGCGATGGAACGCCCGCAGGAGCGTCGCCTGGTTCTTGCCCGGCTCCAGCGCCCCCACGTTTAGGATGAACCTGTCCGGCAGGCCGTACTTAGCGCGCACCGCCGCCAATCTCGCCGCATCGTCCAGGGGGTGGTAGGACGGCGCGGCCGCCAGGGGCACGACCCGCACCCGTTCCGGTGGCATCTGTAGGTGCTGCTCCAGATCCGCCCGCACCGTATTGGACACGGCGATAGCCAGGTCGGTTAGGCGGGCCCCCGTCCGGCTGGCGGCGCGAAAGTAGGCCCGGCGCAGGGCTGGGTAGCGCTCCGGCAGGAGGAAGAAGGTGACGTCGTGGAAGGTGACCACCCGTCGCCAGCCGCCGCCGACGGCGGTGGTCGTGTAGTGGGGTGAGTGCAGGACATCCACGCCCAGCCGCTGCAGGTGCCAGGGCAGCACCGCCTGCTCCCAAGCCATGCGGGCCAGGCGCCAGGGCAACCGGACAGGGACCAGGCGAAAGCGCGATCCAGTCGGCAGGCAGCCGGCGAAGGTCTCCGGCTTGGCGAAGATGAAGTAGCGATTGTCGCTGTCCACCTGGGCCAAAGCGTGCACCAGGTTATAGATGTAGGTGCCGGCGCCCAGCCGTTGCTGGGGGACGGAGGTGGCGTCGATGGCGATGCGCACCACAGCCCTACCGGAAGTCCGCCACCTGGTAGGTGCGCCCCAGGCGACCGCGAAAGTAGTCGGCGATGCCCCGCACTGTCGCCCGCCACTCCACCCAGCGGCCGCGGGCCGCCAGGCTCAGGAGGTACACCGAGCGTGTGCCCAGGAAGTACACCAGGAACAATCCGAACCGCCAGAGGGGAAGGTGCTTGCGCATCAGGTGGAGCCGGTTGCGGGTGGCATAGTAAAGCTTGAACGGCGAGTCGACGCCGCCGCTGGAGGCCGCCTTGCGGTGGTAGATGACGGCGCCCGCCTCCAGGTGGAGGCCATAGCCGGCCGCCTTGGCCCGCCGCACGAAATCGAAGTCGTCGTAGTACATGAAGAACCGCTCGTCCATCAGGCCGGCGTCGCGGAAGACGGCCGCCGGCACCAGCAGGCAGCAGAGGCTGGCCATATTCGGCTGCCGGCGGTCGAAGCCGGGCGGCTCCGGCTTGCCGTAGAGCCAGCCCCGCCATACGCCGCGCCACCAGTCGAAATCACCCACCGTATCGTCCAAAAGCGGCCGCCGGCCGTAAAGGTACGTCTTCGGCGCCACCATGGTGCGGTCGTCGCCGGCCCGGACGAGGCGGTCGACGAAGTCCGGCTCCACCACCGTATCGTTGTTCAAGAAGAGGACGTAGTCGAAGCCGTGCTCCTCCGCCATCCGCAGAGGCGGAGTCCGCACGGCGGACAGGCAGTGGCGGATGCCCGCGTTGTGGCCGCCGGTGATGCCCAGGTTCTCGTCGTTGCGGATGAGTACGGCCGTCGGGAAGAGGCTTGCTATCTCATCGGGCGAGCCGTCGGAGGAGGCGTTGTCCACCACCACCAGGGCCCAGTTGGGGTAGGTCACACCAGTCAGCGAGGCCAGAAACTCAGCGATGTGGCCGCCGCCGTTGTAGTTGACGGTGAGGATCGCCACCGAAGGGGCCTCCCGATCTGCGCTCACGGCTGTTCCGCCTCAGGCGGACGGCGCCCGCCCACCCGTCGGGGCGGCCACGAAATAGGCCGCCAGCGCCTCCGGCCACGGCCGCAGGACCACGCCCAGGGCAGCAGCGGCCGTGTTCGCCAGCGCCGAGAAGGCCGGCTTGCGATAGGGTGCGTTGAACTCGGCG
>Ga0315275_10003787_pt1 | contig 14014 bp, 15 predicted proteins | sample YL17G03_0_MG_FD_205557 | JGI IMG/M metagenome (GOLD analysis project Ga0315275, IMG submission 205557) | Sediment microbial communities from Yellowstone Lake, YNP, Wyoming, USA - YL17G03_0 | ecosystem: Environmental > Aquatic > Freshwater > Lake > Sediment | place: USA: Wyoming | collected... | reverse complement strand
CGATAAATACTGCAAAAAAAATTTTCAATCAAATTCAAGATTATTTTAAAATTTACGTATTAGTATATGTATTTAGTTGTGTTTAACATAGCAAACATTATCTAAAGTAATTATAAAGATAAAATAAATGGAAAATAAAATACTTGTTATATATGTTGGTGTTGCAGAATTTACCAATCTTTCCGAATTAGAAAAACAAGAAATTCTTAACTCTTTTGTACAAAAAGTGGCGAAAAAAATAACACCAAATACATTTGAAGGTGAAATTATAGTAATTCCAACACATTCATATGATACAAGAATTGAATGTATTAATCCAAAATATATTACCGATGCTGAATTAATTAAAGAAAACACAAAATTAATGAAAGAATTGCGTGAAAATCTTCAATATCAATTAGATCAATTAAAAGAAGAAAAGAATGAAAAATAAGATTAAGGTTGGTATTGATATTAATGAAATTTTCAGAGCAAAATGGTTTCAGTTTGATAAATATTATGTGGAAGAATTTGGTGCTGATGGTGTTCCGGAAGAACAACCATATGTTTATGATTTTTTTAAATATTATAAATGGAAAAACACAGTCGAAACAACAAAAGAGTTAAAAGAACCCGGTGAAATGCCCGAAAATATTAATCCTTTAGATTATCAAGTTGATAATAAACTTGGTGAAGCACCTGCTGATATTTTTTTGTTTAAAAAAGCCGAAACGAAAACATTAACGGCAAAAGAAGTATATAATCGCTTTATGTATGAAGATTATGCATTTGAAATACATGGTTGTGCACCAATAATGTACAAAAACATGGATTTAGAAGTAAATAATTTTTATCAAAAATATAACAAACATGTTGAATTCATTTTATTCTCAGTAGAAAATTATTTCAGCATACCATCAACTCTTTTCTTTTTGAGTAAAATAACATCAAGATTTAAAAATATTTGTTTTGTTGATAATCCATTTGATATGTGGAAAAATATTAATGTATTAATTACCACCGATCCTCAAATTTTAGAAAAGGGTGTTCCGTGGGGTAAAAAATTAATTAAAATAAAAAGACCATATAATAAAAATATTAATAATTGTTCATTAGAAGTAATACAAATTAATGAATTAATTAATAATAAAAAATTTGAAAAAATAATTAAATATAAAAATAAATAAAATGGGCGAAGAATTATTACGTAATGAAGCAGAAAATGTTGATTTAGAAAAAATTGAAAAAATTAAAACAGCATTAAATAAATTAAAAGAAAATAAGTCAAAATTTTTATTTTGTGTACCTGAATCGCAAAATCCTGCTGCCAGTGTTTATGAAATCTATTTTCATGCATCAGTTGTAAAAAATATGGGATTTGAAGTTATTATTTTAGTTGAAAAAGACGATTATGTTCCACCAATTTGGATAGAAAAAGAACTTACTAACCACACACACGTATCAATGAATAATCCCAAAACACTAACTGTTGGTCCTGAAGACCTTATGATTATTCCCGAAGTTTTCTCAAATATAATGGAACAAACAAAAAATTTACCATGTATTAGAATTGTTTTATTTCAATCTATTGATTATATGGTAAATAGTTTAATTCCGGGTACTGATTGGAGTTCTTTTGGCATTAATAATGTTATTACAACATCAATAATGCTCAAAGAATGGCTTGAAAATTTTTATGGAAAAAATAAATTCAATATAAAAACATATAATATTGGTATTCCTGATTATTTTGAACCATCAAAATTACCACAAAAACCGATTATTTCTATTATGGGTAGAAATTCTAATGAAATTTCAAAATTTGTAAAATTATTTTTCAGTAAATATCCTCAATATAGTTGGATAACATTTGATCCATTACTTACACGAAGCAAACCACCACAAACAATGAGACGAGTTGATTTTGCAAAAAGATTACAGGAAAATTTTGCTGCTGTTTGGATTGATAGAATTGCATCATTTGGCACATTTCCATTAGAATGCATGAAATCTGGAGTAATTCCAATTTGTTTAAAACCAGACATCTTACCAGAATATATGCTTGAAAGAGATGAAAATAATAATGTTACTAAATTAGTAGAAAATGGTGGTATTTGGACAAATGAATATTACGATCTTCCTGCATTAACTGGCGAAATATTAATTAAATTTTTAGATGATGCAATTCCACAAGAAATATACGATTCTATGATAAAAATTGCATCTGAATATAACCAAGAAATATCTGAAAAGAAATTAAATGAAATTTATAGGGAATTTATTAATGAAAAAATTGATCTCTTTAAAAGGGTTCTTCAATCGCAAGAAACAAATAGCCTTTATTTAAATCCCCCTCTTACATAAATAATAATAATTTAAAATAATAAAAAAATGAATAATATATCAGTAATAATTCCAATTCATGAATATAATGATCAGATTTCAAGCTATTTAGATAAAGCATTTGAATCAATTGTAAAACAACTGAATGTTGAAGAATTACCAAAAATAATATTAGTGTTTCCATCAGCAATCGAATCTAATATTATTGGATTTGTAGAATCTCAAATACGTAAACATCAAGATAAGGGAGTAACATCTGAAAATTTTTATTTTGTTAATAATTTTAATGAAATCGATTATCAATCACAAGTAAATCTTGCTGTTGAATCAGTAAGAACCAATTATTTCTCGGTACTTGAATTTGATGATGAATATAGTGTAACTTTTTTAAAAAATATTAATAAATACATTGAAGCATATCCTCAAATTGAAATTTTTCTACCAATGATGATTGAAGTAAATGAAAAAAATGAAGCAATTAAATTAACAAATGAAACAGTTTGGGCACAACAATTTGTTGGAGAAAATGGAGAAATGGGTTACTTAAACATTAATTCATTAAAACAATACACCGATTTTAAACTATCCGGTGCTGTAATTAAAAAAACTGAATTTCAAAACATTGGTGGATATAAATCAAATATTAAATTAACATTTATGTACGAATTTTTACTCAGGGCATTAATTAATACATGCAAGGTTTTTACAATACCAAAAGTCGGTTATAAACATCTTGCAACAAGAGAAAATAGTCTTTTTGATATATATCAAAAAACAATGCCCGTTAATGAACGAAAATTTTGGTTTGAAACAGCAATAAAAGAAGCTAATTTCAATAATAATAGAGCAATTGATTTATCAAAAATATAAAAAAATAAGTTTATTTTTTATTTAACCCCGTAAATGGCAAAAAATTATGAAAATAATATGCCATATTTTGCTGAAAGAGAAGAACAAGCCGTTATAGACTATATTAATTCCAATTCAAAAGAAGAAAAAAATAGAATATATAATGAGATTTTGATCGAACCATTTCGGAAAATGATACAGTCTATATTAAGACGGTATCCGATATATATTGGAAATTATAGCATGAAGGAAGTTGAAGAAAATGCTTTAACACATATGATTGAACACATGGTTAAATATAAACCATATATTATTGAATATTTTGATGATAATAAATGGATTAAATTAAAAAGCAACGAATATGGATTTATTTATGAAAATGATGCAGAAAAAAAATTAAAATCATTGTTAGAAAAAAGTCACACAAATAATTATAGAGTTTCTAATTCTAAAGCTTATAGTTATTGTCAAACAATTATTCGAAATTATTATAAAGATCACGGAAGAAAAAGTTATGGTGAAAAAAAAATTAATTTATCGTATGATGATTATATTGATGAAATTAATGAAGATATGGAATACTCATATGAAATTGAAACCGAAAATCAATGTCAGCTTGAAAATTTAATAAATAATGTTATTATTAAAATAGACTGTAAAATTAATAATGATACAACAATGAAAAAAAATGAAATTATTGTTGGTGATGCGATTATTAATATTTTAAAAAATTGGCATCTTTTATTTTTAGAAGAAACCCCGGAAGGAAAATATAATAAAAAAATTACAAATAAATTTGCCAAAAACAAGATTCTATTATTTCTAAAAGAACAAACAGGATTATCTACAAAAGAAATACGACTTGGTATCAAACCATTTAAAGAAATATATTTTATTGAAAAAATAGACTATTTTAATGATTAACATTTCATATAGAAATTATAAATGGTCTGTATTTATTTAATGTACATTATAAATAATTTTAAAATAAAATATACCCCAAATGCCACGTCCAATTAGAAAAAGATTAAAATTTGATGAAGAAAGTGTAAATAAACTTCTTCAAGAAATTTACGATGAATCACATAATATTAGAGCAAAAATCATTAGATTATATACTAAATGGGAATTAAAAGTAAAAGAAGGTGGTGATATTGCTGCATTAGGTGATCAAATAGTAAAACTCATTGCTGCTGAAGCAAAAAACCAAGATCAAAAAATAGTACTTTTAAGATATTTAAAAGAAGTTGTTTTTGATATTAAATCTGGTGGTACAACTGGTGATCCAAAATCAGAAGAAACTGAAACAACAACCAGTAGAAGAAATGAATTAATAACTATGGTTCGAGATGAACTTGAGAAAAAGGAAAAAAATAAATAATGGGTTTAAATGACGATAAAAAAAATATTTTTACAACAATTGGTGCATTTACTTCATTATTAAAAGATGAATTTAATAAATTACCTAAAAATACAAATTCGTTCCCATCTATTAATAATAAGAAAGATATTGTTCCGTTTTTAATTGATATATTAAAAGTTGTTGTAGGTACTGATGCCTTAAAAACACTTACCGGTCAATTACTTACCGATTTTATTGATAATATTGAACCACAATTAAAGACTGCATTAAAAAAACAATTACTTCAATATAATTCAAATCAGGGTCTTTCAAACGTTTTTAAAAATGAGGGATATTCAATGCCTCTTAAAAATATTGATGTTAATGGTAAATTTAAAACCGACCCGAATTCAGATAGTGGTAATTTATTATATGATACATCTGTACCAAGTTTCGATAATACTATGTGGCAAACAATTGTTAATGTAGGTAGTTATGTTGAATTCGGGGGTGCATTAATGATGAAATATAACGAAGCTTCTGATACAATTACTTTTAAAGAAAACCCCGCACTTGGTTCAACAATAGGCGAATTTTTTAATAGTGTTATTGATGACATGGTAATTATTAATAAAAAGGAATTTTTAACAAAAGTCATGGATAGTATTTATGGTAGTGTTACAACAAATCAAAATAAAACTGTTGAAGAAGTATATCAAGAATTGCAAATATCAAAATTAATTGAACAATTAATTGACGATGATGATAGTTTTGTGATATCAGAAAATGATTATGATTCTTTGTTACAACAAGCGGAAGCATTAGTTAATGGTGTTGTTTACTATGATATGGGATGTGGTGTTATTGGAGCTACATTACCATTAAGTGGCATGACTAATTTAATCTCACAAATATCTGGTTCAACCGATTCTTTTGCTATTGGAAATGCTGTTGAAGAAACAATCAATGAAAGCACAGCCAACGTACAAGAAACCGCAGATGAAAATAAAGAAACAATAAAAGACGGATTTTTTCAAAAATTAATTAAAATAATCACATCAATATTAGCACAATCACTGACAACAACGCCACAAGTAAGAATGGTTTTAGCAATTGCAAGTGCTTTTGAAAATAATAATATTGTTCAAATCGGAATTCCAAAAAATGATATGGTAAATTTTAAAATATTTTTAAAATGTATTATTAAAGAAGCAATGAAATTAATAAATGAGTTTATTTTTAATTTAGTTCTTTCGTATTTAACAGTAATGCTTATTTCTGTAACAAAAAAAATAACAAGAGAAAAAATTAATCAATACCTTGGAATTATAAAAAGTTTAATAATATAATATAATGATAGTTGATTTTAATATACATAAAAAAATTATTGGTGTTTATCTCATTGATAATAACATTAATGGCATTCAACTTGGTACAACAACTAAGCCCACTTGGTTTAGAAAATTAATGATAATGTGGCTTTTGGGTTGGAAATGGATCAATATTAAAGATTTAAATAGTATAAAACAAAAATAAAATGGCAATTGATTTTAGTAATATTAATTCAATTATTGGTGGATTTGATAAAGTATTAAAATTATCATCAATTGGCGGTACTCCCCCACTTCCAACACCATTAATATTAGTTGGTATACCAAAACGTCCCGGCTTATCGCCGACCAAAATAGCATCACGTATTATAGCAAGAAAAAGTGAAGCCGGACTACCTGTTGGAGTTTTACCTTCCGGTGGTGTTAATCCAGATGAAATAATGGAACGAATTAGAATAGAAGAAATAATTAAAGCACTTCAACAAGATATGATTATTACGGTAGCAATACCACCGGGAATTACATTAACCGCAGCGGGTATTTCACCTGCAGGACCGGTTTCAGTATTTGGTTCAACAATAACAATATCAAAAGGTTATGGAGTAGCACAATAATGAAAAACTTAAACGAACATACACCAACAGAATTGCTTAAAATGGTTAATGATTTTAAAGAAAAACACGATGCATTAAAACAAGAAATACTTAATCATACTCTTGAAATTGATGAGCTTGAAAAAAAAATTAATAATAAATTATTAATATTAACCGAACTTGAAAAGAATTATGTTTTAGTAATTGAAGAACTTAATAAGAAATAAATGGCATACGATAAACCAATTATGCAAACAACGCATCCTTTTAAAAAAGAAGGAACGTTTAGTGTTACCAGAACAATTTATTATGGCGAAGTAATTTCTATTGATGATCCTACCGATGGAGGCAGGATTAAAGTTAAAATACCTGATTTAGATAATAGAACAAGTAATAATGATTTACCTTGGTGCTATCCATTAATACCAAAATTTATTCACGCATATCCGCAAGAGGGAGAAATTGTTAGGGTTTTCATAGAAGATATTAAATTTCCTGAGAGAAGCAGATTTTGGACTGGTAGTGTTATATCACAACCGCATAAAATTGGATTTGATTCAATATATACTGCACTTTCAACAACAAACATGGCGGTAACATTACCAGAACGTGCACCATCAACATTTCCAGACGCAGAAGATGTATTTCCATTAAAAACCGATGTTGCAATAGTTGGTAGAGTTAATACAGATGTTATTTTACGTATTAATGAAATTCATATTAGAGCAGGTAAACATGAAAATAATAATATTTTAAAATTAAATACAAAAAATCCGGGGCAAATTAGTATTATTTACGAACCGGAAAAAGGAACTGATAATTATTATAGTAATACAATTATTGCAAGCGATAAAATTGCATTAATTTCACATAAAGGAAATCCGCAATTTAAAGCAGCAAAATTAACATCAGACGATAGAAATAATATATATGAAAATGCACATCCAATAGCAAGAGCAGACGTGTTGGTTGAAGCATTAAATGTCATTCGTACAGCATTAATTACACATATTCACGGATATTCCAATTTGCCTGCTGATAAAAATTCAATAATAACTGATTTGGAAAATCTTAATTTTGAAGCCATTCAACAAAATAATGTTGTAACTAATTGATTTTTTTTATATTTTTGTTTCTTATGTCAATTTCAATACCAAGTGAACTATTCACAGCATTTAATGAAATTATTTTTTATGAAAAACCACATAAATATTTCATTAATAATAAAGAATTAATTTCAGTTACCACGTTAATCCATAGATATCAAGAAGAATTTAATGAAGATTATTGGTCTAATTATAAAAGCAAGGAATATGGTATTAGTCAGGATGAAGTTTTAAGAGCATGGAAATTTATTAATAAAAAAGGTACGTTAAAAGGATCAATAACACATGATTATGCCGAAAATATCTTTCAAAATAAAAATTTCGAATATCCTAAAGACATAATATTAAATGAATTTGGATTTGATCCTGTTTGGAAAGAATATGAAATCACAAAAAAACACGTTGATAATTTTCATAAAGATACTCAAGGAAAATTAATTCCAATTAAAACCGAATTTATTATATATGATAAAACATCAATGATTGCCGGTATGCTTGATATGTTGTTTTGGAATGTTAAATATGGAGTGCTGCAATTATATGATTGGAAAACAAATAAAGATTTTACGTTTGAAATGAAAAGCAGACATTTAATTAATGAACTGTTTACTTTAGAAGATTGTGACTTGGAATTATATTCACTGCAATTGGAATTATATAAATATATTATTGAAAAAAATACAGGAATTAAATTAGGTAAGTCATATATTGTCTGGTTTTCACATAATAATCCAACTTATCAGATAATTGAAGTAATTGATAGAAAATATTATGTTGATATTATTATGAAAAACAGAATTAATGAAAATAATGATCTTTAATTATGGTATATGTGACCATTTAAATAAAAAAGTCATAAATATATAAAATATTCATGACTTAAATAAATAATTTTATTTGTAACTAACTGATTACAAATTAAGTACGCATCTCCATGGCTGGATCGTAAGCGATATGTTTGTCAACGTATCTTCTTCATAACTATTTTCACCGAAGTCAATACCAACTATTTGACAATGCTCTAAAAACCATTTTTCAACTTCAATTCCTGTTGGGTCAACTGCCTTTAATAAGATGTTTTTCTTATATCCCGCAGCATAACCCATACGACCCGTAAGGGATTCTGCATGTAAACGAACCCATTCCATAAGTTGTTGTGATGTAGAAGGTCCGATTGGATCAAGAAATGTAACTGCCATTTCTTCCCAATTGTATCTACCTGCAACATAGTTTTGTTCATTCATGAATTGAATCGGAACTGAATTAATTTTTAATGAAGGTCTTTTAAATTTTTGAACCTTCCATACCTCAATACCTAACTCATCTGCAAATTCTGCAAAGAATCTATTTACACGTTTTGGTTCATATGTGAAGGGAATCCCCCTTATCATTTCATTTGCCATAATATTTTTAATTTAATTTTTAAATTTATTTTATAATAAATACTCAAATAGTTGAAATTAATTAATTTTATTTTGGCATAACGCCAGTTCTTTGATAATTTCGTAATTCATCACGACTTAAACTTTGAATTGTTCTTTTGGGTTTTACAACAACAATAATGTTTTCTTCCGAAGTTTGAGTTTCTTTTCCAACATTAACATCATAATTTTTTTCTTGAACATCCGCCTTAATTTTGGGTTTTGCTGTTTTTACTTTTTTTGCCATATTTTTATATATAAAAAATTATTTTATTTTTGCATAAATACTTGAAAATGAAAAAAAAACCCACAAATATTGTGGGTCTTTTTATTACACCATTTCTATATTTAATTAAGCACCAACATCAGCAAACGATGCGCCAGCAGGTGTAATTGTAAATGTAATTCCAATAAATTCAAGAGATGCTGTTGGTTTTAAAAATAACTCTCCATATAACTCATGTCTATCACGACTTTCTGGTGAATTATTACTATCATCCATTTTAATTCTGAAATCATACAAACCTCTTTCTCTTTTTATTGTATCGAGAATTGGGGTTGTTTTTGATAAGAATTGATCAATTGTTGTTTGATCATCCTGATCAAATATAAGTCTTGCAGAAATATTTGCAATAAGAACTTTAATCTGGAGCAATAACCTACGGACGTTAATTCTATCAAGTGCGGATTCTTTAACTTGTAATGTTTTTTGTCCAAAAATTGCAGTTCCAACTTCAGCAAAATCAGCAATTGGATTAATTCTACCCGCATAAAGAGTATCACGAGCATCAAGAGATAATTTATATTTTGATTTTTTAGCACCGGTTACACCACGAGTTAAACCAGCAGGCGCAAACCATGGGAATTTAGTATTATCGGTAAACGCCAATGCTCTAACAACTTCACTTGTGGGTGGAATATAAACATTAACGTTATTTTGTGTGTCCCTAACCTGAACCCATGGAAAATATGTACATGAATAACTTGAATCAATATCGGATGCTTCAAGCAAATCAACAACTTCTTCTGATGCAAGAACATCTGCTCTACCACCATCACCAATTGTTATACTTATTGTAACATCAGGCGAATCGATAACATATAAACTATCCGTTCTTTGTTGTTCAATCATTTCAATTACACCATGAATTAAAATATTTTGATCACTCCAGTTAATACCCGGAGTTGCAAAAACATTAATTGTAAGTTCTTCTGGATTTGCAAATGTATTGATTGCTGTTTCCCATGCCTGATAGTCATTGGTTGGAGTTCCATTTGAAACAACGCCGTCATAAATTCCACCTTTTGTATATAAATCACCATATGAACGAGCGGTTCTATTAACATCCCAACCATCAAAACCACCAGCGGGAACTAATGTGAATTTCCTTGAAATTAATTCATAATATGGATTTGTTGACTCAAGAACATCGGCAATTGTTTGAAAACTGCCTTCACCAACTTCAAATTGAAATCCATTATATGTTCCGGTTGCACCAGAGTCCATATGAAAACCTTTTGTATTTACAAAACCATCCTGTCCATTATAATTAAAATAATTTTGATTAACACCCGTACCAATAACACCAGTTCCGTCATAACCATTATCAGAAATTCCTAAATATACTTTTCTTACTTTTTCATTATCAGCATAACTTGTTTTGTAGAAAATCTTTGGTGCAACACCAGCTTCGCCAGAAGTTGTGGTTGTAGCCGAAGTTGAATAATCATTAAATAAATATCCCTCAAAACCAGCAGGAAATACATCTGGTGTAATTTCAGTTGCCATCTCAAGCATTACATATTTACTTTGAAGATCATATTCACCATCCGATGTACCGATACGTTGTGCAATATAAGTTGTTAATCCTTTAATCATAGAACATCTTGAATATGATTCAAGAACAATAAGATTATCATCAGTATCATTGAAATCACGAATAATTATATCAAATTCCAATGCTGCAACATTAATGTTCGCAATGCTAATTTTAATTTCCTGATTTGCAGCATCACCATCAGAAATACTTATAAATTTGAATAATCTATCAACATTATTACCCTTTAACTGAGATACAACCCAAGGAGTTTCGGGTGTTTTGAATTGTGTTTTATAATCAGTATAATAATCTGAATTACAATCAATTATTATTGAATTAACACCATAACCAAGACCATCGCCATCCAATTTTTTGATTAAATCCGGATATATTGCCTGAACCCAAACTTTTGTGGTTTTATCCTTTGGTTCAGACCCAATAACATATGGTAAATACTTACTTGAATTTGGGTCTAATGATACATAAAATGTTTCAGTACTTGCACTATTCGCTGCAACTAATGTAAATTGACCAAACAAGTTTCCACTACCACCGGTTGTGGTATTTGATGTAATTGTCACGCCACTTGTATTAAATATTGTGGTTGGTGCTGCATTTACATTATCCTGAACATACCCCCTGCTTCTAATAACAGCAAGTACCATATTTTCATATTGAGAATATGATGTACCGCTTAATGTCGTATCAATAACACGAACCGTACCTGCACCAGTACTTGCAGTATATGTTAATGCAGTAAATGAATATGAAACACCTTCAAATTCAGTTCCGCTTGTTTTGGTATAACCACTAAAATATGTACCAGTATCGGAAACAGCATTAATAGATACACCTAAATATACATTATCAATAAAACTTTCAGTATGTGCACTGCTAACTGAAGTTATACCGGTTGTTGCAGGATCAACACCAGCACTTAATGTAATTGCCCATGCTGTTCCTGCATCATATCCACTTATACCCAATACTCTGGTTACCCATAATTGGTTTGATTCCTCCAAGTATGTATTTGCTACATATGGTAATTGATACTGAAGCAAACCACTTGAGAATTTTTTAATGCTTTGTGCACCAAATCTGGTACTGAATTGCGTTTTATCCTGAATAAAAACAGGTTCAAAAGCCGGTCCTTTTAATGTTTCGCCAACAATACCCAAGGTTGTTATGCCAACATTACGTGTTACAAATGTTATGTCACGTTCTTTAAATTTCGCACCGGGAGAAGTAAATACAAAATCTGCCATTTTTATTAATTATTAAATTTTTTATTATTTTTCATATCAAAAACAATTGTTATTTCTTTTTCAATAAATACTAAAAAATAATGCAAAAGGTAATTTCTTCAAATTATTATCCAACTGGTATTTTTGGTGATAAAGACAAATTTTTCCGTTTTTTAATTTTTTTGTTCTAAATTTTCCTAAAAATCGTTTTTTAAATCTCAAATTTTTCAATTTTTTCAAGAAAAAAATTTTTAATTTTTATGAAAATATTTTGTTTTTGTATAGAATTTTAAACAGAACTATTTATAAAAAACGTTTAAAAATGAATAAATCACAACGAATTTATTTAGATGCTAATACAACCGAAACCGATAAACACATAAAAATACAACTCGAACAAGACGTGGATACTCTTAAATTTCTGAGTATTAACATTAATACAGCCGATGCTTATCAAAATTTTAATGCTGACTATGGTGTATTGGTTGGTAGGGTAATTGCTAATGATGGTATTGGAGTTCCTAATGTGAAAATAAGCATTTTTATGCCCCTAACAGACGATGACAGCGAAGATGGACAAATAGTTAGTATCTACCCATATAAAACTCCAAGAGATAAAAATAACGAAGGAAAACGATATAATTTATTACCACGAGTTGGAAAAATTGATCCTGTAACAGAAATGTCATCACCAAAACAACCATTTGGATCATTTCCAATTAAAGAAGAAGTTGTAACAAATGAATTATTATTAAATGTATATAAAAAATATTATAAATATACGGCATTAACCAATCATGCTGGTGATTATATGATATTTGGAGTTCCCATTGGAACACAAACGGTTCATATGAGTGTTGATATTACCGATATTGGCGAGTATTCTATGATACCTGCAGCTATGGTTACAAATTTAGGATATTCATCCAATTTATTTACTGATAATAATACCAAAATAAAAGAAAGCAACGATTTAAATGATCTTCCACATATTGAAACACAGGAAATAACAGTAGATATTATTCCATTTTGGGGTGATAATGAAAATTTTGAAATTGGTATTACCAGACAAGATTTCAGAATACGTTCAAAAATCACGAATACTTTTGTGGTTTTTGGTAGTGCTTTCACTGATGGTCATAATTGTATGTGGGGTACTCATTATTTAAGTAATGCACATATTTGTGAAATGTTTCGTGCTGCAACAAATGTATATCATATACTTTCGAAACGTATTGGAAAAATAACAGAAAAAATTTTTTATTATCCGCCAGAAATTACTGATGATGATATTAATACAGGCAATGTTGACCCCTTTGGAAATGATATGAAATTATTAGACTCCTCAGAATATTCCGTATATAAAAGAAATGGTGATTTTGTTTTTATAATTACCTGCAATCGTAATAAGATTATTACTGACGATCTCGGTAATCCAGTAGAAGTCGATTATACTTCAATTCAGGGTGTTTTTACTAAATTCAGAGGATTTATTACATTTGAAATTACATCTGAAGAAATACCAATGAATTTTAGTGATAATATTGATACGGGCACAATAGTAGAACCATTTAGATATAAACTAAAATTTCCACAATATGCTCCTTTAGGTCATACCTTTTTACAGCCACCCGATGAAGGTGAAATGTTATATACTATTGAATGGAGAAAACAACATTTTATATTTGAAGCAAATAAATTTTATAGTATTTCAAGATTTCATCCACTAACATATAATGATAATACAGCGAACGATCAAAATACCGTATCTGGACATTTTCAATTTACAGAAATAAATAATTTAACTAAAGATAGAAATAATGATGTTGGATTGATTATTACTGAAAATTATAATGAATTTAACGATAATGAAACATATGAATTTCCATCAAACGGTAAAGATGATAATATATCAGCATTTGGAGCAAATTGGCTAAATTTAACTTTATATTTGCCACAACTTGGTCGTTTAATTGCGGGGGGTGA
>Ga0315275_10003785_pt1 | contig 14018 bp, 2 predicted proteins | sample YL17G03_0_MG_FD_205557 | JGI IMG/M metagenome (GOLD analysis project Ga0315275, IMG submission 205557) | Sediment microbial communities from Yellowstone Lake, YNP, Wyoming, USA - YL17G03_0 | ecosystem: Environmental > Aquatic > Freshwater > Lake > Sediment | place: USA: Wyoming | collected... | reverse complement strand
ATCCGACTCGATATCGCTCATGATCGTGAGATCGTAAGACTCCAGGATCTCGCGCGCCGACATCCCGTCGAGATTGCCCGCCGTTTTCCGCGCCCGGACCACCCGGCCCGCTTCGCGCTCCCCAAGGTTCCAGTTTGCCTCGTCTTCGCCGACCATCTGCTCGATCGCGAAACGCAGTTCCTCGTCGGGATCAGGCCATACCTGACCGCTCAAGATGTCCATTACGTTCCAGAACTCCCATTCCTTCGTGTCTACGTTCGGACTTTTCGTTTTGACAAGCCACACGACATCGGCCTGCTCGAAAAGCCCATACGGCTGCCCCGGTGGCCAGACAAGCGTCCGCGCGGGGGCATTCGGATCGAACTCCCCGGCCATGACTGGCTTCAGCGAAGAATGGAAGCCCCGCTGGGCCGAAGGCACCGGCCCCACGATCGGCTGGCCGATCCCCATATCCGATTCCTTCTCCTCCGGCCCGAGCTGCTGATCCAGGATATCTCCGCCCTGCTGCTCTTTCAGGGTATCGTTGATCCTCGCGTTGAAGTGCTGAAACACAAACGCCTTGAACTGCTCGGGATCGTATCCACGATCCGTTGCAACTTGCTCGATCGCCCCACCGAGGTCTCCGCTCTGATCTGCGATCTCTAGGACTTGATCCACTGCCGCATCGTCGTAGCTTTGTCCCTGCGCACGCTTGGACACGAGAAGCTGGTAGTTCGACCCGCCGCTCGGGCTTGTCGGTCCCTTCGCGCTCTCCACCTCTTCGTCTTTGTCTTTGAGGAACTCGTCCCACCCCCAGTCCGTCTTCTCTTCCTCTTCGCCGTAGGGATCGAGAGAACGCGGAATCGTTTCGTCCTGGGCTGTCGTCTCCTCGAACAGATTGCCGATGTCGCCGACGTTCGATGATCCCGAAGGAAGGCGGATCTCCATCTCCGCTTGGTCGTAAACCCAAAGCCCCTGCTGCACTCCCTGGTCGATGAGGTCGTTCATCTCCGCCGAGGATGACGTGAGTTTTTCCAGCTCGGGAAACGAAAGGCTCCCGTTCTGCTGGAGTTCCTTCAGGATGCTCTGGACCGACGCATTCGCCGCCGTCTTCCCGAGCCTCTCCCCGAGCATACGGTAGATGATCTCCTCGAACTCGTGCTTGTTGATGTTGAGGATTTTCGCGAGACCGTGAATCGCCTCGTCCTCGGGATTCGGGTTCTCTTTCAGGAAATCCGTGATCTTCTTCTCGATGTCCTTGTCCTGCTTCGAAGGCTCTTCCTCTTCGCCCTCCTTCGCGCCCATCGAGAGAATCCTGTCGGTCTCCCAGTCCTCAAACCGCATACGGCCCTCACTGCCTTGCATCGCCCACGTGAAGTCCGCCGTATTCCGCTTAGGGTCGAGTCCGGGATACTTCTGCTGAGCCTCTTCGAGACTGTTGAAGATTTCCGTCCCTTCCCTCGTCACGACCTCGACGCCTTCCGCATCCTCCCAATCGACCCACGCGGCTGTCTTCCGACGCGCCTTGCGTTGGAGCGTGAAGCTCGCGCCATCTTTCAAGTAGAAAGTACGCTTCTGTCCGGGAGATTCCTGGTCCATATCGCTCATCACACGGTCCGCCTCTTCCCCGGCGGTGAAGCTATCCAAACCGTGATCAAGCATGAGCGCCATGATCTGCTCACGAACGCTCGACCCGGCCTTCTGGCGGTACTCTTCGAGTTCTTCTTTCGACGCGCGGACTTTCCTCTGGAGCGCAACCTTTTCCCCTCGGCCCCCGAGTACCGTGCTCGCTAACACCTCCCGCCCATCCGCCAGTCGCACCGGCTGCTCTTCGTCCCCGAGGAGGTCCGTGAGACCCCCAAGAATCCGCTTGTACATCGTTGTCAGATCACGCCCGCGCTTGACTTTCATCAGTTTCTCCCTCAGTACGCCTTGAACGAGTGGACCACCGGGATCAGCTCGCCCTTCGCATTCCGTACCGACGCCCCGACCAAGAGAATCGTCCGATCCTTCCGGTCCCGCGATACCTGAAAATCGCCGTCTATCTTGAGCAACCGCTCGGAGTCCGCCAGGTCGGTCGGCTGATTCACGCGGAAATTCTCGATCGCGCGGTCCACCGCCATGCTGTACATCGAGTCCGCGAGATTGTTGCTCCCCTGAATCTTCTGTCCCACGAGTCTCGGCACCGTGCTCCCGTAGGAACCAATTCCCTCGACCAGATACCGCCCCGTCAACACGCACTTCAAGATCAGAAACTGGAGCTTCTCTTTCCCTTCGAGACCCACGAGCCGCCCGCCGCTGTCGTAGACGATATCCATGTTCCCGAGGCCGAAGAGATTCGTGTCCTCGGTGTTCTGGAGGAGCCACGCCTTCTGCGTCTGCTCGGTCGTCACGGTCGCCCGCGCGAGGCGCGCATTGTACCGCGCCAAGGGGTCGCCCACGGGGACTGATACCGAATCGGTGTCGTCCGTCAGATCGCCACCACTGTCCGGGCTACTCGCGGTAAGGGTAGCCGTGAAAACGAGAGTCTCCCCGGCCTGGTCATCGTTCACCCTCACCGTCACCGAAAGCGATGCGGACCCGCCGTCGGCCACGGCCCCGATGTTCCAGAGGCTCGTGTAGGGATTGTAGGTGCCCTGACTCGCCGTGTGTTCGAGATACGTGACTCCCGTCGGGAGAACCGCTGTCACCTGGACCCCGGTCGAGTCCGCGCCCACGTTGCTGAAACTCGCCATGAACGCGAGCCGCTGCTTTGCCGAGACGCTTGTCGGATTCGCGGCCACGGTCACGCGATAGTTGCTGTACGCAGGCGGGAGCGCGCCCGGCGTCTCCCCGTTGTATCCGCTCGTCTGGAAAACGATCGGGCGGAGGTCCTTGCAGATCGTGATGACGAGGCCATTCGGCATCACCCAGTCGTAAGTGCTCGACGGCGCGTAGAAGACGTTCGTCTTCGCCTGCTGCCAGAGTACGTGATCCGTCGGATAACTGTCATCCTCGCCGTTCACGTCTGCATTGTTCGGATCCCAGCACTTCTCATACCAGCCCTGCGGTAATAGGTCGGCAAGGACGATACTCGGCCCGCCAACGAGGACGTTATACCCGATCGTCCCCGCGTGCGTGACAGACGTACTCGCGGCGGAACTCGCGAGAAAGGCCGAGATACACGAGACCACTTTCGTAGACTCTACCCAAAGAAGATTGCTGTGAGCGTCAAATGTCCCGACATTCGAGCTGGCCGCCGGTTGATAGTGGACAATCCTCCCCGTCCCGACCGCTGACCCGACCTCGACATAGACCGTGTTGTGCGTGACAGTCACGACATCGGAAACATTACTTCCACCCCGAAGGCCAATCGTGAACTGGATCCCGTTCGCCGCCGCTGCGATATCCCAAATGCTAACGCAGTGATCGACCTTCGCCGTATTATTGTAGGTGTTGCTGTAACTGCTCAGACGATCGAATCCCTGCCCGAGATTTTGAAGGTAGCAGTATTCAAGCTCATGCCCGCCGTATCGCGAGGTGTAGTCGCTATCGATCCACTGCCGGATACTCGCCGTCGGAGCGGTCGCCGCACCACTTACCCGGTTGAGAAATGCGCAATACTGAAACTTCATCGGACCGTGGTAGCCCGACGTGTTCTCGGTCCCCTCGTGAATATATGCGATGGTCCCAACAGCAAGAAGCGTCGCGTCGAAAATCAGATTCTGGAAAATGACGAATCCCGCCGCCGTCGCCTCTGTATTCCCGGTTGCCGTGATCTTGATAAAATGGCGATTTGTTGAGAGGTCCGCCGTCGGCTTAATCGTTACCATTCCCGGAGCCTCAGTCGCTCCGGTCACACCGCGAATCGTGTATCCGAAATCAGTCCAGTTCGTCCCCCTGCCCGTATTCTTGCTCGTAACCGCCGTTGGCCAGTCGTAGACCCCGTCATTGACGATGTTGAGGATATCGCCCTTGGCCCCGAGTAGCGCGAGTCCCCCGGCAATCGTTATCTTGGCGTTCGCGAGCGAGTTGCCCGTCGTGTCGTTTCCGAGGGTGCTGACCCAGTAGGTTGCCACGTCATGTTACTCCGGCAAGACTGCCCTCACCCTGAGCAGACCCTTGCGCCTGATCGACGGCCTGACGATCTCGAACTGATCGAGCAAGTTCCCTTCCCAATCATACGCCCTCCCGCTGATCCTCGCCTCGCTTCTCCTATCGGTGATCTCCAAAATCCCGTAGTTGTAAGTGGCAACTCCGGCCTGCCGATACGCAAGGATGGTGTTGGTCTCCGGCGCGACATCGATCTCGTGAGGGACGCCGCCGCCACCGGCGGATACAACGTACTGGATACCATTCACCAGAAACCGCTCGTAGACGTGATTATGCGCGCAGACAACGAGCGACACATCGTACTTGGCAAGTGTCGGATTGAAAGCGTTCCTCGCGCAGACGTTCGAGCCTCGCGTCCCGGTCGAGTACGGTGGCGTATGCCAGCACACGATCTTCAGCGGCCATCGTCGGTGAGCTGCCAGTACCCTGTCGAGCCACGCGACTTGGTCCGAGTAGTCCGAACAGTTCGGAGGCTTCTCACCCGAGGCATGAACAGAAAGGGAGATGATGACCAGCGTTTTGGGAATCGGCTCGATGTAGAACGTCTTCCCCGATATCCCGTTCGCTGGCAAGCTCGGACCCCAATAGCTGAGGTAACGGTTCAGGCTATCGTGATTCCCGCGTGCAGGAATCACCGGCATCTGCGCGCGCAAGGGAGCGACTTCACCGGAGAAGATAGGCCACGGATCCGGGTTGACGTTGTAAACGAAGTCCCCCGAGTAGAGCGCCATCTGGCAATCCGCCGCGATGATCCGGTTGATGATCTCCGCGTGAATCTCGGAAGACGGGACGCCCCCCTTGTCCCCCGTGTACCCGGCATGGGCATCTCCGTAGAAAGCAATCTTCATGTTCAGTATCTCAACGTCAAATTACTCAACGTGAAGGGAATCAATAGAAGATGCCTTCGACTTCACCGTCCTGTGGCTCGAAGGTCTTCGCTTCGTTGCCGAGTATCTCCCCCTCGGTAGGCTCCTCGCCATGCTCCTTCAGCCAGCGCCAGACCTCTTGCATCGTACTCACGTTCGTTGCAGATTCCACATCGCCGAACTCGTCTCGGATGTCGGCCATGTAGACCCCGTTCTCGCGCTGAGTGACGCTGAAGGTCTTCCCGCTCTTGAGCGACGAACCATCCCAAGCGGCCCGCTTCCGGCACCCATAATGGCTGTGCCCCATCTGGCCGCACTCGGGGCAATAGTCTTCGCCGCTGATCGGTTTGATCTCGCTCTCATCGAAGACGAAGTGGCGATCGTCACCAACCATAACCGCGACCACCTGCCCGGTCCGGTTCTCGAAACCGCTCCACTCGGTGTCCTCATACCGGGATAGCTCTCCACGGCGTAGGCGTCGGCGTTGAAATGCTCGTCGTCGGCCTCGTAATTCTTCCTCGCCGCGATCCGTCGCGCCCCCTCCCTGATCTCCCCGTCGAGTACGCTTGTGATCTCCGCCTTCACCTCATCGATCGACTGGTCGGCTTTCGCCAAGAACCGGCCCCCCGAGTGATCCCCGTCCGGCTTGTACATCCACCCATCGGGCGTCCACCACACGTCCATCTGGTCGTTATAGAACGCCGCACGGAAGTGCTGTAGTTCGTCGGGTTTATCGGACTGTTTCACGTGAAACGCCCCGATAATCACAGCAGGCTGCTTCACATCTGGCCGGTCCTCCATACCCCCACGCCCTCCCGTGACATGGTACTCGACCGGCTGGCCATCCAGTTTCCCTGTCACGTCCGCGAACATCTCGCTGCCATCGACGTAGTGGGAACCGCCTTCGAGTTCCCCTGCGAGCAGGCTCGCGGCCTCATAGATCGAGTTCGCGTAAATCCGCGCGCTCGGCGCGCCGCCCTTCTCCTGACCAACCCACGAACGAATACCGGACCGCCCAGTCGGGTTCGCCGGATCGCTCGGGCTGAAAGGCGAGTCGAACTCACCCGTCTTCGCCCCCTCTTTGATCTCGCCGCCCCATGCCTTGATGATCATGTCCTTGACACGATCGATCGACCACGTCTCGTGCGCGAGGAAGGTCCACCCCCCGCTTTCCCCGACCGGTCGGTTCACCCATCCCTCGGGTGACCACGCGACATCCTGGGGCTGCCCGTAGAACTCGGCCTGAAAATCCTTGTCCTCCTCGGCTGCCATCTTCATCCCGGCGATGACGATCCGGCCATCGTCCGTCACCTCGAACATGCCGTTCATCGCCCCGTAGTTGAGCGCAGGCTCGATGTCGGGAATGGCATAGTTGGGGGAGAGATGCCTCTGGAGATCGTCGATCGTGATCTCGGTTGTCGAAGGCTCGATGTTGAGGAACTGCGAAGGCTCCCGCATCCCGTAGGGATTCTTGATGATATCCCGAATGACCTTCGCAAGCTGCTCTGGTGACATATCGCTTGTCCGGCCATACTCCATCCCCGGTATCATCTCATCGAACAACTCGGTCTGCTCGCCTTCCTGCGCCGTCTTCCTGCCGATGATGACCGCTGGCTGCGTCACGTCGGATCGCTCCTGCCCACGCCTCCCGCCTCTGAGGCTGTAGAAGACTTCTTGGCCGTCCAGGGTGCCGCTCACCCCGGCAGACGACTCGCTCCCGTCAACGTTCGCCGTGCCCCCAAGCTCGCGCGCTAGAAGCTGCGCCGCCTCGTAGATGTCATGGGCGAAGATTCGCGCGGGCGGGCCTTCCCCGTCCGTCACCTGCGCCGTCCACATCCGCATCCCGGAAACCCCGGTCGGGTTCGCCGGGTCGTTGGGGCTGAACGGGACATCGAACTCACCGAGCTTCAGCGATTCCTCAGAATCCTCAGAATCCTCCAGGATGCCCGGCAGGCCCCGGCGCGCGATCTCATTCGCCGCCTTGGCCTTCTCGGTCTGGTCCAGCACGTACTTCACCGCGAGCGTCGCGAACAGCACTTTCGGCACCCACCCCTCGGCGACCTTCTCGAAGAACTCCGCGAGGAACTGGCCGATCTTATCGGCGACCTCCCGGATCCCGGCCTGGCGATCCTGCGCGTGCTCGTTCTCCGGCATCGGAGGAATCTTATAGCCCGGCGCTGGCGGGGTTGCTTCCTGGACCGTCGTCAATTCGTCGTCATCGAAAAGCGGCTCCTCTTGCTCGGGGTCTTGCCCCTGAGCGACGCGCCGCGTGGAGCTGAAGTCCGACCGCAGGACGTTCACCGGACTCGACGGATCGTTCTCCATCCAGTCGATGGCCTGATCGTCGCTACCGAACCGGCTGCCGAGATTTCCGCCAGTCCCCTCGCCTTTGTAGGAGTAGCTCGGCTGACCGTCGTAGACTCCGCTCACCAGCTCGATGTACCGCTTCCCCCGATGGGCCTCCCAACGGGCGATGGCCCGGCCCGGATTGTCCTCAGACTCCTGCATCTTCCGCTCGTAGTCCTCTTGGGACTGCGGGTTACCCTCGGCGTCGTACCCCCACGGAGACATCTCCGCTTCCTTGTCAGGGATGGGATTCTTCTCGATCACCTGGACGATCCAGGAGAGCGGGATCATATCTAGGCCACCCTCCAGGTCCCCCTCGATCCACTCGACGTGCGCCTGGCTTCCCTCGATCCCCCGGACCTCGGCCTTGGTCTCCTCAGCCATGTCGTTCCGCACGAGCACGATATCGCCCTCACCCACATCAAGCGCCGCCGTCTTGAGCCGCCCCGACGTGAATCGACCGCTCTCCGGGTCGTGCTTCTGGCCAGGGCCTTGTCCCCCGCCTTCCTCCGGCTCCTGCTGCCCTTGCCCAAAGCTATCGGAGTCTGACTGCCGATCTGTGATCGCGCGTTGAAGGTCCTCGGGGAGCTGATCCACGGGAACCTCGGCATCCCCCTCTTGCGGGCCATACCCTTCGCTCTCTTCTCCGGCGTACATATTGACGCCGTTAGGTGCATGCGCGTTTTCGCTCATCGTGTAGACCGAGCCGTCGATGACCACTGTGTACCGATCCATCGTCGTGCCGCCGTTGTCGTAGACCTTGACCCCGGCAACCTTGCGGCCCGCGATCTTCCGGGCACCCTCACGGAGATACCCGCGCGCCTTCAGCGCCTTGTAAATATCCTCGATCGCCTCCACCGAGCTGTCCCGCACGTGCGACCCGTCCCACTCCAACTGATTCTGCGCGAACTCCTCCGTGATCCCCGGCCCGAACCCGTCGGCCATGAGATAAAGCCTTCTCCATTCCCTGTCCGTCAGTTCATTATGCCGACTCCCGTTGTAGTGCATGAAGTCCATGACAACCTTGCGGTGGTCTGCCAATTCGCCGGTGAAGCCGTAGGACGCCGGGTCGCCCGGATCCAACTCCGGCTCTTCGCCGCCCTGCTCTTCGGGATAGAGGTCGAACGGGTGCTGGAAGTCGGCGTGCTTCGAAGAGAACGTCGCGTCCTTCTCCTCGCCCTGGTAGAACTTCGTGATGACCTTGTTGCCGCCCACGACGTAGGCGATACCGTCGTCCGTCATGCTGTACTCGCGTGCCTTTTCCTTGGCCCGCGCCAAGTCGCTCCCGACCCAATGAACCTCGACGGGCGTGTCCTTCCGGCGCTGCTCAACCTGGTAGGCCCCAATCGGCATCTGGGCATGCTTCTCATGAACCCGCTGGATTGAGCCTGAGCCGCCCCCGTAATTCTCGCCCTGCGCAACATCGAGCCAGTCCACATCCTTCGTCGTCCATTTCTCTTTCAGCGCACGTTCTGCTTCCCCTTGGCTCTCGAAAGGGCCATCCATCACCATGAGGCTATCCCACACGTACCACGCGAGGTTCGCCGCCCGCTTCCGCCGGGCCATGTTCGTGTCGTTCATCCGCGAGCTTCCCGGCGTCCCCCGGCTCTGGTACTTCTCCCGGAACTCCGTCCGGGTGAGGTCGTCGCCGCCGGTACTCTGGAGATACCAGACCGCGTCGTCATCGGTCGTCGGCGCGTAGCCCATGATGTCGTACTGATCCCGGAACGCTTCGGCCTCTTCGCGCGAGCCGAATTCCAGCCGCTCGGTCGCCGCCATCTTCCGGCGCGCGGCGGTCTTCGCCCCCTCCCGCGAGGACCGGTCGCCGTAGCTGATCGTCTCGCCGTCGTTGTACCACAGCCCGAGCCGGTGCCCATGCTCGATGTCGAGGTCGATCTCCTCATGCGTCCCGGTTCCAACAAGAAAGTCGGCCACCTCGTCGATTGACGCTTTCGCGGGGAGCTGCTCCTCTTGGAAAGCGTTCCACAAGGTTTCTCCGGGACTGCCCATCTCAAAGACGCCATCAGCCCCGGCGGCTTCGGCCCGCATCGACTTGCGCTTCTTCGACTTGCCCGGCACCTTGGCGTTCGGCTGTTTCTTCCTCAGCTTCTTGAACTCTTTCTCGGTCGGGAACCAGACCTGCGGCCCCATGCCCGGCACGAACTGCATGACCTTCTTCGCGTTCTCCTCCGACCACTCCTCAACCGTGCCGTCCTTGAGCTTCACCATGTCCCCCGGCCCTGGCCCGGCTTCCATCATCCGCAACACGAACTCGCGGCTCTCCCCGATCTGCTCGGGTGTCGCGTTGAGGAGACCGGGCAGTTTCTCGACGATCTCCACGCGCTTCTCAACCGGCCACTCCATCGGGTCGTCACTCTCGGGATTCCGCTTGAAATCTTTGTCCTCATTCATCGGCGGAAGCTCTCCAACGGCGGGGTGATACACCCCCTCGTTATCCGTGTACGGAGCCGTATATCCCGGACCCCGCTTCTCTTTCGCCTTTTCTCCGGGCGACGGGGTCATGGCATTCCTGATCTCGTTTTCATCGAACTGGGGATTGTCCTGGATAACCGTCTGCAATGCCGTCTCGTGGTCTATCCCGTTTTCGACCAGCCCGTAATAGTCCTGAACCGCGTCATCGACGTTTCCCGCAGGCATGAGCGGTTTCCCGGTATCAAGCGGCTGAGTAGGTTTGGGACCCGCATCTCCGCCCCCCGGCTCTTCCCCCTTCGCTACATCTTCCTGATACTCTTTGAGATACTTATCCTGCGAACGGTCTTTCATAACCTCTTCGTCAGACCGGTAGGGCGCGCCTGTCGGCCCCTCCTCCTTCTCTCCCTCTCCACCGCCGCCCCCGCCGGACGTGAACTCCCCGCCCTCGCCTCGGGGATGATCCCCCTCGTTGAACTCTCCCGCCGCCTGCCGACGGCAGCTCCACAGCCGCGTCTTCTGCGTCCAATTGCCCCCGGAAGGCGAGCTTCCCCCTACGCCTGCCTCTTCGGTCAGGTCATCCTCTTCGCCCTCAGCCTGGGGCTTCTCTGCGTCAGGAATGGGCACTCCTGAAGGGACCTCGGCCTGCGTCATCTCTTTCGACGGGTCCGGGGCCTGCTTCGGGCGATAGCTCGAATTGCCCGGCCCAGAAACTTCCCAGTCCTGCGACTTCGCGCCACGCTTCACGGACCGGGCGAAGTCGTCCCAACTCATCGGGACATCCATCGCCCGAGACTGGCTGATCGCCTCCTCGTAGTCCGCTTGCAGGTCCTCGTAAGGCTGGCCCGTCTCCTCGGCAAGCTCCCATAGACTCTTCTCTTCCGACGGATTCACGCCCGCCGTCACGCGGCGAGCCAGTAATCGAATCTCATGGTTGTCCTCATCCAGCTCGCCCCGGTTGCGTAGGTCAGCCATCGTTTCCTTGAGCCGGTCCCAATCCACGCCCTCCCGCTTCTGCCAGCCCTTGATCTCATCCCACGAAGCCGAGCCACCAATCCCCTTCAGGTATGAGACGAACTTCTCCTCGACATCCGGCCAAAGTCCCGCCGCCCACTTCTGGCGCGAAAACGCGATGATCTTGTGGCCCGCCTCGGCCTCGGGCTTCCTGCGCCACTGGACCGCGATATACTCTCCCGGCACGTGCGAGTCCATGACTTCCAAGTAACGTGCCCCGGTCCCCGCCGGTAGTTGATCGAGGTTCGTGATCTGCAAATCCGGCGAGTAGGGGATCGTCTCCGGCTCGTTTTCCCGCGCGGTCTTCGCCGCGAAAAGGTCCCCCTGGCCCATCATCTGGTCGAACCGGGTCGTGTCGCCTAGCAGGCCGTCCAGCATCCCCTGCGTGAAGGCATCCGTGTCCTCCACCTCGGGGAACTTCCCGGCGATCTCCCGCGCGCTCAGCTCCCTGGCGTCCGGCGCACTCCCGTACTGGAAGCCTGCCTGGAAGTCGTCAGAAAACGCGGCCCGCTTCGACGTGGTCCCGCGCTGCCGATTGAACTCCTCTTCCATGCGCCTCTGCTCGAACCAGTTTCGAACCGCCTCTTGGGGATCGTCACCGAGCATGATCGTCGGGATATCGTCTTCTTCGCCCTGGTACGTCACGTGACTCCAGTATGGCAGCTTCTTGATCTCGTTCCCCTCGGCGTCGTACTCGGGCACATACGGAGCCGCTGTCTTCGCCCCCATGTGCGTCTCGGGATCGAAGTCCTGGAAGCCGCGTGCCCAGTCGCCGCCCTGGTTGATGAGCGCCTGAAGGCTCTCGTAGGTGCCGTCCGCCGGGAAGTATCCCTTCTCGTAGTAACGCTTTGCGGCGTCCTGGCCTTCCAGATACTCTTCCGATTCCTCCGCCGCGCGCTTGCGCCTGCTCGCGAGCTTCCGGGCTTCTTTCGGGTCCGAGATATCGACAGAAAGTGTGCCTTGCACGGAATCGCTGAACATGTCATGGACACCCGGAACCTCAGACTCGATCCGGCCCGCGAGGTCCTGTAACTCTTCAGACGTTGCGGGATCGCCCGTACCGATATGGTAAGGCGAGAAAAGCATCACATTCCCGTCCGGCTGCAAGCCAGGGTAGTCGATTTCGAAACCCTGCTTCCAAAGCCAACGGATCACGGCATCTTCGCGGCCCGATACACCGCTGGCCATCTTCCGGCGCGCGATGTTCGTCGAGTTGAGAACAAGCGTATCGAATTGGTCGGCCCCATTCAGCGGCCCAAGGAATTCGACCGCCATCCAGTCAAACGCGGAGAACGCCTGCCGCGCCGCATCGCGGGCACCGGCCTGATCTTCAACCGGCCCCGTGAGGACAACGTTCGCGCCACCGTGCCCGAAGACGATGTCCTGGACGCCCACGCCGAACTGCGAAGCCCACTGCTCCGCCGCCGGGCGGAACTCCGCCTCGAACCGGGCCAGCGGGTCATCGTCCTGCGCCGTCTTCGCGGCATATCCCCAACGGCCTTCAGCCCGAGTCAGGCCCCGGCTCGCCGCCGACTCGACGGCTTCCTCCTCGCTGTCGAATGGACCGGCCAACTCCTCTTCGGGTCGGTAGTAAAAGACGATCCACCACTGATCCTGGCTCTCCAAACTCGGACCGTGCATGAGCTTGTAGCGAACGCCCTGCGAGTCTTCCCAAACCGTGATCTCTTGGGCGACCTTCGTGACGCCGCCGATCTTCTCGACCTTCGTCGCCTTGATGCTTTCGTAAGTGCCGATGTCCACGACGGCGAAGGGCACGCCACCCGAATCTCCCGGATCCACCCGGACCACCCGGCCCTCTTTGCCCTGGCCCGATACAGATTGCGGTCCCTCACTCGACTCCTGGCCTCGCTGGTCGCTCACGATCCGCACCTGGTCACCCGCGCGCACCGGCTCGCCGTTCACGTCGTTCATCGCGACCTTCCGCCGCGCTTCCGGCTCGAACCCCTCGGCACTCCGGTCACCCGCCGGGATCCCTTCGCTGGCATCCATCCCGCAGTCACGGCAGCGGAAGTGCATGCGGTTCCCGAGCGTACCCATGTACTGCATCGGCCCGCCGCAGTGTTCGCACGGGCGGTTGTCCGCGTCCTGGAAGTCGTCATCTTGCCCCCGGACCCGCTTCGCGCTCTCCATCGGCGGAATCGGCTCCGGTCGCGTCAACCCACCCTCCTCGAAAAGCCATTCGTACAGGGGAGCCGCCTCAGTATGCGCGTTCGCGTCCTGAAGCGTCTCGAATGCAAGCATCACGGCCTCGACAGGCTCCCGGCCCTTCGCGTATTTCTTGCCTTCCTCGATGAACGGCTCAGACTCATCGATCACCGGCATCGCATTACGCAAATGGCTGCCGAGTGCGGTGACTCCCGCCTGCTCGACCATGCCAATCGCGACCCAAATCAGTTCGTCGATTACCCACTCGTGCTTCGTCGCGATCTGGCTGTAGAGATGACCGATACGCTTGTAGACTTCGTCGTAGTCGGCCTGCGCGAGACGGAGGAGCCGGGCCTGCTTCGCCCCCGTAACCCCGAACTGCGCTCGCGCCCAATCGAAGAGCGGCTTCGCAACCTCGTGCGCGTTCACGTCTTGCAGCACGCAAAACGCGAGAAGTGCGCCCTTCGCTGGATCGAGTCCCCAGCCAGCCGCGTGCCCTTGCTGTCGAGCCGCTTCGTCTCCTGTCGCATCCTGCCGTAGAAGGTCCGCCATCTCATCCGCGCCTGCCGCCTCGCAAATCCCCATCGCGAGATCGATAACCTTCGGTATCTTATTGTCTTCCGGCCAACCTTCCCAATACGGCCCGACAATGCCCGACGCCTTGTTGTTGTACTCGTTGTAGAGCGTCTGGAAATCGTCGCTCGCCGCCTGCCGGACGATCCCCCACGGGATCCCGCGAAGCGCATTCCCGACCGCGCCGGACCCGAGGCCCATCGTGTCCACCTCGAACCGCTCGTACTCGGTCTCGCCGCCGACCGCCGACCGGGTGACCGCCAGGCCCGCATTCCGCAGGCGCTGCTCGGCCTCGTCGGCCTGCTCGCCGGTGACCTCGATGTGGACGGCAGCCAGGCGCTCGATGAACTTCATGGCGGTGGTCATGGCCGCGTAGGTCATCATCTCGTGGTTAATGATCTCGAATTTTTCGAGGGAGTTGGCGTGGATACGGAGCCAGCGGTTCTGTTCGCCGATGCGGGCGACGAGGGGGCCGACGCTGTTCCAGATATCGGTGGGGATGAGTTGGGGGGCCGGGTTTTCGAGGCCCTGGTAGTCCTGGGCGGTGCGGGT
>Ga0315275_10003783_pt1 | contig 14018 bp, 13 predicted proteins | sample YL17G03_0_MG_FD_205557 | JGI IMG/M metagenome (GOLD analysis project Ga0315275, IMG submission 205557) | Sediment microbial communities from Yellowstone Lake, YNP, Wyoming, USA - YL17G03_0 | ecosystem: Environmental > Aquatic > Freshwater > Lake > Sediment | place: USA: Wyoming | collected... | reverse complement strand
CGGAGATCTTCCAAGGGGTTCCGCTTCTTTTCCAAAATGGATTGCTGGACTTCCAAAAAGCTCTTCCGGCTTTCCCCATGCAGGTCGTTCGTGGGGGTCGTTCGTTACTTCTCCAAGTCTGCCTTTTAAGCAATTTCTGCACGAACGTCCCCTTCTCCCCCTGCACGAACGTTTCCTTCTTCCCTTCTCCCCGTAACGAAGCCACCGAAGAGCGGAAACACGATCCTATTGGTTATACCGCTCCCTGTACATCTTGCGAAGCACTTCGGCTTCCTCGGGCTTCAGGCCTTTGAGCCAAACGTGCTCTTCCCCGGTCAGCATCTCGGCGATCTTCCTCTCGTACTTTTCCTTCAGTTCGGGACTCTTCTTCGCCGCGGTTTCGATGACGGCGGGCAGGAACTGGGTGTAGAAATGTTTGCTCACCTCGTACATGCCGTGCCAGTGCACGTAGTCGGGCCCCATCATGCTGGCGCCGTGACGGGCGCGGCGACCTTCGTGGTGCCACAGTTCGTAGAAGATCCACTGCAGCTCGTGTTCGAACGGCGCTTTCGGGTTTATCGCGCCGTCGGCCTGCAGGTCGTTCATGAGCTGCTGGGCGGGCTTGGCAAACTTGTCGTTGTAAAGCAGAACCAAGTCGTCGTACTGCTGGTAGAAGTTGTCCACGTAGGTGCGGCTGTGGCAATTCCGGCAGACGCCCTTCATATCCAGGCGACGCTCCTGCCAGGTCACGATCGCCTTCACCCTGCGCGGCACGGTCTTGGTGACGAGCTTCTCATTCTCGATCGCACTCTCGCGGGTCTGCACCGTCTCGCCAACCTCCGGCAGTGCCTTCGTGTCGGGGTAATCCTCCTTGAAACCGTCTTCGTAGATGACGAGGTTGATTTTGGTGCTGATGACGGGCCGCAGCGTCCACGAGATGCGTTCGCCGACGTCGTGGCTGTTGCCCCGGGCTTTCCCCTGCGGCGTGCTATAAGGCGTGCTATAACTGGCGATGTGGCAGGTGGCGCACGTCGGCGCGGCGGAGTAATCCTTACCCAGCACCCAGTCACCGTTCTTTTCCAACGCCATTTTGTCGCGGCTGGCGTAGAACGCGATGCCGTGCTTGCTCTCGGTGTAAATCTCGATGTGCGGATGGTCGGGCCCCATGTGGCACTTGCCGCAGTTCTCGGGCGAGCGAGACAGCTTCGCCTCGAAGGCGTGCCGCGAGTGGCAAGCGTGGCAGGAACCTTTCGAGCCGTCGGGATTGAGTCGGCCCATACCGCTGTTCGGCCAGGTGGTCGGCTCAACCAACGGCCTGCCCGACCTGGAGCGCAGGGTTTCGCCCTTGGCGTTGCGCTGGAATTTGAGGACGCTGCCGTGGCATTGCCAGCAGCCGTTGACCGCGTCGGCGATGTTGCCGGGTTTGCCCGCAACTTTCTCGGCCAGGATGTTGTCGAGGCTGGCGAGGATCTCGCCCGCCATCGCGTGGTGGCTCACGGAGAATTCCTTGCACTCCCGCTCGTGGCACCGCGCGCAGTCCTTCGGCGTCACCAGGGTCGACACCCAAGCAACCCCGTGCTTCCAGGCGTCCACTGTGCCTTCCTCCGCGCCGTGGCAATCTGCGCAGCCAACGCCCATCCGGCCGTGCCGCGAACGTTCCCACTCCATCACGAGCGCGGGCGACTGCTTGCGATGGCAGGTCACGCACTGATCGCTGGCTACCGTCTTGTTCTCGTCGGCCCATGCGGGCCAGGAGGTGAGTGCTGCGAGGAAAAATCCCATCACAACCAAGAGCGTCATCATCACGTTCATGTCCTGCTCCTTTGTGCTGCTTAATCATCTTCACGAAATGGTAGATCCCCCGGGGGCAAGACCGGGCACTTTCTCTCGTCGGTCCGGCCGGCTTCTGAGCAACCTCGGGCCGCTTAGGAGCGAGGGGAACTCGGAGAGGTCAGGCCGAGCTGTCTGAGACCTCCGATAGGCTTGGGAGGAGGGCGAGTTCTCGGCCGCCGAGATCGTACGAACGAACGTCCGCGGGAGCGAAGGGGGCGGCCGGACCAAAGCGAACACAAGGCGGCTATTTAGAGGACGGCAATCGCTTCGATCTCGATGAGGAAATCAGGGTGGGCCAGGGCCTTCACCTCCACCAGGGTGCTGGCGGGAAGGTCCCTTCCGAAGTAGGAGTACCGAATCTGCGCCACCGCCTGCCGGTGGGCCATATCGGTCAGGTAAACGGTCACCTTGGCGACCTGGGAGAGTCCAGCCCCCTCAGCCGCCAGAGCCTTCTTGAGGTTTTCCAGGGCCTGGGTCGTTTGGACCGAGATGTCCCCCTTGCCCACCACCTCTCCTCTCTCATCCACCGCCACCTGCCCTGAGAGGAAGAGCCATTTACTTCCTTCTGCACGCACCATCTGAGAAAAGGGCCCATCAGGCACCGGAAGATGAGGGGGATTGATCCGGGTAATCTTCATCTGGTTTTGCCTCCTTCTATGGAGCTGGCCAACAGCTCGATCGTATGCCGCACCTTGATGCCGGAATGATTGGTTCCCAGGAAGGATTCGAGGCGGAGCCGACAGGCCGGGCACCCGGTAGCCACGACTTCGGATTTCGTCTTGAGGATATTTTCCACCTTGGCGGAGACGATCTTCTCCGAGGTCTCCGGAAAGTAGAACTGGAAGGACCCGCCGCCGCCGCAACAGGCGTCGGCCTCGGCCATCTCCACGAAGGCCAGGTCGGGAATCGATCTCAAAAGCCGCCGGGGCTCTACCCTCACCCCCTGGCCTTTGGCCAGATGACAGGGATCGTGATAGGTCAAGGAAATGGGCACTGGCCCCAAGAGTCCCTGGAGCTCCTCCTGATTCGATAGGAATTCGCTGATGTCTTGGACCTTTTCTCCCATCTCGACAGCCAGGGAATCGTCCTCCCCCCATTCGCGCAGAAGGTAAGGATACTCCTTCTTCAAGGTGCGTCCGCAGGAGGCGCAGGCCGTCAAGATGAAATCGACTTTCTGGGCCGACAGCAGCCGCAGGTTCTGCTTGAGGTTCTGCGCCAGGATCTCCTGTTCCCCGGAAACAACCAGAGGAGTCCCGCAACAGGCAAGATCCTTGGGGATGATGACCTCCACCCCGACGGCCTGGAGGACCGAAAGAGCCGCCCGGCCAATCTCCTGATAAACGTTATCGATGAGGCATCCGGGAAAGAAGGCGACGGTTGCCTTGACCCTTGCCGGGCGGATCCTCTCCGGAAGCCGATCGTGCAACGAACGGAGAGGGATGGAGGGCAGATCCGAGAGCCTGCTGCCTGCCACCTTGATCTGGGAGGGCAAAAGAGATCGCAGGATCTGGGCCGCCTGCAGCGCCAGCCCGAGGTGGCCACCCTCGGAGAGGAGGTACCGGAAGGCCAGCTTCTTCTTCCATTCCAGGCCAAACGATCGGACAAGCTCCGCCCGTAGGGCCGCTATGAGATGCCCGGTCTCCATTCCGCTGGGGCACACTGCGGCACAGGAGTGGCAGAGCAGACAACGGGAGGCGATCTCCTCCAGGTAGCGAGAAGAGGTCAACCCTTCACTTTCGAGGGCCTTCAGAAGCTGAACCTTGCCGCGGGGGGCGGCGGTCTCCTCCAGGAGGTGCTTATAGACGGGACAGGCCGCCAAACAAAGGCCGCACTTGATGCAGCGATGGAGGGCTTCCGCATTGGCTTGGGAAATCATGGAATTCCTATTGTGTGGGCGATGGTGAAGGAGGGTTTGGCAGGGCAACTCCCCCGCATCTTCACCCTTTGAGCTTTTGGCCGACAAAGCTATTGGGGCTCAGGATTCCGAGGGGATCAAAGGATCGCTTGATCTCTTTTATGATCTGTAAAGTAGCCGGGTCAAACTCCATGGGCAAGAACCGGGATTTGGAGATGCCTATTCCATGCTCCCCGGACAGAGTACCCCCGAGAGCCAAGGATTCGGCCACGATCTCCTGGGCCGCCAGCTCCACTCGCGCCATCTCTTCCTTATCCCGCTCATCGAAGCTCAGACAGGGATGGATATTGCCATCTCCTGCGTGGGCCACCACCGCGATTCGAACCTTATACTTCTCGGCGATCTGGGGGAACTTGCGCAGCATGGCGGGCAGTTCTGAGACGGGAACCGTGGTATCTTCCGAGAAGGTGGTCGGACTGAGGCGGGCCAAGGCCCCAAAGACGGAGCGGCGGGCCAACCAGATCGCCTCGTTCTCCTCGTCGGACCGGGCTATCTTTACCTCAGTCGCCCCGCCCTTTTGGCAACACTCCGCGATCTGAGAGATTTCCTTCTCCACCATCTCCCTTTTCCCGTCGACCTCTATCAAAAGGACTGCTTCCACGTCTTTGGGGAGCCCCATGTGGGTGAAATCCTCCACCGCTCCCGTTATCGCTTGATCCATCAGTTCCATAATGGAGGGAGTAATGCCCGCCCCCATGATCCGCGCCACTGTCTCTGCCGCCTCTCCCAGGTCGGGGAAGATGGCCTGCAGGGCTCGCTTCACCTCCGGCTTGGGCAGAAGTCTCACCGTAACCTTCGTAATAATCCCGAGCGTGCCCTCGGAGCCGCAGAGGAGGCGCGTGAGATCATAGCCTGTCACATTCTTGGCTGTCCGGCTTCCCGTCCGGATCACCGCCCCGGAAGGCAATACCACCTCGAGGGCCAGGAGGTAATCGCGGGTCGTCCCGTATTTGACGCACTTCAGTCCCCCGGCATTCTCCGCTACGTTCCCCCCCAGGGTCGAGATGTATTGGCTGGAGGGATCCGGAGGGTAGAAGAGGTTCTTCGCCTCCACCGCTTTCTGCAAATCCCCATTGATCACGCCTGCCTCGGCCACCGCCAGGCGATTTCGCTCATCGACCTCGAGGATGCGGTTCATCCGGGTGAGGCAGAGGACGATCCCCTCGGGAACAGGGATGCTCCCCCCACTCAAATTCGTACCCGCACCGCGGGGGGTGACGGGGATCCGTTCCCCAGCACAAAGCTTCATGATCGCCGAGACTTCTTCGGTGCTCTGAGGAAAGACGACGGCCCCGGGCAAGGATTCTTGCAAGTAACCATCGTAGGAGTAGGCGACCCGATCTTCAGCAGCCGTCTTGATACGCCCCTCCCCTACGATCTGCTTCAGCCTTCTCAAAGCCTCCGTGTTCAACATGCCCGACTCCCCCTCAATTCCTCCTCAGATTCTCCGGATAGATACAAGGCTTGCTCTCCCTCAGGTCTTCGCCCCACTCTCCAGGATCTGCTTCTCCCTGGCCTTTACCAGCAAAGTCAATGCTTCGTTGATCGGGGTGGGAATCTTCAATTCCTCCCCCAATTTCACGACCGCCCCGTTGATATAATCGATCTCGGTGCGCTTTCCCCGATCAAGATCCTGCAGCATGGAGCATCGATTCATGGGGGCACCGGAGACGATTTCCTTCAGTTTCTTTATCGGATCCTCGTAGCGAAAAGAGATGCCCTTGGCCCTTCCCACCGCCATTCCCTCCTTCATGGCCAGCTCCTGGAGACGGAGGGTCGAAGGATAGGAGACCGCCTCGACATTCAGCATACCGGTCAGGGCGCCCACCGGATTGATCGCCACGTTCATGAGGAGCTTCCCCCAGATCAGCGAGTTGAGATCCTCATCATATTTGACCTCCACGCCGGCCCGGGTGAACATCTCTGCCAAGCGCTGCGAATCCTGACTCTGGGAGGGATGGACCACCCCCAGGACCGTCTCGGCATGGCCGGAGTTGTTGACCGCCCCGGGCCCAATCACGTAAGCCCCGCGGGAAGTAACCCCGGGAATGATGCGCTCCATGGGGATGTGGTGGGCAATCCGCTCCACATTCCCCAATCCATTTTGCATGGTGAGTGCGAGAGTCTTCTCGCCGAAGAGGACCTTCCATTGATTCAGGGCGGTTTCCGTATCATAGGCTTTCACCATCAGGAAGACGAGATCCACCGCTTTCAAACCTTCGGGTGAGGAGAAGGCTCGGACCGGAATGAGCTCCTCCTTCCCGCTGGCATCCCGGACGCGGAGACCTTCCTTCTGGAGCTTCGCGATGTGCTCTTGCCAGATGTCGAGGAAGATCACATCGAAGCCGGCCTTCACCAACAGGCTGCCGAACACCGATCCCATAGCCCCTGCTCCCAACATTGCAATGCGCATCGCTCCCCTCCTTAGCCAAAAGCCGGCCTCCCTGGCGGAGTCGGCCGGCAGCAATGGGTTTTCCGGAAACCAAAGTCAGTCCTTATTCTTTACTCCCCATGCATTTAGGTGATGGGGAGCCGCTTCCCGGTCCGCGTCTCCTCGGCAATACGGGCTTTCTCCTTGAAGTGATCCTCCAGGCCGAAGACCTCCTTGATGCGTTCCCCGCCCTTGATGCGATCCTCCATGTCCTCCACCGATTCGCAGATCCGGAGGATCAGGTCGATCTTCTCTTGAGGAATTACGACGATCCCATCATCATCCCCCACCACCCAGTCATCCGGCTTCACCTGCACTCCTCCGCAATTGATGGGAACCTGGATCTCTCCCATCACATCGCACGATCCGCACCGGGGGATGATGGCCCGCGTGAAAAGGGGAAATCCCATCCGCCGGATCGGCGCCACATCCCGTACGGCCCCGTCCACCACGATGCCCACTGCGCCCAGGCGCTTTGCCTCGTAGCAAACCAACTCTCCCATAACCGCCGACTCGGTAACGCGGCTCGCGTCGACCACCAGGATATGGCCAGGCTTGATATAATCCAATGAGGCCAGGACCGTCATAAAGTCGGAAGGTACCGTGCGCACCGTCAAAGCCTGACCGATCATCTGCGTTCCCGGGAGAACCGGCTTGATTGCGGAATCCATAGCATTCTGCTTCCACATGGCATCACTTAAAGAGGCAGTGTCCAACTTCTTCAGGCGCTCCACAATCGATTTCATCGATTCCTCCTCGTATCATTTTTTGGATCTTATTGCACGCGTCCCTGACTTCAATTTCCGGCAGAGAGGGCGAGCTGCAGCCCGAGATCGAATCCCCTTTGGTTCTTTTCAAAATCTGGGTACCGCTCTTGCAGAACCTCCAGGAATCTCTCTGGGGAGACCGGGATCTTTCCCAGACCCACTGCCAGACCCAGGCTTATGACACTGATGTGCAAGAGATCCTGGAAAAAATCCCTCGAGAGTTGGTTGATGTTGAAGGGGGAGATGAGGGGCGTAAATTCCTTGAGGATCGAAAGAAGATCATCGACAGAGGGATAGGTATATTTCTGCATCCTCACCAAGGTGGGAAAAGATGGCTCGGTATTGAGCACTACCCTCGATCCCGGATGAAGGAAGTTACAATGGCGCACGCCCTCTAAGGGTTCAAAGGCAATGAGCATATCCGCCTTACCGGAGGGAATCATCCCGGAGCGAGTCATGCGGCGCTCATCGAAGGCGTCCCCTTCCTCCCACACCCGGTAGCGCACATGGGAGGTCACCCCCCCTTCCCTTTGGGCCCCGCCTCGCCTTTCGGCCCCGCTTACGCTGATTCCCGCCTTCATAGCTGCCAGCCTGAGAAGGTTGCCGATCGTTATGACCCCCTGGCCTCCAAACCCGCAGATTACAATATCATACGTCTTCATCCGCCCGCTACCTCAGCCAACTCGGAAACCTTCGTTTTTGACCTCACCTCGGTGCGGGTGATGGCCGAGTTGGGGCAAACGGCCTTGCAGGCCCCACAGAGGGTGCAGGTTGCCTCCTCGATATAATAGATTTCCTCACCTCCCTCCATGCGGGCTTTGATGGCCGGGCAACCGAATTCCCTGTAGCACTCTCCGCACTTTTGGCAGCGCTCGGGGTCGATATCGAAATAGACCTCTTCCTCCGACTTGAAGCGCCGGCGCCGTCGATCGGCTTGCAACGAACATTCCCGTTCCGCAATGATGACCTTGAAACCAGGAGCCTCCAGGGCCGCCAGGATTCCATCCATCATGGCCCTCACGTTAAAGGGATCGATCGTCCTCACATATTTGACCCCCAATACCCGCATGAGCTCCCGGATGTTCACCCCGGGCACCTGCTGCCCATCTGCCTTCAGGTTCGTGGTCGGACTCGGTTGGTGGCCGGTCATGGCGATCCACTTATTGTCCAAAAAAATGAGCAGCACATCCGCATCCTGCTGCACCGCATTGACCAGAGCCGGTACCCCGGAATGAAAGAAGGTGGAATCCCCCACGATGGTAATTACCCTCTGATCGGAGATCACCTTGCTGACCCCTTGGGAAGTAGCCAGACCACAGTTCATGCAGGTGACCCAATCGGAGGCATTATGGGGAGGCAGACCAGAGAGAGTAAGACAGCCGATATCACCCCCATAGACCTCCTGCCGCCGAGTCGCCTTCGTCAAGGCATAGATAGTCGCCCGATGCGGACAACCCGCACAGAAGGTTCCGGTCCGGGGGGGAAGCTTTTCTATAATCGGTTTGGCTCGGGCTGCGATGTTCACACCCTCCAGCTTCCCTTCCAGGCCGAATTCCCTGGCCAACGTCTCGGCTATGAGGTCCACATTCAGCTCCCCATACCTGGGGAAGAGGTCCTTTCCTTTGATGGGCAACGTCAGGCCGGCATCATAAGCCGCTTTCTTGATCTGAAATTCCAAGAATCCGTCGAGATCCTCTACGATAATCGCCCCTCGTAAAGGACGAAGGAAGTCTTCCGTTAACTTCTCGGGAAGGGGATAGGAGAGGCCTATCTTCAGGATGGGCAGGTCGTAAAGGCCCAGTAGATCCAAGGCCTCCAGAAGATAGCCGTAATTGACACTGGAGGTGATCAACCCCCAATCTCCTGACCCCGGAAGGCTGCGGTTCAGGGGGGCCGAAGATGCATATTCCCGCAACCGATCTACCGATTCCAGCAGCCTTCTATGGTTCTCCACTACCGAATTGAACAGGTTAAAATAGCGCACCGGGTTCTTGACAAAATGTCCCGTGGCCTTCCTCTCCGCAGACATATCACCCAAGACCAGGTCACCAGCGTTGTGGGCCAGGCGAGAGGGCAAATTGAGAATCACCGGTACATTGAAGCGCTCGGAGAGATCGAAGGCCTCCCTGGTAAAATCCTTCGCCTCCTGGATATCGGAGGGCTCCAGAATGGGAGCATGGGTATGGAGGGAGTACCAACGATCATCCTGCTCGGAGGTGGAACAGGTCGCGCCCGGATCGCTTCCGACCACCACCACTAACCCCCCCAGCACGCCGGTCAGTCCCAAGAAATGAAGGGGCTCCGCGGCCACATTCATGCCCACATGCTTCATGGCAGCCATGGCCCGGATGCCAGAGAAACTGGCACCCATGGCCCCATGCAGGGCGACATGCTCGTTGATGCTGTATTCGGCGTAGAGGTTCGGAATATGTTCCTGCACGGCAACGAGCGTATCTCCGATCTCGGATGCGGGTGTGCCAGGATAGGTAGCAAAATAGCCCATCCCCGCCTCCAGTGCCCCCCGGGCCACTGCTTCATTGCCCATGGCCAGGATCCTTCTCCCCGCCTCGGGGGAGAGGATACCATCCATCATCAGAATTCGGATTAGAGGTAACGGGAATGCCATCTTAGCACCTCCTCTCCTTTAGCTTCCTGGCCGACGGGGATCCGCAGGTTGATTCCGGCGACGGGGGAATCCTTCACCTTTCTCCAATCCCCCTCCTCCTTCTTCTCCAGCTCTTCCAATCCCAAGCTCAGGTATATCGGTTTTCCTATCTCCGGAAGCCGGGAAAGGTCGAGTAGCTGGCTCGGCCATTTCAGGAAGACATAGTCAGCGCCCATATCAACCATTTGCTTCAAGCGCAAAAGCTCCAGAGGAGAGTCCACCTTCGCCGAAACACCGATCTGGAGGGGAACCCCTCCCTCAATGAACTCGGACTCGTCCGCGGGATCAAAGCCAGCCCTCACTCGATGAGCCATCTGCAATAACTGCAACAAGTCCAGATCATACACCGGCTTGGCCTGTGGAAAACGAGTCTTGACCGGGTGTTGCCCCGAGCTCAAGACGACCTTCTCCAGACCGAGAGCGCTGGCGGTGATGAGATCGGAAAAGAGGGCCGCCCGATTGCGATCCGCGGGATGAAAATGAAGATAGATCTCCTTACCCAGTTCCTCCTGCAGGAAGGATCCAAGGGCCAGAGGGCTCAGGCCTCCTCCTGGGTTATAGAGATGGAAACCGCCTGCGGACACGAGACTCTTCGCGGCGGCCAGAAATGTTTCTATGTCGGTGGTGATGGGGCACTCCAACTGAGCAATTAGCAAGCGCATTCTTTCTCTTCTATCCTTTCTCTTAGCCTCTCTCCCCTCTCTTAGCCTCTCTCCCCGGTGCCTCCTCGCTCCCAGATGACCTGTTGGGGGTGAAGGTGCTCGGACCAGTCCTCCGGATCTCGAACTCGATTCAGCTTTTCCAATTGTCCGAGGGCCTCCAGGCGGTCGTAGATCGCCTTCCAGACGCAGTCCAGATCGTCCTTTACCCCGCATTTCCCCTCGATCATATCCTCGCAAGGACCGTTCCGAAGCCCCTTGGGACATCTCGTCAGAAAGCAAACCCCTCCCGTCTCTCCGAGGAGGCAGCTTCCGCAGGCCTGGCAGCGCTCAAAGAACCTCCCTAACCGTTCCGCCTTCCCGTAAAATTGAGAATCCAAGCCGGGTAGACAAACCTTGCCCGTAACGTCCACCAGGGTCTGGACTCCCAGGCCGCATGCCAATACCAGGACGGCGTCTGCTTCCTCCAACTCCTTTTTGATCCGACGCAGGTCCCGTCGCACGAGACGCTCGTCACAGGGTTCCTCGCAGACTATGGAGGCCAAGACCCTTCCGGCAAGGATCTTCTCCTCCCATTCCTTTACCTGCTCCGAGCCACCTGTCTGGCACGTAGCGGCACAACCCCCGCATCCGATGAGGACGATCTTGCCGTAAGAAGAAAGCGAAGAAAGAACCGCCTCCTTTGCTTTCTGCGTTGTGATCATCATGATAAGTGAACTCCTTCGCTGGCCAGAGCCGAATGCAAGGCTGAGTCCTTTTAATTCTTGACTCCGCAAAAGTCAAGCAGAAATTGGCTCACCCAAGAATCGAGCCAGGATCCCATTGAAGTTGGAGGTGCTTTCGATCATGGCCATGTGGCCCGCCCCCTCGATGACCTCCAATTGGGAGTTGGGAAGGTTATCCCGAAGGAACAAAGAAAGCTCAGGAGGAGTGAAACGATCTTCCCTTCCACAGAGTATCAAAGACTGCACTTGAATCTGCGACAGTTGAGGGCAAATATCGAATGCGTCACAGGCGGCAAGGTCCTTCAAGAACACGTCCGGGCGCCCCTTCCCCATCTCCGCCTCTCCCAGGCTCAAGAAGTAAGTGGGAAAATGAGGCGAGTAGGCGTAGCGGCAGATGACGCGAATCGCCTCCTTGAAATCCTTGTCGAGGGCGGCAAAAACCTCGGGGGGTACCCTCAGACGGGCTCCGCTCCCGGCCAATGCCATCTTTCTTATCTTCTCGGGAAAAAATAGGGCCAAGGTCATCGCGATCGCCCCGCCCATCGAATGCCCCACCAGGAAAACCTCCCGGAGGTCCAAAGCCTCGAGCCAGGAGGAGACGAACCGGACGTAATCTTCGATCGTTTCCTCTCCATTTCCCTGCGAGTACCCATGACCTGGGAGGTCAATCGCCAGGACACGGAAGTTCTCCTCCAGGGCCTGAATTTGGCGAAGCCAGATGTTAGAGCTTCCTCCTGCCCCATGGATCAAGATCACCGGCCACATGCCCGACCGGCTTGCCTCTCCTTTAAAGTAGATCCTCTTTCCCTCGATCTCCAGGAAGGGCATCTGCTGCTATCTCCCTCCCCCTCCGGACCAGAAAAGGACCAGAATGACTATGCCGACCGCCCATCGATAATAGCCGAAGGGAGCCAATCTTCCCTTCCCCAGATAGCGTAGCAAATACCGAATGCTGAGGAAGCCGAATAGGGCGGCAGAAAGGATTCCCAACAGGAACGGAAGCCTCTCGGGGTTGGGCAGTCCGACCCTGAGCAGATGGAAGCCCTGCAATAGGGCGGCGGCCGCCACGATGGGGGACGCAAGCAGAAACGAGAAGCGAGCAGCCGTCTCCCGTTTCAATCCCAGCAGCAACCCGGCCGTGATGGTGATCCCTGAACGGGAGACCCCGGGAAATAGCGCAAACGACTGGGCCACCCCGATGGCAAGGGCCTCCACCAGACCCACTTCCTCCAACCCCTTCTGCAATTTTCCCCTTTTATCTGCATAGATGAGTAGTGCTCCTAAAAGGATCATCATGATGGCAATCGACAGGGGATTGCGAAAATGCCTTTCAATCCAATCCTCCGCAAAAAGCCCCATGATGCCGGCCGGCAGACTGCCCAAGACTAAGAGCCAGCTCATCTGCCGGAGGGGGTCCCCTGACAGGCTCCTTTCCCGGAGGCTCTCGCCAAATCCCCGCAAAAGGTCACACCAATCCTTGCCGAAATAGAGAAGGAGGGACAAGAGGGTTCCGAAATGGAGGGCAATGTCAAAGGTAAGCCCCGGATCCTGCCACCCTGAGATCCAGCGAATCAGAATCAGGTGAGCCGAACTCGAAATGGGTAGAAACTCGGTGATTCCCTGGACGATGCCTAAGACCAAGGGGGCCAGGATGGTCATCGGACCTCAGGCCCAGAGGTGCTGGAAGGCAGCACGCTGGGCCTCGCGATAGATCTCTTTCAGGCTGAGGTTCTGACTTTTCGCCAGGGCCTTACAATCCTCATATTCGGGAGTAAGATCGGTGATCTGATCCCCCATCTTTCCCACTTTGATCCTCACCCGCCCATAGCGCGTCTCTACCTCTTTTATCTCACGCATGAGCTTTTTGCGCATGGACTGCAAGATTCGAACTCCAAAGGTGGTGGTCTCCTCGAAAATAATCCGGTTGCAGGCATTTACCTTCTCGGGGGGACACAGAACGGTCAGCTTGGTCGCAGGGCGGGATTTTTTCATGAAAATGGGAGTCAGGTAAACATCCAGCGCCCCCGCCCCAAAAAGTCTTTCCCATAGCCACTCAAAGAACTGAGGGTTCATGTCGTCGATATTCGACTCCAGGATCGATATCGAATCCTCTTCCAGATCCTCATCCGCCTCCCCGATCATGAGCCGGAGGAGGTTGGGGAAGGAGGGAAATTCCTTGGTCCCCGCGCCGTATCCCACCTTCTGAACCTTCATGAGGGGCATAGATCCGAAGCGGCTCGCCAGCGTCACAATGATCGCCGCCCCGGTGGGAGTAGTCAGCTCCCCCTGAACATCGGTCGCATAGGTGGGCACTTCCTTGATCAACTCTGCCGTCCCCGGCGCAGGAACGGGGAGCTTTCCGTGTTCGGCCATCACAAATCCCGATCCCAAGTGGAGGGGAGAGGCGAATATCGCATCCACCTGCAGCTGGTGGAGGCCGATGACCGATCCCACGATATCGACGATGGAATCCACGGCCCCCACTTCGTGAAAATGGACATGTTCCACGGAGGTCCCGTGAACCTTCGCTTCCGCCTCCGCCAGCCGAGTAAAGATCGCTTCACAGTCCTTTTGGGCCTTAGCAGAGAGGCCGCTTTCCTTGATAATTTCTAGGATGTGGGAGAGGTGGCGATGGACATCTTGCGGCTGGTCGATGATCACCTCAACCTTGGTCCCGGTGATGGATGACCTCTGTACCCTATTGGCTTCCAGGTGAAATCCATTCAGCCGAAGCTTCTTCAGTTCCTCTTGCAGGCTATCTAATGGCAACCCGGCGTCCACGAGGGCACCTAAGACCATGTCCCCGCTGATTCCCGCAAAGCAATCGAAATAGGCAATCTTCATAGCAGACTCCTTCAAATGGATTTTTCCAAAATCTTTAACCAGCGCGGACGAAATAGACGAAGCGGACAGCAAGCTAGGCACTTAATTTATCAAATGGATCTCTCTTGCACAAGCGATTTTTGGACTCCCCTGGGCCTTCTTTCCTCTCCTTTCCAAATTACGGATTGACTTTTCTTCCTTTTCGTCTTAATTTGAAAATG
>Ga0315275_10003782_pt1 | contig 14019 bp, 16 predicted proteins | sample YL17G03_0_MG_FD_205557 | JGI IMG/M metagenome (GOLD analysis project Ga0315275, IMG submission 205557) | Sediment microbial communities from Yellowstone Lake, YNP, Wyoming, USA - YL17G03_0 | ecosystem: Environmental > Aquatic > Freshwater > Lake > Sediment | place: USA: Wyoming | collected... | reverse complement strand
ATAATATGCAGAAAGCATTGATCAGAGCAGACTTAACCATGCATGCCAATCTTTACCTTACACTATCCCTCTTGACGAGCTTTATCCTATCCTTGGCCGCTGGTTCCATATCTTACCTTGCAGTTAAATTCGACCTGGCGACTTCTTTTGTAATCACGACATTGTCATTCGTTGCATTTGCTCTTATATTGAAAAGAGTGCCGAAAATGCTGGCGAAGGCAAGGGCGGCCTCCATCGAATCCGATCTTCCGATAGCAGTCAGGGCCATGGCCATACAGCTCAATATGAAAATGCCGTTCGAGGCTGCACTGCAGAATACCGCTGCTGCAAATTACAAGTGCTCGAATGAATTGAGAAGGGTGGCAAAGGAGGTCACGAATGGAGCCAGCATACCTGAGGCCCTCTACAACATGTCAGAGAGGATAGAATCTACGATTGTGAAGAAGATAATAGTCCAACTGGTGAGGAATTATGAGGAAGGGACTGGTGGAGAGGCGCTGAAGAAGCTTGCGGACGAGCTCATATCCATACAAAAAATCAAGTTCAGGGAATTCTCAGCCCAATTGAACTTCCTTGGCCTCCTGTTCATCGCCTTGGCGTGCATAGCCCCCACACTTTTCCTGGCATACGGGCTTGTGGCCTCCATGTTCCTCAATGTCCAGATCAGTCCGAGAGATGTATGGCTTATGTTCGCTGCTGTATTCCCTGCGATCAACATAATCCTGATACTGTACATAAAGCTCAAGACTCCTGAGATAATGACGGGGAATAAGGAGAGTTTTCTCTCGGGAAGAGAGAAGAGACTCATCAACGCGGAATTGAGAAGGATAGGTATCAATTTTAGGGCAGATCATTTGTTCGCTATATTGTTCTTCGTATCTTTTATGGCAGCAATCTGGCTTGCCTATTTCAAGATCTATTTCGGAATTTTGTTGCTTCTCATGCCTGTGATAATTTATTTCGTCATCCTATATCTGATAGATACGAGAGCGAAGGGAATAGAGAGCTGCCTTCCAGATGCATTGTTCCAAGTCGGGGCCTTAGAACATGGCGTGCCGATAGAGAGGATAATACAGAACATATCGAAGTCAGGATACGGCCCACTTTCAGAGGAATTCGTGATGGCGTCGAGGCAGATATCGGCCGGGACTGATGTGGAATCTGCACTGTCTGGGATAAGCGAGAGGAATAATTCAGCCATACTAGACAGGACAATAATCCTCCTCAACCAATGCTACAAGATAGGCAAGGATGTTCAGACTGTGATAAGGGAGACCGCTGAGGATGTGTTTAGCCTAGTCTCGTTGGCCAAGGAGCAGGCATCTATACTTGCCATGCAGAGATATACGATTCTGATTGGGGGATGTATAATCATCCCCATAATACTAGCATTCGTAATCAACATAATATCGGGTCTTGATTACAACCTGATAAGCGTCTCTTCAGTATCCCAGGTCGAAAGGCAGGCCATCATAAATGCTACAATAGATTCCACGCAGACATATTTGATTGTCTATACTCTCCTTGCCAGCCTATTCATAGCCCATCAAGAAGGAAGGACAAGAAAAGCTGTGGTATACTTCATAATATTCGCAGCATTGGCCCTGGTGCTGTTCAATTTCACGCGCTTGAATGTGAAAATCTGATTCTAGCTACAGACAGGGTCAGGGCTCGTCTTCCTTCCCGGGCATCTTCCTCGGCTTTCCTGAGATACCCTCTTTTCTCTCAGCATTAAGCGCCTCGAGCTCATCGATAGAGTACATTATGGGCGTCAATGGCATCTTGTAATCATATATCTCCTTTGGCTTGAAGAATATTCCTATCTCCCTCTCCGCGTTCGCTGGCGAATCCGCTGCGTGGATGAGGTTCATCCTTCCACTCATGCTATATACGCCCCTGATTGTGGATGGCTCGGCTTCCCTGCCGTTTGTCACTCCGCACATCCTGCGCACTATCTCCACTGCATTCATACCCTCAAGGACAAGCATGATGACGGGGGTTCTTTTCATGAACTTGAAATATTCGTCGAGGAACGGCCTTCCCGCTAGGTGCGAGTACAATTCCTCAAATTGCTTCCTCTTGAGCTTGACCATCTTGACTCCCACCAGTTTCAGACCTTTCTTCTCGAATCTAGTTATGAGCTCGCCAGAGAGACCTCTTGCTATCGAATCCGGCTTGATTATCACGAATGTCATTTCTGCCATAAACACACCTCAGATGTATTAGGAATTGATTTTTTATAAGTATGCCTAGCCATCGCAGCTAACGCTAGCATTAGAGAATATTATTCGTTGCCGAGTTACTTCTTCTGCTCTTTCTTGGCTTCTTTGCCCTCTTCCTTCTTCTTTGTCCACTTCAGCTTGGTGGATTTCCTTCCCAGCTCGAAATTGGACCTGCATTTTCCACCGCAGAAATAGAGCACTGTGCCATCCCTTTTCGCGAATAGGGTTCCACACCCTCTCTTCATTTCCTCTCCACAGAATGAGCATTTCATTTAATCACTTTATAGTATTATCTCGGCCTGATCGGCTTTGCCTCTCTCTCTGTCTCAAGCAGCTGCAGCCTGTCTCCCTTCTTGATCTGGCCCTTTATGTTCCTCCTTATGACTCTGCCCTTGTCCCTTCCTTCTAAGACCCTGCACATGACCTGATGGATCTCTCCGTACAGGCCTGTCCTTCCAAGAACTTCGACTACTTCTGCCAGAACCATGCTATGACACCCGAATCAATCTACTTTTTCTCTTCCTTAGGCTTCTCTTCCTTCGGCTTTTTCTCCTTTTTGGGCTTCTTCTCAGCAGGCTTCTCCGCCTTTGCCTCGACCTTCTCCTCTTTCTTCTCTTCTTTCTTGGCATTCTTGCCGAGCCTTGAAAGAACATCATTCAATGTCTCCTTCGCTGCGCCTGCATCGACTATCGCGATTGCGCCGCAAGAGACGAGCAGCCCTGCTGCCTTGCCTAGGTCCAGCTTTGTCGGGATGTATGCGTATGCGACTCCCTTCTCCTCACAGAGTTCTGGGATATGCATCACAATCTCTTCCGGGTCAACATCCTCGGCAATTAGCACTATCTGCGCCTTTCCAGACTCAGCTGCCTTTGTCGCCTCGTTGATGCCCTTCCTGACATTGCCTGTATCTTTTGCAATGCTTGTTATGTTAATTAGTTTGTCAACGATATCCTTCGGTGTTTCAAATTTCACATATTTCTTAGTCATACTCTCAACTCCGCGGGCGAGCCCGCATTCATAGTCAATCGAGCACTTAAAAGATGAACTCTTGTTGTTCTCTGTTTCTCTGTGCACGAATAGTGGAAGTATATGTGTCGTAAGAATTTATAAGGCTTTCTGATTCACAACTTTCTTTTCTTAACCTCTTGGATTGCAAGTGCCGAATAAACCTTAATAGCCTCTGGAAACTCTTTCCCCACCATCTCTCCTAAGGAAACCCAACGAAGCTCTTCTCCTCTGTCCTCCGCTCCAATTATAGAGCTGATTTCTTTGGGATTTTTAGGAACTGCAAAATAAACGAGATTCATATGCATGCCATGATGCGGTGTCATTTCATATTGGATATGGTGTGGCTGGGGCGGCTCCCAGCTTCTTCCTTCTTCCCTCTTTTCCCCCTTATCTAAAAACTCTATTTCTATTTCAGCCTCTTCCATAACTTCGTTTCTGATCGCCTCATCTGGAGTCTGACCTGGTTCAATATGCCCTCCGATAGGGACATAGAAACCTAGTCTTGGATTTTTGTGCAGTAAAACGCGATCTTTCCAAACCAAAAATACTGTTGTAACCCAACAGCGATCTTTCCAATTTATAGAACCCATTATAACCCCTATAAGAATAATTATAGTCTAATGAACTATATTCTACTTTTTAATTCTTTTCTCAATTTCTAATTTTATCTGCCTGAATCCTGTCTTTTCAAGAATTGCTCGCTTGATCGCCTCTTCGGCGGAGAAAGCATTCTCTTGCTTCAGAAGCTTCTTGCTTCTTTTCTCATTGACCTTCGTGCCCTTGATTAATTCCCTGAGAATCTCTGTTGTCCCTTCATATTCTGCTATTGCGTCCATTATGAGGTATTTAGTCCACTGGGTATCTCTATTGTATCCTGAGATGTTTTTGCCGATCTCCATGATAGAGAATGTTATTCCGTGGACTATGGCTGCCTTGGCTTTTATTGCTTCCAAGACATCAGGGTTCCTCTTCTGTGGCATTATGCTGCTACCTGTGCAGTATTCTTGGGGCAACTCGAGGACATTTATCCCGGCTGAGCTCATGAATATGAAGTCCTGGGAGATTGTGCTCAAGTGATTGAGCAGCATTGACAATGAAAAAGCTAAGTCAGCCTCTGCCTCCCATCTTGTTGAGACGGCGTCTAAGGAATTCCCTATCGGCGAATCGAAACCGAGCTCGAGTGCAACCCTGTCCCAATTCATCTCCAATGGAGAACCAAATCCTGCCGCAGATCCGAGCGGGCATTTGTTGTATTTCGACTTCCAAATAGTGAGATCCTTCTTCACCCTTGCCAATCTTTCAGTGTAAGAATCCAATAGAAGGCCGTATGTGGATGGCATAGCGACCCTGTGATGAGTATATCCGGGGATTATCAGCTTGCCCTTTTCACTGATCTCTGAATTGAGGACCGAGATGAAGGTGCAGATTCCGGATTCCGCGTTCTCTGCCTCATTTTTCATCAGCATTCTCATTATAGTGCATATCATGTCATTCCTGCTGAGGCCAAGATGCAGGTTCCCCACTAGCTTGCCGTGCTGCTCCCTGAGCCTTGATTCCACGAAGGAATGTACATCCTCATATCCCTCAACGCTGAGCCTGTCTTCCTTGTATTGCAGATTACTGAGACCATCCTGGATTGCATTGAATTGCCTCTTGTTTATGTAACCTTGCCCCAGCAATTCCACCGAATAGGCCTTATCCAGTTTTATCTGATAGGGAATTAGCAAATCCTCGTATTTGGGCTTATGTTTGATATCCCACCCTGCCGCAAAGTCTATGGCTTCCTTCTTCGTCTTGCTTGAATCCCAAAGATGCTTCTGGGGATTAGAATTCTTCATATCATCAAAAGTAGTAGGAATAGGTCGGATATAAAGCTTGTGGAAAAATAGAGTGTGGATGGTATTCGAATTGGGGTTAGAACCTGCCGGCACTTTTTTCTACTCTAAACATTTTTCCATGACCTGGAATAATAAAATCTGCTTTCTTTAGGATCATTTTCCTACTTTTTAGCAAAGCCTCTTCATCCTTTACAAAAGGATCTTTCAAAGATAAAAGTGCTTTTGTATTTGTATTTTGTTTTCCGTCTTCCCACCACCACAAATCCCCGGCTATCGCGATAATCCCTTCTTTTGTTCTGACAAGAGGTGTTGCGTGCTCGTGTGCATGGCCGGGGGTTTCGATGATCTCGATATTTGTTTTTGGTATTTTTTCTTTGAAAGAGAATTCTTTGTCACCGCGATATATTGTGTCGCCGTCCAAAACATCTTTTCCAGGAAACAGTCTTAGATTTAATACATGATCAACGTGGTAATGGGACAAAAAGATTAAGTCGATGCTCTTGGGAGTTAGTCCTTCTTTTTCCAATGCTGATAAAAGCAGGCCCTCATTGCAACCCGGATCAACGATTATTTTCTTCCCAGAATCTTCAATTAGAACGCTGGTACATGTTGCCTTGTAGTATCCTTTGCATTCATGGGCATAACCTTCAACGAGAACTTTTACCCTTGCCATATTAATTCCTTGGTTATAAATGTTTAATTTATTAAGTGCGGCCGCCGGGATTTGAACCCGGGCCACTGCCTTGGCAAGGCAGCGTCCTACCAGGCTAGACTACAGCCGCATATATTGTATTTTTGATGAAACTTTTTTCTAAAATGTTTCTTATATTTTTAGTACTATCACAGCAATTATTAAAATAATCACTGCAGCGACAGCGATACCTATGAATATCATGAATTGGGGTGGCAGCTCCTGGACTGTAGTGTATTCTTGCACTATTTGAAGCCTGTCGAAAGACCCTTCCGCACTGCCATACTCTGTAACTGCCATTATGGGGTATGTATATTTTATGTTGGGTGCTAGCGTTGACAGATTTATGATGTAGGATATGGTCTTCTTCTCCCCGGGTTGAAGAAGAATATCATTCGAGCAGTTATTGCATACTGTGCCTTGTGGGGCTATAAGTGAGGCAGTGAAGAATATGGGGTCCTTGTTCCTGTTCCTGACTATCACTGCGACAGGCTGCTCTGTTGAATTCTCAGCCTGCGGATCGAGCTCTATACTCAAGTCGATGTTGCTGCTGTTGCCCTTCCTCAGGACCTTTATAGTTGTGGAAGAGGACATGCTCAGATTATCCGTGTCACCAGAGGCAAGTATCATGTCTCGGGTCTCTTCCTGGTCCGCCCCTGTGCCTGTCCTGATCCTCAATGCATCGAGATTCAAGAATTCACCATGTGTCGGATCAAGCTCAACCCAGCCCCATCCTTTGTTGTAAACCTCAGCCCAGGCGTGGGGCACCCATTCACCGCCGTCGTAAGCATATCCTATTATTATCCTGGTCGGAATCCCTATCAGCCTTGCCATCGCGGTGAAAAGACGGGAGAATTCATCGCAAACTCCCCTCTTGTTCTTCAGCACCCACGAGGCAGGATAGCTTGAGACAGCACATGCCTTGTCATAAGCGATATTCTCGTGCACCCAGTCATTCAGTGCGATGGTATTGTTGGGGAATGGCAAGTTGGAGAAGTTCTGCGATATTGTTTTCATTTCATCTGTTGCATCTACAAGATCCGAAGTGCCTAGATAAGCTGCATAAGAAACCTCGTAACTCGGGGTCCTCTTTATGTAGTCTGTAGACACAATGAACTTCCCTTGGACCTTTTTCTCTGAGAAGTTTCTCATCTCTATATTGGCCCTCAGGGATGAGCCGTTAATCTCCAGGGTATAGGGCTCTGAGATCCAGATGGATGTCACTTTCTGGTTTGAAGAATTGGAGGGTAGGGATACGGACAGATTAGCGTATATTATCTGTCCGCTGCTCTTTATGCTCCATTCTGTATTCACTTCCATATCTGCAGTCGTGAATCTGGCATAAGCTGATGCGCATAGCACTGTTATCAGCAATATTGTGAGTATCCTCAACTGTGCCATAGTGTATCTATTCTAGCTGAAACTTTAAAAACCAGAGGTAGTACGATGAAAAATATGAAAAATAAAAGAAAGAAAAAAAGTGGGAAAAGGGCTTATTCGAATGTCAGGAATTTCCACCACGGCCCCTCTTCCTTGATGATCTCTCCTGTCACCGCGTCGACTATGGAATTCTTCTCTATGGTCACGGGGAGTATCCAAAGAAGCTTCCTATTCTCGTCCCCGATTATCCCATAAACGGGCGCACCATTAAGCGTGGTCAGATTCAAGGACTTCATGTTCTGTATCCTCGCGCTGGAGGCGACAGCGGACGGGAGTATTTTTACTTCTGTGCCGTTGATGCTAATCTTGTTGTTCTTGATAGTTAATTCGACTGAATCGAGTGTTATGTTCCCTTCTTTGATTTTGACCCCGGCGCTGGAGGGATTGACTTCTACATTATGCTTGTTTATCTGTGTGGAGATCTTGGCCTCTGTCGTGGCAATAGTCGAGTTCCCTGCCTGGATCATCCTGGCCTTGACTCTTATCTCATCCACGACATCGCTGACATCGCCTGCATTGAGCTGCTTGTTCTTGCTTATGAGCTCTGTTATGAGCTTGTCTATCTCGTTCCTCAAATTCTTTAGCTGCCCTATCTGCGCGTCGGTGTCAGTCTCCTCAGTCATGATTTCCGTCACCTGTTGTTTGTAATAGTTGACCACATCGCTTGTGTTCGCCCTCTGGGAAACGATGGTCTTCACACACTGCCCTTTTGTTATAGACAGCTTCTGTTCTATTTCTGATATTTTCTGCTTTATTGTGTCTGCTTTTTCTGTGTCATTGTTCGCCAGCGCCTCTTTGTAATTCTTCCACTGTCCCTCGAACTCCTGCGTCAACTCCACAGGAACCGTGCAGTTCTCACCCGGCCTTATAGACTGGCCCGGAGCGGTTGCTGATGTGGGTTCGGGCTGGCAGTTCTGCTTTATTTTGTTTATTTCCGCTTCTGTGCTTGAGATTGTTGCCTTCACCTGCGCCATCGCCTCCATATCGATAGGCTCGGTCTGCACAAGCGAATTGTATGATTCCCATGCATCCTTCAATCTCTTCTCTAATTTATAGGGCACGTAACAGACGCTTGCGGTTGCAGCTTCCTGTGCCGTTGTATTTGAATAAATCACTCCTTCCTCCGACCTCTGCGCCGCATGCTCGGCATTCCCTTCAGTGTAGACTTGTGGTTGCAAAGGAGTTGACATGAAGTATTTGGCTGTATCGGATGCGAGTATTTTGGCCTGGCATTTTTCAGTATATTTTGCGGCTTCTGTAGCAAGGGATTCTACCTGTGCCTGGAGCTGGATTGCAAGTTCTGTGTCTCCGGAAGTCCTTGCCTGATATTCCTGAGCCTTCAGTGAATTCAGCTGTGTATCGAGCGATGCATACATGGCAGCCTCGACAGGGCAGAGAAGATCTACTGAAAATGACCCGGATGAGCATTGCTGTTCCATTATCTGCTCTAGTATTTCTTGGCCGAGAGATTCTATCTCGGGCTGAATCTGAGCTATGAGTCCTGTATCGTTGTTTTCCACTGCGGTTTCCAGCTGTATCGCCAGTCCTTCCCATTGGTTCTGTATTGATTCATCAATGCATGCGGAAGTTGTGGCCTCTGTAGGTTGCATGTTTGTTGGGGGAGTTTCTATTTCTGTTGTGTTTGCTTCATTGATTCTTGTTAGTGTGTTTTGATTGTATTCCGCAAATGCGATTCCCATACACAGAACCAAAGCTACAACAAAAGCAAATAATGCCAATTTCGTCATTTTATCCCCCACCTATGCCCAAGTATACGAAACAAAATATTAAATAGGCAATGCCCGAAGGTATCTGGGGGGAGAACATGGAAAACAAGATTTTGATTATGGTAATAGGATTGGCTATGTTTGGCTCATTTCTGTTCGGCTGCGCATCGCAGGGAACACAGCCCGAAACTAATAAAACAAATAATACAGTTATGACTTGTGAGGAATACTGCCCTACGCAGCCGCATGTGCAATGCGTGGGCACATGGAGCATATCTGGATCATATCCTGATTGCATATGTAATTATACCTGCGAGACCCAAGCACGGGATAATCAATCAGATGTAAAGCCGGGAGCGGGCGGTGCGCTGCCAATGGCTGCGAGCGTGGATGCATCCAATTTTAAGTTCGTCCCGGATTCCGTCGAGATTGCTAAAGGCGCGACAGTAACATGGATGAACAAGGATTCTGCGATGCATACGATTGTGGCAGATGATGGCTCTTTCAGCTCCAGCTACCTGACTGCAGGCCAGACATACAGCTACACCTTCACAAAGGCAGGGACATACATCTACCATTGCGGGATTCACAAGACAATGGCGGGCACAATAATCGTGAAGTGAGTTTATTTAGACTTTTTTTATTTTCTTTTAATCATAGGATAAGAGACAATATTGCGCTGAAGCCTAGATAAGTGACAATGTTGGCCAGGCCGTCCATTAAACTATCTGGATTTGCTAGCATGCTAATCATAGCGCTAAGAACCGATAAGAAGAGGGGGACTGCAAATATTATCACATACTTATTTTGATGTAACTTTCGAGTATTAAACTCTGATATCAGTGCGGTCAAAGAAAATCCAAAAATCAGAATGCTGATTGAGGTTATAAGATCAGGCAATACGAATAGATTGTATAGGTTTTGGCCTTCGATAATTGGTGGCACTATATTTGTTCTGACATAGCTTACGGCTAGAAGAATGATTGCACCATAGAGTGCATATTGCCTGTTCTTCTCATTAAACGCTGCAAATATTCCTGCTAGCGTAAACGCAAAAACCACTGATCCTTTTATAGTTCCAAGTAGAGCAATAATGGGAGTTATTTTTGGGATATTAGATGGAGCGAATATGTTGAGATATATTGTAGAAAGGAGTGTGATAACAAACATTAAGACAAAATAGAATAAAGACAGACCTACGCTATCTTTGAGATCCTTCTTTTTTGAAATCGCGTAGAATATCGCAACAATGATAAGTGGTGTGAGAACTCCGACTAGTCCTGAAATTGTAGAAAATATTTTCAAGTCTACAATTGCCAAGATAGAAATAGCAATAATAAATATGAAATAGGCAACAAATGTCAATAGATGCTGGATTGTGATTTCTGACTCTCCTATCAAGGGAATTTGTAATTTCATAGTAACACTAAGTGCCGCAGGGCGGATTTGAACCACCGACCCCCAGGTCTTCAGCTTCATCACTCCCCTCTCAAAAAAATCAAGAGAAGAATACCGATGCTCTCCCAACTGAGCTACTGCGGCGTCTAAACTTATTAGGACTGTTTAGATTTAAAATCTTATCTAATTTCTCAGACTTATATTTATTAGAAGACCCAATTTCTGAATTCCATTTTCTTACCATAGAATGCCCATTTAATGAGATTTTGTATGTTCCATTAAATAAGCGTATTTTGGCGCGGTAACCAAAATCAATTAGGTTAGAGTATATTTCTGTCATTAATACCTCGTTTTTATTGGTTATTTCTAAAGTTGGATAATCTAGGCTTCCTTTTTTATTTGAAGTAAATATAGACCCATCTGTATCAAAAACTCCCCTTAAAAATTTTCTAATAAGTTTTTGGTCTGTTTTGATTAGATTCGGGATTCCTTTTGTTCTTTTAGTTATTCCTGAGGGTATCCCCAATTCTTCTGTCAAAAATTTGTAAAATGTTTTGGATTTTATTGTAATCCTTACTCCGCCACGGTTACGGAGATAGGGGTTTAGTTTGACGTTTTTCTCGATCAACGATTTAAGATATAGGAAATATTCTTTATCATTAATTTTATCCCCAGTAATAGTAACTTCATACCATCTGTCATTGCTCCATATATTGCCATCTCCCATGATAGCTCCAACTAATTCAGCTATCTCCTCGTTCAATTTCATGTTCCCAACTGAGCTACTGCGGCTCTATTCTATAATAGAATAGGTTGTATGTTTTTAAAACTCTTCTTATGTTGGCTCAGTTCTTGCGCATTTTCCAGCGGAACTTGTATGTAATCGAATATCCTTTCTTTTCCATGCGCTTCTCTATGAGGGGATTATGCTCAGCAAACTCTAGGAGCCTGCAGCGTGAATCTTCTGTCTTGGCCCCCAATGAATTGAACAAAGGAACCATCTTGTTCCAGCCGGGGCTGGATTGCAGTCTCTTCTCAAGCCTCTGCTCTAATTTCGGTGACATTACTCTATATCTCTTTCAGGCAATATATAGCTTTCGAAAATGAGATGAGAGATGTTATTTCAGCATCTCTTCCAAGGATTTGCCTAGCGCTTCAGCCTTGCTGAGCGTGATCGAGTATGATTTCTCATTCTTCTCCATCTGCTGGAGATATATGAATCTCCATCCCTTGTATGGGATCTTCCAGGCCATCATGGTCGTGATGCCGGTGTTATCCTCCCATTGTTTTAGGGCCTCGAATTTGTCGTGCGGGATGGCTATCCTTCCGCTGTCCCATGCCTTGCATTCCAATGCGAACTGCATGCCGTGCTTGAGCACGAGAATGTCGGGTGGAGAGGTCTGTGATACTCCCGAACCGGCTGCCCGGATGACGCTGTAGCCCTTGTCTGAGAAAACGTGAATCAGTTCTCTCTCTGCGCCTGCGCCTTTCTGGTATCTGGTCATGAGAGTATATAACAGAAATGCTTAAATAATCTAAAAGAGCTGAATCTTGGAGTGAAAATATGGATTCTGAGATTGATGGGAAAAAGATTATAGAGGAGATTCTTGAAACAGCAAGCAAGGATAAGGCCGAAGGCAAGGCTGGCGATCTTTATGAAACTCCAGCATGGATGGGGAGAGTGACAGACAAGCAAGTCGAGCTGGCTGCGGAGGAGAAGTGCCCATTCTGCGAAACAGGGATGGAAGACAGCACAACGATGTGCTCAGACGGCATAACAAACGAATCGCAAGGAGAGTATGAATGCAAGAAGTGCGGCTTCAAGATTAATTGGATATGTGTCGATGACTATGGACACTATACTGTAAGTCCGGGGGAATCGGGCCCACTCTCAGGTGTTGATATCGGTGAACTGGCCGAGAGGATATCGAAGGAGATAAATCCTGGTGGCGAAAGCAAGAAAGAGGGCGACGACAAGGAAGCTGAGATGGTAAGATACCATTTCGCCGAGAAGAGGAAAAAGGAAGTGGCTAGGGAATCCATAGCCCACTACCTTGCCACGCGCTTCTTATGGCATGAGCACGGGAAGAATGATGTGAAGAAGATGCCGAAGCCAGAGGCGAAGACGAATACTGTGAAAAATACAAACAAACTGAAATAAGCTGCATCGGATAAAGGCCTGAGAATCTACTTCTGGACAATTCAAGAAACGATAATTTTAAGTAGCTGTAATGTTATAGAATTTAGAGGGGATGAGATTATGGCCGAATTAAAGACGAAACCAGAGGAAAAACAAGCTAGCAAACAAGCATTTGTTAGAGAATTCAGTGTGTCTTATGGTGTCGGAGGCCTAAGCAGCATTGATGGAACTAATGTCATCAAATCGAATTCACAGCAATTTCAAGTGGGTTTGGACAAGAAAATATCCTCGGCAGACCCTGAAGTAAAGCAAAATGTGGATCCATCAAAATTGGACCCTGGAGATTACAGGTATGTGACAAAGACCGAAACAAATTACAGCATCATCCCCTCTCAAACCGCTTCCCTCACATTCACAAAAGAAAAAGGCTCTATGGAATTTAACGCCGGATTTACTGTGATTAACGGAGATTTGACCACCACCACAGTAGACTCTAAGAAAGTGAGTACTGTGAACAGGAGGTCGACCGAGGTTGATGCTATAATCGGAGACAGCGAGACTGTCCTGGATGAGAAAACTGAAAGGATAGTATCTCCCGGAATCTTTGTCGGAGCGTCATACAACACCCCAATAACCAAAAAGGGCGTAGAACTGACCCTCTCCGCATTGGCTGCTTTGAATATAATCGACAAGAAGGCAATACCTATGGGCCTCGGTGTTACTGGGACTGTGAGCATCCCCCTGAATGAAAAGATAAAGGTGAGCCCAACGCTCTGGGCGGGCCTGGGGGGAGTGGAAGGGAATCTCGAGATTAATTACGCCCCTACAGGGGGCGTTGGGATAAGTGTGTCTTACAGAGTTATCGGAGAAAAGACTCTCAGCGCCACTGTCTCATTTGGAAAAGAGTTCTAGCTCTTTATAGAACGCGCCATGCTTGGATGCCAGTACGCGTTCGGTTTAGGAATAGTGGAATAGGTCCCAGGAGCACATATTTTTAAATCCATTTGTCCTAATTGTATTATAAGGGCTTTCTGGGAGGGAAGTCTTAGGATTCTAGGACTTCTTGTGAAGAAAGCTTAACCAAAGAACAATTTTTGTGTGCTCTTTGTTGTGATCATTATGGCTAAAGCCAGCAAGAAAAGCAAGAAACTGAAGATGAAGAAGGCCAAGAAGGTCAAGCCCATCGCAAGGAAGGCTAAGGTAGCGAAGGCTGCCAAGGCAGTCCGCGGGAAGGCTATGAAACCAAAGCCAGCGAAGCGAGCGAAGGAAGAGAAGGCTGTGCAGATGGGAGATGAGCCTGTGATCAGGACATTGCCCCAAGAGATAATAAGGGCGAGCCCTGAAGAGGTCCAGAACATCCCAATCACAGCAGTCATGAGGAAAGGCGTCATAGTGATGGATTCCGAGAAGACTGTCGGAGACGCAGCGAGAGTGATGACAAGGAACCATATAGGCTCCATGATCATAACTGACCGCGGCAAGGCAGTCGGATTGCTGACCGAGAGGGACATGGTGAGGAAGCTCATCGCCCGCGACAGGTCAGGAGCGATCGCAA
>Ga0315275_10003780_pt1 | contig 14021 bp, 11 predicted proteins | sample YL17G03_0_MG_FD_205557 | JGI IMG/M metagenome (GOLD analysis project Ga0315275, IMG submission 205557) | Sediment microbial communities from Yellowstone Lake, YNP, Wyoming, USA - YL17G03_0 | ecosystem: Environmental > Aquatic > Freshwater > Lake > Sediment | place: USA: Wyoming | collected... | reverse complement strand
GTTCCACCAGGACTACCTCGATACCATCGTCGTACAGACCATCGCGCCGGCCTTCCACGACCAGGGGATGAAACAGGTGAAAGACCTGCTGGCGGAACGGCACCGATTCGATTCGCGCGATGAGCGCGCGCTCGCCATCAACGACAGCGCCGAGGCCCGACAGGCGGTCGGCGGCATGGCGACCGGCCTGAAGATCGTGCTGGGCTTCATCGGCACCCTCACGCTGATGATCGGGGGCGTGGGCGTGATGAACATCATGCTGGTGTCGGTCACGGAGCGCACGCGGGAGATTGGTGTGCGAAAGGCACTCGGCGCCCGGCGGCGCCACATCCTGCTGCAGTTCCTCCTCGAGGCGCTGGTCATCACCGGCCTGGGCGGGCTGGCGGGCATCCTGCTCACCCTCGTCGTGGTGCAGGTGGCCGGTACCAGGCCGTTCCTGGCACAACTCATCGGCGATCCCACCGGCGGCACCGATATCCACCTGATGCTCACCGCGGACGTGGTCATCTCGACGACGGTGATCCTGATGATCACCGGCATCCTGAGCGGCCTCTGGCCCGCGATGCGCGCGGCCCGCCTCGACCCGATCGAAGCGCTGAGATACGAATAGGAAGTCGCCCGTGTCCGCCGGGTGAAGACCCGGCCTGCATCTGTCCGCGTGCTGATGTCGGAGGTCGTAACCGGGGGGCGCGAGCCCCCCGATTACTGCGCAGGAGGTAAGGAGGATTGAGTGGGAGAGGCGAGAGGGTCAGGCCCGCCTCTCCCGGAGCCGGTGTCGTGGAGGCCACCACTTCACTGGCAGTCGGTCTGGAGTGCTTTCGCATTCCTCGCACTCCGGGAATTAGCAATCGGTCTGCCAGGTGCTGTCGCCGTCCGTCTGGGGCCTAAGTCGTTATCTTCATGCGACTTGGCGCGACGCGTCCTTGCGCGTCGTGTCGCGACGCTGACACCGCGCGTACCGGAACTGTCAGCCAACTGACGTAATTGTCCTTTTGTCGTCATGCCGGTGATAACCGGCGTCCAGGCTGGGGGGCGGCTCGTCAGTGCGCCCGCCCGTGGACGGCGGCGTGATCCTCGAGTGATTCGAGATGGGTCACCACCTCGATCTCTTCGTCGAGGACGGAGGCGAGGTGCTTCTCCAGCACGGTCGCGCGGCGGTGCGCGTCGCCCAGCGTCACGGCAAATGGGAAGAGCAGGTGGATTTCGATGAGCGTCCGATGGCCCGTGTGGCGCACGCGAAGCCCATGGTGCTCGAACCGCAGTTCGCGGCGCAGCGGTTCGATAGCGGCCAGCACGCGGCTCGTGCGCTGCGGATCGGTGTAGTCCATCAACCCGCCGACTGACCGGGACATCAGGCGGGCGCCGGACCAGAGGATGTTCACGGCGACGGCGATGGCCAGGATCGGATCGAAGGGCAGCCAGCCCGTCACGATCACCAGGCCCAGGCCGCCCACCACCCCGAAACTGGTCCAGCAATCCGTGAGCACGTGCCTGCCATTGGCTTCGAGGATGATCGAATTCGTGCGCCGCCCTGTGCGAATCAGGTACCAGCCTAGCGCGCCGTTCACGAGCGACGCGGCCAGGACGACAAGCACGCCCGTCCCGAGCCGCTCAATCTGGAGTCCGTGGGACCACTTGTGGATGGCGGTCCAGATGATGGTGAACGCGGCCAGGACGATGAGCGCGCCCTCGATACCGGCGGAGAAGAACGCGATCCGCTCGTACCCGTACGGGAAACGTCTGTCGGGAGGCTTGACGCTGAGGTGCAGACTGAATGCCGCGAACGCCACCGCCAGGACGTGGATGACCGACTCGATGGCATCCGAGAGAATCGCCGCCGAGCCGGTCAGGTAGTAGGCTGAGCCCTTGCCGACGAGCATCGCCACGCCGACCGCGAGCGACAGACGCATGGCGTACTGATTCTGCCGCCTCTCGTCGGCCGTGCGGACGCTGATCGTTTCCATCTTCTCCGACCTCGACCTCTACCTCTTGGGCGGAGGCGGCGGCGCGGCCAGGGTGTCCACTCGCGTCTTCCAGGCGTCGCGGCTCATCGCGGACAACTGGGCCATCTCGGCGCAGGCGACCACGAGCTTCCGCAGCGGCAACACGACGGCCAGCTCGAGTGCCGCCCGAGGTTTCGCCGCCGCGTCGAGCTGCGCCAGCGCGGTCTCGCGCCAACCCGTCGGGGATGCGGTGCCGGTAGCGAGGTACGAGACGGCCTCGATGCCCATCGTCCCCATGGCCGCAAGATCCACCGCCAGGGGCGCGGCCTCGCGCAGGATTGGCGCGCCGTCAATGAGCCGATCGATCGCCGGCCGGATGTCACGCCAGGTCTGAAGCGTGGTAACAATCTCCTCCCGGCGATCGCGGAAGCGAGGCGCGTCCGAGAGCATCTCGTCCACCGCCATGCGGAACTTGAGCGCCGCCATGCTGTCAGCCCGCGCCACGTCGACGAGGCCGGTGAGGGGCGTGAGCTGCCCGCCCGGTTTCTCGCGGCCGCGCCGGTAGCCCTTCACGGGTTCGACGACCGCAGCCAGCGTCCCGATCGGGCCGATGGCATGCGTTCCCGTCATGCGCCGCAGCATCATGGGGGCCAGGCTCTCGTGCTGCAGGCCGAGATCTTCGAGCTGCAGCGAGACCGTGATGAGGCGGCGGTACATGTCCGCCACATCGCGCACCGACGCGGGCGACCAGAAGCGTTCGGCGATCGCGGCCGTGCGCGGCCAGATGCGGGAATCCACAGTCTCAGGCGTGACCCACTCGGACCACATGGTCGCCTCGCCGCCGATGATGCGCGCCGCTTCCTCGGGCGAAAGGCCGGATGACGCGGGCAACGGATCGACCAGGTAGTGCCGCGATGTGGGCTCCATCAAATCGATGTAGTACCCGTTCGACAGGATTCCCGTGTAGCCGTTGCGCGCGCCTTCGGCCAGCGACTGCGGGCCGCGCCACGACTGCACGACGATGTTCTTGGGGAGATCGGGGTGGAAGATCTCGTCCCAGCCCATCATGCGCTTGCCGTGCTTCGTCAGGATCTTCAACAGCCGGCGGTTGAAGTACGCCTGGAGCGCGTGGGCGTCCGCCAGGCTGTTCTTCGCCATGAAGGCCTTGATGGCGGGATTGGCGTTCCAGTGCTTGCCTTCGTTCTCGTCGCCGCCGATGTGGAGATAGGCATCGGGGAAGAGCGCGGCCATCTCGCCCAGGAACACGTCGAGGAACTTGTACGTTCCCTCGCGGGTCGGGTCGAGCGCGGCGTCGACCACGCCCCATGTCCGCACGATTTCGTACGGCCCGGGCGCGCTGCCGAGCTCGGGGTGCCCGACCAGCCAGGCCGTGACGTGGCCCGGCATGTCGAACTCGGGCACGACGCGGATGCCACGCTCCGCGGCGTAGGCAATAATCTCGCGGACCTGATCCTGGGTGAAGAACAGGCCGTCGGACCCCTGCTGGTGCAGTTTCGGGAACTTCTTGCTTTCGATCCTGAAGCCCTGATCTTCGGTCAGATGCAGGTGGAGGACGTTCAGCTTCATCGCCGCCATGCCATCGAGGTTGCGCTTGATCACCTCGATCGGCAGAAAGTGACGGCCGACGTCGATCATCAGCCCGCGCCACGGGAAGCGGGGCTCATCGTTGATGGTCACCGCGGGCAGGTAGTACCCGTCGCGATCGCCGGCCAGCAACTGGAGCAGCGTCTCGAACCCGCGCAGCGCGCCGACAACGGTGGGCGCCTTCAACGACGCCTGCTTCCCGTCGATGGTCAGGGTGTACGACTCGTTCTCATCGAGCGACGGCACGCGGCTGCCCGGGCCATCCACCTGGACGACGAGAGTGGCGGCGGAGGCATCCTGCGCGAGCCCGCGCGGAAACTCGAGGCCCGTTCGCCGTTCGAGGCGCCTGAGTGTGCGGTCGAGGCCGGCCAACAGGCGCGGGTCGGAGTGCTTGCTGATTGCGACGGTCAAGCCCGCCTGCACCGGCAGCCGCCCCGCCTGGAACGCCACCGACTTCGGCACCGGCATCAACGTGTGCGTGGTGGCGGGCCCCGGTGGCGCCTGGGCCACCGTCGTCGCAAGCGCGAGTGCCATGAACATGAACAGAACCGCGATACTGCGTGACATCGCCTTTCTCCTGAATCCCGCTTGCCTCGACGAAGCCCCGCCGAGGGAGTCAAGCCCTGCCGAGGCTGGGGCGAAGGCGGGAATCCCGAATCCCGAACCTGCCTAGTCCCTAGTCCCCAGCCCCTAGTCCCCAGCCCCCAGTCCCTAGCCCCCAGTCCCTAGCCCCTTCCTATGCCTCAGCCTATCCAACGCCACCGCGACGATGATGATGACACCGGTGATGATTTCCTGCACCCAGTTCGCGAGGCCGAGGTGCGTGCCGCCGGTCTTGATCTCCGTCATCAGCATCGCGCCCACCAGCGACCCCAAGACGGAGCCCTCGCCGCCGGACAGCGTGCCGCCGCCGATGACGACGGCGGCGATGACATCCAGCTCGAGCCCGCTCGCGACCGTCGGGTCGCCAACCGTCAGCCGTGAAAACTGCATCAGGCCCGCGATGCCGGCCAGCGCCGCCGACAACGCGTACACCTGGGTCTTGACGCGCTGCACGTGCACGCCGCACAGGCGCGCGGTGTCCTCGTTCGATCCGATCGCGAAGATATGGCGGCCGAAACGCGTGTAGCGCAGCAGGCCGCCGACGCAGAGCGCGAGAACGATCAGCAGCCACACGCCCGGCGGCAGCACCTGCCAGCGCGAGCCGGCCGGCAGCTCCGCGATCAGGTCGTTCAGCCACGTCGCGGGCGCGTCGATCTTCTGCTCGTGCGCGAGGCCTTTCGCGGCGCCGCGGATGATCCCCATGGCGCCCAGCGTCACGATGAACGGCATGACGCGCAGGCCCGTGATCAGGACTCCGTTGAAGAGGCCGCAGCACGCCGCCACCAGGATGCCGCCCGCCGCCGCGGCGATCGGGCCGTGTCCGGCCTGGAGCAGATACGCCACCGCCACCGTCGTGAACGCGACGATGGAGCCGACGGACAGGTCGATGCCGCCGAGAATCACCACCATCGTCATGCCGAGCGCGGCGATGCCGACGACCGCGGTCTGGCGGACCATCGTGCGCAGGTTCCCGGCGGTCGGGAACGAGTCGGGCGCAAGCATCGAAAACACCACGTACAAGACGAGGAGGGCCACCAGCGGGCCGACCCAGCTGTTGCGGGCCAGCCAGGGCCCGATGGCGCGGCGCGCAGGTGTGGTCATGCCTGTCCCATGGCCTCCATCAGCACGGCGTGTTCGGTCAGTTCGGCCGCATCCCTGGGCGCGCCGAGGCGCCCGCGGTGCATCACGGCCACGCGATCGCAAATGCCCAGGAGCTCCGGGAGGTAGCTGGTGACGATCAGGATGGCCTTGCCTGCGAGCGCGAGCTCGTCGATGAGCGTGTAGATTTCCGCCTTGCTGCCGACATCGATGCCGCGCGTCGGCTCGTCGAGCAGGAAGACGTCCACGTCGTGGTGCAGCAGGCGCGCGAGGGCCACCTTCTGCTGGTTCCCGCCGGACAGCTCGCTCACCCGCTGCCGGCCGCTGCGGCACCGGATGCGCAGGCGTTCGACCCAGCGCGCGGCCGCGGCCTGCTGGCGCGACGGCCACACCAGGAAGCCCGGTCCCAGGCCGGTCAGCCTGGAGAGCGTGGTGTTGTCCGCCACCGAGAGCGACAGCGCGAGGCCCTCGGCCTTGCGATCCTCGCTGAGCAGGCCGACGCCCTGCGCAAGGCGCCGGCGCGGCGTGGCCCGGCCGCTCCAGGCCGCCACGCGAATCGAGCCGCGACGGACCGGGTCCAGGCCGAAGATCACGCGGAGCAGCTCCGTGCGGCCGGCGCCCATCAAGCCGCCGATGCCGACCACTTCGCCCCGCCGCAAGCTCAGCGACGCGAAGGCGGGCTTCACCATGCCGCCGACGCCGTCGAGTTCGAGGATCGGATCTCCCGCCGTGTGCGCCGATCGCGGGAAGAGCTGATCCATCCGGCGCCCCGCCATCATCCGGACGATGTCCGATCGCGGCACGGCGCGGGCCTCGCCGCCGCCGACCGTCCGGCCGTCGCGAAGGACGGTGAACCGGTCGGCGATCTCCTGCACCTCTTCGAGCACGTGGGAGATGTAGAGCACGCTCAGGCCGCGCGATTTCAGCGTCCGGATCGCCGCGAACAGCCGCCGCACATCGTCTTCGGCGAGGCTGCTGGTCGGCTCGTCGAGGATCAGGACTCGCGTGTCGGACTGGGCGAGCGCGCGGGCGATTTCCACCAGTTGCTGCACGGCGACCGGCAGGGAGCCGGCGCGCGCGTCGAGGTCGATCCTTCTGGAGACGGTTTCATACCCTGCGTCCGGCGGCGTCTGCGCGCCGCGGGAACGGGTGATGACACCGGCTGTCACGGCCAGTTGCGCGAGCGCCGCACCCGCCGCGGCGTGCAGGTCGCCGCGCCGGACGATGCCGCCGCGTGAGGGCTCCATGCCGAGCAGGATGTTCCCGGCCACCGTCAGGTGCGGCGCGAGGGAGAGTTCCTGGTAGACCATCGCGACGCCGCGCCGGCGTGCCTCGAGCGGGTCGCGCGGCTGGTACGCCGCCCCGTCGAGGCGGACCGTGCCCGAGTCCGGCGTGATCGCGCCCGACAGGATCTTCATCAGCGTGCTCTTGCCGGCGCCGTTCTCGCCGACAATCGCGTGCACCTCTCCAGGGGCCACCGACAGGTGGACGCCGTCGAGGGCGACGGTGGGGCCGAATCGCTTGCTGACGTGCTCGATCTGCAGTCGCGGGTCAGGCATTCGGCTGCTACTTCAAGTACTTGTCGAGGTCCGGCCGGAGCCGCTCCTTGATGTCGGGCTGCTCCATGTTCTTCAGCGTCACCACGGCGGCGCCCGTGTCGATGAACTTCTCGACCTTGCCTCCGCGGAGGTGCGTGACGAGCGTCTTCACGCCGATGTAGCCCATCGCGAACGGGTTCTGCAGCACGAGGCCGTCGATGTGGCCGTCCTTCAGGCCCTGGACGAGTTTGTCGGAGCTGTCGAAGCCGACGAAGCGGATCTTTCCTGCGAGGCCCGCATTCTGCAGCGCGCGCAGCATGCCGAAGGTCGTGGACTCGTTCGGCGTGAAAATGCCCTGCACCGCGCCGTCGGCGGCCCGGGTGGACGCGAGCAGATTCTCGCCCACGCGGTACGCGCCCTCGGCCAGCGCCCCGGCAAACTGGTTCGAGCTGACCACCGTGATGCCGGGAAAAGTGGCGATGGCGTCCATGAACCCCTGTTCCCGGTCGGTCGTGCTGGCAGAGCCTTCGTGCAGGCGCATCATGATGACGTGACCCTTGCCGCCGAGGATCTCGCCCATGTGCAGGCCCGCCAGGCGCCCGGCCAGGAGATTGCTGGTCGAGACGAGGCTGACCGGGTCGTCGCTCTCCAGCTTGGAGTCGAAGGTCACCACCGCGATGCCGGCGCGGACCGCGCTGGCGACCGGCTGGCGCAACGCCTTGTCGTCGAGCGGTGCGAGCAGGAGGCCGTCGATGCCGCGCGACACCAGCGTGTCCACCACCTTGATCTGGTCTTCGCGGTCGTCTTCCTTGAGCGGGCCCTGCCAGAGGATGTCCACGCCCAGCTCGCGCCCCGCCTTGACGGCGCCGGCGTGGACCGACTTCCAGAACTCGTGGGTCGTGCCCTTGGGCACCACCGCGATGGTGGTTGTGCGGCTGGCCTTGCCGCCGCAGCCCACGGCTGACGGGACGAGGACAGCCAGAATCGACGCGACGATGAGGGTTCGGCGCATAACGCGTCAATCCTACCGCATCTGTATCGTGGCGCAGGGTTTCTTCGTGGCGCAGGCCGCTCCGGATCGTGTTCGTGGCGCAGGACTTCAGTCCTGCGTCTGGAGTTTCTACATTTGAGTCGGTCGGTCATATATTGTGTTGACAGACCGACCCGATTGTGGCATCCTGTGGGTACGATCACCGCAGGAGCCGCTGATGCCCGACGACCATCTCAAAGACCTGATTCTCGGGACCGTGGAAGCCTCATTGGACGCCCAGTTGCGGGCCGTGCGCCGGTTGCGCCACGGGGCGCCCCCCGCAGGGACGCCGCGCCCTCGTAAAGGTCTGTCGCAAGTGGACATGGCCCATGACGTACTCAAAAAAGCCCGCGGGCCGCTGCACGTCTCGGAGATTCTCACCCGCATCGAGGCCCAGTTCCACGTGGCGGTCGATCGCGACAGCCTCGTCTCGTCGCTCACCAAGAAGGTCGCGCGGGGGGATCGCTTCGTGCGCCCCGACAAAAACACCTTCGGGTTGCGTCCGGAGGGGCGATGATCGCCGCGCCGCCGGCGACCCTGTTGGGCACGTTCCTCGATATCGTCGCGCCGTGGCGCGACGTCTTTCCGCAGGGGCGCACCTATCGGCGCGCCGTGCGCCAGGCGGTGGGCTCGTTGGTCTGTCTGGGCCGCCGCTGTCTGTCGCGCATCATCTGGACCAACGGCGGCCAGCACCGGAGTTGGAGCGCGGAGTACTTCCTGCACTCGCGGTGCCACTGGGAGCCCCAAGCGTTGTTCCAGGCCATCCTGACGCGCGCGCGGCCGCTGTGTCGCGGCCGGTTGGTCGGGGTGGCCGTCGATGATACGCGGGTGCACAAGACCGGGCGCTGTATCCCGCAGGCCGCCTATCACCGCGACCCGCTGTCGCCGCCCTTCCACGTGAATCTGATCCGCGCCATCCGCTTTCTCCAAGCCTCCCTGTTGGTGCCGATGCACCAGCGGGCCCCGCGCTACACCCGCGCGCTGCCGATCCGCTTCGAGGAGGTGTCCTGCGTCAAGAGACCCTCGCGCACGGCGGATGCCGCCGCGTGGACGGCCTACAAGGCGGCCCGCAAGGTGCACAATCTGTCGGCCCGCTTCGTGACGATGGCCCACGCCCTCCGCGCGGACCTCGACACGGCCGGGGGCGCGCGGCAGACGTTGGTACTGGCCGTCGATGGCAGCTTCTGTAATCGCACGTGCCTGCGGCCCGTCATCGCTCGCACCGAGATGATCGGTCGGACGCGCAAAGACGCCAAGCTGTGCCGGCCCGCGCCGACGGGAGGGCGCCGCTTCTACGATGTCACCAAGTTCACACCGGAGCAGGTGCGCCAGGACGACGCGGTGCCGTGGCAGACGACCACGGTCTGTTATGGCGGCAAGCGGCGGCCGATCCGGTACAAAGCGGCGACGGACCTCCTGTGGCAAGGGGGGGCGGGACGCCGGCCGCTGCGCCTCTTCGTGGTCGCACCCACGCCGTACCGCAAACGCCACAGCGGCAAGATCTACTACCGGCAGCCCGCGTATCTGCTGACGACCGATCGCCACAGCCAGCCCCACGCCCTGCTGCAAATCTACTTTGATCGCTGGCAGATCGAAGTCAACCATCGCGAAGAAAAGGACACGTTGGGGATCGGGCAGGCGCAGTTGTGGAACGCGACCGCGGTCCCCAAGCAGCCGGCCCTGTCGGTCGCCGCCTACAGCGCGCTGCTCCTGGCCGCCCTGCTCGCCTTCGGCGCCGACCGGGGGGTCGCCTACGCCGCCCTGCCCAAGTGGCGACGACACGCCCTCCGCCCGTCGTGCCTCGACCTCATCACGTTGCTGCGCAAAGAACTCGTGGAACATCCTGATCTCGTGAAAGAACTCGACCTCGCGCCCTCCGACCGCGGGCTCACCAGCGCCGCCGCGGCGTGAGAATATGTAGAAACTCCAGGCGCAGGACTTCAGTCCTGCGTTCGCCGGTCCGTGACGCGGTCCAGTGACGCGGTCCAGTGACGCGGTCCATACTTGAACCAACTGCCTCTCCCCCGCATAATGCGGAGTCAGGTTTGTCCGACATCGACATGACCACGACCGCGGCCCGTCGAGGCCGCCCGCGTCTCGCGATCGTGTGGCTCGCCGTCGTGCTGCTGGCGGCGGCCGTGGCGGCACAGCCGCCGGCGCCGGCCGGGGAACTGCGCTGGGGCGGCGATCCCGAGGGCGGCTACCCGTACGTCGAGGCCGATCCGAACGACCCCAGCCGCGTCGTGGGATTCGAGGTCGACGTCGCGACGCTCATCGCGAGGGCGCTGGGCCTGCGGACCCGGTTCGTGTCCGTGCAGTTCTCGTCGATCGATGCCTCGGTCAAGCGCGGCGATTTTGTGATCGGCATGGGCGGGGTCGAGGACACACCCGCGCGCCGGGCCACGCTGGCCGTCACCGTTCCGTACTACGAATTCCGCGAGGTCATCACCGTGCGGGCCGGCGACGCCGCGCGGTTCAGGACGCTGGCCGACCTGCGCGGCCGGCGCGTCGCCACCCTCGGCGGCACGATCGCGTACGAAATCCTCCTGAAGGCGCAGGCGGAACTCGGCCTCGTTGCCGTCTCGTACGACGATGACGTGCACCCGTACAGCGACCTCGTGCTGGGGCGCCTCGATGCCGTGCTCCTCGACCATGTCCTCGCGGAGAAGGCCATGCGCCGCCAGCGCGGGCTCGCGACGCAGCCCGAGGCCGTGGCGGTCGGCCATTACGTCGGCGTGCTCGAGCAGGGCAACGCGGCGCTGCGCGACCGTATCGACGGAATCCTGCTCGGGGCCATGCGCGACGGCGCGCTCGAGGCGATCTTCCGCCGATGGGGCATCTGGAACGACGATCAGCCGAAGCTGTACGCCCGCGTGCTCGGCAATCCCGCTGCGGGGGCTGGTGGAGAAACGGGTGGAACAGCGGGTGCGGCGGCCGCTGCCCGCGGCGGGGGCCCCACGGACGCCGCGGCGGCCGTTGTCCGCTACCTGCCGGCGCTCTTCAGGGCGGCGCTCATCACCATCGTGCTGTCATGCCTGTCGATGGCGCTGGCGGTCATCGCCGGCGTGCTGGTGGCGAGCGGCCGCGTGTATGGCGGTCCCGTGCTGCGCGGCGTGCTGACGGCCTATGTCGAACTGACCCGTGGCACGCCTGTCCTGTTGCAGCTGTTCGTGCTGTACTACGGTCTCGCGGAGGTCGTGCGGCTGCCCGCATTCGTGGCCGCGCTGCTGGGCCTGGGGTTGAACTACGCGGCGTACGAAAGCGAGATCTACCGGAGCGCGCTCGAGGCCGTGCCCAGAGGACAACTCGAAGCCGCGCGTGTCCTGGGCCTCGGCGAGCGGCAGGTCTTCACTCTCGTGCGCGGGCCGCAGGCCCTGCGCCTGGCCCTGGCGCCCATGACCAACGACTTCGTGGCGCTCTTGAAGGACTCGTCCCTCGTGTCGGTGCTGACGGTGGTCGAGTTGACCAAGCAGACACAGATCTTCGCTGCCAACCTCGGGAGCTGGGTGGTGCCAGGGGCCCTGTGCGCGATGCTGTACCTGGCCATGTCGCTGCCGCTCTCCAGGGCCGCGCGCCGCATGGAAGCGAAGTGGAAGGCGCCCACCGCATGAGCGGCATCGTGCTTGACGCGCGCGGCGTCACCCTGCGGCGCGGGCCGCGCGAGGTGCTGTGTGGCGTCGACCTGCAGGTCGGCCGCGGCGAGTTTGTCGCCCTGATGGGCCTGTCGGGCGGCGGCAAGACCACCTTCCTGCGCGCCGTGGCCGGGCTCGAGGCCTTCGACGGGGGAGTCCTGTCGGTGGACGGCGTGCAACTGCAGCCGGGCAGCCTGCCCTCGGCGGAGATCCTGCGGGCGCTGCGCCGCAAGGTCGGCATGGTCTTTCAGTTCCACTACCTCTTCGAGCACATGACCGCCATCCACAACGTGTGGCTGGCGCCGGTGCACGCGCACAAGGTTCCGAGGCGCGAGGCCGAGAGCCGGGCCCAGGCCCTGCTCGAGCAGATGGGCGTGGCCGCGCGGGCCCATGCCCTGCCGCGCGAGCTGTCCGGCGGCGAAGCGCAGCGCGTGGCCATCGCGCGGGCGCTGGCCGTCGATCCGCCCTTGCTCCTCATGGACGAGCCCACCGCGTCGCTCGACCCGGCCCGCCGCGACGAACTGGGCGACACCCTCGAGCGCCTGACCCGGTCGGGACGCTCGCTGCTGGCCGCGACCCATGACGATGACTTCGTGCGAGACTATGCCGACCGGGTGGTCGTCATGGCGGATGGCCGCGTGGTGGAGGAGGGCGCACCCGCGCAGGTGTTGACGTCGCCCCAGCACCCCGCAACCAGGCAGTTGCTCAGTCAGAAGAAGAACAAGACCGAAGGAGGGAGCATCCCATGAGTGACCGGCACGCCGCTCCCATCGAGCGGTGGAAGGACAATCCCTATGGCGCCGCGCTTGGGGACATGGATGTCATGCGGGCCCTGGCCGACACGCCGGAGCGTCTGCGTTCCCTGGCCGACAGGATGACGCCCGAGCAGTACGCCCGTAGCTATGCGCCGGGCAAGTGGACCGCGGGCCAGCTCTTCCTGCATCTCGCGCAGACCGAGTTGGCGTTCAACATGCGGGTCCGCATGGCGATCACGACCGATGCCTACGTGGTGCAGCCGTTCGACCAGGACGCGTGGCTGCTTCGGGAGCCGCCCGTCGCCGGCCTCGACGCGTTCCGCGGCTACTACGCGATGCGCCAGTTCAACCTGCCGCTCTACCGCAGCCTGACGCCGGCCGAGCGCCGCCGTCCGCTGTTCCATCCCGAGCGCGGCGGCATGGTCGTCGAGTGGATCCTCGAATCGCTGGCGGGCCACGAACGGCACCATCTGGCGCAGATCGAGCTGATCGCGAAGAGCTGAGGTGCACGCGCGCATGTTGCTTCGCGGAGGGTGGAGCACACGGTCCGCCGCACTGCTCTACGTGGCGACGGTTGTCGTGTTCCTTGCCTCGGTCGGCCGCTTCTACCAGCGCACCACGGGTTTCACGACGCTGATCTACTTCGGAGACCAGTTCGAGTCGGGCCAGTTGCCGGCCATCGCGGATGTACTGCACGTCGTTCACTACAAGTCGTCCGGCTACGACGGACAGTTCTACGCCCAGCTCGCTGTCGAGCCGCTCCTGCGGGACCGGCGCATCGACCGGGCGTTGGATACGCCGCCGTACCGCGCGCGCCGCATCCTGTTCTCGTGGACCGCGTACATCCTGGGCCTGGGCCGGCCGGCGTGGATCCTCAGGGTCTACGCGATGCAGAGCATCGTCGCGTGGCTGCTGCTGGCGTGGCTGCTCCTGCGGTGGTTTCCGCCGTCCACGCCCCGCAATTTCCTGCCCTGGTTCGGCTGCCTGTTCGGCGTTGGACTTATCATGTCGGTCCGCTTCGCCCTCGTCGAGGGGCCGGGCCTCCTGTTGTTGACACTGGGAGTGCTGGCCGTCGAGCGCCGCCGCCCGTGGCTGGCCGCCGGCCTGATGGGCCTGGTCGGGCTGGGGCGGGAGTCCAACCTGGCTGCGAGCGGGATGTTGGTGGACCGGGTGCCGCGCGGCATCCGCGAGGGCCTCTCGCTGTGTGCCAGGCTGCTCCTGGCCGCGCTCCCGTTCGTCGCCTGGTCGCTCTACGTGCGCTCCGTCTATCCCGCCTTCAGTTACTCGAATCCCGACAGCTTCGCCGTGCCCTTCTCCGGCTACATCACCAAGTGGGCGATCAGCCTCGATCAGCTCCGCGCATTCGGATGGTGGGGGTCCTGGGCTCGCTTCAACATCGCCGCGCTGGTGAGCCTGACGACGCAGGCGGGGTTCCTGGTGGCGCGCCGCGACTGGCAGTGCCCGTGGTGGCGCGTCGGCGCAGCTTACTGCGTGCTGATGCCCATGCTCAGCTTTGCCGTGTGGGAAGGCGACCCCGGCGCCATGACGCGCGTGCTGCTGCCGATGAGCGTCGCGTTCAACGTGATGGTGGTGCGCAGCCGCTGGTTCTGGCCGCTGGCGATTCTCGGCAACCTCTCGGCCCTCCACGGCATCCACATGATCAACGTGCCGTGGCTCGCCACGCTGCTCTGACGACGAGCGCGCGCCTGGATCCCCCGCGCGCCCGAGGCGAATCCGTAGCCAGTAGGCAGTAGGCAGTAGGCAGTAGGACGGCACGCCAACGCACAATGCCAGGCCACTCATGCCTTACTAATAAC